>Ga0136633_1000035_pt1 | contig 88637 bp, 91 predicted proteins | sample AntDrymeUQ832206_2_FD_105494 | JGI IMG/M metagenome (GOLD analysis project Ga0136633, IMG submission 105494) | Polar desert sand microbial communities from Dry Valleys, Antarctica - metaG UQ83 (22.06) | ecosystem: Environmental > Terrestrial > Soil > Desert | place: Antarctica: Dry Valley...
CGGACGGGGTGAGCTGGTCGAGGTGCCCGGTGAGGGCGGCCAGCCGGTCCTGGAGGTCGACCGCGGTGGCGTCCGCCTCGCCGAGCTGGGTGGCGGTGAGGTCGAGCTGGACACCGAGGGTGCGCAGGCTCTCGGCGGTGGGGGCCAGGTTGTCGGCGATCTGGCGCAGGTCCTCGGCGGCCGAGTCCCGGTCTCCGGGGATGAACCGCTCGATGGTCTCGGCCACCCCGGCCACCCTCCCGGCCAGGTCGGCCACCGCGTCGGACGTCTCCGCCAGCTCCGTTCCGGCGGCGTCGCCCAGCCCGGCTACGGCGGTGTGGGTCGACTCGAGCACGTCCCGGGTGTCGGTGAGACCCTGGGCCATGGTGTCGGCGAGGGCGATCAGATCGTTGGCGAGCCCCGCAGCGGACCCGCCGCTCCGGCGGCGATCGAGGCCGATTCGGCGGCGACGTCGAGACCGTCCCGGTACGTCGTCCCCAGCCGCTGCACCAGCACCAGGGCGAGCACGGTGGCGACCGCGATGCCGACCAGCCCAACGGTGACCAGGCGACGGCGATCGCTCACGGGCGCGGGGACGATGTCAGGCGAGCCGGGAGGTGACGGTGATCGCCACGTTGCCGGCGAGGGCGATCGACACCGGGCAGCCGTCCTTGGCGCCCTCGGCGGCGGCGGCAAACCCGTCGGCATCGAGGCCGGGCACCGAACCGACCACGTCGATCGCCATCGAGATGATCCGCCAACCGGCGTCGGTCTGGCCGAAGGTGGCGGTGGCCGTGGTGTCGATGCTTGTGGCCGGGGTCCCCGCGGTAGCGAGGGCGTGGGCGAGCGACATCGAGAAGCAGGCGGCGTGGGCGGCGGCGATCAGCTCCTCGGGGCTGGTCATACCACCGTGCTCCTCGGTGCGGGCCTTCCAGGTGACATCAAGGGGCCCGGCGGCGCCGCTGGTCTCCAGGGTTGTCGTGCCCGACCCGCTCAGGTCGCCCTCCCAATGAGCCGATCCGGTGCTGGTCAGTGCCATGTGGGTCCTCCAGGGTGCGCGGTGCGGTCGGTTCCAAGCTAGCCGCGCCCGTGTGACAGGCCGCCCAGCAGCCTCTTGTCGAAGGTAGCCCCGGCCGCCGCTCAGTAACGGTGTCGACCGCCCTACGCGCATTGCAGACTGGTATGCTCAGCGTATGGCGCAGCTTGTAACCCGTCTCGACGACGCGGTAGTGTCGCTGATCGATGAGCTCGTCGCCGAGAGGGTGGTGGCATCGAGGTCGGAGGCGGTACGGCTCGGGCTCGAGATGCTGATCGACCGGCATCGTCGCCGACGCATCGCCGACGCCATCGTCCGTGGCTACCAGGCACAACCCCAGACGGAAGGGGACATCGGCTGGGCCGACGAGGCGACGGTGCGGATGATCAACGATGAGCCATGGTGACCACGACGCAGGGTGACGTCTGGTGGGCCGAGGCCGAGGACAAGCGGCGCCCGGTCCTGGTGGTGACCCGAACCGAGGCGATACCGGTGCTGTCGTGGCTGGTGGTTGCTCCGATCACCCGGACCATTCGGGGGATCCCGACCGAGATCGCCCTCGGTGAGACCCAAGGACTGACGGTCGACTGCGTCGCCGCCTTTGACAACCTCCAGCCGATCCGCAAGACGTTCCTGACCACCCTGGTCGGATCCCTGGCCGATCCGAGGTCCGAGATCTGTCGAGCCCTGGGAGCGCTGGCCGACTGCTGATCGCCGACGGGTGAGCTGTAGACCGACGGTACGGTCGGTTTGCGGCTCACCGGTTGAGATCGCTGGGTGCTCACTTGACATAACGTGGATTATGGGACACCGAGGCCGGGATGTGAGCCGTGCTCTCCCGGCTCAGGGCGGGGTGAGTCAGCCCGCGACCAGCGACCCCACCATCGTCGGATGGAACTCGCAGTGGTACGTCCACGTCCCCGGCTCGAGGGTGGTCGACGCCTCGCCGTCGGTGGGCAGGGAGAGGCTCAAGTCGACCGGCTCGTCGTCGACCGTGTCGAAGGTGACGGTGTGGGCGCCGCCCGAGGTGTTCACCCAGCGAACGGTTGCGCCGGCCGGGACCGCCACGTCCGTCGGATACGAGAAGTCGGTGACGTCGATCTGCACCACGTCCCCGTCGTCCCCGGCGCCCGTCGTCTCCGACACCCCGTCGGTTCGAGAGGCTACCGCTCTTCCGGGTCCTCGGGCGCCCATTCCCAGCCCCGGGCAGGATCAGGGTGCAGACATCCCCGATGTCGGGCTACATCACTGATGCTACACTTACTGCATCATGCGCACCACCGTGACCCTCGACGACGATGTCGTCGCCATCATCGAGCGGGAGCGTCGGGAGAAGGGTGAAACGACCCGTCAGGCGATCAACCGCCTGATCCGCACCGCCACTCATCGGTCCGGTCCACGCCCCGAGCTCCCCATCGTCCCGGGAAGGCTGGAGGTCGACATCTCCGACGTATCCGAGGTCCTTGCCGGGCTCGACGAGACGGACGACGACGCTTGAGCATCCTGGTCGACACCAACCTCCTGGTGTATGCGGCCATGGCATCCTCGCCCCACCATGCCGCCACCCGGAGATGGCTGGACGAGTGCTTCGACGACCCCGAAGTGACGGTGGGGCTGACGTGGACGGTCCTCTACGGCTTCATGCGCCTTGTCACAAACCGCAGGATCGTCGGCAACGAGGCAATCGGCCCGACGGCGGCGTGGGCTGCGGCGGAGGCCTTCCGGCTGCAGCCCAATGCCACCATCGTGCAACCCGGCGAGCGTCATGCCGCCATCGCCGCCGGGCTCATGGCCACCCCTGGGCTCGGCTCGAACGACATCCCGGACGTCCTCCTCGCCGCCACCGCCATCGAGAACGGCCTCGTCCTGTGCACGCACGACCACGGCTTCGCCCGCTTCCTGGCGTTGCGGTGGAGGAACCCGTTGGCCGGCGAGAGCTGACCGGGCGCCAGGCTCCGCCTCAGATTCCGGCGGCGCCCAGCGAGTCGATGACGCCCTTGATGGCGCCTGACAGGGTCGGGTGCTCGGTGTCGAACCGCACCAGCGCCTCGTTCAACCGGTCGCGCAGCGCGTCATGCTCGTCGGCCGACGGTGCATCGTTGCCCAGGTAGGCGCCCAGATGGCCCAGCATCTCTCGGGCGTGGGCGTCCCCCGCCTCGGCGGCCTGGGACAGCTCGTCATGGAGCCGCTCGACGTTCCGCCTGATCTCGTCGCTCATCGATCCGTCCTTCGCCGTCGTGGTACCACCTGACGTTACCTCGCCGAAAGGCGCCGTATCCCTTCGGCCGTGGCGCCGCCGCGCCCACCGGTCCAGCATCACGGCGACCAGCCCGTTTCACCCGGTCTGGTGCGATGCCCCCAGCCCGGTGCCCTCGTCGCCGTGGAAGTACTCGTGGACAGCGGCTCGCCGTTCGATGACGGATCGGGCACCGAGCCCGCCCTCCCCCGCCACGCGGGGGAACACCTCTTCGATACCTGGGAGAAACAGGGATAACACACCCGGTCGGCGATCACGTCGGCCACCTGGTCCTGACAAGGAACGGAGATCCGGTCCGCGTCCCCCGAATTGGCCGGGACGGGCCCGGTCGGTAGGGACGCCGGTACGGCGCTGGAGACTCTGGGCGCCTACGCCGAGCGCTACGGCACTGTTGGTGGCACCGGCCGGGTATCCGTTGCCGGACGGTATCGCGTTCACCGTGGTCGACCGGATGAGCGGCGGCGGTGCTGCCGACTCCGTGGTCCCCCACCAGCTTGGTGAAGGCCGACACCCGGCGCTGGACCCGCACCGAGGCGGGGTGCCGGCTCGCCATCATGCAGGCGACGTGGGACCACTTCGACGAGGTCGTGAAGAGGTGTCGGTCGGCGGGCGCGGCAGCGCGGTGGCGGCGGTGCCGCCCGATCCGTACGATGCACGGCATGCTCGTTGTCTACATCGCAATCGCCGTTGTCGTTCTGCTCATCGTGTGGGTGATCGTCACCTACAACCGCCTGGTCAGGCTGCGCAACCGGACCCAGAACGCCTGGGCCCAGATCGATGTCCAGCTCAAGAAGCGCCACGACCTGGTGCCCAACCTGGTCGAGACCGTCAAGGGCTACGCCGCCCACGAGCAGGGGACCTTCGAGCGGGTGGTGCAGGCACGCAACGCCGCCCTCTCCGCCACCGGCGTGGCCGACACGGCCCAGGCCGAGAACCTGCTCACCGGCGCCCTGAAGAGCCTGTTCGCGCTTGCCGAGGACTACCCGGAGCTGCGGGCGACCGAGAACTTCCAGCAGCTCCAGGCCGATCTGGGTGAGATCGAGGGCGACATCGCCGTCGCCCGCCAGATCTTCAACGACAGCACCCTCAGCCTCAACAACGCCGTCGAGACCTTCCCCTCCAACCTGGTCGCCTCGATGGGCGGGTTCGCCAGAGGGCCATTCTTCGAGGTCGAGGACGAGGGCCGTTCCGTTCCCAAGGTGGAGTTCTGAACCGAGGGGGATCCGAGATGGCGGGGAGGCAGAGCGGGCGCCGACACGCCCCCGCCACGATGCGGATCGTCGCCACCGTCGCCCTGACGATGGTGCTGGTCGGTATCGCCGCCCCCGCACTCGCCAAGTCGTTCGGGTTCCCCGAGGTGGACGTCGAGGTAACCCTGCTGCCGGACGGCACCGTCGAGGTGGCCGAGCACCTCACCTTTGCCTTCGACGGCTCGTTCAGCGGCGCCTATCGCGACATCCCGCTGCGCCGGGGAGAGTCCATCACCGACGTGGTGGTGAGCGAGGCCGGCGAGGCTTACGCCCCGGGCGCGTCGACCGTGCTCGGGTCGTTCGGGCTCCCCGGCACCTATGGGGTGGAGGACCGGGACTCGGTGATGCGGGTGGTGTGGCACTACTCGTCGTTCAGCGAGCACCGCACCTTCGATATCTCCTATCGGATCACGGGGCTCGCCGTCGCCTACGACGATGTGGTCGACGTCAACCTCAAGGTGTGGGGTGAGGAGTGGGACGCCGGGGCCGACCACCTCACCGCCGCCCTCGGCTACCCGGGCACCGTCCAGCCGGGCGAGGTCCTGGTGTTCGGGCATCCGAGCACGATCGCCGGCGAGACCTCGCTCGGCGCCGACCAGATGAGCCCGACACTTTCCGCCCGTGACGTGCCCGCCCGCCAGTTCGTCGAGATGCGGGTGGTGCTCCCCCGGTCGGTGCTCACCTCGACCGAAGGAGCCAATGTCATCGAAGGCGAAGGTCTGCCCCAGATCCTCGACGAGGAGGCGGCCGAGGCCGACCGGTCCAACGCCGAACGGCGCGCCGACCGCTGGTCGCTGATCGCCCTTGCCGGGCTGCTGGCGCTGGTACCGATCACACTCGTGGGCGGATACCTCCGTTTCGGGCGCGAGCCCAAGGTCGCCTACGACCGCGAGTATGAGCAGTCCCCACCCAGCGGGCACGGCCCTGCCGTGGTCGCCGCGCTGCGCAGCCAGGGCAAGACCGACGAGGCGGCGTTCACCGCAACCATGTTCGACCTGATCCGCAAGGACGCTCTGGGGGCGCAACCCACCACCGTCGAGCGCAAGACCTGGCTCGGGATGCGCACCGAGCAGATCTCCGACTTGGAGCTGTCCGCCGTCCCCCCCACCGCCAACAGCCCGAAGCTGGACGACATCGAGGCCGAGGTGATGGAGGTGATGCGCCGCGCCCTCGGGGAGGGCCCGGTCCCCCTCACCGACTTCCGGGAGAGGATCAGGGAGAGCCCCGAGGCCAACCACAAGAGCTTCGTCGCCTTCGCCGAGGCTTCCAAGAAACGGCTCGTCGCCGAGAAGCTGCTCGACGAGGCGGGCCGCCACGTCCCGTGGGCGGTCGCCGCCGCCGTGGTCGGGATGGTCCTGCTCGGTTGGTTCGTGGTCACCCCGTTGCTCGACCGGTTCACCACCATCTTCGACCCTGTCCTGCTCCGCACCGGGCTGGCCATCTTCGGGGTGCTCGGGCTCGGTTTCGCCGTGGTCAGCGGGCTCAACCGTCGGGCATGGGTGCGCCGGACCAGCACCGGGGCGCTGCTCAACGCCCGCTGGGATGCCTTCTCGAACTACCTCAGGGACTTCGGTAGGTTCGAGGAGCAGCCGGCGATATCCATCGAGCTGTGGGAGGAATACCTGGTGTACGCCATCGTGTTCGGGGTGGCCGAGGAGGTGTTGGCCGCCGCTCGGATCTCGGCTCCGCCCGAGCTGGAGCAGAGCTCTTCGATCTACTGGTACGGCGACCACGGTTACACCAGCGGGCACAGCTCCAACGCAATCATGGGCATCGGCTCCTCCCTACAGGGTGCGTTCTCCTCGCCGAGCTCCTCATCCGGTGGCGGAGGCGGGTTCTCGGGCGGTGGCGGCGGCGGTGGCGGCGGTGGTGGCGGCGGTGCCTGGTAACCCGGCCACCGGGAGCGCCGCCTGGGCGGCTCTGGCCGAGGAGGCGGAACGGATCGGCTCCCGCCATCTGCGCCGCTTCTTCGCCGATGACCCCGACCGGGGCACGACCATGGCCGCCGCCGCAGGCGACCTGTACCTCGACTACGCCAAGCAGCGGGTGACCCGGGAGACCATCCGGCTGCTCATCGACCTGGCCGAGGCCGCGAGGGTGGCGGAGCGCACCGAGGCCATGTTCTCGGGCGACCGGATCAACACCACCGAGGACCGGGCCGTGCTCCACGTCGCCCTGCGGATGCCACGGACACAGATCATCGAGGTCGACGGCCACGACGTGGCGCCCGACGTCCACGCCGTCCTCGACGCCATGGCCCGGTTGGCCGAGTCGGTCCGCCGCGGGGAACGGACCGGGGCCACCGGGGAGCGCTTTCGCGCCGTGGTCAACATCGGGATCGGCGGGTCCGACCTAGGCCCGGCCATGGCCACCAGGGCGCTGGCCCACTACGCCCACCCCGACATCGCCTCCAAGTTCGTGTCCAACATCGACGGCGCCGACCTGGTCGGGACCCTGGCGGGGGCCGACCCGGCCTCGACCCTGTTCATCGTCGCCTCCAAAACCTTCACCACCGTCGAGACCCTGACCAACGCCCGCAGCGCCCGGAGCTGGCTGGTCGACCGGCTGGGCGAGGACGCCGTCTCCCGGCACTTCGTCGCCCTGTCCACCAACGAGGAGGAGGTGGTGCGGTTCGGGATCGATCCCACTGCCATGTTCCCCTTCTGGGACTGGGTGGGCGGCCGCTACAGCGTGTGCTCGGCGATCGGGCTTAGCCTGATGATCGGCATCGGGCCCGAGGGGTTCCGGGAGATACTCGACGGGTTCCACACCATCGACGAGCACTTCCGCACCGCACCACCCGCCGAGAACCTGCCGGTGCTGATGGCGCTGCTCGGGGTGTGGAACCGCAACTTCCTGGGGATCCCGACCCTGGCGGTGCTCCCCTACTCGCACGACCTGTCCCGCTTTCCCGCCTACCTGCAGCAGCTCGACATGGAGTCGAACGGCAAGTCGGTGAGGCTTGACGGGTCGCCGGTGACCACCGACACCGGCCCGGTGGTGTGGGGTGAGCCGGGGACCAACGGGCAGCACGCCTTCTACCAGCTCATCCACCAGGGGACGGCGACCATCGCCGCCGACTTCATCGGGTTGTGCCGTCCCGTGGCCGATCCCGGTGGCCACCACGACAAGCTCACCGCCAACCTGCTCGCCCAGACCGAGGCCCTCGCCTTCGGCCGGACCGCCGACGAGGTTCGGGCCGAGGGGGTGGCGGAGGCGCTGGTCCCCCACCGGACCTTCCCCGGCAACCGCCCGACCTCGACCATCCTCCTCGACGCACTCACCCCGTCCACGCTGGGCCAGCTCATCGCCCTCTACGAGCACAAGGTGTTCGTCCAAGGGGTGATCTGGGGGATCAACTCGTTCGACCAATGGGGGGTGGAGCTGGGCAAGGTGCTCGCCACCCGCATCGGCGCCGAGATCGCCGCCGCCGAGGTCGTGGAAGGAGCCCACGACAGCTCCACCGAGACCCTGCTCCGCCGCTACCTCGAACGGAGCGCGCCATGACCCTCCGCTTCCCCGACGGGTTCCTGTGGGGCGCCGCCACCTCGGCATACCAGATCGAGGGCGGCGCCGCCGAGGACGGCAGGGGCCCGTCGATCTGGGACACGTTCAGCCACACCGCCGGAAGGGTGCTCGACGGCGACACCGGCGACGTCGCCGCCGACCACTACCACCGCTACGGCGAGGACGTCGAGCTGATGCGCTCCATCGGGCTCAACGCCTACCGGTTCTCGGTGTCGTGGCCGCGGGTGGTCCCCGACGGCGACGGCGCCGTCAACCAGCGGGGGCTCGACTTCTACCGCAGGCTGGTCGACCGGCTCGGCGAGGCCGGCATCGAGCCGCTGCTGACCCTGTACCACTGGGACCTGCCCCAGGCGCTCCAGGACCAGGGCGGGTGGCTGCGCCGCCACACCGCCGCCGACTTCGCCCGGTATGCCGAGGTGGTGTTCGAGGCGCTCCACGACCGGGTGGCCTGGTGGTCGACCCTCAACGAGCCGTACGTGGCGGCCCACCTGGGGCACTACGCCGGGATCTTCGCCCCCGGGATGACCGACGTGGCGGCGATGATGAGCGCCCAGCACCACCTGCTGCTCGGGCACGGGCTGGCGGTGGCGGCGATGCGGGCCATCGACCCGGGACCGCGCCACGGCATCGTCCTCAACCTCGAGATCCCGATCCCGGTCGGCGACTCCCCCGCCGTGCTCGACGGGGTCCGCCGGGTGGAGGGGCTGCTCGACCGGTCGTTCACCGACCCGGTGCTGGCCGGTCGCTACCCCGGGGACGTGATGGCGGACCTGGCCCCCGCCCGGTTCCCGGTGAAGCCGGGCGACCTCGACCTGATCTCGACCCCGCTCGACTGGTTCGGGGTCAACTACTACCGGCAGTGGTTCATCACCGAGGCGGGTGCCGGCATGCCGCTCACCGAGTTCCCCGGGTGCGACCACGTCAACGCCACCACCGTCGGCTACCAGACCACCGACATGGGTTGGCCGGTGACCCCGCAGGGTCTGGTCGAGGTCCTCACCTGGCTCGACCAGCGCTACCCGGGACACCCCCCGTTCATCATCACCGAGAACGGAGCCGCCTACGACGACCCGGTCGGCGACGACGGCGCCATCGACGACGCCCGCCGCATCGACTACCTGCACCGGCATCTGGCGGCGCTGCACGGCGTCATCGAGACCGGGATCGAGGTGGGCGGCTATTTCGTGTGGTCGCTGCTCGACAACTTCGAGTGGGCCTCGGGGTACTCGAAGCGGTTCGGGATCATCCGGGTCGATTACGACACGCTGGTCCGCACCCCCCGCAACAGCGCCGCCTGGTACGCCGGGGTGATCACCGCCAACGGCCTCGACCAGAAGGGAGCCGAGCCATGATCACCGCCCCCAGGGGCAGCACCATCACCTGCAAGGGATGGCCGCAGGAGGCGGCGATGCGGATGCTGATGAACAACCTCGATCCCGAGGTCGCCGAGCATCCCGACGAGCTGGTGGTGTACGGGGGCACCGGCAAAGCCGCCCGCTCGTGGGACGCCTACCACGCCATCGTCGCCACCCTGCGCGACCTGGAGGGGGACGAGACCCTGCTGGTGCAGTCGGGCAAGCCGGTGGGGGTGTTCCGCACCCACGAGTGGGCGCCTCGGGTCCTCATCGCCAACTCGCTGCTGGTACCGGAATGGGCCACCTGGGACGAGTTCCGCCGTCTCGAGGCCGCCGGGCTGACCATGTACGGTCAGATGACGGCCGGGTCATGGATCTACATCGGCACCCAGGGGATCCTCCAGGGCACCTACGAGTGCTTTGCCGAGATCGCCAGGAAGCGGTTCGGGGGCACCCTGGCCGGGACCATCACCCTCACCGCCGGTCTCGGTGGGATGGGCGGGGCCCAGCCGCTGGCGGTGACCATGAACGGCGGGGTCGCCCTGTGCATCGATGTCGACCCCACCCGGATCGAGCGGCGGTTGGAGACCCGTTACCTCGACCAGCGGGCGGACGATCTCGCCGACGCCGTCGCCCGCTGCGAGCGGGCCAAGAGCGAACGGCGGGCACTGTCCGTCGGGGTGGTGGGCAACGCCGCCGACATGGTTTCCCGCCTCCTCGACCTCGGGCTGTCGGCCGACATCGTCACCGACCAGACCTCGGCCCACGACCCACTCAGCTACATCCCGCCCGATGTCACGCTGGAGGCGGCGGAGCGGCTGCGCGCCGAGAACCCCGACGAGTTCATCAGGCGGGCCCGGTTGGGCATGGCCCAGCACTGCCAGGCGATGGTCGGCTTCCAGAAGCGGGGCGCCGAGGTGTTCGACTACGGCAACAGCCTGCGGGCCGAGGCGCTGCTCGGCGGCTTCGCCGACGCCTTCGCCTACCCGGGGTTCCTCCCCGCATACATCCGCCCGCTGTTCTGCGAGGGGAAGGGCCCCTTCCGCTGGGTGGCGCTGTCGGGGGATGCCGCCGACATCGCCGCCACCGACCGGGCGGTGCTGGAGACCTTCCCCGAGGATCAGGCCCTGGCCCGCTGGATCGCCATGGCGGGCGAGCGGATCGCCTTCCAGGGGCTCCCCGCCCGCATCTGCTGGCTTGGCTATGGGGAGCGGGCCCGGCTCGGGCTCCGCTTCAACGAGATGGTCCGCCGCCGCGAGGTGTCGGCGCCGATCGTGATCGGGCGTGACCACCTCGACTCGGGCAGCGTCGCCTCCCCCTATCGGGAGACCGAGGCGATGGCCGACGGCAGCGACGCCATCGCCGACTGGCCCATCCTCAACGCATTGCTCAACACCGCATCGGGGGCGTCGTGGGTGAGCGTCCACCACGGCGGCGGGGTGGGCATCGGGCGGTCGATCCACGCCGGGATGGTGGTGGTGGCGGACGGCTCCGAGCTGGCCGCCGAACGGCTGGAGCGGGTCCTCACCAGCGACCCCGGTTCCGGGGTGATGCGCCACGCCGACGCCGGTTATCGGCGCGCCATCGAGGTGGCCAACGAGCGCGGGGTGCGGATCCCGATGCTGCCGTCGCCGTGACCGCCTACCACGCCGCCTGGGCCTGGTTGGGCGGTGACGACCTGGTGGCGGAGGTGACCGTCGTCGAGCGGGACGGGATCATCACCGAGGTGACGGCCGGGGGGCCGGTGCCCCACGACGCCGTGGTGCTCGACGGCGTGGTCATCCCCGGGCTGGTCAACGCCCACTCCCACGTGTTCCACCGGGCGCTCCGCCACCGCACCCATGGCTTCGGGGGCGACTTCTGGCGGTGGCGGCAGGCCATGCTCGAGGTGGCCGCCCGGCTTGATCCGGACACGCTGGCCGACCTGGCCACCGGCGTCTTCACCGAGATGGCTCTGGCCGGGATCACCACCGTGGGCGAGTTCCACTATCTCCACCACGACCCCGAAGGCATCGCATACGGCGACCCGAACGCCATGGGCCACGCCCTGGCCCATGCCGCCCACGAGGTGGGGATCCGGCTGGTACTGCTCGACACCTGCTACCTGCGGGACGGCTTCGACACGCCCCTGGAGGGTCCGCCCCGCCGTTTCGGCGACGGCGACGTCGAGAGCTGGGCGTCGCGGGTGGAGCTGATCCGCCGCTTCTACCGCGACAACACCATGGTCAGGTTGGGGACCGCCGCCCACTCGGTGCGGGCGGTGCCGTCGGGCGCCATGACGTTGGTGGCCGGGTACGCCGCCGAGCATCGCATGCCCTTCCACGTCCACCTCTCCGAGCAGACCGCCGAGAACGATGCCGCCCTCTCCGCCACCGGGCTCACCCCCACCGGGCTGCTCGCCGAGGCCGGGGTATTGGGGCCGGCCACCTCGGTGGTCCATGCCACCCATCTCGATGCCGACGACCTCGACCGGCTGGGTGCCGCCGCCGTGGGCGTGGTCGCCTGCCCCACCACCGAGGCCGACCTTGGCGACGGGCTGGGGCCGTTCGCCGAGCTGGCCGAAGCCGGGGCGACGCTTGCGGTCGGCTCGGACCAGCAGGTTGGCATCGACCTGTTCGCCGAGGCCCGCGGGGTGGAGCTCCACGACCGGCTCCGGCTGCGGCGGCGCGGGATCCACTCACCCGCCCATCTGCTCGAGGCCGCCACCAGCGGCGGTGCCCGATCTCTGGGGACCGTCGGCTCGGGCCTCACCGTGGGCGCCCCGGCCGACCTGGTTGCCATCGCCACCGACGGTGTCGCCCTGGGAGGATGGTCCCCCGAGCACGGGATCGCCGGGGTGGTGTTCGGGGCCTCCGCATCCGACGTCACCGATGTGGTGGTGGCCGGACGCCGCATCGTGTCGGTCGGGGTCCACCGCGAGATCGACCGGGTGCCCGAGCTGATCGGTCGGGCGGTGCGGGCGGTTGTGGGGTGAGCCCTCCAATGACGAGCTCTCCAGGGACGAGCCCTCCAGCAACGAGCAAAGTCCTGGTGGACACCGCCGTCGCCACCATGGCATCCGGAGTCGAGCGGTACGGGCTGATCGAGGACGCCGCCCTGGTGATCGAGGCCGGGTCCATCTCCTGGGTCGGTCCCCGCCGTGACCTGGTGGTGCCGCCGGGCGCCGAGCTACGGTCGCTGGAGGGGCGGCTGGTAACCCCGGGGCTGATCGACTGCCACACCCACCTGGTGTTCGGCGGGGAGCGCTCGGCCGAGTTCGAGCGGCGGCTGGACGGGGCAAGCTACGCCGACATCGCCGCCGCCGGCGGTGGGATCCGGTCGACGGTGCGAGCCACCAGGGAGGCGTCGGACCAGGAGCTGCTCGGCTGGGCCCGCCGCCGACTCGACCGTCTCCACCACAGCGGCGCCACCACCGTCGAGATCAAGTCCGGGTACGGGCTCGACCTCGCCACCGAGCTGCGCATGCTCGAGGTGGCCCGCCGTCTGGGCGCCGAGTCTCCGGTCGAGGTGGTGACCACGCTGCTCGCCGCCCATGTCGTCCCCGACGAGTACCAGGACGACCCGGACGGTTACGTGGCGCTGATCGTCGACGAGATCCTGCCGGCCGTGGCCGAGCGGGGCTTGGCCGACGCCGTCGACGCCTTCTGCGAGCACCTCGCCTTCTCCCCCGCCCAGGTCGACACGGTGTTCACCGCGGCGGGGCGGCTGGGGATGCCGGTCAAGCTCCATGCCGCCCAGCTCTCCGCCGATGAGGGCATCGATGTCGCCGTCGCCCATCGGGCGCTGTCGGTCGACCACCTGGAGCACGCCACCGAGACCCAGCTGGCGGCGATGGCCGGGGCGGGGACGGTGGCGGTGTTGCTCCCCGGCGCCACCCACACGTTGGGCGAGGTGGCGCGGCCGCCGGTGGAGGCGATGCGCCGCCACGGGGTGCCGATGGCGCTGGCCACCGACTGCAACCCGGGCACGTCCCCGGTCGCCGACCTGGCGTTGATCGTCAACCTGGGGGCGCTGTTGCTAGGGCTCACCCTGGAGGAGGCGATGGCCGGGGTGACCCGCAATGCCGCCGCCGCCCTCGGGCTGGCCGCCGATCGGGGCACGCTGGAGCCGGGCAAGCGGGCCGACCTGGCGGTGTGGGATGTCGACCGCCCCGCCGAGATCGGTTACTGGGTGGGGATGGACCTGTGCTCGGCGGTGTGGGTCACCGGCGAGGTCGGCTTCGATCGAACCGGCGGAGGGCTGCCGTGACCGTTCTTCCCATCACCCACATCGGCGATCCGGTGCTCCGCACCCCGACCCGGCCCATCACCCGGGAGGAGCTGGCCGACCCGGCAACGCAGCAGTTCATCGACCACCTGATCGAGACCATGCGCCACGCCGCCGGGGCCGGGATCGCCGCCAACCAGGTGAGCCGGTCGATCCGGGTGTGCGCCATCGAGGTCACCTCGAACCGGCGCTACCCCTACAAGCCGCCGATCCCGCTGACCGTGCTGGTCAACCCCACCCTGGAGTACCTTGGCGACGAGACCTACGAGAACAACGAGGGCTGCCTGTCGGTGCCCGATCTGCGGGGCAACCTGCGCCGCCACGTCCGGGTACGGGCCACCGCCTGGGATCGACACGGCAACGAGATCGTCAGCGAGGTGGCCGGGCTCACCGCCGGCACCTACCAGCACGAGGTCGACCACCTGGACGGGATGATCTACGTCGACCGGGTCGACGACCCCCGCACCTTCTCCACCTGGGCCCAGTTCGACCGCCACCACCGCGACCAGTTCGTGGAGCGGATCACCAGGTTCGTCGACGAGGTCGGGAGCTGAGGATGGCCATCCCCTTCTCAAACCTTAGGTTCCTGGGTGTCGCCACGACACGCGATCCGCTGAAGTTGAGGCGGATCGCCGAACCTAAGGTTCTGCGTACCGCTGGCGAGTACCAATCCGCTGAAGTTCAACCTGGCCGGGTGTCAGCCGGGTTCGGGGATCGGTGACGCCGCCGGCACCGGGGCGGCGGTGGCGGATCGGCGAGCGGCAGGGGATACGGCCCCGAACCACACCCCGGCGCACACCGCGGCGGCTCCGATAGCTCCGTGAACCGTCACCGGCTCGTCGGCCAGCCAAGCGCCGAGCCCATCGTCACCACCGGGAACAGGACGAACATGTACGAGGTGGCCGAGGCGGTCCAGCGGCGCACCACCAGCAGGACGAGGACGAACAGCCCGACCGAACCGAGGGTCACCAGGTAGACCAGCGACCACACCACCTCGGTCTGGCGAGGAAGCGCCCACTGCTCCCCGGCCACCACCGACATCAGCAGGAGTGCGGTGGCTCCGGTCACCAGCGCCACCGCATTCGTCATCGCCGGGTGGTTGCCCGAGACCCGCTTGCCGATGATCACGCTCTGTCCGACACAGATGGCGGCGGCCAGCATCGCCAGCAGGGGGGTCAGCGGCAACACCACCTCCGTTGACCCCAGCGCCATCCACACCAGCCCGGTGAGCGCCAGCAGGGAACCGGCCACGGCCCTCCCGCGGAGACGCTCCAACCGTTGCCCCGCGGCCAGCAGCAGGGTCACCAGTGGAACCACGGCCATAACCACGGTGGCCACCCCCGCGGTCACCCGCACCAGCGCCCAGTACATGAGGGCGTAGAAGAGGGCGAAGGCGAGCAGCCCGTAGACGACGGTGAGGACCAGCTCCCGACCCCGCGGCCAGACAAGCCGCAGAGACAGGGCGATGACCACGAACAGCACCGCCGCCAGGCTGAAGCGCAGACCGGCTCCCCACAGCGGAGGGCGCTCACGATTGCTGAAGCGGACGGCGAGGAAGTTTGCCCCGCCGAGGATCACCGCCACCGTGAACGCCGCCAGCACGAAGGTCTCTTCCGGCCCGGTCGACCTGTCCATCAGCCACCATCCTCCGCCTCGGATCGACCCGGCAGGCCGGGCCAGGAGAGGTCCTCGAGCAGGGTGAGGGTGTGTCTGAGGTTGGCCGCCAGCAGCGCCCGACCCCTCGCTCTGAGCATGAGCGTCAGCAGCCGACCCTTGAAACCGATCCCGACACGGTCTGCGATCCACTCCACCTGAGCCCCGCCCCGCACCGGTACCACCCTGAGCTGCCAGCTACTTCCCTGCCTGAAGACGTTCGACTCCTGCACCTCGGCCCGCACCGTGCCCGAATCGGACCAGTCATACCGTTCCCGCGCCCATATCCCCCCGAGCACCGCGCTGCCCTCGGTGACATCCGCGTCGGTTTCGCCAACCGCATGGACCTGGTAGAGGTCAGGGGCCAGCGCCTTCCACAGCTCGGGTCGTCGCTCCGAGAAGTCGGTGGCCGCGGCCAGCACCACCGCCGGTGGAACCGAAGCGATCTGCTCGAACCTGATCCGGACCATGGCCCTTCTTGCATCGGCTGACGACAATATGCCGGATCGGGCGCGCCCCCGCATCGGGTGTTCACCCCATTCGTGGTGAAAACGTCTCGGATCTCTTCGGTCAGGATCGTGGCGAACCGGTGTCCAGGCATCGATCTGCGGGTCGAGCCGTGTCACCGCTGGTCGTAGTCGACCACGACCCGGTCGCTGGTGGGATGGGATTGGCAGGTGAGCACGTAGCCGGCCTTCAGATCGGCGTCGACCAGGGCGTAGTTCTTGGCCATCTCCACGGTGCCCTCGACCAACCTCGCCTTGCAGCTGGCGCACATCCCGCCCTTGCACGAGAAGGGCAGCTCGTTGCGCACCGACAGCGCCGCATCGAGCACCGACGTCTCGGGGAGCATCCGCACCGTCGACCGGCGTCCCTCCAGGATGAAACCCAGCTCGACGCTGCCTTCCACGTCATCGGGGGGTGGGGGCAGCAGCGTCGGGTCGACCGGGCCGGCGAAGAACAGCTCGTCGCGGATGACATCGCCCGGCACCCCCCTGGCCACGAGGACCATGCGGGCGGTGGTGACCATCTCGAAGGGCCCACACAGGAACCACCCATCGACGGTGTCGACCTCGATCAGCAGGTCGAACAACGCCTCGAGCTTGGCGGCGTCGATCCGGCCGGTGAGCAGCGGGACGATCCCGCTCTCCCGGCTGAGCACATGGATCAGGTGGAGCCGGCCCGGGTGGCGGTTCTTCAACCCCTCCAGCTCGTCGAGGAACATGATCGAACCGGCCCGGCGGTTCCCGAACACCACGGTGAACCGGCTGTCGGGCTCGGTGTCGAGCACGGTCGACACCAACGAGAGCACCGGGGTGATCCCGCTCCCCGCCACGATCGCCCCGTAGTGGCGTGCCCGGGCGGGATCGGGGGTGATGGTGAACTCGCCGATGGGCGGCATCACCTCCAGGGTGACGCCCGGTTCCAGAGCGGTGGTCGCCCAAGTGGAGAAGGCGCCGCCGGGGAGCGCCTTGATCCCCACCCGGAGCGTCCCGGTGTTGGCGTTGGCGCAGATCGAGTAGCTGCGGCGGACGTCCTCACCGCCGATGACCGCCCGCACCGTGACGTGCTGTCCCGGCAGGTAGGAGAATTCCGCTGCCAGGTCCGGAGGCACGGCGAAGGTGACCGCCACCGACTCGTCGGTCTCGGCGGTGACGTCGCTGACCGTCAGGGTGTGGAACACCGGGGCCGCCATCCGGTGGCTCACAGCTCCTTGAACCGGTCGAACGGCTCGCCGCACGAGTCGCACACCACCAGCGCCTTGCAGGCGGTGGACCCGAACTCGCTGACGGTGTGGGTGGCGTCGGATCGGCAGCGGGGGCACAGCACCGGCCCCACTCCCAGGGCCCGGGGTGGGGCGATGCCGAAGTCGAGCAATTTGCGCTTCGCCCCCTCCGTCATCCAGTCGGTGGTCCACGCCGGGGCGAGCACGGTGCGGACCTCGCCGTCGACGCACCCGGCCCGCTCCATCGCCTCGGCCACGTCGCCGCGGATGGCATCCATGGCGGGGCAGCCCGAGTAGGTGGGGGTGATCGTCACCGTGACCCGGTCGCCTTCGACATTGACGTCGCGCAGGATGCCGATATCGGCGATGGTGAGGACGGGGATCTCGGGGTCGACCACCTTGCCCACCTCCTCACGAACCCGGTCGAGCAGGGTGGTGGTCACCAGGTCATCCCCGGATAGGTGCGCTGCATCCACTGCAGCTCGCCGAGAAGATGGCCGAGATGCTCGGTATGGATGCCGGACCGGCCGCCGAGCCGGGCGTAGTCGTCGGTGGGCACCTGCAACGTCGCCTGGTCGAGAACCGCGGTCACCCTCTCCGTCCACGGCCGGCGGAAGGCGGCGATGTCGGGGCCGACCCAGATGGCGGCCATCTGCTCGTCGACGGCGTCCGGGGTGAGCATCTCGCCGGTGAACCGCCACAGGTCGTCCACCGCCCGCTGCATGCGGTGGTGGCTCTCCTCGGTGCCGTCGCCGAGACGGATCACCCAGGTCGAGCTGTGACGGAGGTGATACGACGCCTCCTTTATCGCCTTGCCCGACACCCCAGCCAGGGTGGGGTCGGCCGAACCGGTGAGGGCGGCCCACAGCTCCACCTGGTAGGCGTCGACGAACAGCTGGCGGGCCATGGTGGTGGCGAAGTCGCCGTTGGGCTGCTCCACCAGCAGCAGGTTGGTGTACTGGCGCTCGGTCCGGCCCATGGCCAGGGCGTCCTCATCGCGGCCGTCGCCCTCGAGCTCGCCTGCGTAGGTGAGCAGCATCCGAGCCACCCCGAGATGATCGACGGCGATGTTGGCCAGGGCGATGTCGGACTCGAGCTCGGGCCCCTGCGAGATCCACTCCCCCAACTGCTGCGCCAGGATCAGGTTGTCGTCGCCGTGGCGGAGCACGTACGGGAACGACGCGGTGGCCACGCCGGCCGGGGTGGGGGAACGGACGGTCACATGTGCCCCACTTCGTCGGGGATCTCGTAGAAGGTGGCGTGGCGGTATGGCTGCTCGCCGAACGGCTCGAACAGCTCGGCGGCGTCGTCCGGGTCGGATGCGGTGATGTCGTCCGACCGGACCACCCACAGGCTCACCCCTTCCACCCTGCGGGTGTAGACGTCGCGGGCGTTCTGCAGCGCCGTCTCGGCGTCCGGGGCGTGCAGGCTCCCGGCATGGATGTGGCTCAGCCCGCGCCGCTGCCTGACGAACACCTCCCACAGCGGCCATCCTGCGGCCGCGATGGTTCGGTCGGGTAGGTCGGGCAGCTTCTCACCCGGGGCGAGAGGGACCTCGTAGCTCAACGGAGTCTCCTCACGCGGATCGATGCTGGTGGGCAGGGTGTTTGGCGGCATGGGCCGAGGCCGCCTCCCGCACCCAGGCGCCCTGGTCCCATGCCCGGTTCTTGGCTTCGAGCCGCTCCCGGTTCATGGGGCCGTCGCCCTTGACCACGGTCCAGAACTCGTCCCAGTCGATCTCGCCGTAGGCGTAGTGCCCGGTGGCGTCGTCCCGGCGCAGCTCGGGATCGGGCACGGTGAGCCCGAGGTAATCGGCCTGGGGTACGGTCATGTCGACGAACTGCCGGCGCAGCTCGTCGTTGCTGATCCGCTTGATCTTCCATGCCATCGACTGCTCGGTGTGGGTCGACTCGGCGTCGTGGGGGCCGAACATCATCAGCGATGGCCACCACCAGCGGTCGAGGGCGTCTTGGGCCATCGCCTTCTGCTCGTCGGTACCCCGACACAGGGTGAGCATGATCTCGTAGCCCTGCCGCTGGTGGAACGACTCCTCCTTGCAGATCCGGACCATCGCTCGGGCGTAGGGCCCGTAGGAGCTGCGGGTGAGCATCACCTGGTTGGTGATGGCGGCGCCATCGACCAGCCAGCCGATGGCGCCCATGTCGGCCCAGGTGAGCGTCGGATAGTTGAAGATCGACGAATACTTGTGGCGCCCGGTGTGGAGCAGCCGCATCATCTCGTCGCGGGTGATCCCCAGGGTCTCGGCCGCCGAGTACAGGTAGAGCCCGTGCCCCGCCTCGTCCTGGACCTTGGCCATCAGGATCGCCTTGCGCTTCAGGGTCGGGGCCCGGGTGATCCAGTTGCCCTCTGGCTGCATCCCGATGATCTCGGAGTGGGCGTGCTGGGCGATCTGGCGGATGAGCGTCTTGCGGTACTCCTCCGGCATCCAGTCGGTCGGCTCGATCTTGTCCTCGGCGTCGACGATCGCCTGGAACCGCTCGGCCTGTTCCATGCCCGCTCCTCTCGATCGCTCTCCATCCTAGCCAACGAACGAACGTTCGTTTGCATCACCCGGTGGTCATCCGGTCGGTCATCCGGTCATCGGGTGGGTCAGCCGATGGTCAGCCGATGGTCAATCGGATGCGACGGAACCCCTTCCCCTTGGATTCGATCTTGGCAACCGTCACCGTCCCCACTTCCCCGGTTGAGGCGACGTGGGTGCCCCCGTCGGCCTGCCGGTCGAGCCCGACGATGTCGATCACCCGCACCGAGCGCAGCCCGGCGGGGAGCAGGCTGACCTTGGTGCGGATCAGGCTGGGGTCCCGATCGGCCTCTTCGCGGGGCAGGAACGACACCTCGACCGGTCTCGCCTTGGCAACCTGCTCGTTGAGCTCGCCTTCCAGCGGGGTCTTGTCCTCGGGATCCCATTCGGGCAGGTCGAAGTCGAGCCTCCCCTCCCCCGGCTTCATGTCACCCCCGGTTACCGGGCTGTGGTACCGGTTCCACACCACCCCGCACAGGGCGTGCATGGCGGTGTGGGTCTGCATCAGCCGGTAGCGGCGCTCCCAGTCGAGCCGACCGGTGAGGGCGGTGCCAACGGCGGGCAGGGCACCTCCGACCCAGTGCCACACCCCGTCGGCGTCTTCGGCCACCCTGGTCACCTCGAGTCGGTCGTCGTCGATCCACAGCTCGCCGATGTCGTGGGGCTGCCCGCCGCCTCCCGGGTAGAAGACGGTGCTGTCGAGCAGGATCCGGCCGTCATCGGCGTCGACCCCGGTGACGGTGGCCTGCATCTCCCTGGCGTAGGCGTCGGTCGAGTAGATCTTGACGGTCATGGCGTCAACCTACCGGAGTCCCCGTCCCCGCTCGACGGCCGGCCGCCATGGCGGGCGGTGCGGCGGAGCAGGATCGGGTAGCCGACCAGCACCACCCCGGCGAAGGCGAACCACTGCACGGCGTAGGCGAGGTGGGGCGGCCCCCCTCCAGGCTCCGGGGCGGGTAGCGCGATCGGGAAACCCACGGTCTGGGCGGGCCGCTGGTCCGAGAGCACCAGGTACACCGGGGCCAGGTCGAGGTCGATCTGCTGCTGGAGCCGGTCGAGATCGACCCGGATCACCCGATCGAGGTCGCCGGCGGGCGGGTCGACCGGGCCGAAGCCGCCTCGAACCTGGGTGGGTCGGAGGTAGCCGGTGACGGTGACCGTCCCCGGTGGAGGCTCGGCGCCCTCCACCGGCGGGCCGACGACGTCGAGCGGCACCCAGCCCCGGTCGACGACGACTGCGGTGCCGTCTCCGAGGTCGAGCGGGGTGAGCACCTCGTTCCCGGAGCGCCCGCCGAGGGTCCTCGCCTGGAGGATGACCTCGTCGTCGAGGCGGTAGGTGCCGGTGGCGGTGGCCGGGCGCAGGTCGAGCTCGTCGCCGTCAAGCCCGAGCTCAGCGAAGAGGTCGGCCAAGGGACGGGGCTGGGCGGCGACCCGCACGGTGATGCGCTGGTCGATCTCCTGCCGTTCCTGGTTGCGGCGGAGCTGCCACTGGCCGAGAAGCACGAACCCGACGATGGCGGCAAAGGCCACCAGGTGGCCCAGGATCCAGATGGGTCTGGTGAGCGGCCGCCGGTCAGTCGGCGTCGTCATCGCCGTCGCCGGGTGAGGGCAGCGCGGTGAGGTCGCGCCCGCCGGTGCGCCAGTACACCCCGTCGGCGCGGGTGAGAAATCCCTCGTCGACCAGGTAGCGGCGCAGGCTGGCGTAGTCGGCGTGGAACATCTGCATGGTGAAGTTGACCTCGGCCTCGCCGTAGCGCAGCCCCGGAGCGAACTCCTGGGCGAGCCGCTCCAGCACGATCGTCCGCTTGGCGTGGGTCTGCGGGATCGAGGTGAGCCGCCCCCCGGAGAAGAACCGGCCCAGCACCTCGGTCTCCTCCGGTGTCCAGCCCTCTCCGACCAGGGCCGGGTCGATCGGTGGCTGGCGCGGGAGCGCCGCCGCCACCCGGCGCAGCACGGCGAGGTCGATGCGGAGGTCATCGCCGATGAGACCGGCGGCACGGAGCCTGCCAAGTGCCGTCACCGCATCCCTCTGGGGAACCCCCAGTTCGACGGCGGTGGCGGCGGCATCGACGGGGCCCGCCACCGACCGGCCCAGCAGGGAGAGGCGGACAGGGTCGACAGCGAGCCTGAGGAACTGGCCGGGGTCCATGGCGTCATCGTACCGACGACCCGGGTCACCACTCGCAACCTCGTGGCGTCCGCGGCCCTGGTGACGTCGGTGCCGTCCGTGTCGTCATCGCCGCCACAGGCGGTGGCACGACCGCCAATACCATCGCCACGCTCCCACGGTGGGTTGATCGTAACCGCCGGGTTCGATCCGGTCAGGTGAACAGCACCGCCAGGATCGCCAGCGCGGCGGGACCGCCTGCACCACCAGGATCCGCCGGTTGACGGTGATGCCGCCGTAGACACCGGCGACGACGATGCAGCCCAGGAAGAACAGCACCACATCACGCTGGTCGGTGAACAGGCCCCAAACCAGACCGGCGGCAAGGAAGCCGTTGTACAGGCCCTGGTTGGCGGCGAGCACCCGGGTTGCCTCGGCCTGTTCCCTGGTCTGGCCGAACACCTGGAGCCCCACCGGTTTGGTCCACAGCACCATCTCGAGCAGCAGGAAGTACCCGTGGAGCAGGGCGACGACGATGGTGAGGATCCAGGCGATGGTCGACATGGGGCTCCCTCTGGCTCGTTGCGACCCGAGCCTACGACGTCCGACCACGGTGTCCGTGTCATCCCAGGTGAACGGTGCCGGTTCCTGCCGCACGCACCGCGGAGGACCCCGGCGTAGATCGCCCGGTGCCGGCGCCCCCGGCTCGACTGCGTCATCTTTGGTCCGGTTGGCGGCCAGCACACTGTCCCGGCCGCTGAGCGGGGACGCCTGCGCCCCCGGAGGCGTCGCCCCTAGGCTCGGGCGCAATGCGACTCATCCTGGTGCGCCACGCCCTCACCGCCGAGACCGGTAGGAAGCTGTCGGGCCGGCTCGGAGGCGTCCCGCTCTCGGCGGCGGGCATCGAGGCGGCGGAGGCGACCGCCAGGGCCCTGGCGGTCATCGATCCGGTCGAGATCCTGACCTCTCCCGTGGAGCGGTGCCGGCAGACGGCGGCGGCGATCGGGCGTCCCCACCGGCTCACCCCCAAGATGCAGCGGGCCTTCGCCGAGGTCGACTACGGGGCCTGGTCGGGTCGGCGGTTGAGTGAGTTGAGACGGTTGGCGGCGTGGCGGGAGCTGATGGCGGCCCCCGCCCGGTTCCGATTCCCGTCAGGCGAGAGCCTGGAGGAGGTGCGCCAGCGGACGGTTGCCGCCACCGAGGCGCTGGCCGCCCGACATCCGGATGACACGGTGATCCTGGTGACCCACGCCGACGTCATCCGGTGCCTGGTGTGCCACTATCTCGGTATGCCGCTCGACCTGATCCACCGGCTCCACGTCGGCCCCGCCAGCCTCACCGAGATCCATCTCGGCCAGGGATCGGTGCTGGTGCCCGCCGTCAACCAACGGATCGTGAGCCCATGAGCGGGCGGCGCCTGGTCGACACGTTCATCCCCGGGTTCGTCGGGGAGCCGGGCGACCGTACCTTCTATCTGCTGGTAGACGACGCCGGTGCCCGGTCCTGGTACCTCCTCGAGAAGGGCCAGGTCGCCGCCTTTGCCATGGAGAGCGGCCAGCTTCTGGCCGATCACGAACTGGTGACGGCCGGGGACGAGCTCGAGCTGGGCGCCATGGCGGCCCCGGACGAGGTGGCCTTCCGGGTCGCCGACATCAGCCTCGCCTACGAGGAGGACGGCACCGTTGCCGTCACCTTGGTGTCGACGGACGACGCCGCCGTCACCGTCATCCACCACCTGACCATCACCCAGCTCGGGGCTGCGGCTCGGGTGGCGGTAACCACGGTGATGGCGGGACGTCCCCGCTGCCCCCGCTGCGGGCTCGCCATGGACGCCGAGGGCCATCACTGCCCGCTGACCAACGGCGACCTGCGGGGACACCGCCCCTGACCCCGAACTGGTCGCGATGGCGTCCCGTGGTGACCGAGGTCGAGGGCCGCTACGTCGTCGCCTCCAACGCCACGCTGCTGGGGACGACCGGAGCCGGCGACCGGGTGGTCTACAAGCCGACCGCCGGGGTGCGACCCCTGTGGGACTTCCCCGCCGACACGCTGGGGCTGCGCGAGGTGTGGACCTACCGGGTCTCCACCGTGGTGGCGCCCGGATCCGTTCCCGAGACCGTGATCGGTGACGGGGTGTACGGGCCGGGGGCGGTGCAGCGCTGGATCGACACCGACGAACGCTTCGACCCGTTGCCCCTCGCTCGGCGGGCCGACCCCGCGCTGTGGCCGCTCGCCGTGCTCGACGTGGTGTGCAACAACGCCGACCGCAAGCTGGGCCACATCCTGCGGTTGGCGCAACGGGGTGCCCTGATCGGCATCGACCACGGGCTGACCTTCCATCCCGAGGACAAGCTGCGCACCGTGCTGTGGTCCTTCGCCGGGCTGGAGGTGCCCGCCCGGATCCTCGCCCGGGTGGCGGAGCTCGCCACCGTCCTCGAAGGCGAGACGGGAGAGACGCTGGCCAACGAGCTGGGTGGGAAGGCTCTCGCCGCCGTGCGGGCCAGGGTGGCCGATCTGTTGCTGGCGCAACGTCATCCGGACCCGCCGGACGGCCGACCCGCCCTCCCCTGGCCGCTCCAGTGACCCCCACGACCGGTCTGGCGACAGAAACAGATCCCGCCGGGCCCGCCCGGGCCCGCCCCCGCGGTCGGGTGCCGTCCCATCCCCGATACGACCGCGTCGCTCCGGCAGGGGCACCTGTCCCTCACCACCCGGCCCGATGGGGCATGATGGCGTGGCCGCCGTGCCCGTGAACCCTGGTCCGCGGCTACGAGCCGGGGTTCCGGGCGCGGCGGCTCACCCGCCGGTGGCGACGCCTCCGTTGCGGCGGGGATCGGCCACCCCGAGCAGGCCGCCTTCTTCATCGGTGAAGGCCGCCTGGGCGCCGCCGAAGTACATCGAATGCGGGGCGAAGGGCCGTGTGCCCAGACCGTCGATCGGCTCGACCGGAATGTCGGGCTCGTGGGCGATCAGCTCGGTCCCCTCGAACACCTCGACATGGATCCGGGGATGGCTCACCGCCCGCTCCAGCGGCATCTCCAGCACCATGGTGTTGAGGAGGATGGCGCTGAGCGTGGTGGTGATACGGTCGGCCCCGGCGGAGCCGATGGCGAGGGCGGCACCCTCCCGGCGGGCCGTGGTGGGCGCCATGTTGGAGATCAGCCGGGTGCCCGGCGCCAACCCGTGGTAGCCGGTGGGGTGGAGCTCGAGCTCGCCGAGGGAGTTGTTGAGCCAGAACCCGGTGCCCGGCGGCATCGCCCCTGAGCCATAACCGGCGGAGACGGTGACGCCGCAGACGTTGCCTTCGGTGTCTGCGGTCGAGCAGTGCGAGGTCGATGGTGACGAGAGCAGCCGGCCCGCCTCGCCGAGACGGGCGGCGTCGAGCAGCTCGGCGATGTTGTCGGTGACCTCGTCGGGTGCGGTGAGCCGACGCCTCCGGTAGTCGAGCACCGCCCGCTGTACCCGCACCAGGGTGGCGACGTCCTCGGCGCGCCAGCCGGACCACCCGGCGGCGACCGCCAGCAGCGCCACCGCGGCCATGGTCGAGCCACCGACGGCCGGGGCCGGATTGGTGTCGACCGCCCATCCGCCAAGCCCGATGTGGAGCGGTCGTCGCAGCCTGGCGCGGTATGCGGCCAGGTCATCTCGACCCAGCAGCCCCCCGTCGGCGGTGACGGCGGCGGCGATCGCCGTCCCCAGATCCCCCTGGTAGAGCCCGGCGGCTCCCTCGGCGCCGAGGTATTCCAACGTGTCCGCCAGGTGGGGAACGGTCACGATGTCCCCGGCCCGGTATGGGGTCCCGTCGGCGTGATGGAGCACCGACCAGGACTCCGCCTGCCACCCGAACACCGCCTCGTGGGCGAAGGCCAGGTACTCGGCCGCCGGCCCGGTCAGGGGGAAGCCGGCCCGCACCGCGCTGATGGCGGGTTCGAACAGATATCTCCAGGGAAGCCTGCCGTGCCGGCGCCACGCCTCCTCGAGGGCGGCGTATATGCCGGGGACCGCCACCGAGCCGTAGCCGACGATGGTGTCGATACCGCCCCCGTAGTCGAGCCGGACGGCTCTCCCCGAGCCGAACGACTCGGGAGGTGCGCTGCGCCCGGGCATCTCGGCGTAGCCGTCGATGAGGACGGCCTCTCCCCCGGCGGGGTGGAGCGCCACGAACCCGCATGCGCCCGGAGCGACGATGCCGGGCTCGGTGCACAGGGTGGTGAGGACGGCCGCCACCGCGGCGTCGATGGCGTTCCCTCCCGCATCGGCGGTGGCGGCCCCGGCATCGGCGGCGAGTTGCGAACCGGCGGCAACGGTCACCCTGCCCACGGAGGGAATCTAGCGGGGCATGGGCGCCTCCTCGGTCGGTGTGGTCGGGCCGGTCACGACGGTGAGCCGTCGACGGGACGGTTCGGGTGGTCGGAGGTACCCCCGCGCTGGAACTGGTGGGCGACCACCTCGAGACGGCTGCGCCGCCCATCGGGGGCCTCCCAGAACCGGCGTTGGAGGTTTCCGGTGAACCAGACCCTCTCACCCCGGTTGGGTGGGTCGGAGGTGAGGTCGTCGTCCGGCTCCCAGACGGTCACCGGGATGACGTCGACCCGCCGTCTGGGCTCGTTGAGCCGCACCGTCACCAGGAACCGCGCCGCGGTAGCCCCCGACTCGTAGGTCCTGATCTCGGGCTCGGCGGAGAGGTGCCCGCTCAACACCACCAGGTTGACGTCGATCAGCTCGGCGGTGTCGGTCGGGGTGGCGACGGGCCGATCCCCGGTCTCGGGTGGCGGCGAGGCGGCCCGGCGTCGAGCCGGTTCGGCCTTGTTCCCCGCCGTCTTGGTCTCGATGGTGGCCGCCCCGCCATCGACGGCCGTCTTCGTGGTCGGTCTGGGGCTTGTGCGAGGCATGACGCATCTCCCTGGTCGTGGGGAGTGCGGGACGACTCTCAAGGTATCCGGGGGGTGTGACAAGAAGCCGTCAGCCCTTGGCGATGAGCCTCTCCAGCTCGTCGATGCCGGGAAAGGCGGCGTCGTTGGTGAGGATGGCGGAGCGGATGGCGCTCGCCCTCTCGGTGTCGCCACGGAGGGCGGCGACGCGGGCGGCTACGTACCACACCCGCAAGTCCTCCTCGAACGGCTTGCCCCCGAGCGAGCGGGGCTCGACCAGCGTCCATGCCCTGTCGAGATCGCCGCGGTCGATCAGGTGGGAGGCGTACACCACCCGGCCCTCCTTCATCACCGCCGGCTTGCCGCCTCGCTGCTGCAACGTCTCCCACGCCGCCTCGACGTCGCGGTGGCGACCGAGGGCCCTGAGGGCGTCCATCTCAACCGGCAGGTGGGTCGTCTCGCCGGCCAGACGTCGGTAGCTGCGCAGCTCGGTGAGCGCGGTCTGCCAGTCACCGGACCGGTAGGCGGCGATCCCCAGCGTCTCCCGCACGGTCGCATCCCGGGGAGCCAGATCCTTTGCCCGGATCGCATGACGGGCCGCCCGTCGGTAGGCGCCGTCCGACAGGGCCTCGGACGCCTCGCCCAATGCCTCGAGGGCCGCCGCCACCTTCTGTGGAGCCGTGACCCTTGCCAGGTCCTCGATCACCCAGTTGGGGAGGTTGGCGGCGGCGCCGGTCAGATCTCGCCTGCGCCTGACCCCGGCGGCAGCGCCGGCCGTTGCGGCTGTGGCCCCGGGGGCGCCGGTCCGTCCCGGGGCCCGTTCCGAGCCTCGCCCGCTGCCGGAATCCGACCGGCCCCTGCTCGGGTCGCCGCCGGATGTGGTCGAGCCGCCGGTACGGTCCGGAGAGCCTCGGTCCCGTCGGGCTTCACCCGACGACCCGCGCCCCGTGCCCCTCGACGACTTTCCGACCGACCCACCCTTCGCTCCTCCTCCGGTGGCGCCGCCCGTGCCGCTGCCCGAACGGGTCCCGCCCGTTCCCTTGGGCTCACGGTCGCTGCCCTTGTCCCGACGAGCCCGATCCGACGAGCTGCTCGACCGGCCGCCCCCTGCCCCGGACCCCCGGGGTCCACCGGATCGGTCGCGGCTGCCGCCATCGCCGCCTGCCGGCTTGCCCCGCCGGCGACGGCCCCCATCGTCCGACCGGCGCTTGGGTTGCTCTGACACGTTGTTCCTCTCGACTCGTGACCGGTCGACCGGGTGCGATGACGGGTCGGACGCGGCAAGGGGCCACTCCGATGAATGGCCCCTTGTCTGAATGATGTTCGGCGGCGACCTACTCTCCCGGGGCCCTGCGGCCCAAGTACCATCGGCGCTGGCAGGCTTAACTTCTGTGTTCGGAATGGGAACAGGTGGGTCCCTGCCGCCATGGCCACCGAAACGCTCTGAGAGCCCTTGAGCCCTCCATAGCGAGCACGAGAAAGTCGTAGGTATTCAAATCCAAGCCCTCGACGTATTAGTACCAGTCAGCTCCACACATTGCTGTGCTTCCACTTCTGGCCTATCAACCTGGTGTTCTAACCAGGGGTCTTACCCGGTTGATCCGGTGGGAGATCTCATCTTGGAGACGGCTTCGCGCTTAGATGCCTTCAGCGCTTATCCGTTCCGGACGTAGCAAATCAGCCGTGCTCTTGGCAAAACAACTGACACACCAGAGGTCCGTCCATCCCGGTCCTCTCGTACTAGGGACAGATCTCCTCAAATCTCCTGCGCCCGCGACGGATAGGGACCGAACTGTCTCACGACGTTCTAAACCCAGCTCGCGTGCCTCTTTAACGGGCGAACAGCCCGACCCTTGGGACCTGCTTCAGCCCCAGGATGAGACGAGCCGACATCGAGGTGCCAACCCCCGCCGTCGATATGGACTCTTGGGCGGGATTAGCCTGTTATCCCCGGGGTACCTTTTAGCCGTTGGCCTTGGCGCATCCACATGCCGCCAAGGGATCATTAGGCCCTACTTTCGTACCTGCTCCACTCGTGTGTGTCGCAGTCAAGCTCCCTTGTGTCCTTACACTCAACGCCTGATTGCCGACCAGGCTGAGGGAACCTTTGGGCGCCTCCGTTACACTTTAGGAGGCCACCACCCCAGTGAAACTGCCCACCAGACACTGTCCCTGATCCGGATAACGGATCGAGGTTAGAAGACCATCATGAGAAGGGTGGTATTTCAACGTTGGCTCCACCGCAGCTAGCGCCGCAGCTTCGTAGCCTCCCACCTATCCTACACATCACATGACGAGCTCCAATGTCAAGCTGCAGTAAAGGTCCCGGGGTCTTTCCGTCCTGTCGCGGGTAGTGAGCATCTTTACTCACATTGCAATTTCGCCGAGTCTCTGGTTGAGACAGTGCCCAAATCGTTGCGCCATTCGTGCAGGTCGGAACTTACCCGACAAGGAATTTCGCTACCTTAGGACGGTTATAGTTACCGCCGCCGTTTACTGGGGCTTAAATTCAAAGCTTTGCCGAAGCTAACCTCTCCTCTTAACCTTCCAGCACCGGGCAGGCGTCAGAGCGTATACGGCGTCTTGCGACTTAGCACGCTCCTGTGTTTTTAGTAAACAGTCGCTTGGGCCTGGTTTCTGCGGCCCCCTCGAGCTCCGGACGTGCGTCCTTCACTCTACCGGGGCGCTCCTTCTCCCGAAGTTACGGAGCCATCTTGCCGAATTCCTTAACCAGAGTTTTCTCGCTCGCCTTAGTATTCTCTACCTGTCCACCTGTGTCGGTTTAGGGTACGGGCACCATGTGAGCTCGCTAGAGGCTTTTCTTGGCGGTATAGGTTAGGTGGCTTCACCTGAATCGGCTCGGCATCGCACCTCGAGCTTGATGAGGTCCGGATTTGCCTGGACCTCGCTCCACATGCTTACCCCGGGTACAACCAACGCCCGGGTCCACTTACCTTTCCGCGTCACCCCATCGCTGACCTAGTACCGGCTGGGTCGGTAGGCCCCGAAGGGCTTTCCTTAGCAAGTCGGATTCGGTCTGGGCGCGCACATGGTGGTACGGGAATATCAACCCGTTATCCATCGACTACGCCTCTCGGCCTCGCCTTAGGTCCCGACTAACCCTGGGCGGACGAGCCTTCCCCAGGAACCCTTGGACATTCGGCGGAGGAGATTCTCACTCCTCATTCGCTACTCATGCCGACATTCTCACTCGAACGGCCTCCACGGCTGGCTTCCGCCGCCGCTTCCCTGGCCGTTCGACGCTCCTCTACCGATCTCTCCCCCTGGACATGAGTCCCGTAGGAGTCCATGCCTGGGTTGACGGAAAGATCCCGCAGCTTCGGTGTAGTGCTTGAGCCCCGTTACATCATCCGCGCGGAACCACTCGACCAGTGAGCTGTTACGCACTCTTTAAAGGGTGGCTGCTTCTAAGCCAACCTCCTGGCTGTTTGGGCAACTCCACATCGTTCCCCACTTAGCACTAACTTTGGGACCTTAGCTGGCGATCTGGGCTGTTTCCCTTTCGACCATGAGGCTTATCCCACAAGGTCTGACTGCCATGCTTGGCGCCATGGGATTCGGAGTTTGACTGGGATCGGTAAGCTTGTTGGCCCCCTAGCCCAATCAGTGCTCTACCCCCAAGGCGGAACACATGACGCTAGCCCGAAAGCTATTTCGAGGAGAACCAGCTATCGCCGAGTTTGATTGGCCTTTCACCCCTATCCACAGGTCATCCCCCCAGTTTTCGCCTAGGTGGGTTCGGGCCTCCACAAGGTCTTACCCTCGCTTCACCCTGCCCATGGATAGATCACTCGGCTTCGGGTCTATGACACGCGACTTGACGCCCTATTCAGACTCGCTTTCGCTGCGGCTCCACCTCTCGGCTTAACCTTGCCACGTATCGATAACTCGTCGGCTCATTCTTCAAAAGGCAGGCAGTCAGGATCCGAAGACCCCTCCTACTGCTTGTAAGTTGTCGGTTTCAGGTACTATTTCACTCCCCTCACCGGGGTGCTTTTCACCTTTCCCTCACGGTACTTGTCCGCTATCGGTCGCTAGGAAGTACTTAGCCTTACGAGGTGGTCCTCGCAGATTCACATGGGATTTCACGGGCCCCGTGCTACTTGGGAACACCATCGAGAGATCCGAGAGATTTCGTCTACGGGTCTGTTACCCTCTATGGCGCCGCTTTCCAGACGGCTTCGACTATCTCCAGACTTGGTAACTCTCTGACGGTTCCGATGCCCCGTCTGATGGGTCCCACGACCCCCACATGGCAACGCCATCGGGCTATCACACCATGTGGGTTTAGGCTCTTCCCGTTTCGCTCGCCGCTACTCAGGGAGTCGCTGTTGCTTTCCTCTCCTCGGGGTACTGAGATGTTTCAATTCCCCCGGTTACTTCAACTGGCCCTATGTGTTCAGACCAGAGTGACTGGGCATTACCCCAGCCGGGTTTCCCCATTCGGACATCCCCGGGTCAATGCTTGCTTGACAGCTCACCGAGGCTTTTCGCAGCCTGCCACGTCCTTCTTCAGCTCCTAGCGCCAAGGCATCCACCGGCAACCCTTTGTAGCTTGGATTGCAAAGAATACTTTGACTTCTCGTGCTCGCTATGCAGTTCTCAAGGGGCTGTGAGGTCAGCGACACGGTCCAGGACGGGCCTGGACCGTGTCGGACTCCCTCACGACTGAACAGCGTGTCCGGCGCCGCATCGGTACCGCCGGCGGCTGCTCGACCGAACCCACTCCCCCTGATGACAGGGGGTGCGAGCTCAGGAGCTGCCTCCGAAGGTGCCGGCGTGACGCCGAGTAACCAGCACATCCACTAGGTGCTTCTGAGCCGACCTTTCGGTGGCTCAAGAATGCTCCTTAGAAAGGAGGTGATCCAGCCGCACGTTCCCGTACGGCTACCTTGTTACGACTTCATCCCAGTCACCGATCCCACCTTCGGCAGCTCCCTCCACAAGGGTTAGGCCACTGACTTCGGGTGTTACCGACTTCCGTGATGTGACGGGCGGTGTGTACAAGCCCCGAGAACGTATTCACCGCGGCTTTGCTGATCCGCGATTACTAGCGACTCCGGCTTCATGGAGTCGAGTTGCAGACTCCAATCCGAACTGAGGACGGCTTTAAGGGATTCGCTCACGCTCGCGCGATCGCTGCCCGTTGTACCGCCCATTGTAGCATGCGTGCAGCCCTGGACATAAGGGGCATGATGACTTGACGTCGTCCCCGCCTTCCTCCGAGTTGTCCCCGGCAGTCTTCTATGAGTCCCCGGCATTATCCGCTGGCAACATAGAACAGGGGTTGCGCTCGTTGCGGGACTTAACCCAACATCTCACGACACGAGCTGACGACAGCCATGCACCACCTGTCATGGGCGCAAAGCACCCTGTGTTTCCACAGGTAGACCCATGATGTCAAGCCCAGGTAAGGTTCTTCGGGTTGCATCGAATTAAGCCGCATGCTCCGCCGCTTGTGCGGGGCCCCGTCAATTCCTTTGAGTTTTAGCCTTGCGGCCGTACTCCCCAGGCGGAACACTTAATGCGTTAGCTGCGGCACGGCAGACGTGGATAAGTCCGCCACACCTAGTGTTCAACGTTTACGGCGTGGACTACCAGGGTATCTAATCCTGTTTGCTCCCCACGCTTTCGCTCCTCAGTGTCGGTACCGGCCCAGTGAGCCGCCTTCGCTACTGGTGTTCCTCTCGATATCTGCGCATTTCACCGCTACACCGAGAATTCCACTCACCTCTACCGGACCCTAGTCACAGCAGTTTCGACTGGCCTCCCGGGGTTGAGCCCCGGACTTTCACAGTTGACTTGCTGAACCACCTACGAGCCCTTTACGCCCAATAAATCCGGACAACGCTCGCCCCCTACGTGTTACCGCGGCTGCTGGCACGTAGTTGGCCGGGGCTTCTTCTGGAGGTACCGTCAATTTCGTCCCTCCTGAAAGCGGTTTACAACCCGAAGGCCGTCATCCCGCACGCGGCGTCGCTGCATCAGGCTTTCGCCCATTGTGCAATATTCCCTGCTGCTGCCTCCCGTAGGAGTCTGGGCCGTGTCTCAGTCCCAGTGTGGCTGATCGTCCTCTCAGACCAGCTACCCGTCGTAGCCTTGGTAGGCCGTTACCCCACCAACGAGCTGATAGGCCGCGAGGCCATCCTGAAGCAGCGGACTGTTTGCTCATCGGGCCATGTGGTCCGGTGAGATCATCCGGTATTAATCCGAGTTTCCCCGGGCTATCCCGGTCTTCAGGGCAGGTTCCTCACGTGTTACGCACCCGTTCGCCGGTTTCCCCGCCCGCACCTTACGGATTGGACGGATCTCCCTCGACTTGCATGCATTAGGCACGCCGCCAGCGTTCGTCCTGAGCCAGGATCAAACTCTCCATCGAGAGTTGTTGAACCTGATTCCGATGTCGCCGAAGCGACGATGGAGTCAGACTCAAAGGTCGCCTGCACCAGGGGACGGAAACCCCTTCTCCTCGGCGAACCGAGGGGCGCAGACTTTGGCTTGTTGCTGTGCCAACCAGACGGCTACCCGCACAAAGGCGGACCGGCCGGAGGGCACATGCTGGCTTTTGACACGCTGTTCAGTTGTCAAGGAGCCCGAGGCCCGGGAAGACGCGTCGAGCGCTGGTCCTGGGCCCTGATCCTTATCCGCCCGGGTACGGGCGTGCAAAGCGGCCGGCTCGAGAGTCGGTCGCAACGGGATTGTGCCACAGCGGGGTGCGCTGTGCAAGTCGGCGCCCGAGCGGCGTCAGGTCGGCCCGCCGCCACCCTTCCGGATCCTCCCGGAGAGCGCCAACAGACCCACCACCACGGCTGCGAGCACAACCAGCCCGAACAGCGCCCCGACGAATCCGACCACCCGACGCAGCAGCCAGAGCCCCAGCAGCACCAGCGCCAACAAAACAAGGACATCGGCGACGACATTCCGTACCCGGCCGCTCACGGTGCCTCCACCCTGACAAACCGGCGCTTGCCCACCTGAACCACCTTGCCCGCCACCGCATCGGCGGGGAGACGCTCGGTGTCGACGGGGACCCCTTCGATCCGGATGGCGCCCTGGCCGAGCAGCCGGCGCGCCTCCGACCTCGACCGCACCAGTCCGGCCCGCTCCAGCAGCTCGGGGAGCGACACCTCGCTCTCGTCTGGCGGCAGCGCCACCGTTTCGACGTCTTCTGGGATCTGGTGACCAACGAACACCCGGTCGAAGCCGGCCTCGGCCTCGGCTGCTGCCTCCTCACCCCAGTACCGTGCGGCGACCAGGCGGGCGAGCAGCCGCTTGGTCTCGCCCGGACGGCGGGTGGCGGCGGCCACCTCGGTCATGATGGCCTCCGCCTCGGGTCGGCGCAGACCGGCGGCGAGCACCAGCCACTCCCCCATCACCTCGTCAGGGATGCTCATCGTCCTGCCGAACATCTCGCCCGCCGGATGGCGCACCGAGATGTAGTTGCCGAGGCTCTGCGACATCTTCTTGACCCCATCGGTGCCCACCAGCAGGGGAACGGTCACCACCGTCTGCGGGGACTGGCCGTACCGCTCCTGGATGACCCGGCCCATGGTGAGGTTCCACAGTTGATCGGCGCCGCCGAGCTCGATGTCGGCCTCGACGGCTACCGAGTCGTACCCCTGGAGCAACGGATACATGAACTCGACCAGCGAGATGGGCCGCTGCGACGACCACCGATCCCGGAAATCGCCGCGCTCGAGGAGCTGGGCGACGGTGAGGGTCGAGGTGAGCTCGAGGATGCCCTCCATGGTCATCGGGGCCAGCCACTCGGCGTTGCGCCTGATCTCGAGCGGCTCGGGGAGCAGCAGGTCGCCGATCATGTCGAGGCAGCGGGCGGCGTATGCGTCGACCTCATCGGCGTCGAGCCTCCTGCGGGTTTCGTTCCTGCCGCTGGGATCGCCGACCCGGGCGGTGAAGTCGCCGACGATCAGCACCGCCAGGTGCCCCAGCTCCTGGAACCGCCTGAGCAGCCGGAACACCACCGCCCAACCGAGGGTGACGTCGGGGGCGGTCGGGTCGACCCCCAACTTGACCCGGAGCGGCCGGCCCTCACCCAGCAGCCGGCGCAACCCGTCGGCGGGGAGGACGGTGTCCAGCCCATGCACCAGATGATCGAGCTGATCGTCGACGGGGAGCATCGCAACCTCCGGGGCGGCGAGGTTAGCCCCGATCATTCACGCGGCCGCACCGCCACGAACCGCCAAGGCCGGTCGACCGCCCTCGAGATCCCGATGCGGGGCGTCGCCGTGTAGGGCGGGGCCGGTTCGGTGCGGTCGAGCAGCCGGACCGGGCCGGTGAGCACCGACGTTGCGTTGTGCACACCGGTGACCCCGAGCGCCGCACACAACTTGCCGGGACCGTCGGCGAGATGGTCGGAGCGCCCCCGACGCCTGGCCATCTCGGCGGATCCCCGCACCGGTACCCCGCCCCGGAGCAGCACGGCCCCCGGTTCTCCGGTGGCGAGGGTGACCACGTTCATGCACCAATGCAGCCCGTACGAGCGATAGACGTACAGCGTGCCGGGCGGCCCGTACATCGGCCGGTTGCGCGTGGTCGGGCCGGAGGCGGTGTGGCTGGCGGGGTCGGACTCGCCGGCGTACGCCTCCACCTCGTCGAGGACCACCTCGGTGACCACACCCCCGAACCGGGAGCGGAGCCGCATCCCCAGCAGCCGCGGGGCGACGGCGACCGGGTCGCCCTCGAGGAGCTGGGCGAGCGTGGTTGCGGTCAACCGGTGAGGTGGAGAAGCAGGGCTTTGAAGGCGTGGAGCCGGTTCTCGGCCTGGTCGAACACCCGCGACCGGGAATGCTCCAGCACCCCGTGGGTGACCTCCTCACCCCGGTGGGCGGGCAGGCAGTGGAGGAAGATGGCGTCCGGCGCCGCCAGGGCGAACACCTTCTCGTCGATCTGGTAGCGGGCGAACCGCGCCCGCCGCTCGGCCGCCTCGGACTCCTGTCCCATCGATGCCCAGACATCGGTGTAGACCACATCGGTGCCGGCGACGGCCTCGGCCAGGTCGGCGGTGACGGTGACGGACCCGCCGGAGGCGGTGGCGAGCCCTTCCGCCTCGGCGGTGATTGCCGCATCGGGCTCGAACCCCGCCGGCCCTACGACCCGGATGTGAAGGCCTGCCATGGCACCGGCCAGCATCAGCGAGTGGCAGATGTTGTTGCCGTCCCCGACGAAGGTGAGGGAGGTCCCCGCCAGCGGGCGGTTCTCGGCGATCGTCTGCAGGTCGGCGAGCGCCTGGCAGGGATGGCTCCGGTCGGAGAGCAGGTTGATCACCGGAGCGGCGGCGTTGGCGGCGAGCGTATCGAGATTGGCGTGGTCGAAGACCCGGAAGGCGAGCACGTCGAGGTAGCGGTCGAGGGTCCTGGCCACATCCTCGACGGCCTCCCGCCTGCCCAGACCGACCTCGTCCGCCTTGAGCACCACCGGATGGGCCCCGAGGTCCACCGTCGCCACCTCGCACGAGACCCTGGTCCTCGTCGACGGCTTCTCGAAGAACAGCCCGACCGCCTTGCCGGACAGCCGGCCCCGGTGGGCATCGCGGTCCTCCTTCACCTTCGCCGCCAGATCGAGCACGGCGGACAGACCGTCGACGCCGAGGTCGGTGGTCATCAGGAAGTCGCTCATCTCACACCTCTCCCCGGAGACCGGCTCCGGTTGCCGCCATCACGGTGTCGACGATGGCCCTTCGCACCGGGATCAGCTCCTGATCGGTCAACGTATGGTCGGCGGCCCGCAGCGTCAGTCGCACCGCCACGCTGATGCGCCCCTCGGCGACGGGGCCGCCGGAGAACACATCGAACACCCGGTGCGACTCGTACAGGTTGCCCGCCCCCGAGCGAATGGCGCCGAGCAGCTCACCGACCGGGGTCCCGGCATCGATCTCGAAGGCGAGGTCGAAGATGTTGGGCGGGTACTGGCTGGGTGGGTGGAACTGCCACGGGAGACGCTCCGCCACCAGCGGGGCCACATCGAGCTCGCCGACCACGACCCGGCCGGGAAGCCCCGCCCGGGCGGCCACCGACGGATGCAGCTCGCCGACCACCCCGATGGGAACGCCGTCGACCGACACCTCGGCGCACCGACCGGGGTGCAGCTCGGGGGCGGTTCCCTGGTGGATCGATGCCCCGGTGACGCCCATGGCGGCCACCAGCTCCTCCCACAGCCCGGTGGCGTCGGCCACGTCGACGGGCCGGCCCGGCGTACCGATGCCGGCTCCGACCCTACCCACCAGGATGAATCCGAGGTGCTCGGGCTGGTCGGGGATCGTGGCGGGCCCGGGGAGGAACACGGTCCCGGTCTCGAACAGGGCCACGTCGTCGATGCGGTGGGCGACGTTGCGGGCGGCGGCGGCGATCAGCCCGGGGAGCAGGGTGGTTCGCATCACCCCGTTCGCCTCATGAAGCGGGTTCTGCACCGGGATCCCGTGGCGCCGGGGGTCGTCATCGGGCAGGTCGAGGGCGTCGAGGTCGGTGACGCCGATGAACGAGAATGAGAGCGTCTCGGCGTAGCCGGCGCCCGCCATGAAGCTGCGCAACCGGCGTCGGTTCCGCTCCACCGGGGGCAGCCCTCCACCGAGCCCGGTGCGGATCCGGTCGGGGATCCGGTCGAAGCCGTTGAGCCTGGCAATCTCCTCCACCAGGTCGATGGGGCGCTCTATGTCCCGCCGCCTGGTCGGCGCCGCCACCACCAGTGGGTCGCCGGCGGTGACGGCGAAGCCGAGCCGCTCCAGCAGCGCCCCCGCCTCGTCGAGCCCGATGGTGATACCGAGATGCCGCTGGATCTGGTCGCCGCTCAGGGTGACGACGGTGGACTCGATCGTGGCCGGGTACTCGTCGATCAGGCCGGCCACCACGGTGGCGCCGGCGACCTGCTGGAGGAGCTGGGCGACGCGGTCGGCGGCAAGGTGGCAGAAGTTCGGGTCCATGCCCCGCTCGAACCGGGCGGACGCCTCGGAGTGGAGCCCGAGCCGCCTCGAGGTGACCAGGATGGCGGGCGGGTCCCAGAACGCCGCCTCGACCAGGATCCGGGTCGAGGCGGCGTCGATCTCGGTGGCGGCGCCCCCCATCACCCCGGCGAGCGCTACCGGGCGTTCGCCGTCGGCGACCACGATGTCGGCGGGCACCAGCGCCCGTTGCTGGTCGTCGAGGGTGGTGATCCGCTCCCCCACCGCCGCCCGGCGCACCACCACGGTGTCGCCGAGGCGGTCCCGGTCGAAGGCGTGGGTGGGATGGCCCAGCTCGACCATGGCGTAGTTGCTGGCGTCAACCACATTGGTGATGGGCCGGATGCCGGCCGCCCGCAGCCGGAACCGCAGCCAGTGCGGTGAAGGGGCGACGGCGACGTTGCGCAGCTCCCGCCCCACGAAGCGGGGGCAGCCGACCGGGTCGGCGATGGTCACCGTCGTGGTCGAAGCGGGCGCTTCCTCGACGACGGAGATCACCGGTTCCCTGACCGGGATCTGGTAGAAGGCGCCGAGCTCGCGAGCCAGCCCGAGCACCGACATGCAGTCGGGCCGGTTGGGGGTGATGGAGAGGTCGAACACCACGTCGGGGAGCTCGAGCACAGCGGAGAAGTCCTCACCGATCCGGCCGGCGGCATCGGGGTAGTCGCCATCGAGCACCATGATCCCGGCGCCGTCGTCGCCCAGCCCCAGCTCGCCTTCCGAGCAGATCATCCCGTTCGACACCACCGAGCGGATGCGGCGCCGCTCGATGGCGAGGTCACCCACCCTGGCCCCGGGCAGGGCAACCGGCACCACGGCACCCACCTCGAAGTTCCAGGCCCCGCATACGATCTCGGTGTCGCCGTCTGCGGCGTCGACGTCGACCGTGCACACCCGCACCTTGTCGGCGTTGGGGTGGGCGGCGATGCCGGTGACCCTCCCGATGACGACGCCGTCGAACTCGGGGATGAGTCGTTGGTACGACTCGACCACATGCCCCATGGCCTCGAAGGCGGCGGCGATCTCCTCGGGGTCGGCGGTGGGTAGATCGATGAAGTCGGCCAGCCACGCCAGCGTCAGCTTCATCGGAACTGACTCAGGACGCGCCGGTCGGGATCGAACAGGTGGCGGATGTCGGTGACGCCGTGGCGCACCATGGCCATCCGGTCCGCCCCCAACCCGAAGGCTAACCCGGTGACCTGTTCCGGGTCGTAGCCGACGTGCTCGAACACGGCGGGGTGGACCATCCCGCAGCCGAGCAGCTCCAGCCATGAGCCCCGGTACAGGACGTGCATCTCGGCGGACGGCTCGGTGAACGGGAAGTAATGGGGAAGGAACTTGATGGTGATGTCGGGGCCGAGGAACTCGCGGGCAAAATGGGCCAGGGTGCCCTTGAGATCGGCGAAGGTGATGTCGGTGTCGACCGCCAGCCCCTCCACCTGGTGGAACACCGGCGAGTGGGTGGGATCGAGCGGGTCGCGCCGGAAGACCCGGCCGGGGACCACGACCTGTATCGGGGGCGGGTGCTGCTCCATGTACCGGGCCTGCATCGGCGAGGTGTGGGTGCGCAGCAGCACCCCTTCGGCAGCCTCGCCGTAGTCGAGGTACATGGTGTCGGTCTCGGCCCGGGCGGGATGGTCCGGCTTGAAGTTGAGCGCAGTGAAGTTGTACCAGTCGGTCTCGGCCTCGGGACCGGTGGCCACCGTGTACCCGAGCGCCACGAAGATGTCGACGATCTCGTCCATCACCTGCCGGATGACGTGGAGCGTCCCCTGCTCGCCCGATCGTCCCGGCAGGGTGACGTCGACGGCATCACCGGCCAGCGCAGCGGCGGTCTCGATCCGCTCCAGCTCGGCGCGGCGGGCCAGGATGGCGGGGCCGATCAGGGTGTTGGCCTGGTTGATCAGCCGACCCAAGGCGCGCCGCCGCTCGGGGTCGATGCCTCCCAGGCTCCGCTTGACCTCGGCGATCACCGAGCTCCGCCCGAGCAGCTCGGTTTCGAGTCGATGCAGCTGGTCGAGCGAGGCGGCGGCGGCGATCCGGTGGGGGGCGTCGGCGACGAGCCGGTCGAGCGTGGCGGCTGGTTCCATGGGGTGAGGAGCTTATCGGCCGGGAGACGGCGCCCCGCCCACGGTCGAGGATGCCGGGTGACGGCGTTTGCGTAGCTGGTACATCAACACCCCGACGGCAACGGCGGCGTTGAGGCTCTCCACGCCCCCGTCCAGGGCGAGCGACACGGGCGTCGAGCGGGAGGTGACCGCCTCGGGGAGCCCGTGCGCCTCGCCGCCGATGATCAGGGCCACCGGATCGGTGGAGGCGATGTCCTCCACCTCACCTCCCCCGGCGACGACCGCCGCCAGCGGGGTCAGGCCCGCTCCCGTCAGGACCGCCAAGGGGTCGTCCCCCAGCTCGACCACCGCGGTGCGGAACTGGGCGCCGGCGGCGGCCCGCAGCGCCCTTGGCGACCAGACATCGGTGGACCCTGCCGTCGCCGCCACGTCGAACCCGAATGCGGCCGCCGAGCGCACCACGGCACCGGCGTTTCCAGGGTCGGACACGTCCCACAGCACCACGGTGTCGACCGGGCGCAGCGTCGCCGACGCCGGGATGGCGACGACGGCGACCGGACCGCGCGGATGCCGGGTCCCCGCCATCCGACCGAGGACCGCGTCGGAGACGGTGGTCACCACCGCGGTCGACCCCACCGGGACATCGGCGGGTTCGAGGCTGTACAGGTCGACCAGGTCCGCACCGGCCGCCACCGCGTCTGCGATCTGCGCCGGACCCTCGATCAGGGTGAGCCCTGCCGAGCGCCGGGGACGCCGATCGTGGAGAGCGGCGACGGCGATCACCCGTGGGTTGCGGACCGAGGTCAGCTGGGGCGTGTCGATGACCGGGCCCGTCACTCGGCGGTTGCCGCCATGGCGACCTCGACCAGGGCGGCGAAGGCGTCCGGGTCGTTGACCGCCATCTCGGCCAGCATCTTGCGGTCGACCTCGACCTCGGCGGTCTTGAGACCGGCCATGAGCTGCGAATAGGTGCTGCCGTGGAGACGGGCCCCGGCGTTGATCCGGGTGATCCACAGCCGCCGGAACTCACCCTTGCGGGCTCGACGATCACGGTAGGCGTACTGGAGCGAGTTGAGGTTCTGCTCCCGTGCGGCGCGATAGCGCCTGCTGCGCGCCCCGGTGTTCCCGGCGGCGCCCGCCATCACCTTGCGGCGCTTCTTGGCGGCGTTGACCGCCCTCTTCACTCTCGCCATGACGCTCCTACCTCCCCAGCAACCGCGCCGCGCGACGGGCGTCGCCGCCGGTCAGCACGCTCTCGCCCTGCACCCGGCGCCACCGTCTCCCGCTCTTCTTGTGCCGGTTGTGACCGCGCCAGGCATTACGCCTGCTGATCTTCCCGGTCCCGGTGACCTGCAGCCGCTTGGCTGCGCCCCGGTGTGTCTTCTGCTTCGGCACGTCCTCACACTCTCTGCTTGTGCGGTGACCGCGGTCACCCTGCCGTCTCGTCCGCCGTCTCCACCGGCTCCACGGTGTCCACCGCCTCCGTCGCCGGCCCGTCGGTCTCCCCATCACCCGCCGGTTCGAGGTCAGGCTCGGTCGAGGTCTCGGCGGCCACGATCGTCTCGTCGGCGTCCGGCTCCACCACCGTCTCGTTGGTGCGCTCCGGCACCACGGCCGCCCGCTTCAGGGGTGCCAGCACCATGGTCATCTGCCGGTTGTCCATGATCGGGGCGGTCTCGACCGTCCCGTGGCCCTCGATGGCGGCGGCGAGCCGGTCGAGGACCTCTCGACCCAGCTCGGGATGCGTGATCTCCCTACCCCGGAACCGCATCGATACCTTGACCTTGTCGCCCTCGCCCAGGAAGCGCTCGACCCGCTTGCGCTTGACGTCGAAGTCGTTCGACGAGATCTTGGGGCGGAACTGAACCTCCTTGATCACGGTTCTGGTCTGCTTCTTGCGGGCCTCCCTCGCCCGGACCGACTGCTCGTACTTGAACTTGCCGTAGTCCATCATCCTGACCACCGGCGGCTTGGCGTCCGGGGCGACCTCGACGAGGTCCAGACCGAGCTGGTCGGCCAGCCAGCGGGCTTCTTCGATGGTCTTGAGCCCGATCTGGCCCCCGTCGGGGTCGACCAACCGGACCTCGCGGGCGCGGATGCGCTCGTTGACCCTCGGTTCTCTGGTGGTGATCTGGTACCTCCTGGAAGGCGTGGTGTCGTGTCGCCGCCGACCCCCGGCCCCCGTCGATGCGGATGCAACGAGAAGGGGGCAACGCATACGGCGCTGCCCCCATTCGGGTTGTCGACCTCGGCGCACCTGTTGCTCCGTTGCGGGACCGGTCGGTGGCCGGGTGGGAGGCAGCGCCCCCGCTTGCGGTGTCGGTTGTGGCCGGAAGTATACGGGTCCGCCGGCCGGGATCAAACGTCGCCGGGCAACCTCGCGTCCGGGTCACGCCGGTCAGCCCTCGGTATCGCCGTAGCGCGCAGGTCGGCGAGGTCGCCCAGCAGCGCCGCCGTGGTTGCCGCCGCCGACGCCGCCTCGGCCCCCTTGTTCTCGGCACCCGGCGCCGCCCTGGCCACGGCCTGCTCGGCCGAGCGCACGGTGAGCAGCCCCATCCCGACCGGCACCCCGGTGTCCAGCATCACCCGCATCAGCCCGTCGCACGCCGTCCTGGCCACGTGCTGGTAGTGGTCGGTCTCACCTTCGATGACGGCGCCGATGGCGACCACGGCGTCGTGGTCGGCACACAGGGCCCTGGCCGCCACCGGGAGCTCGAAGGCCCCAGGGACGTCGACCACGGTGACCGACGCCACCCCTGCCCCCTCCAGCCAGCCGAGGGCGCCCTCGAGCAGCCCATCGGTGATCGAAGCGTTGAATCGGGATCTCACCACCCCGATGCGGAGGTCGGAGACATCGACCTCCACATCCCCGGGGTCGCCGTCGATCCTCACGGTGCGTCGCTCCCGCCTTCGATGATGTGCCCCAGCTTGCTGCGCTTGGTGGCGAGATAGCCGGCGTTGTGGGGACCGGCCCCGACCACCAGGGGCACCCGGCGCGACACGGTGATCCCGTAGCGCTCCAGCTGGCGTCCCTTCTCCGGATTGTTGGTCATCAGCGCAACGCTCGACACCTTGAGGGCCGCCAGAACCTGGGCGTCGAGGGCGAAGTCCCGCTGGTCGGCCTCGAAGCCGAGGGCGGTGTTGGCCTCCACCGTGTCGTGGCCCTGGTCCTGGAGCCGGTAGGCGGCCAGCTTGTTGAGCAGCCCGATCCCCCTGCCTTCGTGCGACCGGTTGTACACGATGATGCCGGTGCCCTCGGCGGCGACCCGCCGCATCGCCTCCTCGAGCTGGGCCCTGCAGTCGCACCGCTGCGACCCGAGGACGTCCCCGGTGAAGCAGGCGGAGTGGACCCTGGTGAGCACGTCCTCGACACCGGCCACCTCCCCCATCACCAGGGCGATGTGCTCGGACCCGTCCAGCGCCGAGCGGAACCCGATGGCCCTGAACTCGCCATGCACCGTGGGGAGCCTCGCCTCCCCCTCGGCGACCACCAGCGACTCGGTCCGGTAGCGGTGCTCGATCAGCCGGGCGATAGACAGCATCGGGATGTCGTGGTCGGCGGCGAACTCGTCGAGCCTGCTCCCCCGCATCATCGTGCCGTCGTCGTCGACCAGCTCGCACAACACCCCCACCTCGCTCATCCCGGAGAGCCGGAGCAGGTCGATGGTGGCCTCGGTGTGGCCGGGGCGGACCAGCACCCCGCCGGGCGCATACCGGAGCGGGAAGACGTGGCCGGGTCTGGCAAAGGCCGCCGGCCCCACGCCCCGGTCGGCGAGTGCCCTGATGGTTGCGGATCGGTCCGCCGCCGAGATACCGGTGGTGGTGCCCTCGATCAGGTCGACCGACACCGTGAATGCGGTGCGGTACGACTCGGTGTTGTGCCCCACCATCGGGGGCAGGGCGAGGGCGTCGACCCGATCGCCGGTCATCGGGACGCAGATCAGCCCGCTGGTGTGGCGGATCATGAAGGCGAGCCGTGGTGCGGTGGCGATCTCGGCGGCGAGGATCAGATCACCCTCGTTCTCCCGCTTCTCGTCGTCGACCACCAGCACGAACTCGCCCGAGGCGAGCGCCGCCGTCGCCCTCTGGATGGCGTCCATGGTGTCGGTCATGGTCTCGTCGCCATCATCCGCTCCACGTACTTGGCGATCACATCCACCTCGAGGTTCACGGTGTCTCCATCCCCCCTGCGGCCGAGCACGGTCACCGCCAGGGTGTGCGGGATGAGGGCGACCTCGAACCAGGGGTCGCCCCGGTCGGACACGGCGGTGACGGTGAGGCTGACCCCGTCGACGGTGATCGATCCCTTCTCGGCGATGTAGCGGGCCAGCGAGGGGTCGACCCCGATGCGCAACCTTCGCCCCGGACCGTCGGCGGCGATGTGGGCGACCCGCCCGGTCCCGTCGACATGACCCTGGACCACGTGCCCGTCGAACCTGCCGTCGGCGGGCATGGGCCGCTCCAGGTCGACGAGGTCGCCGGGGGCGAGCCCGCCCAGGTTGGTGCGGGCCAGGGTCTCGGCGACCAGCTCCACCGTGATGTGGGAGCCGTCGAGCCCGACCGCGGTGAGGCAGACGCCGTTGACGGCGACCGAGTCACCGATGGCCATACCCGGGGCGGTGTCGGGGGCGGCCAGCTCGATCCGGGCGCCGCCGTCCGTAGGTGCCACCGCCACGATCGATCCCAGCTCGGTGACGATCCCGGTGAACATCAGCGGGGCGTCCCCGTGATGCGGATGTCGTTCCCCACCGGCAACACCTCGTCGATGGTCACCTCGGTGACATCGGTGAGGGTGGCGAACGACCCGTCGAACAGGGGGCGGCCCACCCCCCCGGCGAGTCGTCCGGCCAGGTAGAGGACGATCCGGTCGACCAGCCCGGCGACCAGCAGCGACCGGGCCAGCGTGGCGCCGCCCTCCACCAGGACGTCGACCACCATGCGGGCCCCGAGGTCCTTCACCACGGCGGGCAGGTCGGCGGCGTCAACCACCTCGAGCCCGGCAGGCATCGGGGCAATGCCTCCCAACCGGTACACCAGCGGCTCCCGCCGGTAGAGCCTGGCGGTGGCGGGGAGTGGCCTTGCCCCGGCGATCACGACCGGCCGGGGCTGGGGACCGGTGTGACCGGGGATGCGGACGTCGAGCGAAGGATCGTCGTGGCGCAGCGTCCCCGCCCCGATGAGGACCGCATCGGAGGCGGCGCGCAGCCTGTGGGCGTCGAGCCGGGCCTCCTCCCCGGTGATCCACTGCGAGGTGCCGTCCGCCGCCGCCGTCTGACCGTCGAGGGTGGCCGCCAGCTTGAGCGTCATCCGGGGCCGGCCGGTGCGGCGATGGTGGAAGTACCCGGGATCGAGTCGCTCGGCGTCGACACCGGGCACACCCACCTCGACCTCGATCCCGGCGGCGCGGAGGGCGGCGACCCCCGAACCGGAGACCCGGGGATCCGGATCGGCGACGCCGATCACCACCCTGGCGACGCCGGACTCGACGATGGCGTCGACACACGGCGGGGTGCGGCCCTGATGCGAGCACGGCTCGAGGGTGACCACCAGGGTCCCGCCCGATGCCTGGGCGCCCGCCATGGCCAGGGCCGTGGTCTCGGCATGGGGCTTCCCTCTCGCCTCGTGAGCGGCGGTGGCGACCACCCGGCCCGCCGGGGACACGACCACGGCGCCGACCCGCGGGTTGGGGTGGGGACGATGGGCGGAGGCGGCCTCGATGGCGCGCTCCAAGGCCCACAGCCAAGGCTGCGGCCAACCGACTCGGTTGCCGGTCGTGCCACGCGACACAACGCCCTCCTTCTCCCATCCGGACTCTCACCGTCGGTCCCGGAGTTCCACCGGGTCCACCCCGTAGCGGGGGTCGCGGGCTTTCACCGCCGGTCGGGAATTTCACCCTGCCCTGAAGGGGGCTCTTCTGATGGCGACATCGTAGCGGCGCCGCCGACACCGTTGGGCGGCGCCTCGACCCTGCGATCGACCTGGACGTTGGAGCCGGGGTGGCGCTTGGCATGCTCCTTCATCTCGACGGCGATGGCGGATGCCTCCCACTGCGAGGTGAGCCACCGCCGGGTGTTGGTCGCCACCCCGATGGAGAGCGATGCGATGGGATGGAGCCGCTCCTCTCCCCGCCGGTCGATGACCATGATCCCGCCCCGGGAGATGTCGGCGGCGCCGTAGAAGGCGGTGATCCCCTCATCCCAGGTGGCGATCACCGCGGCGAAGAAGAGGTCGACGTCGGAGGGACGGAGCACGACGACGAAGTCGTCACCGCCGACGTGACCCACGAACACCTCGGCGGTCTCCGCCGCCGGGATCCGGAGACAGCGGGCGCAGAAGGTGATGACCCCGTCCCCCCGCAGGAACCCGTAGGCGTCGTTGATCGCCTTGAAGTCGTCGATGTCGACGTGGGCCACCGCCAGCGGCTCGCCGGTGGCCAGCCGACGCTCCAGGTCCACCGAGATCGCCCGGTTGCCGGGGAGACCGGTGAGCGGCGACAGGTCACGCATCTGCCCGGTGCGGCGGAGGACGGTGTGCACCCTTGCCTCCAGCTCGTCGGTGTCGAACGGCTTGACCACGTAGTCGTCTGCGCCGAAGCGGAGCGCCCGTATCAGGTCGGCCCCCCGCTCCTGGGCGGTGAGCACGATCACCGGGACCGGGGTTCGGCGGCGGTCGCCGACGATGCGGCGGAGAAGCTCGAACCCGTCACCGTGGGGCAGCATCACGTCGAGGAGGATGAGGTCGTAGGCCCGCTCCCCCAACGCCGCCAGCGCAGCCGGCTCGTCGGGCGCGACGTCGACCACGAAGCCACCGGCGCCGAGATGCCGACCGAGATGGCTGGTGAGGTCGACGTCGTCGTCGATCACGAGAATCCGCTGACGCATGCCGGGTCGATCAGCCGGGCCGATTCAGCGGACGGAGCCCTCCGTGATGATCCCGGTTCATCCCTCGTTCACCCCTCTGCGGCTCGACGCAACGCTTCCACGGCGGCGACCGGGTCGGCGGCGCCGAAAATGGCGCTGCCGGCAACGAAGACATCGGCCCCCGCCTTCCGAGCGGCACCGATGGTCTCCGGTCCGATCCCTCCGTCGATCTCTATATCGACCGACAGCGAGCGACGATCAAGGGCTTCTCGAAGCGACCGCACCGTCTCCAGCGCGCCCGGGATGAACGTCTGGCCGCCGAAGCCAGGGTTGACGGACATCACCAGCACCAGGTCGCACAGCTCGAGGAAGGGGTCGACCGCGGCGTACGGGGTGGGCGGGTTGAGCACCAGCCCGAAGCCGAGCCCGAGCGACCGGGCCTGCTCCGCCGCCCTGGTGGGGTCCGGGTACGCCTCGATGTGGATGGTGACCAGATCGGCGCCGACCTGCTTGAGCGGCTCGAAGTAGGCGTCGGCGTTGGTCATCATCAGGTGGCAGTCGAAGGGCAGGTCGGTGACCGGTCTGATCGACCGGATCACCGGGATCCCCAGCGACACGTTGGGGACGAAATGACCATCCATCATGTCGATGTGGAGCATCTCGACATGGGGGGCGACGGTGGCGATCTCCTCGCCGAGCCGAGCGAAGTCGGCGGCGAGGATCGAAGGGGCGATCCGGACGGAGCCACGGCGGTCGGTCACGGGCCGCAGGGTACCCGGCGCCACCGGCCGGGCACCGGCAGCGGGTCGACGGTCGGCCGCCGCCTTCGCCGCCACCGCAGCGGCCCCGTCAGCCTGCCCGCACCGGCACATCGGTGATGCCTCGGGGCGACGCCGCCACCGCTCGACAGGTGGCCGCACAGACATGGCCGTCCTACCATCTGCGCCATGACAGACCCCGTGGCGCCTGCGAGAGAGCTCGTCGAGCTCCTCGAGCGTGGGGAAGCGGCTGCCGTGAGCGACCGGCTCTCGCAACGAGTCCGGGGCTTCGTCGCCGACCGCGATTGGTCGGTGGACAGGTACCTCCGTGATGAGTGGGGACCGGGCCTCGATGACCTGGCCGGGTCGCCGCGGCGTATCACAGACGAGGTGCAGGTGTCAGAGAGAATCGCCCGCTTCACTCTCGAGGGCGAGCGCGGGCAAGCCTTTGTCACGGTCCGTTTCGTCGATGACGGCCGCCTCGATGGCCTCGCCGTGAACGGACAGGTCTTCGAGGGCATCGCCACGATCGTGATCAACTGCCCCGAAGAGCGCAGGGAGGAGGTTGCCGGCTTCTACGCCGAGCTCCTTGGAGAAGATCGCAGGCGCCTGCCCCGGCTGTGGTTCGGTGAGGCGCCGGAATACCACGCACCTCGCTGGCCGGATCCGAACCACCCGCAGCAACTTCACCTCGACATCCTCGTCCCCGACCTGGAAGCGGTGGATGAGATGGTCCTGGGGAGAGGCGCCACGCTCCTGCAGGACAAGGGCAGCTTTCGCTCGTACGCCGATCCGATTGGGCATCCGTTCTGCCTCTACCCCGACGCATCGCGCAGGGACGACGCTCACGGGTCGCCCGGGGTCCTCGGACGCATCGTGATCGACTGCTCCAGCCCAGACGCGCTCGCCGCCTTCTATCAGGCACTGCTCGGTATGCCCAACCGTATCGAGGACTCGCCGGAGCGGGTCGTGATCGCCCGGGAGGACGCCAGCCTGCCGATGCTGGCGTTTCAGCATGCGACGCAGTTCGTCGCCCCCCGCTGGCCTGACCCGGCGTTTCCACAGCAGATGCACTTCGACATCAAGTTCGACGATCGGGAGGCCGCGCAGAAGCTGGCCGAGCGACTTGGCGCCATCCGGTTGCCCGACCACGGCGGGAGCTGCCCGGTGTACGCCGACCCGGCCGGTCATCCGTTCTGTCTCTGCATGCCCGGCGAGTAGTCCATGTCTGAGAGGGGAACCATGGACCACCACCGGGTCCGTCCCGGCACCGAGGTGGACCTGGCCGCCTCCGATCCCGACGACAGCTCGGGCTTCGACGGCGGCAAGAAGGAGGGCCGCGCCCACCTCGAGGTGTTGCGGGCGCGCCTCGACGCCGCCCAGGAGCTGTTCTGGGCCAACGGAAGCAAGCGGCTGCTGGTGGTGCTCCAGGCGATTGACTCGGGTGGCAAGGATGGCGCCATCGAGAAGGTCTTCTCGGGGATCAACCCCCAGGGCGTGAAGGTCCACGGCTTCGGGGTCCCCACCCCGCAGGAGCTGGCGCACGACTACCTGTGGAGGGTGCATGCCCGGATGCCGGGCGACGGCGAGATCGCCGTGTTCAACCGGAGCCACTACGAGGACGTCCTCGTGGTCAGGGTGATGGAGCTGGCCGCCGAGGAGGTGTGGAGCAGGCGGTACGACCACATCGTCGCCTTCGAGCAGATGCTGGTCGACGAGGGCACCACCATCCTCAAGTTCATGATCAACATCTCCAAGGAGGAACAGGCCGCCCGGCTCCAGGTACGCATCGACGACCCGGAGAAGCGGTGGAAGTTCAACTCGGGCGATCTGGAGCAAAGGACCCGGTGGGACGACTACATGGCGGCGTTCGCCGAGGCCATCGGGCGGACCTCGACCGAGACCGCCCCGTGGTACATCGTCCCCGGGAACCGCAAGTGGTACCGCGACCTGGTCATCGCCACCACCATCGTCGACACGCTGGGGGGGTTGGACCTGCGCTTCCCCGAGCCCGAGAAGGGCATCGCCGACATCGTGGTGACCTGAGGGGATCCGCCATCCGTCAACCACCGAGCAGGGTGATGAACATGCCGTCGCTTGCGGTGAGATGCGGTGCCAGCAACAGCCCGCCGCCCCACACCCGCCCGGGGAGCCCGTGCGGCGGCCGCCCCCCGAACTCGGTGGCGATGGCGGTGGTCTCCTCGGCGAACACGGTGCACACCGAGTAGACCAGCCGGCCCCCGGGACGGAGCAGCGGCAACGATGCGGTGACCAGCCGGCGCTGCAGCTCGGCCATCCGATCCGGGGAGCCCTCGTCGAGACGGAGCTTGATCTCGGGACGACGCCGCAGCGTCCCCAGCCCGGTGCAGGGGGCGTCGAGCAGGATCCGGTCGAACGATCCGGCGGAGAACGGCGGCATGGTGCCGTCCGCCACCACCCACGGCACCTCGGCACCGGCGGCGACGAGGCGGCGTCTGGCCACCGCGACCCGCTCGGGGTTGCGGTCGGTGGCGACCAGGAAGCCCCCGCCCTGCATGGCGTCGACGAGGGCGAGGGTCTTGTTGCCCGGGGCCGCCGCCACGTCGAGGACGGCGTCGCCGGGCCTGGCCTCCACCGCCAGCGCCGCCGCGGTGGACGCCGCGTCCATGACCATGTGGCGAGCGACATCGGCCCGGGTGGGCACCACCCAGGCACCGACGATTCCCTCGACCGGCTCACCGACGGGGAGCGTCTCGCCCGGCCGCACCCTGACCGTGATCGGGGCGGGCTCCAGGGTCGCCCCGAGGAAGGCGTCCGCCTCCTCCGTGGACCATTGGGCAGCCAGACGATCCCGGATCCAGACGGGGGCGCCAACGGCGGCCGCCGGGTCCGGGATCGGCAGCTCGGTCCTGGTGACGGTGCGGAGCACGGCGTTGACGAAGCCGGCGGCCCGTCCCGCTCCCCCCTGGCGCACCGCCTCGACCGTGCTGTCCACCACGCCGTGGGCGTCGCCGCCGAGGAGCAGCTCGGTGATTCCCACCCGCAGGGCACTGCGCACCTCGGGGTCGAGGTCGGCGATGGGGACCCGGCTGGCCCCCGCCAGCACCTGATCTGTCCGCACCAGCCAGCGCAGGGTGTCCATCACCAGCCGGTGGGTGCTGGCCCGCTCCACCGGCCGCAGTGGGAGATCCCGATCGAGCAGGAGGTTGGAATGGGCGCCCTCGTCGAGGACCTGAGCCACGATGGCGGAGGCGTGGAGCCGCGCCGCCACCCCGGGCTTCATGGCCCGGTGCGGGCCGGCTGACCCCTGCGCCCGTTCATCCACGCCGCCCCCGACTGGGGCCGGCGCCCCTCGGCCACCACCTCGAGCAGGGCCAGCCCCCCTTCCGAGGTGCCCATCATCGGGATGCCGTCGAGCAGCTCGATGATTCCCTCCACCGGTCCCGTCGGCACCACCGCGGCCCGCAGCACGCCCAGCCTGGTGTCCTCGACCGTGACCCATGCCCCCGGCCGCGGATGGAGGCCCCGCACCATCCTGGCCAGGAACGGGGCCGGCAAGGACGGATCGAGGCGGGCCTCCTCGGTGGTGAGCCGGGCGGCGTAGGTGGCGGCGGTGTCGATCTGGTCGGCGGGGTGCAGCGCACCGCCAACATAGGAGGGCAGGGCGGTGGCGAGGAGTTGGGCGCCGAGGACGGAGAGACGGGCGGTGAGGATGCCGCCGGTGTCGTCCTCGGCGATGTCGGTCTCGGCGACGGCGATGATCGGACCGGTGTCGAGACCCTGGTCGATGCTCATCAGGCTCACCCCGGTGTTGGTGTCGCCTGCGATGATCGAGCGCTCCACGGGGGCCGCTCCCCGCCACCGGGGGAGCAACGAGAAGTGTACGTTGACGAAGCCGACCCTGGTGGAGGCGAGCGCGGTGGCGTCGAGCAGCCTGCCGTAGGCGACGACCACCCCGATGTCGGCGCCGGCATCGGCCAGGGCGGCGACGAGCCGGTCCCTGCTCTCCGGCTGCTCGACCGGGATACCCCACTCCGTCGCCGCCGTCTTCACCGGCGGCGGGGTCGGGGTGCCGTGGCGGCCCTTGGGGCGGTCGGGCCGGGTGATGACAGCCACCACGTCCGCCACCTCGGCCAGGGCCGCCAGCGAGGGGATGGCCGCCGACGGCGTACCCAGGAATACGGCTCGCATCAGACGAGCCCGACATCCAACCCGAGCGCCTCCCGGCGCAGGTCACGCAGCGCCGACTTGCGGGTTCGTCTGGGAAGCCGCTCCAGCAGCAGCGATCCATGGAGATGGTCGATCTCGTGCTGGAGGACCCGGCCCATCAACCCGTCGCCTGCGTGCTCCATCGGGTTGCCATCGAGCCCGATGCCGCCGACGGCGGCGTAGGCAGGGCGGTCGATGGACCAGTACCGACCCGGCACCGACAGACAGCCCTCTTCGAACGGCCATTCGTCCTCGCCCAGCTCGGTGATCACCGGGTTGAACATGGTGAAGGGCCCGTCGCCGATGTCGGCGACGAAGATCTGCTTGGAGACGCCGATCTGCGGCGCCGCCAATCCCAGCCCCGGGGCGTCGTACATGGTCTCCAGCATGTCTTCCACCAGCCGCTCCAGGGCGCTGGTGATGTCGTCGACCGGGGCGGCTACCAGGTTGAGAACGGGGTCGCCGAACGTTCTGATCGGATAGAGCGACATGTGCTGCGGGAGCTTAGAGGCGCCCGGCCCGGCGGGACCGTAGGGGTGCGGGTGCGGTTACAGCCGCACCGGGTCGGCGTCGATCCTCACCCTGGTGCCCCGGTCGCGCCACGACTGGACCAGCGGGCGCAGGGTCACCTTGAAAGGCCTCAGGTCGGCTCCCGACACCAGCCAGCGCACCCGGGCACCCAAAGGAGCGGGACCGAGGACGGTTTCCCGGCCGGTGGCGGTGCTGCGCAGGGTGTGGTCGACACCGTCGGCGTCACCGGTGATCTCGATCGCCATCAGCTCGCCGATCGGTGGATACCCGACCCGGCGACGCTCCTCGAGCAGGTCGCTCAGCAGCGGCAGCGGGCGGCCCCGGCGCAGCGCCTCGAACACCCGGTGCGACGCCTGCGCCGTCTGGATGAGGCAGCGGCGGCCCCGTCCCCGCCCCACCGTTCCCGCCACCCGGGCCAGGACCCGGAGCGCATCCTCCTCAGCCCGGTAGTGGGGGGCGAGCACCAGGGCGTCGGCGTCGACGACGACGGCCAGATCGACCCGATCGACCGCGGGGAGGTCGGCCTCGGTCCCCACCAGCACCGACGCTTCGGCGGTGGCGGGGGAAGGCTCGCCGAGCAGGGTCACCTCGGTGCGGACCCGTCTCCGCACCTCGGCGACCACCCGGCCGGCGGCGGCGCCGAGCGCCTGGAACCGCCCTCCCCCGCACCCGGCACATCCCCCCAGCGTCGCTCCGCAACGGCGGCAGGTCTCGCCGGCGGTGGCGGCGGCGCCGCAGGTCCCGCAGGTGCGGATGGTGCCGCACCGTACGCAGCGGAAGGCGGCCGCCTCCCCCCGCCTGGTGACGAAAACGAACGCCCGTCCCCCGCCGCCGGTGACGGCGGCGAGGGCGTGCACGGTGGCTTCCATGAGCACGCCGCCGCCGGGCGCCTCCTCGGTGCGGTCGATCACCTCCACCAGGGGCCACACCCTGGTGGCCGGCTGGTGGATCTCGGCACCGAACCCCAGCGTCTCCACGGTGGGGACGGGGCCGGCGAAGACGGCGGCGAGGCGCTCGGCCACCGCCCGCCGACGCACCAGGTCGCGCACCCCGACGGTCGGGGTCTGCGGGGACTTCATCGCCGCCCGGCCCTCCTCGACCACGACCACCAGGGCGGGGCCGCCGAGGGGCCACAGGGCGATCTCCCTGGTCCCCACCACGAGCTGTCCCGGCGCCGAGAGCGGCGCAGCCCATGCCCTGGTGGTCTGCCGGGCCGGGTCGGTCGAGGTGGCGGGCCAGGGGAAGATCCCGAGGGCGTCGCCGAGACCGGCGGCGAGGGCATGCGCCTCGTGGACCGTGGGGGCGATGACGGCGACGGGGCGACCCGCCTCCAGCACCGGGGCGGCCAACCCGGCGATCGTCTCCGTCCAGGGCCCACCCCCCACCAGGTAGTGGGGACGGACCCTCGAACCGGTGGCGATGCGACCGGCAAGGTCGGCCAGGGGCGAGGCGACGGAGCGGACGGGGCGGCCCTCGACTGCGATGCGGCGGGGGGCATTGGGGGGCGCCGCCTTGGCCAGGAGCACGGCGAACGGGGCGACGTAGTGGACCGATGCCCAGCGCATCGTCTCGATCAGCCGGCCGGCGAGAACGGGGAGGTCCCCCACCCGGCCGAGAACGGGGCGGAGACCGGCGCCGTCGCCCTCCGGGAGCACCTCGGTGACGAAGCCCCTCGTCCTTCGCCCGCCGAGCGGGATCCGGACCAGCGAGCCCAGCGTGATCCCGTCGAGGTCGTCGGGGACGGCGTAGCGGAACCCGCCGTCGACGGCGAAGGTGGGGACGTTGGGGACGACCCGGACGATCCGGGTCAGGGAGCGACCTCTCGCATGGCGGTGATCCGGTCCCACAACCGCTCCGCCACCTGGCGCTTGGACATCGGCGACCAGGGATCGACGGTGCCGTCGGGCGTGATCAGCGCCACCTCGTTGGTCTCGGTCCCGAACCCGGACCCCGCTTTGCTGACATCGTTGCCCACCAGCAGATCCACCCCCTTGCGCTTCGCCTTGTGCACCGCCTGGTCGAGCGACCCGGTCTCGGCGGCGAAACCGACCAGGAAGGGTCTGGGCTGCATCGCGGCCACACCGGCGAGGATGTCGGGGGTGGGCTCGAGCTCGATCCGGGGCGGGCCGTCGGCGCGGCGCAGCTTGCCCGCAGCGGGGTCGGCGGGTCTGAAGTCGGCGACGGCGGCGACGAGCACCGCAACGTCGACCACCTCGGCCGTCTTCCACACCGCCGCCGCCATCTCCTCGGCGGTCTCGACGCCGATGAAGGTGATGTTGGCGTGCTCGGCCGGTGGTTCGGTGGTGACCAGCGTCACCTTCGCGCCCCGTTGCGCCGCCGCCAGGGCGATGGCGTTGCCCATGCGGCCGGAGGAGCGGTTGCCGATGTAGCGGACCGGGTCGATCGCCTCCCTGGTGCCCCCGGCCGAAACCAGGACCCGCCACCCGCCCAGATCGCCCCCGGCCAGGACGGCGTCGAGGGCGGCCACGATCTCCTCGGGCTCGACCATGCGGCCGACTCCCTCGTCTCCACCGGCCAGCGCCCCGCGCTCCGGCCCCACGATGACGTAACCGTCGCCGCTGAGAATGGCGATGGTCCGCTGCGTGGCCGGGTGCTCCCACATCTCGGTGTGCATCGCCGGGGCCAGCACCACCGGCTTGCCCCAGGAAGCGAGCACGGTTGCGGTGAGGGCATCCTCGGAGATCCCGGTGGCGATCCGGCTCAGGGTGGCCGCGGTGGCCGGTGCGACCACCACCGCATCGGCCCAGCGGGCCAGCGTGGTGTGCGGGCTGACATCGGCGGACCCGAACAGTCCGACCACGGGAGCGGTGCGGGTGAGGGCGGCCAGCGTCTGCTCCCCGAGGAAGCGGGTGGCGCTCTCGGTCATGACGGCGCGGACCTCGGCGCCGGCGTCGATCAGCCTCCTGGCCAGGTAGGCGGCCTTGTAGGCGGCGACCCCACCGCTGACCCCGAGGACGATGCGGCGGCCGCCCAGCATCAGGGGTGATCCCGCCGGATCAGAGCTCTTCGGCTTCCTCGATCTCCCTGTCGATGATCACCTTGTCCTCGTCGATCTCCTCGAGGGCGATGGACAGCGGCTGGCGGGACAGGGAGTGAACCTGCGGGGGGACATAGGTGCCGCCATAACCCTCGCCCAGCTCGTTGAAGTAGGCGTTGATCTGGCGGGCTCGGCGGGCGGCGAGCACGACCAGACCGAACCGCGAGTTGGTCTTCGCCAGCACACGGCCGATGGGAGGCTCGATCATCGTGCTTGATCTCCTGCTGAGAGGGGTTTCCGGCCCGCGGCTGCGGGCGGAACCGGCCCATCATAGCGCCACCGACCCTCCTTCCCGATCCATCGGCTCCGCTTCCAGACGGCGGAGCAGCTCGGTGACCACCGCTTCGATCGACAGCTCAGAGGTGTCGATGACGATCTGGTAGTGGTCGGTGTCCAGGTAGTCGACCCGGTAGTAGCGCCGGTAGCGGGACGCCTCGGATTCGATGCGCTCGATCAGCGCCCTGGTGGTTGTCTCCAGATCGACGTTCTCCCGCTCGGTGGGGCGGAGGGCGGCGTGGATGCGGGCGGCGGCCACCTCGGTGTTCACGTCGAGGAACACCTTCACCGACTTGGGGAGGAAGAACCAGGCCACCCGGGAGTCGATGACGAAGCTCTCCCCGGTGGTCCCCAGCCACACCGTCCTGGCGTCGATCTCGGCGTCGATGGCGTCGTCGCCCTCGGCCAGCCTGGAAAGCTCGAGGATGCTGAGCCCCCGTTCCGCCGCCATCGCCCGCATGAAGTCGCCGGCCGAGACGTGTCCAAGCCCGAGCTCAGCCGCTACCCGTTTGGCGACCACGCTCTTGCCCGAGCCCGGTCGGCCCGAGATGGCGATGATCAGCGGGGCCCGCTCCGGGGCGGGATCGGTCAAGCGAAGCGGTCGAGCAGGGCCCGCCGCTGCCGTGTCCCCAGACCCTGGAGCTTGCGGTTCTCGTGGATGCCGATCTCCTCCATGAGCCGCTTGGTCGACACCTTGCCCATCCCGGGGAGGGCCACCAGCAGCGGGGCGACCTTGGTGCCGGCCAGCACCGGATCGTGCTCGGCCCGCTCCAGCACCTCGGCCAGGGTGAGGCTGCCGGTGCTGAGCAGTTCCTTGACCTCGGCCCGCTGCCGGCGCGCCGCCTGGGCGCGTTGGAGAGCGGCGGCGCGGTGCTCGGGCGTGATCTCAGGCAGCATGGTCCCTCCGTCCGTCGTCTCGGCGCACCACGTTAGATCCCGGTGACCCCCGTGACCATGGCTATGTTGCCCGTCGTGACCGACTCGATCGTGCTCGACCGCAACACCACTTTGGGCGATGTTGCCCTGGTGGCTGAGATGTTCGTATCCACCGGCCGGGTCATCCCGGGGCTGACGGTCGAAGCCGGCGGTCGGGCCCGCTCGTGGTGGTGGCCGCTGCCGTCGGCTGCGGACCGCGCCGTGCTGGGGTCGTTGCTCGACGGCAACGAACACGACGACCACGCCCGAGTCGCCGCCGAGTTGAGCGTCGAACTCGACCGGCTGGTGCGTGAACGGCTCGGGGCGCGGCTGGAACTGGTCGAACGTCGATCGGGCCGGCGCACCGTGCCCGATGCATGGGTGCGGTCGCTCGGCGCGATCGATCCGTGGCTCCCCCGCTCGCTCGATCCGGCCAAGGTGGCCGCCCTCGCCGCCGCCGTCGACGAGTGGGTGCGCTCGGGCGTCGTCGGGCTCGGCCGGTGGCGTCTCCTCGACGACGCAATGCACACCACCGTGGCGCCCCTTCCCACGCCCGACGGGTTCGACGGGGAGCTGCGGCCCTACCAGGAGCGCGGGGTCGGGTGGTTGACGTTCCTCGGCCGTCTCGGCCTTGGCGCCTGCCTGGCCGACGACATGGGCCTTGGCAAGACGGCGCAGGTCATCGCCTCTCTGCTGGCCGATCCGACCGACGGTCCGGCTCTCGTGGTGTGCCCGACATCGGTGCTCGGCAACTGGGAGCGTGAACTCGTCCGGTTCGCCCCGGCACTGAGCGTCCTGGTCCACCACGGCCCCGATCGCTTCCGCGGGCACGACGAACCGTTCACCGAGCGGGCTACCGCCCATGACGTCGTGCTGACGTCGTACGCCCTTGTCGCCCGCGACGCGGCCGACCTGGAGGTCGTCGGGTGGGGCCGGCTCGTGCTCGACGAGGCCCAGCAGGTGAAGAACCCCTACACCGCGCAGGCCAGGGCAGTGCACCGGATCCCCGCCGTCCGGCGGATCGCAATGACCGGCACGCCGGTAGAAAACCGCCTGAGCGATCTGTGGGCGATCATGCACGCCGTCAACCCCGGGCTGCTCGGCGGGGCGCGGTCGTTCAAGGAGCGCTTCGCCGGTCCGATCGAGCGCGACGCCGACCTGGAGGCGACCGCCCTTCTGCAGCGGATCGTCTCGCCGTTCGTCCTGCGCCGGTTGAAGACCGACAAGGCGATCATCGACGACCTCCCCGACAAGGTCGAGCAGACCGAGCGTTGCCTGCTGACGCGCGAGCAGGCGACGCTGTACCAGGCGGTCGTCGACGACCTGATCGAACAGGCTGATGCGGCCGAGGGCATCGACCGTCGCGGCATCGTGCTGGCCGGGATCATGAAGCTCAAGCAGGTGTGCAACCACCCGGCTCACTTTCTGAAGGACGGCACCCCGCTGGCAAGGCGGTCGGGCAAGCTCGCCCGTGCCGAGGAGTTGCTCGACGACGTCCTGGCCGCCGGCGACAAGGCGCTGTGCTTCACCCAGTTCGCCGAGTGGGGTGCAGCCCTGACGCCGTATCTTGCCCGACGCTTCGGGGTCGAGGTGCCGTGGCTGCACGGCGGGGTGCCCCGCAAGCGCCGCGACGAGCTGGTCGCCCGCTTCCAGGAGCCGCCCGGCCCGCCGCTGTTCGTGATCTCGCTGAAGGCAGGGGGCACCGGCTTGAACCTCACCGCGGCGTCGCACGTGCTCCACTTCGACCGATGGTGGAACCCGGCGGTGGAGGACCAAGCCACCGACCGTGCCTACCGCATCGGCCAGCGGAAGAACGTGATCGTGAACAAGCTCGTGTCGACCGGCACCGTGGAGGAGCGGATCGACGAGATGATCACCAGCAAGCGGGCTCTCGCCGAGCGGGTCGTCGGCGCCGGCGAGTCGTGGATCACGGAGATGTCGACCGACGAGCTACGCGACGTGCTCACCCTGCGCGCCGGTGCGGTGGAGGACTGACCATGGCGAGACCAAGCCGCTGGGACGATCCGTTCAAGAAGTACCCGGCATCGAAGCCGATCCCCACGGAGTCGGGCATCGCCACCTCCAAACAGCGCGGCACGATGGCCGCCACCTGGTGGTCGCAGCACGTCGTGGAGCTGCTCGATTCCTACGGGCTCGGCACCCGCATGCAACGCGGCCGGCGCTATGCCCGCCAGGGCCAGCTCGTCAGCTTCGAGGTGCAGCGTGGGCTGCTCGTCGCCCAGGTACAGGGGTCGAGGCGCACGCCGTACGTGGTCACCGTAGCCGCACCGGCTCCATCGGAGGCCCAATGGTCGGCCGTCGAGGAGGCGATGCGGCTCCGCGTTGCCTTCGCCGCCAGGTTGATCGCCGGAGAGGTACCGCCCGAGCTGGAGGCCTTGTTCGGTGAGGCCGGCGTTGGGCTGTTCCCCGGTCGGTGGGCCGATGTCCGCGCCGCATGCTCGTGCCCGGATTGGGAGAACCCGTGCAAGCACATCGCCGCCGTGATGTATGTGTTCGCCGACCGGCTCGACGACGATCCGTGGCTGCTCCTCCTCTGGCGTGGGCGCACCCGCGAGGAGCTCCTCGCCCACCTGAGCGCCGCTACGGTCACGTCGCCGGTGGTGGCGCCGTGGTGGCCATTGGTCCCCGGCGCCCACCTTCCGGTTGCAGCGACCGATGGCGCCACCGACCTGCTCGCCGGGCCGCCCACCGATCCGGCGGCGGCGCTGCAGCGCTGCGAGCCCCTCGACGTCGAGATCCGGGGTGTCCCGGCCACCGACCTCCTCGCCGCCGCCTATGACGCGTTCGTCGACCCGCTCGACACCTGATCGGGCCCGCTTGGTTGCGTGCTTCCGGGGCGAGTTGCTCCTCGAATTTGTCTCACCCACCGTGTATAACGAACATATGTTCGATCAGCCGTTCGACCAGCAGACAGATCGGTTCGACGAGTCCGGCCACGAGTCCGGCCACGGGCTCCGCCTGGTCACCGACCAGGATGCGCCGTCCCTGGAAGGTCTCGGCGAGCGGGCGCCCGGTGCGGAGCTGGCCGTGTTGCTGGAGGGCATCGATCGGGACGAGTTGTCCGGGAAGGACAAGGTTGCGCTGCTGCAGGCGAGGGCCCGGCAGATTGCCCACCTCCAAGCTGAATTCCTCGCCGACGCCGTCGCCGTCGCCGACACCGACCCCTACCCCGATAAGGCCGAGTTCGTCGAGTTCGCCGCCGATGAGATCCGCGCCGCCTTGTCGTGGACCCGACGCGCCGCTGAAGGGTTCCTCGGCCTGGCCCACGACCTGGTGGAACGACTCCCCCACGTGTGGCAAGTCCTGCAGGCCGGGGTGATCGACCTGGCTAGGGCCGGGTCATCGCCGACGGGGTCGCCGGCGTCGACGACGACACCGCCCGGACGGTGGCCGACCAGGTGCTCGGAACGGCTGGTGAGCACACCACCGGGCAGATCGCCGCCCGGCTGAGGCGGCTGGTCATCGTGTCCGACCCCGACGGGGCAACCAAACGGTACGAGGCGTGGTTGCAGCAACGGCGGGTGATCGTCGACGCCAACCCGGAGGGCACCGCCAACCTCATGGGACTCGACCTGCCCGCCGAGCGGGGCCACCGCCGCCATGGCCAGGGTCAACCACCTCGCCCGGGCCCTCAAGACCGGCCACGATCCCAGAACCATCGACCAACTGAGAGCCGACGTGTTCTTGGACCTGCTCGAAGGCAACCAGGCGGCAGACGGCGTTGACAGGCGGGGGGTGGTGGACATCCGGGTCGACCTCACCACCCTGATGGGCCTGGCCGACACCCCCGGTGAGATCGGCGGATGGGGGCCGGTCATCGCCGACATCATCCGGCGGGCTGTGTCAGAGCGGGACACCTGGCAGATCACCGTCACCGACAACGGGGACATCGCCTGGGTGGGGACCACCCGACGCCGACCCACCACCCGGCAACAACGGCAGATACGGGCCCGACGCCCCGTCTGCGTATTCCCCGGGTGCCGCATGCCCGCAACCAACTCCGACCTCGACCACACCATCGCCTACGCCGACGGCGGACCCACCGCAGCATGGAACATCGCCCCCCTCTGCCGCCACGACCACCGCGCCAAACACCAAGGCGGCTGGAAACTCCAACGCATCGCACCCAACCGATACCAATGGACCAGCCCCCACAACCACACCTACATCGTCGAAGCCGAACCCCCGTAGGTATGACGTTGACCCGCCGGGGCCGGGTGGACCCGGACCCGGCTCACCGTCCGCAGGTTTCTACGGCGCGCTGCGGGGTGGAGCCGCCGCGGCCAGCATGGCGACGATATCCCTGGCGGCGGCCACCGGGTCGGGGGCGCCGATGATGGGGCGGCCGATCACCAGCCAGTCGGCCCGCCTGGCCACGGCCTCAGCCGGAGTGGCGGTGCGACGCTGGTCCCCGGTGGCGGCACCCTCGGGTCGGACCCCCGGCACCACCTTGAGCAGCCGGTCCGCTACGTTGGCGATCACACCCAGCTCGAGCGACGAGCACACCACGCCCTCGCACCCGGCACGGTCGACCAGCCTGGCCAGCTTGGAGACCAGCCTGCCCGGGCTCAGGTCGATCCCCATCTCGACCAGGGCGGCCTCGTCCAGGCTGGTGAGCACGGTGATGCCGAGCACCCCGCACCGTCCGGATGAGCCCCGCGACGCCCCGGCCACGGCACCGGCCAGCATCTCGGTGCCCCCGGTGGCGTGGGCCGACACCCAACGGGCCCCGACGGCACCAAGCCGGGCCGCCGCCGCCTCCACCTGGGAGGGGACGTCGTGGAGCTTGGCGTCGGCGAACACCGGTTTGCCCAGGGAGGCGACGGCGGCGACGGTGCCGGGACCGGGTCCGTGGAGCAGCCGCAACCCGACCTTGAACCCGCCCACGTGGGGCACGAGGTCCCTGGCCAGCCGCACCGCCATCTCGGCCTCGGCCACATCGAGGGCGACCAGGATGGGCGGGTCGGTGGTCACGCCGCCGCCCCGGTCAGCTCGGCCACCCGGCTCACCCGGTGGCGGCGGCACCAGGAGAGGAGCTGGCGGCGGATCGTCTCCCCAACCCGGGGCGAGGCGAAGTGGGCGGTGCCGATGGCCACCGCGGATGCGCCCGCCATCAGGTACTCGACCACGTCGGCCCCGGTGCCCACCCCGCCGCATCCGACGATGGGGAGCCGGGGCAGGGCGCGGTGCACCTCCCACACGCAGCGGAGAGCGATCGGTTTGAGCGGGGCACCCGAGTAGCCGCCGACGATCCCGGAGAGCAGCGGGACCCGACGCTCGACGTCGAACCCGGCCCCCCACACCGTGTTGGTGAGCACCACCCAGTCGGCGCCGGCCTCGGCGACGGCGGCGGCGATCCCAACGATGTCGGCGGCGTTGGGTGACAGCTTGGCACCCACCGGGCACGTCACCCGTTCCCGGACGGCGGCCACCGCCTTGGTGGCGGCACCCCGATCCAGGGCGAACAGCATGCCCCCGTCCAGATTGGGGCACGACAGGTTGACCTCGATGGCGACGACACCCGCCGCTTCCAGACCGGCGGCGACCTCCCCGAAGTCGGCCGCCTCGTGGCCGACCGCCGACCCCCACACCTCGACCCCGACCGACCCGAGATCCGGCCCGACCTCGGCCCGCCAGGCGGCGATGCCCGGGTTCTGGATCCCGATACCGTTGAGCATCCCCTCCCCGGCCGGGGCCATCCGGGGAGCGGGATGGCCCGGCCACGGTTCCACGCTCACCGACTTGGCCACCGCGGCTCCGTAGGCGTCGAAGGAGACGGTGGCGGCGAAGTCGACCACCGAGCCCACGGTTCCCGATGCCGCCACCAGCGGCGACCGGAGCACATGGCCACCGAGGGAGACGGCGAGATCGGTCACTGGTCCACCATCTCTCCCTGGAGCAGGTGGTGGCGTTGCAGGGTGTTGACCCGGGCCGCCTCGTCGCCCGACCGCAGGCTCTCCACCAGCAGGCTCCCGCCCCGCACCGTGGTCACACAGGGAACGTCGTGGCGGGTGGCGGCGCGCCGGATGAGCCCGGCGTCGCTGCGGGCCCGGGAGCCGCCGGGCGTGTTGATCACCAGATCGATCTCGCCCAGCTCGATCAGCCGGACCGGGTCGTACGGACCCTCGCCCACCTTGTCGACATGGGAGACGGCGACACCGTGGCGAGCCAGATGCCCGGCCGTTCCGTGGGTGGCGAGGACCCGGAAGCCGAGCCCGATCAGGTCGGTGGCGAGCTCGGCGGCGGCATGCTTGTCCCGGTCGTCGAGGGAGAGGAACACCGTGCCCCCGCGGGGGATCACATGGCCGGCGGCGCGCAGCCCCTTGGCATAGGCACCGCCGATGGTGGCGGCCAGCCCCATCACCTCACCGGTCGACCGCATCTCGGGGCCGAGCACCCGATCCTCGGCCGGGAACCGCTTCCAGGGCAGCACCGCCTCCTTGACCGCCACCCCGAGGCTGGGGGGCGGCTCCTCGCCGAGCACGCCGGCGGCACGCAGGGTGGCCAGGGTCTCCCCCATCATCACCCTGGTGGCCACCTTGGCCAGTGGGATCCCGGTGGCCTTGGAGATGAACGGGATGGTGCGCGACGCCCTCGGGTTGGCCTCGAGCACCGACACCTCGCCGCCCCGCACCGCGAACTGGATGTTGATCAGCCCCCGCACCTCGAGCCCGAAGGCGAGCCGACGGGTGAGCTCGACGATGCGGTCGATCTCGGCCGGGCTCAGGGTCTGGGGAGGGACCACGCAGGCCGAGTCGCCCGAGTGGATCCCGGCCTCCTCGACGTGCTCCATGACCCCGCCCACATAGACCTCGGTCCCGTCGCACACCGCGTCCACGTCGACCTCGATGGCCGATTCGAGAAAGCGGTCGACCAGCAGCGGCGCTGCCGACAGATCGAGCTCGCCACCCAACCGGTGGTACTGCTCGCCGAGGTGGCGGCGCAGCTCCTGCTCGTCTTCCACGATCCGCATCGCCCTGCCCCCGAGCACGAACGAGGGGCGGACCAGCACCGGGTAGCCGACGACGGCGGCCACCACCGCCGCCTCGTCAACCGAGCGGGCCGTTCCCGACGGGGGCTGGGGGACGTCGAGCCGGCGGCAGAGGGCGGCGAATCGCTCCCGGTCCTCGGCCAGGGCAATGGCGTCCGGCGTGGTCCCGGCGATCGGATACCCGGCCGCCTCGATGGCGGGGGCCAGCCCGAGCGGGGTCTGGCCACCCAACTGGACCACCACCGCCGCCGGGCGCTCCCGTTCCAGCACGGCGAGCACGTCCTCGGCGGTGAGCGGCTCGAAGTAGAGCCGGGCCGAGGTGTCGTAGTCGGTGGATACCGTCTCCGGGTTGCAGTTGATCATCACCGGCTCGTACCCGGCCTCGGCCAGGGCGAAGGAGGCGTGGACGCAGCAGTAGTCGAACTCGATGCCCTGCCCGATCCGGTTGGGGCCGGAGCCGACCACCACCACGGTGCGCGACCCGGGCGGCGGCGCCTCGTCCTCGGTCTCGAACGTCCCGTAGAAGTAGGGGGTGGCCGCCTCGAACTCGGCGGCGCAGGTGTCGACCGTCTTGTAGGTGACGGCGGTCCCGGCGGCGATCCGCTCGGCGGCGATCTCGGTCTCTTCCCGGCCGGTGAGGTGGGCGATCTGGCGGTCGGAGAACCCGAGCCGCTTGGCCGCCCGCACCGTGGCGGCATCGGGGTGCCCGGTCTCCAGCTCGGTGCGCATGGCGACGATCGCCCCCATCTCCTCCACGAACCACGGGTCGTACCCGGCGGCCCTGGCCACCTGGTCCACCGGCATCCCCCGCCGCAGCGCCTCGGCGACGAGGAACACCCGGTCGGGAGTGGGGACGGCGACGGCGTCGCGCAGCTCGGTGTCGCCCATCGCCAGCGCTCCCGCCTCGGCAGGGTCTCCTCCCAGCCCTGCACGGCCGATCTCCAGGCTGCGCAGCGCCTTCTGCAGGGCCTCGGGGAAGGTGCGACCGATCGCCATGGCCTCGCCCACGCTCCGCATCGAGGTGCCCAGCGTGGTCGGCATCGAGGGGAACTTGGCGAAATCAAACCGGGGCGCCTTGACCACCACATAGTCGAGGGCCGGCTCGAACGAGGCCGGGGTGGCGCCGGTGATGTCGTTGCGGATCTCGTCGAGGGTGTAGCCGACGGCGAGCAGGGCGGCGATCTTGGCGATGGGGAAGCCGGTGGCCTTGGAGGCCAGCGCCGACGACCGCGACACCCTCGGGTTCATCTCGACGATGATCCGCCTCCCCGTCGACGGCTCGACGGCGAACTGGACGTTGGAGCCCCCGGTGGCCACCCCGACCAGCCGCAGACAGGCGATGGCTTCGGTGCGCATCGCCTGGTACTCCCGATCGGACAGGGTCATCACCGGGGCCACCGTTATCGAGTCACCGGTGTGGATCCCCATCGGGTCCAGGTTCTCGATGGAGCACACCACCACGGCGTTGCCGGCGCCGTCGCCCATCACCTCGAGCTCGAACTCCTTCCAGCCGGCGACCGACTCCTCCACCAGCACCTCCCCCACCGGGGAGGCGGCCAGCCCGGCGTCGACCACCCGGCGCAGCTCGACCGGATCGGCGGCGAGCCCGGTCCCTCCCCCACCCAGGATGTAGCTGGGGCGGATCATTACCGGATAGCCGATCGCATCGGCGATGGCCAGCGCCTGGTCGACCGTCGTCGCCGAACCGGCCCGGGCGGTGGCGATACCGGCCCGGTCCATCAGCGCCTTGAACCGGCCCCGGTCCTCGGCGGCGGCGATGGCGTCGAGCCCGGCCCCGATCAGCTCCACCCCGTACCGTTCGAGCACCCCGTGCTCGGCCAGCTCCATGGTGACGTTGAGTGCGGTCTGGCCGCCCAGGGTGGGGAGGAGGGCGTCGGGGCGCTCCTCGGCGATGATGGCGGTGACCACCTCGACCGTGATCGGCTCGATGTAGGTGGCGTCGGCCAGGTCGGGGTCGGTCATGATGGTGGCCGGGTTGGAGTTGACCAGGATCACCCGGTAACCCTCCCGGCGCAGCGCCCGCACCGCCTGGGTGCCCGAGTAGTCGAACTCGCAGGCCTGACCGATGACGATGGGCCCCGAGCCGATGACCAGGATCGAGTGGATGTCGGGGCGGCGGGGCATCAGCCGGCTCCCACCATGGCGGCGAACCGGTCGAACAGGGCGGTGGCCTCGGTGGGACCGGGGGCCGCCTCGGGGTGGTACTGCACCGAGAAGGCGGGCACATCGAGGCAGGCCATCCCCTCCAGGGTGCCGTCGTTGAGGTTCTGGTGGGTGGCCCGCACCCTCCCGAACCGGGTGGATACCGTCTCGGGGAGCAGCCACGGCCCGGGGATGGCCCCCGGCTCTGCCCGGGGCGGTGACCCCCCGGCCAGGCCCCACAGGTCGACGGCGAAACCGTGGTTCTGCGAGGTGATCTCGACATGGCCGTCCTCGAGGCGTCGCACCGGGTGGTTGGCGCCGTGGTGGCCGAAGGGCAGCTTGTAGGTGCCGGCCCCGAGGGCCAGCCCCAGGATCTGATGGCCGAGACAGATGCCGAACAGCGGCACCTCGCCGAGCAGCGAGCCGACCGTCTCCACCATCCGCTCGACCGGGGCCGGGTCGCCCGGGCCGTTGGACAGGAACACCCCGTCCGGTCGGGAGGCGAGCACCGCGGCGGCGGGCGTGGTGGCGGGGACGACATCGACGGTCAGCCCCCGGTCGGTGAGCCTGCGCAGGATGTCGGTCTTGATGCCCAGGTCGTAGGCGACCACCCTCCCCGCCGTGCCCGACCCCACCGTGTATGGGTGCTCGGTGGTGACCACCGAGGCCAGGTCCCGCCCGCTCATGTCGCCGTGGCTGGCGGTGAGCCGGCGCAGCCGCCTCGCCTCGGTGCGGGGCCCCACCGCCGCCGCCATCGCCCCGGCGGTCCGCAGCCGTCTGGTCAGCGCCCTGGTGTCGACCTCGGTGACGGCGACGATGCCCCGTTCGGCCAGATCGTCGGCCAGCGAGCGCTCCGCCCGCCAGCTCGAATGCCGTCGGGCGGCGGACCGCATCACCACCGCGGCGCAGCCCCAATCCGACGACTGCTCGTCCTGGTCGGTGGCCCCGTGGTTGCCGATGTGGGGCGCCGTCATCACCACCACCTGTCCGGTGTACGAGGGGTCGGTGACCACCTCCTGGTAGCCGGTCATCGCCGTGTTGAACACCGCCTCACCCACGGCAACCCCGGGAGCGCCGAAAACGACGCCATCGAGCTCGGTACCGTCGGCGAGAACCAGCAGGGCGCCGGTGAGGGCGCCAGTCACGACACCCCGAGCGGGTCGGCGGCGAACGTGGGCATCCCGCCGAGCACGGTGAGGCGCACCCTGCCGGTGAGCGGTCTCCCCAACCACGGTGTGTTTGCCCCCCGTGAACAGGTGGACGTCGGGGACCACCGGGTCTTCGGGTCGACCACGGTGAGATGGGCGGGTGCGCCGACGGCGACCCGGCGCCCGTGCTCCCCCAGCCCGGCGATGGTAGCCGGCCGCATCGACATGGCGGCGAAGAACCCGGTCTGGTCGAGCGCCACCTCGGTGAGGACGGCGGCGGCGGCCCATTCCAGACCGGTGATCCCGTTGGGCGCCTCCTCGAACGGGACCTCCTTCTCGTGGGCGGCGTGGGGGGCGTGGTCGGTGGCAACGGCGTCGATCAGCCCCGAGCGCAGCGCCTCCCGCAGGGCGGCGACGTCGGATGCGGGACGCAGCGGGGGCATCATCTTGAACACCGGGTCCATCGTGGCCACCTGGGTCTCGTCGAAGGTCAGGTGGTGGGGGGTGACCTCGACGGTCACCGGCAGCCCCTCGCTCCTGGCAGCCTCCACCAGCGCCAGCGCCTCGGCGGTGGAGACGTGCTGGAGGTGGTACCGGCACCCGGTGAGACGGACCAGGGCCAGATCGCGCGCCACCACGATCGACTCGGCCAGCGCCGGTATCCCCTGCATCCCCAGCCGCGACGAGAGGGCCCCCTCGTGCATGTGCCCGCCCCGGCTCAGCCCGGGGTCGACGGCGTGCTGGGCGACCACCCCGCCGATCTCGGCCACGTACTCCATGGCCCGACGCAGCAGCCCGGCATCGGCCACGGTGTCGCCGTCGTCGGTGAACATCCGCACCCCGGCGTCCCACAGGTCGTCGAGGTGGGCCAGCATCGCCCCGGCCCGCCGGGCGCTGATGGTCCCGGCGGCGGCGACATCGACCAGCCCGACCTGGCGGCCCCGGTCGACCACGAACCGGGCCAGGTGCCCGGCGTCGATCGGCGGGTTGGTGTTGGGCATGGCCACCACCGCGGTGTAGCCACCGGCCGCCGCCGCCGCCGAGCCAGATGCGATGTCCTCCTTGTGCTCCTCGCCCGGTTCGCGCAGGTGGGTGTGGAGGTCGACCAGCCCGGGGCCCACCCAGCACCCGGAGGCGTCGACCACGGCGGCGTCGGAAACGGCGAGGTCCCGTCCGAGGGCGGCGACGACACCCTCCCGCACCAGGACGTCGACGGCGGAGGGCCCGTCGTCGGTGAGCACCAAGCCGCCGGTGATGAGGAGGGGACGCTCAGCCGACATGGTCACCCCCGAGTAGCTGGTAGAGCACCGCCATCCGCACCGCAACCCCGTTGGTCACCTGGTCGAGCACCAGGGCCCTCGGATCGTCCGCCACCTCGGCGTCGATCTCGATCCCCCGGATCATCGGGCCGGGGTGGAGCACCACCGCCTCCGGTGAGAGCCGCCGCAGCCGGTCCCTGGTCATCCCGAACCGACGCCGGTACTCGGCAAAGGAGGGGAACACCGAGGCACCCCCTCGCTCCGCCTGGACCCTGAGCAGGTAGACGGCGTCGAGCTCGCCGAGGGCGTCGTCGAGGTCGGAGGTGGTGGTCACCGGCCACCCCTCGGTGTGGAGCGGGAGCAGGGTGGGCGGCGCCACCAGGGTGACCTCTGCCCCCAGGGCGGTCATGGCGTGGATGTTGGAGCGAGCCACCCGGCTGTGGCGGATGTCGCCGACGATGGCGATCCGCAGCCCGTCGAGCTTGCCGAACCGCTGCCGCAGGGTGAGGCAGTCGAGCAGCGCCTGGGTGGGATGCTGGTGGCAGCCGTCGCCCCCGTTGACCACCGGCACCGAGGCCCATTCGGCCACCCGCCACGGGGCGCCGGTGGCCTGGTGCCGGACCACCATCAGGTCGAGCCCCATCGCCTCGATGGTGAGCACGGTGTCCTTCAGTCCCTCGCCCTTGTGCAGCGCCGAGGTGTCGGGCGAGAACGACATGGTGTCCGCCGACAGCGCCTTGGCCGCCTTCTCGAACGACATCCTGGTCCGGGTCGACGGCTCGAAGAACAGGGTGGCCACCGTCTTGCCCCGCAGCGCCGGGACCTTGGGGATGGGCCGGCGCAGCACCTCGCCGAAGGCGGCGGCGTCGTCGAGGTAGCTCTCGATCCGGGACCGCTCCAGCCCCTCGGTGGTGAGCAGGTGGTTCACGGGGTCGCCTCCTCGTCCCCGCCTTCGGCGGTATCGATGGGGGCGGTCCTCGCGGGGCCTTCGATCACCACCGCCTCGGTGCCGTCGGTCTCGTCGAGACGGACGCTGACCCGCTGCCCGGGCGCGGTGGGCAGGTTCCTGCCGACGTAGTCGGCCCGGATGGGCAGCTCGCGGTGGCCCCGGTCGACCAGGACGGCGAGCTGCACCGTCCCCGGCCGGCCCAGATCGGCGAGGGCGTCGAGGGCGGCCCTGATGGTGCGCCCGGTGTAGAGGACGTCGTCGACCAGCACCACGGTGTGCCCCTCGATCGGCTCGGGGATCTCGGTTCGTCCCAGCGGTGTGGTCGGTCTGGTGTCGAGGTCGTCGCGGTACATGGCGATGTCGACCGAGCCGTGGGGGACCGGGGTGCCCTCGACCTCGGTGAGGAACTTGGCCAGCCGGGCGGCCAGGGGCACCCCTCTGGTGTGGATACCAAGGACGATGAGACGGTCGAGACCCCGGTTGCGCTCCACGATCTCGTGGGCGATCCGTCTCAGGGCTCGGGAGATGTCCTGCGGGCCCATCACCGGGCTCGACGCCAGCGGACCGGTCGGCACGTGGCCTCGCTTTCCTTTCCGGCCTCACGGGACCGGGTTTAAAGGTCTGGTCGGCATGACCGTAGCAGGGTGGGTGCCGGGGTGGGGTGCCGCTCGCCCGGCGGGGTCGTTCAGTCGGTCTCCCTGGCCGCCGAATCGCGGGCCATCGTCCCCAGCACCCCGTTGACAAAGGCGCCGCTGCGGGCGGCCGAGTAGCGCTTGGCCAGCTCCACCGCCTGGGACACGGCCACCCCGACCGGCAGATCGGTGTGGAGCAGCTCGTAGGCCCCGATGCGGAGGATGGCCCGGTCGACGGCCGGCATCCGCTCCACCCTCCACCCCAGGGCGCGGGCGGCGATGGCGGCGTCGAGCTCGAGGCGGTGGTCCCACACCGCCGCCGCCAGCCGGGCACCCCGGCCGGACAGGCCCTCGGTCTCGGGCCCGTCGCCGACGGCGTCGGCGGCGTACAGCGCCAGCAGTGCCTCCTCGCGGGCGGCGGGCCTGGTCACGGGCGGCGGGTCACGAGACCCGGGTGATGTAGTCCCCGGTCCTGGTGTCGACCTTCACCACGTCGCCCCGATCGACGAACAGCGGCGCCTGGATCACCAGACCGGTCTGCAGCGTCACCGGCTTGGTCGCTCCCGACACCCGGTCGCCCTTCACCCCCGGCTCGGCGTAGGTGACCTCCAGCTCCACCGAGGCGGGAAGCTCGATCCCGATCGGCGTCGCCTCGAACTGTGGGATCTGGGCGATCATCCCGGCCACCAGGAAGTTGGCGGTGCCCCCCACCAGGTCGACGGCGACCACGATCTGGTCGTAGGTCTCCTGGTCCATGAAATGGAAGCCGAGGTGGTCGCGGTACAGGTACTGGTACTGGCGCCGGTCGATCCTTGCCAGCCCGACGTTCTCCCCGGCGCGGAAGGTGCGGTCGACGACTCCGCCCCCTTCGAGGCTCTTCAGCCTCATCCGGACGAAGGCCTTGCCCTTGCCCGGCTTGACGTGCTGGTGGTCGACGACGGCGTATAGCCCGTCCTCGAGGTTGAGCGCCATCCCCGGTCGGATGTCGTTGGTCGAGATCATGTGGTGACCAGCTCCTTGGGTGAGGTGGTGAGCACCTGGTGCCCGGTATCGGTGACCAGCACCATGTCCTCGATGCGGACCCCGCCGACCCCGGGCAGGTAGGCGCCCGGCTCGACGGTGAGGACGTGGCCGGGCTCGAGGACGTCGTCCGATCCCCGCCGGGCCCATGGGCCCTCGTGGATCTGGAGACCGACCCCGTGCCCGGTCGAGTGGAGGAAGTGCTCCTCCAGCCCGTGGGTGCGCAGGACGACCCGGCACGCCTCGTCGATGTCGTTGCCGGTGGCGCCGGGACGGACGGCGGCGATGCCGGCCTGGTTCGACTCGACCACGGCGTCGAACAGCCGCCGCAGCTCGGCATCGGGCTCGTCGTCGAGCCACACGGTCCTGGTCATGTCGGAGTGGTAGCCGTCGACGGTGCACCCGTAGTCGAGGAGGAGCAGACCGCCGCCGATGGGACCGCTCCCGGTCTGGTGGTGGGGGCGGGCGGCGTTGGCGCCGGCGGCCACGATCGGTGGCCACCCCGCCCGGTCGCCCCCGGCGGCGACCATGGCCTCGATGAGGGCGTCGGACAGCTCGGCCTCGGTGGCGGCGGCGCCGGCCATCCTGGCGACGGTGGCGAAGGCGGCGTCGCCGGCGGCGGCGGCGGCGGCCAGGGCGGCGACCTCGCCGGCGTCCTTGACCATGCGGTGCCGCTCGACGATGCCGGTCGAGGGGTGGAGGGTGGCCCCGACCTTCGCCCGGAGCGAGGTGAGGAACGACCAGGTGACGTGATCGGCCTCGAGGTCCACGTCGGGGGCGTCGCCGATCAACCCGGCCAGGGCGTCGAGCATGCCCGAGGTCGACACCTCGACCCCGGTGTCGTTGAGGTGGGTGGCGAGCTCGGCGGCCAGCTCCCCGTAGCGGCCGTCGGTGGCGACGACGCACCCGCCGGGCGTGACCAGCAGCCAGGCGGCGGTGCCGGTGAACCCGGTGAGGTAACGGATGTTGATCAGCGACGACACCAGCAGCGGGCGTTCCCGTTCGGCGATGAGCCGGTCGAGACGGCGGGCGTGGTCCATGGGCGTGTGTCCCCTTGCGTGGATGGTGCGCTCCGGCGCCGGTTCACCGATCGGCGATGGTCAACCGACCCCGATGGCGGCGAGGGCGGCGTTCACGGTAGCGGCCCCGACCGGGGTGACGATGGGGTCGCCGATGGCGCGCAGCAGCGTCATCCGCAGGCCGCTCCGGTCCCGCTTCTTGTCGAGGGTGATCAGCCGTCGCACCTCGTCGGGGTCGAGCCCAGAGACGGTCACCGGGAGCCCGAGAAGGCCGAGCAGGTGGATCACCCGCTCCGCCTCCCCGAACCCGGTCTCCACCTCGGATGCGGCGCCGGCGGCCACCATTCCCACCGCCACCGCCTCGCCGTGGCCGATGCCCGCCGCCACCTCGACGGCGTGGCCGACGGTGTGGCCGTAGTTGAGCCAGGCCCGTCTGTCCTGCTCGGTGGGGTCGGCGCTCACCAGCGCCGCCTTGACCGCGATCGCCCTTTCCACCACCTGGTCGAGGGGGGCGTCGAGCCCGTGGCGCTCGTAGACCGCCACCAGCTCGGGATCGCCGATCAGGCCCGCCTTCAACGCCTCGGCGGCGCCCTGCCTGATGAGATCGAGCGGGATCCGGTCGAGGATGTCGAGATCGACCAGCACCCTGACCGGGTGGTGGAAGAGCCCTGCCAGGTTCTTGCCGTCAACGTTCACCGCCGTCTTTCCGCCGATGGAGGCGTCGACCGCCCCGAGCAGCGTGGTGGGGACCAACACCACATCGACCCCGCGCAGGTAGGTGCCCGCCACGAACCCGGCGACATCGGTAAGGGCGCCGCCCCCGACCCCGACCACCAGATCGTGCCTGGTGAGTCCGAGCCGGTTGAGCTCCCGGTAGGCGCCCTCCACCACCGACAGCGTCTTGGCCGCCTCGCCGTCGGGGAGCGTCACCACCTCGACCTGCGCCCCCGTCCTGGCGATTGCCGCAGCCGTGGCGGCGCCCCACCGGTGCGGGCCGGGTTGGGTGAGCACCGCCACCCGCTGCCGCCCCTCACCGGGTGGAGCGATCAGACCGGCGTCGGCGGCGATCCCGCGGTCGATCACAACCTCGGTGAGCACCGTCCCGGCTTCGGTGATCAGGTGACGCCAACCCACCGCGCCTCCACTTGGTGGGCGACCCGGTCGGCGTTGAGATCGTCGGTGGCGATGCGCTGGTGGGCGACGGCCGCGTACCGCTCCCGCCGCTCCGCCAGGACCGCCTCGAGCCGGTCGGCCACCGACCCCGGACCTGCGGCGGAGAGCAACGGTCGGTCGCCCTCTCCATCGACCCGCTCCGCCAGGACCGGCGGCGAGGCGGTCAGCCACACCACGGTGCCCGACCGACGCATCAGGTCGGCGGACACCGGGTCGAGCACCGCGCCCCCGCCGGCGGCCACCACCTGCGGCTCGGGGAGCGAGGCGACGGCGGCGATGGCGGCGGCCTCGGCCATGCGGAAGGTGGCGCCGTGGTCGATGGCCCACAGGGCGGGGAGCCGCATGGCGGTGGCCGCCTCCACCATGTGGTCGGTGTCCTCGAAGTCGAGCCCGAGCCGGCGGGCGACCAAGGCGCCGACGGTGGTCTTGCCGGAGCCCATCATCCCGATCAGCCACAGGTGGCCTTGGTGCGGTGGCGGTGTCATGTCAGAAGGTGGCGAGGCGCTTCTGGTAGGCGGCAACCGATTCGACCAGATCGGCCACGGTGTCTCCGCCGAACTTGCGCTGCACCTCCTGGGCCAGCACCACCGCCGCCACCTGCTCGGCCACCACCCCGGCGGCGGGTACGGCGCACACGTCGCTCCGCTCCCTGAAGGCCTTCTCCGGCTGCTTGGTGGTGACGTCCACGGTGTCGAGGGGCCGCATCACCGTCGACAGCGGCTTCATGGCGGCCCTGACCCTGACCACGCCGCCGATCGACATCCCACCCTCGATCCCGCCGGCCCGCCCGGTGGAGCGGGTGAACCCTGCCCCGTCATAGGCGATCTCGTCGTGGGCGTGCGACCCACGCCGGGAGGCGGAGGCGAGCCCGTCGCCGACCTCGACCGCCTTGATCGCCGGGATCGACATCAGCGCCTCCGCCAGCCTGGCGTCGAGCCGCCGGTCCCAGTGGACGTGGCTCCCCAGACCGACGGGGACGTCGAAGGCGAGCACCTCGACCACCCCGCCCAGCGTGTCCCGGTCGGCAAAGGCCGCTTCGATGACGGCGATCATCGCCGCCTCCGCCCCACCGTGGAATGCCCGCACCGGGGAGGCGTCGATGGCCTCCAGATCCGCCGGGGTGGGCAGCGGCTCGTCGGGGGCGGTGGCCTCCCCGATGGCGACCACGTGGCTGATCACCTCGACCCCGATCCGGAGGAGCAGGGTCTTGGCCAGGTAGCCGGCAACGGTGCGAGCCGCCGTCTCTCGGGCGGATGCCCGCTCCAGGATGTCCCGGGCGTCGTGGGTGCCGTACTTCTGCATCCCGGCCAGGTCGGCGTGACCGGGGCGGGGGGCGGTGAGCGGGCGGGCGGGCTCACCCGGCTCGGGGGACATCTCGCCCTCCCAGCGGGGCCATTCGGTGTTGCGGATGAGCACCGCCACCGGGGAGCCGAGGGTGATCCCGAAGCGCACCCCGCCCAGCACCTCGAGCTGGTCGCCCTCGATCAGCATCCGCTTGCCCCGGCCGAAGCCGAGCCGGCGCCGGGCCAACTCGGCGGCGAGGTCTCCGGCGGCGAAGGGCAGCCCGGCGGGGAGGCCCTCGACGATGGTCACCAACCCGGGCCCGTGGGATTCGCCTGCGGTGAGAAAGCGGAGCATCGGTCGATGGTACCGCCGGGCGGTGGCGGCGACCGTCAGCCCAGATACCAGTCGACGATCCGTTCACCGAAGGTGAGCCCGATCCAGGCACCGGTCATCAGCGAAGGGCCGAAGGCGAAGTGGTCCCCGGTGCGGCGAAGCCGACCCACCACCAGGACAACGGCGACCAGACCACCCACCATGATCCCGGTGAAGAGCCCGACCCAGAAGACGTCCCAGCCGACGAACGCGGTGAACAGCCCGAGCACGGGGGCGAGCTTGACGTCCCCGAACCCGAACGCCCTCCCCCGACCCGCCACGAACAACAGGGCGTAGAAGCCGGCCAGGATCAGCGCCCCCGCCCCCGCCCTGCCCAACGACGGGGTCCTCCCGGCGGCGAGGGCGGCTGCGGCGAGGAGCACGGCGCACCCCACCGAGCCGGGGAGGTTGATCCGGTCCGGGATCAGCCTCGACCTGAGGTCGGTGATGGTGAGCGTCAGGGTGAGCAGGCCGAACCCGAGAAGGGCCAGAACCAGCCACGGATCGTCGGCGACGGTTCCGGCCACCGGGAACAGGGCCGCCCCGACCACGGCGGCAGCGGCCGGGGCCCACGCAGGGCCGGGACCGGGGGCGTCGTCCCTGGCGCCGAGCACGGCGTCGGCGATGCGCCAGGCAGCGATGCCCGCAATCACCCCCAGCGCCGCCAGCCCGGCCAGCGCCGGTGGGCTCACCCTTCGCCCCGGCGGCGGGCCAGCTCGACCTCGACCGCGGCCCGCATGGCGTCGAGGGGCGCCGGACGGCCGGTCCACAGCCGGAAGGACTGGGCAGCCTGGCCCAGCAGCATCGAGACCCCGTCGGCGACGGGGATGGCGGAGGCCACCGCCGCCGCCACCGCAGGCGTCGGCTCGGTGCCGTAGGCCATGTCGAACAGCCCGGCCGCCTCCTCGAGCGGGACCGGGAGCAACTCGCCCCGCATGCCCAGCGGGGTGGCGTTGACGATCACCGCCCCGTCGAAACCGGTTCCGCCGAACGGCTGCACCGAGGAATCGACCCCGAGCCGGTCGATCAGGTCATGGGCCGACGAGGCCGAGCGGGCCACCACCCCGATGGGCCCGGCCCCGATCATCTCCAGGGCCATCAGCGCGGCGGCGGCAGCACCCCCACTCCCCAGCACCATGACCGGCCGGTCGACCGGCAACCCTGCCCGCCCCCAGGCCTCGACCATCCCGGCGACGTCCGTGTTGTGCCCAACGGCCTCGTCGCCGACCCTGGTGAGGGCGTTCACCGCATCGGTGCGCCTCGCCTCGGCTGCCAGCCGGGTGACCAGCCGGGCGGCAAGCCGCTTGTGCGGCATGGTGACGTTGACCCCGTCGAGGACACCGCCCAGCAGGTCGCGGACCACGTCGACCATCCCCGTCGCATCCACCCGGTGGCCGACGTACGACCCTTCGATCCCCAGGGTGCGCAGTGCCGCGTTGTGGATGGCCGGCGACAGCGAGTGGTCGACGGGATCGCCGACCACGGCGAGCCTCACGGCAGGACGCCGTCCGCCCGCGCCTGGGCCACCTTGGCATGGTGCTCCTCGAGGCTGGTGGAGAACCCGTGGCGGCCTTCGAGGTCGATCAGCACGTAGTAGAGGAAGTCGGTCTGCTCGGGATGCGCCGCCGCATCGAGCGAGGCGGCCCGCACCCCGCCGATCGGGGTTGGGGGCAGCCCCGGGTAGCGGTAGGTGTTCCACGGCGAATCGATCTCGAGATGCTCGAAGAGCACCCGGCCCGGGTTCTCACCGAGGGCGTAGATCACGGTGGCGTCGATCTGGAGGGCCATGCCGATGTCGAGCCGGTTGTCGATCACGCTCGAGATCAGGGGCCGGTCCTCGTCGAGCTTGGCCTCCTTCTCGATCATCGAGGCGATGATCAGACCCTGGTACGGGGTGTAGCCCTTGGCCTCGAGCTCGCTCCAGTCGACGGCCCGCATCCGGGCGATCATCTCCTCGTTGAGTCGCTGCACGATCTGGGCGGGGGTGGCGTCGATCACGAACTCGTAGGTGGCGGGGAACAGCAGCCCCTCCCACGCCGTCAGCGGCGGGGTCCCCTCGGGGAGCTCGTCGGGGAGGAAGGGCGAGGTGACCGTGCCGTCGAGGAGCGGGGCGGTGAAGTCGTCGACGCCGTGGTCGGACTGGTCGGCCAGCGACTCCAGCATCTCCTCGATGCGCAGACCCTCGATGACGGTGAGCCGGTAGACGTCCACCGCAGGAGGTCCGGCAACGATGAGGTCGGCGATCGCCTCGACCCCCATCCCGCCCACCAGCGAGTAGTCGCCCGCCTTGAGCTCGTCCGCCACCCCACCCACGGTGACGAACCGCTCGAAGGAGCCGCCGTCGGCGAGCAGACCGGCGTCCTCGAGCAGGTTGCCGATCGCGCGCGCCGTCGCCCCTGCGGGCACGGTGAACTCCACCGGAGCCCCGGCGGCGACCAGGTTGTCGGTGCGGTCACCTGCGGCGAGATCGGCCAGCTTGGGGGCCGCCCAGGTGATGGCGAGGGCGGCGAGACCGATGGCGGCCAGCGCCGCCAGGATCTTGGCGGCGATCACCCCGGGCCTGCTCGCCGGCGGTGGGGGCCGGTACCCCTGCGGTGCCTCGGCGTACCAGACCTCATCCCGGTCGTAGTAACCGTAGTCGTCGTCCGACGCGGTGCCCGAACCCGGGTCGGACGAGCCGACCTGGTGGTCGGGGGGCACCGTCACGGTCGTTGCCTCCGGGCGGTGTCGAGGTAGCTCTGCAGGATCACGGCCGCCGCCACCTTGTCGCGCACCGCCCGGCGGGGGCGGCGACGGACGTTGCCCTCGAGCAGCGCCGACTCGGCGAGCCCGGTGGTGAACCGTTCGTCATGGAACTCCACTGGTACCTGCATTTCCCGGGCGAGGGTTTCTCCCAATGCCCGCGCCCGTTGAGCGGACCAACCTTCCCTACCCGACAGCGACACCGGGAGACCGATGACGATGCGGGTGACCTCGTTCTCGACCAGGATGGCTGTCAGCTCCCCGAGAAACCTCCCGCCCCTGCGTTCGAGAACGGTGAGTGGTTGGGCGATGATACCGAGCGGGTCGGACAAAGCGACACCCACCCGCACCTCCCCGGGGTCGATGCCGAGGATCCGCCCCGGTTCCGTTGCCGTCATCGGGAGAGCAGCGCCGCCCGCCCCGCCACCCGCGCCGCCTCCAGTGCCTGGTCGAGCCGGTCGCCATGGGGCCCGCCCGCCTGTGCCACCTCGGGGTCGCGGCCCCCGCCACCGCCCAGGACCTCGGCGGCCGATCTGACCAGGTCGGCCGCCGAGATCCCGCCCTCGACCAGGTCCTTGCTCACCACGGCGACCACCGTCCCCTTGCCATCGCGGGCCGAGCCGATCAGGGCGATGCCGGTTCCGATCCGCTGCCGCACCTGGAAGGCCAGGGTGCGCAGGTCGTCGGAGGACAGCGCCGGTCGGGAGCCGACCACCAGGGTGGCGTCGCCGTGGGTGTCGCCCCCGGCCACCAGCTCGGCGGCGATCCCGGCGGCGGCCTGGCGCTCGAAGGCGTCGAGCCGCTCCTGCTGCTGGTCGAGCCGATCGGACAGGGCCCGGGCCGCCTCGGTCACCGATGAGGGCTGGGCCCTGAGGATGCGGGCGGTCTCCTCGAGCGTCTGCCGCATCTCGGTGAGGTGGGCGTATGCGGTGGTCCCGGTCAGCGCCTCCACCCGGCGGGTGTTGGCGGCCACCGAGCCCTCGCTCACCAGGATGAGGGGCCCGATCTGGCCGGTGGTGGGGACGTGGGTGCCGCCGCAGAACTCCACCGAGTAGTCGCCGGCCCGCACCACCCGTACCCGTTCGCCGTACTTGTCCCCAAAGAAGGCGAGCGCCCCCATCGCCTCCGCTTCCTGCTTGGTGGTGACCACGGTGGAAACGGTGGCGTTCTCGATGACCCTGGCGTTGACGCTCCCCTCGACATCGGCCAGGGCGGCGTCGTCGAGACCCTCGAAGTGGCTGAAATCGAAGCGGAGCTTGCCCGGCTCGACCTTCGACCCCGCCTGGTGGACGTGCTCACCGATGCCGGCCCGCAACGCCCAGTGGAGGAGGTGGGTGCCGGTGTGGTTCTTGCGGATCCGCTCCCGGCGCAGCGAGGCGATGGCGAGGTCGGCGTCCTGGCCCACGGTCACGTACCCTTCGACCACCGTGCCGTGATGGCCGTGGACCCCGGGAATCGAATAGGTGGTGTCGGACACGGCGATCTTCCCGGTCGGGGTGATGATGGTGCCGGTGTCGCCCACCTGGCCCCCCGATTCGGCGTAGAACGGGGTACGGTCGAGGTAGACCTCGACCGGCCGGCCGTCCTCGACCCGCTCCACGGTCTCCCCGTCCGAGATCATGCTCAGGATCACCCCGGCGCCGTGCTCGTGGTCGTACCCGGTGAACTCGGTCTGGTCGATGCCGCCCAGCAGGTTCTGGGCGGTGGCGGTGGCCTCCACGATGGCTGCGGCGCCCCCCTCGAAGTGGACCCGAGCCCGCTTCTTCTGTTCGGCCATCAGCCGTTCGAACCCGGCCCGGTCGAGGCTCATCCCCCGCTCAGCCAGGATCTCCTCGGTGATCTCGACCGGGAACCCGTGGGTGTCGTGGAGCTTGAAAGCGGATTCCCCGGGGAGCACGCCACCCCGGTCGAGCCCGGCGAGGTCGGCGTCGAGCAGCTGGTGGCCGGAGGCCAGGGTGCGGCGGAACCGGTGCTCCTCGCGCTCGGCCATCTCCACGATGCCCCCCTCCTTCGCCACCAGGCTCGGGTACGCCCTGCCCAGCAGCGAGATCGTGCTGGCGATCAATTGCGGCATCACCATGTCCTCCGCCCCGAGCAGGAAGGCGTGCCTGACCACGCGGCGGAGCAGGCGGCGCAGGATGTACCCCCGTCCCTCGTTCGAGGGAACCACGCCGTCGGCGATCAGGAAGGCCACCGATCGGGAGTGGTCGGCCATCACCCGCAGGCTGACATCGGGCCCGGAAGAACCGCCGTAGGTGACCCCGGTCAGGTTCTCGGCGGTGGCCAGGATGGGGCGGACCAGGTCGGTGTCGAACAGGGCGTCGACCCCTTGGAGCACGGTCGCCACCCGCTCCAACCCGGCCCCGGTGTCGATGTTCTTGGCGGGGAGATCGCCGATGACGTGGTAGGGCTCGTCCTGGATGTTCTGCATGAACACCAGGTTCCAGAGCTCCATGAACCGCTCCTCGTCGACGACGGGACCTCCGTCGGGACCGTACTCGGGACCCTTGTCGTAGAAGATCTCCGAGGAGGGCCCACACGGCCCCGCCACCCCCATCTGCCAGAAGTTGTCCCGATCCCGGCGCTGCAGCCGATCCGGGTCGATGCCGACGCCGTCGATCCAGATCTCGGCGGCCTCGTCGTCGCGGTGGTGGACGGTGAACCACAACTTGTCGGGGTCGAGCCCGAAGCCCTCGGTGATCAGGTCGTGGGCCCAGGGGATGGCCCGCTCCTTGAAGTAGTCCCCGAACGAGAAGTTGCCCAGCATCTCGAAGAAGGTGAGGTGCCGGGCGGTGGTTCCGATGATGTCGATGTCCTCGGTGCGCAGGCACTTCTGGATGCTGACCGCGCGCCGGTACGGCAGCGGCACCTCGCCCAGCAGGTACGGCTTGAAGGGGACCATCCCGGCGACGGTGAGCAGCAGGCTGGGGTCGTGCGGGATCAGCGAGGCGCTGGGCACCACGGTGTGACCCCGCTCCTCGAAGAACCTCTGGAAGGTCTCCCTGATCTGGTCGCCGTCCATGGCCGGGAGGTTAGAGGCTGCATCCCTTTCTTAGGATCCGATGGCGGCGCTGATGACGCGATTCGGTGACAGGAAACCCAGTGCCCCGTTTCTTAGGACCCGTTCGCGTCATGGGTGACGCGTTCCGATCCTAAGAAACGGCTTGGGGATCGGCGTTGAGGACCCTGACGATCTCGGCCACGACCTCGGAGGTGGCGACGGTGCGCTCGTCGCCGGTGGCCATCGTCTTGACCGTGACCGAGTCGGCGGCGCGCTCGTCGGGGCCGACGATCAGCACCACCCGGTGGCCGTGGCGATCGGCGTACCTGAGCTGGCTCCCGATCCGGTCGGCGTCTGGATACACCTCGACCCCGATCCCTGCGTCCCGGATCCCGGCCGCCAGGGTGACCAGGTCGACGCCATCCCCGGCGGCGAACCGGGTGAGCAGCACCGGGGCCGTCGCCGCCCCGCCGCCCTCCCGGTCGCCGATGACGGCGAGCAGCCGGTCGACGCCGAGCGAACCCCCGACCCCGGGGAGCCTGCGCCTGGTGTAGCGCGAGGCCAGGTGGTCGTAGCGACCGCCACTGCAGCAGGCCCCGATCTCGGGGTGGTCGTCGAGGTAGGTCTCGAACACGATTCCGGTGTAGTAGTCGAGACCGCGGGCGATCGACCCGTCGACGACGATCCTGCCGGGGGCGGCACCGAGGGCGCCGGCGCTCTCGACCAGGGCGGCGAGCATGGCGAGAGCGGCATCGGCCGCCTCGTCCCCGCCGGTGAGCGCCCCCATCCCCTCGAGGACGTCGATCCCCGACCCGTGCTGGCGAGCGAGCCCGAGCACGGCGTCGACCTGGGCGGCGGTGGCGCCGACCCCGGCGACCAGATCGTCTGCGACCCAGTCCTGTCCAACCTTGGCCAGCTTGTCCAGGCTGCGCAGCACCTCGGTGGCCTGATCGTGGAGCCCCACCCTGGTCAGCACCGCGTTGAGGATGCGGCGGTCGTTGACCCTGATGGTGAACCGGTCCATCCCTATGGCGACCAACAGGTCGCTGACCAGCAGCACGGTCTCGATGTCGACCAGCGGGCTCTCGGTGCCGATGGTGTCGAAGTCGCACTGGACGAACTCCCGGAACCTGCCCCTCTGGGGGTTCTCGCCCCGCCACACCTTGTCGATGTGGTAACGCTTGAAAGGGGTACCCAGGGTTTCGATGTGCTGGGCGACGAACCGGGCAAGGGGCACGGTGAGGTCGAACCGCAACGCCACATCGCGGCCCCCGGCGTCCTCGAACCGGTACATCTGCTTGTCGGTCTCGGTTCCGGCCTTGCCGGCGAGGATCTCGGCGTACTCCAGCGCCGGGGTGTCGATCGGGGCGTACCCGTACCGCCTGAACACGGCGATGGCGGCGGCGATGATCCGCTCCCGTTCGCTCGCCGTGGCCGGGAGCAGGTCGCGGAAGCCCTTGAGGGTGCGTGGGGTGATGATGTCGGCCATGGGAAACCGGGGGTCAGCGCGCCGCGGGTCGGGGCGGGTCGATCCGGTCGGCGGTGCGGTCGAGCATCGCCACCGCGGCCCGCTTCCCGCTGTCGGCCAGGGCAGATGGCGTCAGCCGCTGCCGCGCCCTGCGCAGCTTGGAGGCGGCGTAGGCGGCCCCGACCAGCGAGCTGAGAGCGCCGAGGATGAACCAGCGGATCCGGAGCAGCACGGCGGCGATGGTAGCCGGGGAGGGGCGTGGCCCTGCGGTCGGCGGACGCCGCCACGGTCGGATTTGCCGGCAGGACCGGGACCGCGCACCCGGGGAGGGGCCGCGGGCTCAATCGGTTCGGCGGCCACCTTCCCGCTTCCCGTTGCCGGACGGCTGGTCGACGTCGCCGGCCTCCGGCACCAGCCGCCCGCCACGGACGGTGGCCCCAACGGCCAAGGCGGCGCCGATCAGCACGATGTTCTTGATGATGTACTGGCCTTCGAGGGTCGGTGCGATCGGGAACGAGGTGAAGGCTTCACCGGGAAAGAGCAGGAGCGGGGTGAGCGTTCCCGCCATCTGCACCGCCAGCAACAGCAACGTGGCCCTCAGGAAGCGGCCGGTGAGCAGCCCGAGCCCGATCAGGGTCTCCCACGCCGCCAGGATGGGGAGGGCGACGTCGGGGGTGACCAGGCCGAGCGACAGCTTCTCCATGGTCCGGGTGGCCAGGTCCTGCGCCGGGCTGAGCCCGGGGAAGAACTTCAGGATCCCGAACCACAGGAACACCACCCCGAGACCGAGGCGGAGGACCGGGACGCCTATCCGGGCGAGGGTGGTGGTGATCCGGGCGTCGTAGTCGTCGAACCGGTCCCCGAGTGGCCCCCAGGTCGTCTTGACATCAGGCACGGCCGGCCTCCTCGGGCCGCCGATCGGGGCCAACCACGCCGCCGCGGTGGGCGCCGATCACCCGAGCCGATTGGACAGCCACCGGCGAAGTATCGCAGGGGGTGGGCATCTCAGCGGCGGCGGCCCTTGCCGAGGATGGCATCGATCCGAGCCAACCGTTCCGCCAACCCCAATTCCTCCCCGTGGGTGCCGGGCCGGTAGACGATGAGGTCCTCGGCTCCGTCGGGGAGGTACTGCTGGGCCACGATCCCGGCCGGGTCGTCATGGGGATAGCGGTAGCCGACGCCGTGGCCGAGGGCGCGCTCCCCGGGGGTGGCGGCGCTGCGCAGATGGTCGGGGACCTGGGCGACCGGAGTCTCGTTCACCGCATCCCTGGCGGCGCCGATGGCGCGAGCGACGCTGTTCGACTTGGGGGCCAGCGCCAGGTAGACGGCGGCGTGTGACAGGGCGTACGACGCCTCGGGCAGACCGACCACCCGCAAAGCGTCGAAGGCGGCGACGGCGATACCCAGCGCCCGGCTGTCGGCAAGCCCCACGTCCTCCGAGGCGAGGATGATCATCCGCCTGGCGATGAACTCCGGGTCCTCGCCGGCGTCGAGCATGGTGTGCAGCCAGTACATCGCCCCATCCGGGTCGGACCCCCGCAGCGACTTGATGAACGCCGAGATCACGTCGTAGTGGCGGTCGCCGGTCTTGTCGTAGCGGACGATGCGGCGCTGCAAGGCCTCCTCGATCTCGATCCCGGTGATCGGCCGGCGGCGCCCGGCGGCGATGCGGGCGGCGATGTCGAGGGCGTTGAGAGCGAGCCTGGCGTCGCCCCCGACCCGCTCGGCGAGCACGGCGAGGACGTCGTCGCCGACCGCAGGGGATCCACCGAGGCCCCGCACCGGGTCGTCGGCGGCGCGGCGGAGCAGGACCGCCACCGCCTCGGGGGTGAGCGGGTTGGTGCGGAACAGGGTGCTCCTGCTCACCAGCGGCGAGGTGACCTCGAAGAACACGTTCTCGGTGGTGGCCCCCACCAGGACCACGATCCCGTCCTCGACCCCGGGGAGCAGGGCGTCCTGCTGGGTCTTGTTGAAGCGGTGGATCTCGTCGATGAACAGGACGGTGCGGCCCCTGCCCTCCTCGAGCCGCCGCCCCGCCTCCTCGAGCACGGCGCGTACGTCACGGACCCCGGCCGAGGTCGCCGACAGCGACTCGAACCGGGCGGACGACGCCGAGGCCACCAGCCGGGCCAGGGTTGTCTTGCCGGTGCCGGGCGGGCCCCACAGGATCATCGACACCGGCCCGGTCTCCACGATCGACCGGAACGCCGCACCCGGTGCGGTCAGGTGCTCCTGACCCACCACCTCGTCGAGCGTCGCCGGGCGCATCCGGGCCGCCAGCGGCGCCACCGCGGCCCGGGCGGCGGAACGGTCGGCGGCGAAGAGATCGGGCTCGGTGGTCACCGGGGGCATCGTAGGGTGCGCCATCAAACCGGTCGGCGGTACCCACGAATCGAGGAGGCGCAACCCATGTCCCTGAGCGAGATGGCGGAGAAGCTCCTGGCGATGCACCGGCCGGGCACGCCGGTCGTGCTGCCCACGGTGTGGGACGCCTGGTCGGCGCGCCTGGCGGTCGAGGCAGGGTTCACCGCCCTCAGCATCGGGAGCCACCCGGTAGCGGAAGCCCTGGGGTCGCCCGACAACGAGGGTCTCACCTTGGACCAGATGCTCGCACAGGTGGCGGTGATCACCCGCTCGGTCGACGTCCCCGTGTCCGCCGACCTCGAGTCGGGCTACGGCGAGAGCCCGGGGCGGATCGTCGACGGGCTGCTTGCGGCGGGGGCGGTGGGGCTCAACCTCGAGGACACGGTGCACGGCGAGGGGAGCCGGCTGCGCAGCGCCACCGAGCACGCCGAGCTCATCGCCGGGGTCCGCCGGGCGGCGGACGCCGCCGGGGTCCACGTGGTGGTCAACGCCCGCACCGACATCCTGGTCAGACCCGACATCGCCGACGAGGAAAGGTTCGACCGGGCGATCGCCCAGCTGGTGGCGTGCGCCGCCGCCGGCGCCGACGTCCTCTACCCGATAGGGCTCCCCGGGCCGGAAGGGCTGCGAAGGCTGGTGGACGCCCTCCCCCTCCCGGTGAGCACCGTCGCCCGACCCTACAAGGAGAACCCGGCTGAGCTGGCCGCCGCCGGGGTGGGACGGATCAGCTTCGGGCCCTTCTGGCAACGCCGGCTGGGCCAGCTCAGCAAGGAGTTGCTCGAACCCTGGCGCTGAGGTCAGCCCTCCGGTCGCTCCCGACCCAGTTCGGCGGCGGCGAGCACCTCGGGACGGATGGCGATGCCCAACTCGTCGAGTTGTGCCTGCTCCACTGCGGAGGGGGATCCGGTGAGCGGATCGGCCCCGGTCTGGGTCTTGGGGAACGGAATCACCTCGCGGATGTTGGGCTCGTCCTGGAGGATCGAGACCAGCCGGTCGATCCCGATGGCGAACCCGGCATGGGGCGGGGTCCCGAAGCGGAGCGCTTCGAGGAACCAACCGAAGCGGCGTCCCGCGCTGTCTTCGTCGATCCCGAGCACCTCGAACACCGCCGCCTGCACCTCGGGATCGTGGATCCGGACGCTGCCCGATCCCAGCTCGGCGCCATTGAGCACCATGTCGTAGGCCATCGACAGCGCCGTCTGCGGTGTGTCCCGCATCGCCTCGACGGAGACCGGGGCGGTGAACGGATGGTGGGCGGGGGTGAGCGACCCGTCGTCGCCGACCTCGAAGACCGGGAAGTCGGTGACGAACAGGAAGGCGAGCTCCTCGTGGCCCTGGGGACGGCCGTGGTCGAGCCTGAGCTGGCCCAGCACCGACGCCACCATCCCGGGCCGGTCGGCGACGAGCAGCAGGTGGTCGCCGGAGGCGGCCCCCATCGCCTCGACCAGGGCGATGCGCTCGGCGTCGTCGAGGAACTTGGCCACCGGCGAGCGCAGCGCCCCATCAGGCTCCACCACCATCCACACCAGGCCCTTGGCCCCGAGGTGGCGGGCCCGCTCCACCTGGGCGTCGAGACCGGAACGGCTCAGCCCCAGCGCCCCGGCGTTGATCCCGCCGACGGCGTCGCCCTCGTCGAGCACCCGGCGGAAGGCACCGAACCCGGTGGCGGAGAACACCCCCCCGAGGTCGACCAGCTCCATCCCGAAGCGGATGTCCGGCTTGTCGGTGCCGTAGCGGCGCATCGCCTCGGCGTGGGTGAGCCTGGGGAACGGGATGGGGAGCTGCACTCCCCTGGCCTCGGCCACCACCGCCACCACGATCTGCTCGAGGGTGGCGAGCACGTCCTCCTGACCCCAGAACGAGCCCTCGAGATCGAGCTGGGTGAACTCGACCTGGCGGTCGGCGCGGAAGTCCTCGTCGCGGTAGCAGCGGGCCACCTGGTAGTACCGCTCCACCCCGGCGATCATCAGGAGCTGCTTGAAGAGCTGCGGCGACTGGGGCAGTGCGTAGAACTCCCCCTGGCGGAGCCGGCTCGGCACCAGGAAGTCGCGGGCGCCCTCCGGGGTGGATGCGATCAGGGTCGGGGTTTCCACCTCGAGGAACCCGAGCTGGTCCATGGTGCGCCGCATCGTGGCCACCACCCGGGAGCGGCTCACCAGGTTGTCCCGCATGCGGGGCCGACGCAGGTCGAGGTAGCGGTACTGGAGCCGCTTGGACTCGTCGATCTCGGTGCGCTCGTCGAGTTGGAAGGGCAGGGCCGACGCCTCGCTCAACACCTCGATGGCATCGGCCACGACCTCGACCCCACCGGTGGCGAGATCGGGGTTGACCGTCCCCTCGGGGCGGAGCCGCACCGCGCCGGTGACGGCGATGCAGTACTCGGCCCGTAGCCCGTGGAGGATGTCGACCAGCTCGGGGTGCTCCTCGGGGTTCCCCACCACCTGGACCCGTCCCGATGCGTCGCGCAGGTCGACGAACACCACGCCCCCGTGGTCGCGGGATCGAGCCACCCATCCGGCGAGCCGGACGGTGCGCCCGGCATCCTCGGGCCGGATGAGCCCGGCACGGCTGTCGCGATACAGGGTGGACATGGACGCTCCTGGTGCGCTGGGCCGCACCGGAGAGCGCCGGTGCGGGGCGTCACGGTAGTCGCCTCCAGGATCCGACCCATTCGATCCCTGGGTAGCCTGGAGCCGGCGCGGGCGCCCACCGACATCCCCCGGGACGATGATTTCCACGCCGCGGCGCCGTCCAACTTGCTATCCAAGGCAACGAGCAGGAGGCACCGTGACCAAACCGAAAAGCAGCCCGACCGACGAGGTCATCCTCGCCACCGGGCTGGTGAAGCGCTACGGAGATGTGACCGCCCTCGACGGGCTCGACCTGGCCGTCCCCGCCGGTCGGGTTCTCGGGCTCCTGGGACCGAATGGGGCGGGCAAGACCACCGCGGTCCGTATCCTCACGACGCTGCTCCCCGCCGATGCCGGTTCGGCGTGGGTGGCCGGGGTCGACGTCATGGCCGACCCGGACGAGGTGCGGCGGCGGATCGGGCTCTCTGGGCAGTACGCCGCCGTCGACGAGCACCTGACCGGAGCGGAGCGGAGAACCTTGACATGATCGGCCGCCTGTACCGGCTGGGCCGAGGACCGGCCCGCACCCGCTTCGCCGAGTTGCTCGAGCGGTTCGGCCTGTCGGAGGCGGCCAACCGCCCGGTGAAGACCTACTCGGGTGGGAGGAGGCCGACCATCTGGCCGGTGCGCTGGTCGCCAAGCCGACCGTGCTGTTCCTCGACGAACCGACCACCGGTCTCGACCCGAGCGGCCGGGCCGACATGTGGGAGGTCATCCGCGAGCTGGTCGGTCAGGGCACCACGCTCCTGCTCACCACCCAGTACATGGAGGAGGCCGACCATCTGGCCGACGAGATCGTCGTGATCGACCACGGCCGCTGCATCGAGCGGGGTACTGCCGACGAGCTCAAGCAGCGGAGCGGCACCGAGCGGATCGAGCTCGTGGTCGAGGCCGCCTCCGACATCCCCGAGGCATGGCGAGTGCTCGCCGGCTACTCGGTGGACGGCGTGCAGGTCGAGGACCGCAGCCGCAAGCTGACGGCGCCGGTGCCGGGCGGCGCCGACACCCTCCGGAAGGTGCTGCTCGACTTCGACGCCCTGGGTATCCGCCTGTCCGACGTCGGACTGCGCCGGCCAACGCTCGACGACGTGTTCCTCACCCTCACCGGGCATACCGCCGGGTGGGGCGGGGACGGTGGTGGAGCCGCCGGCTCGCCCGACGTCGCCCCCGACCAAGCCCATGACCCCGAGGAGGTGTTGCGATGACAAGCCTGATGTGGGCCGTTGCCGACAGTGCCGTCGTTGCCAAGAGGAACCTGATCAAGATCAAGCGGGTCCCCGAGGTGCTCGTCTGGGTGCTGATGTCACCCATCATGTTCGTGCTGCTGTTCGTCTACGTCTTCGGCAGCTCGATCGACATCCCAGGCGTCCCGTACCGCGAGTGGCTGATCGCCGGCATCTTCGCCCAGACGGTGGTGTTCGGCGCCACCTTCACCGGGGCCGGGATCGCCGACGACATGTCGAAGGGCATCATCGACCGCTTCCGGTCGCTGCCCATGTCACGATCGGCGGTTCTCGCCGGACGGACCGCCAGCGACGTCGTCTACAACGTGCTCTCGGTGGGAATCATGGCGCTCACCGGGCTCGTGGTCGGATGGCGGGTGCACACCTCGCCGATGGAGGTCGTCGGCGGCTTTCTGCTGCTGCTCCTGTTCAGCTACGCCTTCTCTTGGGTCATGGCCTACATCGGGCTGCTGGTCCCGAGCGTCGAGGTGATCAACAACGCGTCGTTCATGGTGATCATGCCGCTGACGTTCATCTCCAACGCCTTCGTGCCGCTGGAGAACCTGCCGGGCCCGCTGCGTACCTTCGCCGAGTGGAACCCGGTGTCGGCCGTCACCCAGGCGGTCCGGGAGCTGTTCGGCAACATGCCCTCGGCCGAGGTCATCAGCGGTCTGCAGGCGTCCGGGATCGACGTCGCCAGCCCGTCGGACGCATGGTCGCTGCAGAACCCGGTCCTCTACACGCTGATCTGGATCGGCATCATCCTGGCGGTGTTCGTGCCGCTGTCGGTGCGCCAGTACCGCCGGGCAACGACCAAGATGTGAGGCGGTGCCCGGGGTCGGCCACGGCCCCGGTGCCAGCCGTCAGCCCGCCCAGAGGTGCCGGAAGGGGTTGGTGAGGCGCTCCTGCCGCACCGAGGTCTCCGGGCCGTGGCCGGGGAGCACCCTGGTGGCGTCGTCGAGGGCGAGCACCTGGTGC
>Ga0136633_1000036_pt1 | contig 88087 bp, 87 predicted proteins | sample AntDrymeUQ832206_2_FD_105494 | JGI IMG/M metagenome (GOLD analysis project Ga0136633, IMG submission 105494) | Polar desert sand microbial communities from Dry Valleys, Antarctica - metaG UQ83 (22.06) | ecosystem: Environmental > Terrestrial > Soil > Desert | place: Antarctica: Dry Valley...
GAGGTCGGAAACCTGCTCGACAGCTTCTCGCAGATTGAAGTCGGCGATCGCCAGGTCCATGTGACCCGCTTCGATCTTCGAGAAGTCCAAGATGTCATCGATGAGCGACAGCAGGCTCTCGGCCGAGCGGAAGACGGTATCGGTGTAGTGCCGTTGCTCGGGGCTCTGGTCGGTGCCGAGGAGGAGTTGGGTTATGCCGAGCACGCCGTTCATCGGCGTCCTGATCTCGTGGCTCATGTTGGCGAGAAATTCGGACTTGAGCCGGGAGACCTCTGTCGCCGACGCCGTCTCGGCCGCCAACGTCTCCGCCGTCACCCGGGACACCTCCATGGCCGACGCCGTCTGCAACGCCAGCCGCTCGGCCGTGGCCCGGAAGGCCTCCGTGGCCGACGCCGTGGCGTCCGCCAGCTTCCCCGCCCTGGCCCGCGACACTTCCATGGCCGTGGCCACCGCCCGCCTGGCCAGGTGGCGGATGTCGAGTTCGTCCATCACCACGGCGGCGAGGTCCTGGAGGTTGACGGTCTCGGTTGGGGTCACCTCTCGGGGCTCCCTGCCTATGACGCACAGGGTGCCGAGACGGTGGCCCTCCGCCGTGACCAGGGGCACCCCGGCGTAGAAGCGCACTCCGAGGCTCCCGGTTACCCACGGGGAGGCAAGCGTGCGGGGGTCGGTGGCTGCGTCGTTGACGATCCACGGGTCGGCCTGCAGGATGGCGGATGCGCACAATCCCGGGTCACGGGGAGTCTCGGACACGTCCGGCAGGCCGTGGTGGGACTTGAACCACACGCGGTCCCTGTCGACCATGCTGATGATGGCGACGGGGACATCGAACAGGCGCGCCGCCAGCGCAGTGATGCGGTCGAGGGCACGGTCAGGTGGCGTGTCGAGCATGCCGTAGCGATGCACCGCCTCGATGCGCTCTTCCTCGAGTCGCTCCGCGGTCTCCAGATAGTGCAGGGGTAGCTCGTTGCGGTCGACGGCCCGCTGGAGAGCACCTTCGCCCTGACCCGGACCACCAGCGGCTGGCGACATGTCCTGGTCGAACCCGCTAGGCGGCGTAGCGGTAGAACCCGCGACCGGTTTTCCGACCCAGGAGGCCGCCGTCCACCATGCGCGAGAGCAAAGGCGGCACCGCGTACAGGGGCTCCTTGAACTCGTCGTAGAGCGACTGGGCCGCCGCCCTCGTGATGTCGAGCCCGATGAAGTCGGCCAGCGCCAGCGGCCCCATGGGGTGGTTGCACCCGAGGGTCATCCCCGCATCCACGTCCTCGGCGGTGGCGAAGCCGGTCTCCACCATGCGGATGGCGGAGACCAGGTACGGGATCAGCAAAGCGTTCACCACGAAACCGGCCCGGTCCTTGGAGATGATCACCCGCTTATGCAGGACCTCCTCGGCGAAGTTCTGGGCGGTCAGGATGGCGGCGTCGCCGGTGAGCAGCGACGGCACCAGCTCCACCAGCTTCAGCACCGGCACGGGGCTGAAGAAGTGCAGCCCGAGCACCTGTTGGGGACGCTCGGTGGCCATGGCCAGGCGCATGATCGGGATGGCCGACGTGTTCGTGGCCAACACGGCGTCGGGGGACGTGACCACCTTGTCGAGGGTGGCGAACACCTCGACCTTGGCCGGCTCGAACTCGGTGACCGCCTCGATCACGAGCTGACGGTCGGCCATCTCGCCGAGGTCGGTGGTGTAGCGCAGGCGGGCGGCGGCGGCGGCGTGCTCCTCGTCGGTGAGCTTGCCCCGCGAGACACCCCGCTGGAGCGAGCCCTCGATCCGTTCCCGGCCGGCCGCCAGTGCCCCCGCGTCGACCTCGCGAACGACGACGTCCACCCCCGCCTTGGCGCACACCTCGGCGATGCCGGACCCCATGAGGCCGCAGCCTACGACGCCCACCCGCTCGACCGACGTCGGTCGGACATCGCTCACGAGGTGAGCTCGTGCACGCGCACGGCGTTGGTGGTGCCCGCCTGTCCCGGCCGGCCGGCCACGATGACCACCCGGTCACCGGCCACAGCCCGTCCGAGACCGAGCATGGTCTGCTCCACCTGGGCGATGGCGTCCTCGGTCCGCTCGACGTCCGGCGCCAGGAACGTCTCCACGCCCCAGGTGAGCGCCAGGTTGCTGCGCACATCCGGCTCGGACGTGAAGGCCAGCACCGGTACGGCCGTGCGGTGGCTGGCCAGGAACCGGGCGGTGCGCCCGGTCTTGGTGAACACAGCCAGGGCGCGGGCGCCCACGATCCGCCCGACGGCGGCGGCCGCCGCCGCGATGGCTTCCTCCGGCGTGGCCACAGGCGGGCCCAGGGACGGCATCCGGTCCAGCCCTTCGTTCTCGGTGGTGGCGGCAATGCGGGCCAGCGTGCGGACCGCCTCCACCGCGTGCTCGCCCATACTCGTCTCGCCGGCCAGCATGAGGGCGTCCGCGCCGTCGAGCACGGCGTTGGCGACGTCGGAAACCTCGGCCCTGGTGGGCCGCGCGTGGTGGATCATCGACTCGAGCATCTGGGTGGCGACGATGACGGGCTTGCCCTGCTGGCGGGCCAGCTGCGCCGCCCGCTTCTGCACCATGGGCACCTGCTCCAGCGACAGCTCGATACCCAGATCGCCACGGGCGATCAGGATGCCGTCGAAGGCGTCGACGATGGAGACCAGGTCGGTGACCGCTTCGGGCTTCTCGATCTTGGCGATCACCGGCACCGTGCGGCCGACGGTGCCCATCACCTGGCGGACGGCGGCGAAGTCCCTGGCGCTGCGCACGAAGCTCAGCGCCACGACGTCCACCCCGAGGCGCAGGGCGAAGGTGAGGTCGTCAACGTCCTTGTCGGTCAGGGCGCCCGTTCGGATGTCGGCTCCGGGAAGGTTCACGCCCTTGTGGTCCGACAGCAGGCCGCCTTCGATGACCCGGCAGGCGACTTCCGTGCCGTCGCTGGAGATGGTGGACAGCTTCACCATCCCGTCGTCGAGCAGCAGGGTGTCGCCGGGCATCAGGTCGCGGGCCAGGGCTTCGTAGGAGACCGATGCCCGCTCGCTCGTGCCCTGCGTCGCCTTGGTGGTGACGGTGAACATCGAGCCGGGCGCCAGCAGGGCGACGCCGCCCTGGAACGTGCCCAGGCGGATCTTGGGGCCCTGGAGGTCGGCCATGACGCCGACGGCCCGGCCACTGGCGTCGGATGCCTCCCGGACGCGCTCGTACATGGCGGCGTGCTCCTCGTGCGTGCCGTGCGAGAAGTTCAGGCGGGCCACGTCCATGCCGGCGTCGACCAGCGCCCGGATGGCCTCGGGCGACTGCGTGGCCGGACCCAGCGTGCAGATGATCCTGGCCCGCCGGACGGCGCTGACGGCCGGGTCGCCCAGAGGAAGGTCGGAGCCCAAGGACGTGGCGGGGGGTTTCGTGGTGGTCGTCATGCGATGCGGGCCTCCGTTGCCTCGGGGTCGAGGTCGTAGTGGGCGATGGCGCCCGCCACCTCCTCGGCGGTCACATCGCCTGCTTCGCACAGCGAAGCCAGCACGGCCACCACGAGATGGGTGGCGTCGGTCTCGAAGTGCCGACGCAATGCCGCCCGCGTGTCGGAGCGGCCGTAGCCGTCGGTGCCCAGCGTGGTGAGGCCGGGGATCCATCGGGCCACCTGGTCGGGAACGGCCTTCATGAAGTCGGTGACGGCGACCACCGGCCCCTGGGCCCCGGACAGGGCCTCGGTGACGTACGGCGTGCGGCGCGCCTGGCCAGGATGGAGGCGGTTCCAGCGCATTGTCGTCAACGCGTCCTCGCGCAGCGCCTTGTAGGACGTGGCGCTCCACAGCTCGGCCGCCACGTCGTGGTGCTCGGCCAGCAGTTCCCGGGCTTCACGCGCCGCGCCCTGGGCGGTGCCGCTGAACATGATCGTGGCTCGGCGCGAAGGCCCCTCGGGCGCATCGGTGAAGCGGTACAGGCCCCGCAGGATGCCGTCCCTGGCGCCATCCGGCATGGCCGGCATGGCGTAGTTCTCGTTGTAGAGGGTGAGGTAATAGAAGACGTCCTCGGGTTCGTCGCCGTACATGCGGGCGATGCCGTCCTGCACGATGGTCGCCACCTCGTAGGCGAACGCGGGGTCATAGGCGCACAGGTTGGGCACGGTCGACGCCAGGAGCAGGCTGTGGCCGTCCTGATGCTGGAGGCCCTCGCCGTTGAGCGTGGTGCGGCCGGCGGTGGCGCCGAGCAGGAACCCTCGTCCCCGGAGGTCGCCGAAGGCCCAGATCTGGTCGCCCACCCGCTGGAAACCGAACATCGAGTAGTAGATGTAAAACGGGATCATGGGCTCGCCCCAGGTGGCGTAGCTGGTGCCGGCCGCCGCGAACGACGCCATGGAGCCGGCCTCGGTGATCCCCTCCTCGAGAATCTGGCCGTCCTTGCTCTCCTTGTAGGACATCTGCATCCCGGCGTCGACGGGTTCGTAGCGCTGGCCGCCGGGGGCGTAGATCTTCACCTCGTTGAACAGCGGGTCGAGGCCGAAGGTGCGGGCCTCGTCTGGGACGATGGGCACCACCCGCCTGCCGATCGTCTTGTCCCGCAACAGCGAGCGCAGGAGGCCGGCGAAGGCCATGGTGGTGGACACCGAGCGCTTGTCCGAGCCGCCGAGGAAGTCCTCGAAGACGGCCGCCGCTGGCTGCCCCACGGGGTTCGGGCGCACGACCCGCTTGGGGATGGAACCGCCCAGGGCACGCCGGCGCTCGTGCAGGTACGCCTCTTCGGGCGACCCGGGCGGCAGCGACACGTACGGCGGCAGGTCGCCGGCCAGGGCGTCGTCGGGGATCAGGTCGCCCAGGTTCAGGCGCTGGCACAGGTCGAGGAGCTGGTCCTTGCCGAGCTTCTTGATCTGATGGGCGGCGTTGCGGCTTTCGATGCCGGCGCCGAGGCGCGACCCCTTGAGGGTCTTGGCGAGGATCACGGTGGGTGAGGCTTCGTGCTTCACGGCCGCGTCGAAGGCGGCGTAGAGCTTGGCCCGGTCGTGGCCGCCGCGGGGCAGGTTGAACACCGGGTCGTCGTCGGACAGGTGCTCCACCATGCGGGCCAGGCGGGGGTCGGAACCGAAGAACCGCTCCCGCACGTAGGCGGCGCCCTCCACCGCGTACTTCTGGTACTCGCCGTCGAGGGTGGCGTTGAGCTTGTCGAGCAGGACACCGTCGACGTCGGCGGCGAGGAGGTCGCTCCAGCGCGACCCCCAGACAACCTTGGCCACGTTCCAGCCGGCGCCGCGGAACACGGCCTCGAGCTCCTGGATGATCTTGCCGTTGCCCCGCACCGGCCCGTCGAGACGCTGGAGGTTGCAGTTGACGACGAAGATCAAATTGTCGAGGTGCTCGCGGGACGCGATCGACAGCGCCCCGAGGGTCTCGGGCTCGTCGCATTCGCCGTCGCCGATGAAGCACCACACCCGCGCCGCGCTGGTGTCGATGATGCCGCGGTCGGCCAGGTAGCGGTTGAAGCGGGCCTGGTAGATGGCCGAGATCGGCCCCAGGCCCATCGAGACGGTGGGGAATTCCCAGAAGTCGGGCATGAGCCGCGGGTGGGGGTAGCTGGACAGCCCCTCGCCGCTGATCTCGCGGCGGAAGTGGTCGAGCTGGTCCTCGCTGAGGCGGCCCTCGAGGAAGGCGCGGGCGTAGATGCCCGGCGAGGCGTGGCCCTGGAAGAACACCTGGTCCCCCACGCCGCTCTCGTCCTTGCCGCGGAAGAAGTGGTTGAAGCCCATCTCGTAGAGGCACGTGGCCGAGGCCGGGGTGGACAGGTGGCCGCCGATGCCCTCGCTCATGGCGTTGGACCGGATCACCATCACGGCCGCGTTCCAGCGCACCATGCCCTCGATGCGCCGCTCGAGGGCCACGTCACCGGGGAAGTCGGGCTCGTCGGCCGGCGGGATGCTGTTGAGGTAGGGGCTGCCGACGGTCGCCGGGAAGCCCACCTCGTTCTCGTTGGCCCAGTGCAGCAGGCGGCTGAGCACGAGGCGGGCGCCGCTGGCACCCTGGGCGTCGACGACGGCGCCGAGGGAGTCGGCCCACTCGTCGGTGAGCCCGGCGTCGATCTCCGGGAGCTGGTCGGCGTACCCGCCGTTCAGCTGCAAGCGTGCGTCGGTCATCGGCCCACCATCCCTTCGTGCTGTCGCGCCGCTGAAAGCCGGATGGACCGGCCCCCCGGGGGGGCTCATGTCGCCACCCGTACCAGTACGGCTTCACCCTGACCGCCGCCGCCGCAGAGGGCAGCCGCGCCGAGACCGCCGCCCCGCCGCCGCAGCTCGTCGGCCAAGGTCATCACGACCCGCGTGCCGGACATGCCGATGGGGTGGCCGAGGGCGATGGCCCCGCCATTGACGTTCACCACCGCGTCCGTGATGCCGAGGTCGGCCATGCTGGCGGCGCTGACGGCGGCGAACGCCTCATTGATCTCGAACAGGTCGACGTCGCCGACGGTGGCGCCGGTCCGGTCGAGGGCCTTGAGGATGGCCCGGCTGGGCTGGGTCAACAGGCTCGGGTCGGGACCGGCCACGATGCCGAAGCCCACCAGCTCGGCCGGCCGGTTGATCCCGAGCTCGGCCGCCTTGGCCGCGCTCACGACCACCACGGCGGCGGCGCCGTCGGAGATCTGCGAGGCGTTGCCGGCAGTGACCGTGCCGTCCTTGGCGAATGCGGGCTTGAGGCGCGCCAGCGTGGCGACCGTGGTGTCGGGGCGCACCCCCTCGTCGGTGTCGAACACCAGGGGATCGCCCCGCTGAGGGACGGTGACGGCGACGATCTCAGAGGCGAGCCTGCCCTCCTTGACGGCGGCGGCGGCCCGCTCGTGGCTCTTGGCCGCCAGCTCGTCCTGGACGGCGCGGGAGATCGACGCCGCCTTCACGTAGTTCTCCGTGCCGGCGCCCATGTGCACGCCGTCGAAGGAGCACCACAGGCCGTCGTGTACCAGAGCGTCCACGGCGGTGACGTCGCCCAGGCGGAAGCCGGCGCGGGCGCCGGGCAGCAGGTAGGGGGCCCTGCTCATCGACTCCATGCCGCCGGCCACGACGATGTCGGCGTCACCCGACCGGATCATCTGGTCGGCCACGTAGATGGCGTGCAGGCCGGACAGGCAGACGCTGTTGACGGTGACGGCGGGAACGCCCATCGGGATGCCGCCCTTGGCCGCCGCCTGGCGGGCCGGGTTCTGGCCCTGGCCGGCCTGGAGCACCTGGCCCATGACGACCTGGTCGACCTGGTCGGGCGCGATACCGGCGCGCTCCAGGGCGGCGGCGATGGCGACACCGCCCAGCTCCATGGCCGTCAGTGACGACAGGGCACCGCCCAGCTTGCCGATCGGTGTGCGGGCAGACGCGGCGAGAAAAGATCCGGGCATCGTGTGGTCCTCTTTCCTGGTGGAAGGCGTGGGGTGGCCGGCGCTCAGCGCTTGGCCGGATACTCGTAGAAGCCCTGGCCGGTCTTGCGGCCGAGCTGCTCGGCCGTCACCATCCGCTTGAGCAGCGGGGCGGGGGCGAAGCAGGCCTCGGGGCGGTCGGCGTGCAGCGCGTTGAGGATCGACACGCTGGTGTCGAGTCCGATGAGGTCCAGCAGCTCGAGCGGTCCCATGGGGAAGCCGCAGCCGCCCTTCATGGCGGCGTCGATATCCTCCTTGGAGGCGGTCTCGGCGTCGAGCATCTTGACCGCTCCGTTGAGGTAGGGGAACAGCAGGGCGTTGACGATGAAGCCTGCGTTGTCCTTCACCATCACCGTGTCCTTGCCGCAGTCCTCGGCGAAGCGGCGCGCCACATCGACCGTGGTGGGAGCGGTGGTGACAGCGGGCACGACCTCGACGAGGGGCATCTTCGGGGCGGGGTTGAAGAAGTGGAGGCCGAGCACCCGGTCGGGGCGGCCGGTCGCCATGGCCACGTCGGACACGGCCAGGGTGGAGGTGTTGGTCGCGAGGATGGTGTCGTCGGGGCAGACCCGGTCCAGCTCGGCGAAGAGCTGGCGCTTGACTTCGAGGTCCTCCACCACCGATTCCAGGACGAGCCCGCACGCAGCCAGGGCGTCGAGCTCGGTGGTGGCCTGCACCCGCTCGACCGCCGCGTCGCGCTCGTCAGAGGTGAGCTTGCCCTTGTCCACCTGGCCGGACAGCGACTTCACCAGCCGGCCCATGGCGGCATCGGCACCGCTCTGTCGGCGGCTGCGAATCGTGACGTCGAAGCCGGCCAGGGCGACGACCTCGGCGATCCCCGAACCCATGATCCCGGACCCGGCGATTCCTACTGATGTGATGCTCGGGGGGGTGGCTGTGGTCATCTCATGGTCTCCTCGGTGATCGATTGAAATATCGGTCGCCGGCGAAGGCGCCGGCGGTCCTGTCAGGAAAGGACGTACGTGCCTGGCGCGTCGCCGAGCACGGGGTGGTCGGCACTGCCCATGGCCGGCGGTTTGCGCCGGCGGCCGGCGCGCTCGCCCAGCCAGCCGGCCCAGTCCTCCCACCACGAGCCCGTGTGCTGGACCGCGCCGGCCAGCCATTCCTGCGGGTCCCGGGGTAGGGCTTCGTTGATCCAGTGCACGCGCTTGGGCCCGGGCGGGTTCACGATGCCGGCGATGTGGCCGGCGGAGCTCAGCACGAACCGCACCGCGGCGGTCTCAAGGAGGCCGGTGGTGGCGTAGGACGAGGCCCACGGCGTGATGTGGTCCTCCTTGGCGCCCAGCACGTACGTGTCGGCCGTGATGGCGTCGACACGGAGCGGCCGGCCGGCCAGGCTCATGGTCCCCTTGGCCAGGCGGTTCTCCAGGTAGAACGAGCGCAGGTACTGCGAGTGGGTGGCGGCGGGGATGCGGGTGGCGTCGGCGTTCCACGCCAGGATGTCGAAGGCGGGTGGCGTGTCGCCCATGAGCCAGTTGGTGCCGACGTAGTTCCAGATCAGGTCGTTCGGGCGCAGGGCGTCGAACGTGGTGGCCATATGGCGCCCGTCCAGGAAGCCCGGCTCGGCCATCTTGGCCTCGACGCCCTCGATCGCTTCCGCATCGGTGAAGGCGGCCAGCGGACCGGGCTCGCTGAAGTCCACCAGCGTGTTGAGCAATGTGGCCGAGCGCACCTTGTCCTCGCCGGCGTCCGCCAGCCAGGCCTGGAGCATCACCGACAGGGTGCCGCCGACGCACAGGCCGGCCAGGTTCACCTTCGGTGCTGCGGTGATGCGGCGCACCGCGTCCACGGCCGCGTCCAGCCCGTCGACCAGGTAATCGTCGAGGCGCACGTCGCGCATCGACGCGTCCGGGTTGCGGTAGCTGATGGCGAAGGTGGTGTGGCCGTGGCTGACGGCCCACTCGACGAAGCTGCGGCCGGGCGCCAGGTCCATGATGTAGTAGCGGTTGATCCACGGCGGGCTCAGCAGCAGGGGGACGTCGAACACGGTCTTCGTCGTCGGCTCGTACTGGAGCAGCTCGATGAGGTCGTTGCGGAACACGACCTTGCCGGGCGTGCACCCGAGGTTGGAGCCCACCTCGAACGCCGAGGCGTCGACCTGGCGGGGCCGGGCGTTGTTCGTGGCCACGTCGTCGGCCAGGTTGCGCAGCCCGCTCACGACGCTCGCCCCCTTCGTCTCGACGGCCTTGCGCAGTGCCGGCGGGTTCCCCCAGAGGAAGTTCGTCGGCGCCAGCGAGTCGACCACCATGTCGACCGCGAACTCGGCCTTGCGGGCCGCCGCCCCCGCCATGCCCGCCGCCTCCGGCAGGTCGCGCATGCAGCGGGACCACGCCAGGTAGGCCTGACGCTGCGCCAGGAACCACGGGTGTGCCTCCCACGCCGGGTCAGCGAACCGCCGGTCCTTGGGGGACGGGGCCAATCCCGGCCGGCCCTCCCAGCCGAGGGCCCGGGCCGTCGACAGGACGCCGGCAGCGGCCATGCCCGCGGTCACCCGTGAGGCCCACTTCAGCGCCGGGAAGGGACGGCCGGCCAGACCGGTACCCACCTGCATCAGGGCCTTGCCGAACGAGCCGGGATCGTCGGCGGCGACGGTGGTGCCGTGCACGCTCACGATGCAGCCGGCCTGGAGCCGCCGGGAGCGTCGACGTAATAGTGGAACACGATCTCGGCCACGCACCCGGGCTTCTTCTGGCCGTCCACCTCGTACGTCAGGCGGTAGGTGGTCTGGAAACCACCGGAGAGCGGCTTGACAGCGGCCAGTTCGATCAGTGCCCGCACCCTCGACCCGACCCGCACGGGTGCCGGGTAGCGCACCCGATCGGATCCGTAGTTGAGGATGAGCCCGGCGCCGCGTACCTCGACCACCTCGTACAGGAACTCGGTCGACAGGGCCAGCGTGAAATAGCCGTGGGCCACGGTGGTGCCGAACGGACCGGATGCGGCCCGCTCAGGGTCGACATGGATCCATTGCTCGTCGCCGGTCAGCCTGGCGAACGCCGTCACCTCGTCCTGGGTGACGGTCCGCCACGAGCTGTGACCGAGCACTTCGCCGGCGTGCGCCGGGAGATCGGCAATGTCGATGACGGTTGCTGTGGTCTGGCGGTAGGTCATGTCCTCCAAAAGAAGAATTGCTGATTCGCGTTGGACTGGCGACCCACTGAAAGGGCGGCACGGTTGCACCCGGAGTTGACCTCCAGCGACTGGCCCCTGTGTGCATCCTGCACCAGTCGAATTACGGCGTTGTGGCCTCTCGACCAAGGGCGTATGGCGTCCTTGTAAAGGCCCGATGAACGACCACTGGCCATGGTGCGCAAGGCCCGGAGCAGGTCAACTTGTGTCCCTACCCTCTGCCAGTTCCATGAAACATTCGGCAGGGCGTTTGAAACCACGCTGCTGCGTGGTATAGTTAACGCATCCCAATGGAACAGAAGGGAAGGCCCAACATGCCTACCACGCTCGACACCACCACCGAGATCCAGCAGAAGTTCCTCACCGGCCTCGAGGCCAGCCAGAAGGCCTTCGTCGCCCTCGTCAGCACCTGGTCGGAGACGGTGGAATCCGTCGTCTCCAAGCTCCCCGACCTCGTTGTGACCGAGCCCGGCAAGCCCACCCAGGGGATCGAGTCCTTCTTCGGTTTCACAGAGAAGGTGCTGACCAGCCAGCGCGAGTTCGCCGGCCAGGTCCTGCAGGCCGCCATGCCCGCCATGAAGGTCCCGGCGACCGCAACAGCGGCCGCCAAGTCCGCCGCCGCCAAGGCCTGACGGTCCCAAGCAGCCCGGCGGCCCCGCTGGTCACGGCCGGCACCGGCGACGCCATAGCGTTGCCGGTGCCGTGGAACCGAACCTCGTGAGGGGCCGCCGGCCGTGGTGCGGCCGGTGACCGACGACCCCTGGGCCGTGCACCGCGCCGCGCTGGGCAGCTTTCTCCGGGCCCAGCGCAACCTGGCCAAGCTGTCGCTGCGCGACATGGCGGAGCGCACCAAGGTGTCCAACGCCTACCTCAGCCAGATCGAACGGGGTCTTCACGCACCATCCGTGCGCGTGCTCCGGTCGATCGCCGAGGCCCTCGACCTGTCCGCCGAGGCCATGCTTGCGCAGGCCGGGCTGGTCGGCCCGGCCGCAGGCGACGGTGGTGACACGGGCGACGACGGTCCGGCCAAGGGTGGGACCGAGGCGGCCATACGCCGGGACCCGACATTGACGGACAACCAGAAAGAGGCGCTCCTCACCGTGTACCGAAGCTACCGAAGCGCGAACCGCATTGACTGAGCCGGCCGCCCGCCGACGGGCCTCCGACGCCACGACGCCGGCCGAGGTGGCCGACGTCGCCAGCGAGGCGCTCGGCCCCGAGGCCGGCCTCTTGGCGCGGCTCGACTCGGTCGGCCTGGGTGAGGCCGTCGGCGAGGTGGGCGAGGTTGCCCTCTCCCTCGCCGCCCGGCCGTCCTCGGTGGCGAGTGTCACCATGAGCTTCGCGTCCGCCCTCGCCAAGGCCGGGTGGGCAACAACGGCACGCGTCTTCGGGATGGAGGGGCCGGCGCCACTAGAGCCCGAGGCCGGTGACCGCCGCTTCCGCGACCCGGCGTGGGCCGACGACCCCTGGTTCTTCGGTGTGGGCCAGGGCTACCTGGCGTGGGCCCGCTACATGCACGGGCTCCTCGACGCCGCCGGCCTGGAGGGCGGGACGGCCGAGCGGGCGCGCCACACCCTTGGCCTGTTCGTCGACGGCCTCGCGCCCACGAACTACCTGGCCACCAACCCGGTCGCTCTGCGCCGGGCGCTCGAGACCAAAGGGGCGTCGGTCGTCGCCGGCGCCCGGAACATGATGGTCGACGTTGCCACCAACAAGGGCAAGCCCCGGCAGGTGGACGCTTCGAACTTCCACGTCGGCGAGAACCTGGCGTGCACACCCGGCAAGGTCGTGTTCCGCAACGACCTGATGGAGCTGATCCAGTACGCCCCGACCACCACGACGGTGCACACGGTGCCACTGCTGTGCAGCCCGCCGTGGATCAACAAGTACTACGTCATGGACCTGGCGCCGGGGCGCAGCTTCGTCGAATGGGCGGTGAGCAAGGGCCACACGGTCTTCGCCATCAGCTACGTGAACCCCGACGAGTCCATGCGCGACGTCGGCCTCGACGACTACCTGCTGCGCGGGCCGTACGAGGCGCTCGATGTCATCGCCGACATCACCGGCAGCGACCAGGTCAACATCGTCGGTCTGTGCCTGGGCGGCTCGCTCTCGGTGATGCTCCTCGCCCACCTGGCCGCCTCCGCCGAGCAGCGCGTGCGGTCCGCCACGCTGCTCAACACGCTGGTCGACTTCAGCGAACCGGGGCCGATGGGCTGCTTCGTCGACCGCACGTCGGTCGAGCACCTCGAGAAGAAGATGGATGCCCGCGGGTACCTCGACTCGAGCGAGATGATGGGGATGTTCGACATCCTCCGGCCCCGTGACCTGATCTGGAACTACGTGGTCAGCGGCTGGCTCATGGGCGAGCAGCCCCCCGCCTTCGACATCCTGGCGTGGAACGCCGACGGCACCCGCATGCCGGCCGACATGCACTCGTTCTACCTGCGCTGCTGCTACGTGGAGAACCAGCTGGCATCGGGCACGATGACGCTGGCCGGCACTCGCCTCGACCTGGCGAAGATCACCGCCGACGCCTACATCCTCTCGGCCAAGGAGGACCACATCGCCCCGTGGCGGTCCACCTACGCCACCACCGGATTGCTCGGCGGCACCAACCGGTTCGTGCTCAGCTCATCCGGCCACGTGGCCGGCATCGTCAACCCGCCGGGCGGCAGGCGCACCTACTCGACGAACGACGACCTGCCCGCACAGCCCGACGAGTGGCTGGCTGGCGCCACCGAACACCCGGGCTCGTGGTGGGAGGACTGGGCCGACTGGATCGCAACCCGTGCCGGGCCCCGCAGGAAGCCGCCGCCCATGGGCAGCGCCGCCCACCCGCCGGTGGCCGACGCGCCCGGCGACTACGTGCACCAGAAGTAGCGCCCCCAGTGGCCTTTGGGGGCTGGACCGGGTGTTCACCGGCTCCCCGGAGGCAGAAGGTGGGCACATGCCCGCCGCCACCGCCGCCATCACCTGGTTGACCGACCACGCCGTCGTGCTGCTGGTGGCCTCGGTGATGCTCACGGTGGTGGGTGAGCTGGTGGTCGCCCGGGTGCGCCGGCAGGTGGACGGCGCCGGAACGGTGACGTCGGTCGCCGCCGGGGTCGCCTACCTGGCGGCGAAGGGCGTCGTGTCGAAGGTCCTGTTGTTCGGTGTGGCCCTCGGTGTGTACGACCGCCGCCTGTTCGACCTGGACTGGACCAACCCGCTGGTGTGGCTGGGCGTCTTCGTCGGCCGCGACTTCGCCTACTACTGGATCCACCGGGCGGAGCACGGGGTGAAGGTCCTGTGGGCGTCGCACATGATCCACCACTCCATCGAGCGCTTCACGTTCACGTCGGCCGTGCGCCTGCCGTGGATGGAGTCGGTGTACAAGCCGCTGCTCGCCCTGTGGGTGCCGCTGCTCGGCTTCCCGCCTCCCGCCTTCGCCGCCATGGGCGCCCTTGTGCTGCTGGCCGGCCAGCTCCAGCACACCGAGCTGGTGCGCCGCCGCACCGTGCTCGACCGGTTCTTCGTGACGCCGTCGGCCCACCGGGTGCACCACGGCTCGAACCCGGAGTACCTCGACAAGAACTTCGGCTCGATGCTCATCGTGTGGGACCGGCTGTTCGGCACCTACGCCCCCGAGACGGTACCCGTGCGCTTCGGGCTGGCCGGCGGCAAGCGGGTGGCCACCCCGGCCCAGGCCCTCACCGGCGGCTACCCGGCCCTGGTGTCGGGGATGCGAGCGGAGCGCGGCTTCGCCAACGCCGCCCGGTACCTCGTCACCGCCCCGTGAGGCGGTGACGAAGTTGATCGCCGCCGGAACTGTCTGTCGCACAGATGCTACATTCGTCGCATGGCTGAAGTCGCATCCCGCGAGCTCCGGAACTCGACGAGGTCGCTGCTGGACCGCGTCGAAGCCGGCGAGAGCCTGACCATCACGATCGACGGTCGGCCGGTCGCCGTCCTGCAGCCGGTCGGCCGGCGGCCCAGGTGGGCGCCGAGAAGCGAATTCGCTTCGACCGTGCTGGCCCACCAGGCCGATGCCGCCCTTGCCTCCGATCTGGACGAGCTCGCCGGCGAGATGACCGACGAGGTACCGCTGTCGTGAGTCGAGGGCTGGCTGACACGTCGATCTTCATTGCGCGCGAAAGCGGGCGCAGGCTCCAGGTTGACGCGCTACCCGAAGAGTTGGCGGTCTCGATCATCACGATCGGAGAACTGCGGGCAGGCGTTCTTGTCGCGAACACGGTCGCGTCAAGGGATCGGCGTCTCGGGACACTCACGGCAGCGCTCAGGCTGGATCCGGTACCGGTGGATGAGACAGTTGCTGCGGAATGGGCTCGTCTCCGGGTGGTGCTGAGAGACACCGGTCAGCGGATGCCGGTCAACGACTCCTGGATCGCCGCCACGGCGATGGCGCTCGACGTACCCGTGGTGACCCAGGACGACGATTTCCCTGACATCGAGGGCCTGGTCGTGACACGGGTCTGATCACTCCCCGCCACACCTACCGCTTACGCTCCGGTGCACCCGGGCCGGTCGCCGGGCGGATCAGCGGTCGAGCAGGCCCTGCTCCTCGAGACAGGCCAGCTGCGGCTTCAGGCGGCCGAGCGCCCGGCGCTCGAGCTGGCGGGCCCGCTCGGCGCTGATGCCCAGGCGGGCGCCGACCTCGGCCAGCGACATCGGCTCCTCGCCTGACAGGCCGAAGCGCAGGCACAGCACCTCCCGGTCACGTTCCTCCAGCAGGGCCAGGAGGCGGTCGGTCGCCGACGGCGTCATGCCCGACACCGCCTCCTTGAACGGCGTGTCCGCCCGCAGGTCCTCGACCAGGTCGCCCAGCTCGCCGCCCTCCTCACCGAGGCTGCTGTTGAGCGAGACCGGGCCGGCGGCGTGCTCGAGGAGGTCGGCGACCTTGAGGGGCGGAAGGCCGACCTCGGCGCTCACCTCGGCCAGGGTCGGCGGCCGCCCGAGCCGGACCTCGAGCATGGCCTGTACCCGGTGGACGGCGGCGATGCGCTCGCCCACCTCGACCGGCAGCCTGATGGTGCGACCCGACCCGGCGACGGCCCGGCCGATGGCCTGGCGGATCCAGTGGGTGGCGTAGGTGGAGAAGCGGAACCCCCGGCGGTGGTCGAACTTCCGGACGGCGTGGATGAGGCCGATGTTGCCTTCCTGGATCAGGTCGGAAAGCGGGATGCCGGTGTTGCGGTACCGCTTGGCGATCGAGACCACCAGGCGGAGGTTGGAGACGACGAACAGGCGGGTGCTGCGCTCGCAGTCGGCGATAAGGGCCCGCAGGTGGCGCTGGCGCTCGGGTGTGATCCTCCCGTCGCCCTCCTCCAACTCCTTGGAGGCGATGCGGCCCGACTCGATGGCCCGGCCCAGGCGCTCTTCGTCCCCGCTGGTCAGCAGGTCGTGGCGGCTCACGTCGTCGAGATAGGCCCGCACCGGGTCGGTGCCCGCCCCGCCCGCAGCGAAGCCCGCGCTCGCCCTCCTACGCTGTGTCACCGTAGGGTTGTGCCCACCGGAGCCGCTCGCCAGTCACCGGGAGGGCGTGGCCGGCCCGCCAGCGCGCGCCACCCGATCGACGGCGAGGGTGAAGCGGGCGTTCGCCCGGCCGGCTCCGAGGCCATTTTGTCCGAAACCGCCTGAAGGTCCGGTAGTGTCGGACCCTCGTCAGCTGCAACGCCGGGTGGGGAAGGGCGTCCGAGGACATCCCCGGGTTCAGCCGAGCTTCGATCCGGTCGAAGGATCTCTGGTGCGATCCGCAGCGGCGGGACCGAACCAGCATGAAGGCCGGCGTGCAGGGGTCCCCCGTGTGACCGACCTGGGCCAGCTGCGTCTCCTCTCGCGCATCGTCGACCAGGTGGGCGAGGGGGTGGCCGTCACCGACAACGACGCACGGATCGTCTACGCCAACACCGAGTTCGCCCGCATGCACCGCTGCAGCCTGGACGAGCTGCAGGGCCAGCAGTTCGTGGGAAGCGACTTCTACGCCCGCGACGACTGGGCCGGCCCGGTCCAGGCGCTCATGAAGCAGGCCCTGGCCGAGGGCATCGGGCGCAGCGAAGTGACCCGGAGACGGGCCGACGGGACGACCTTCGCCGCTCACGTCACGCTGTCCTTGCTTCGCGACGACGCCGGCGACCTGGTCGGCCGCGTCCTCTGCGTCCAGGACGTCACCGAGCGCTGCGAGGCGGAGGCGCGGCTGCGGGCCAACGAACGCCGGCTGGCCGACGCCCAGGAGATCGCCCGGCTGGGGAGCTGGGAGTGGGACCTCGTCACCGGGTCGCTCACGTGGTCCGACCAGCTGTTCCGCATCACCGGGCTCTCGGACGACTGGGCGCCCGATTACGAGGCCTTCCTGCTCCGCCTCCACCCGGCCGACCGCCTGAAGGTCGAGGAGGCGGTGGACACATCGATCGCCACCGGACAGCCCTACGACGTCATCTACCGGGTCCCCCGCCCCGGGCACCCCGACTGCATCGTGCACGCCCGGGGTGACGTGGTCACCGACACCAACGGCACGCCGATCGTCATGCGCGGCACAATCCAGGACGTCACCGAGGCCAAGGTGGCGGAAACATCCCTGCGGGAGGCAAACGCCCGGTTGGAGGAGCTGGCCACGCGCGACCAGCTCACGGGGCTCACCAACCGCTCCCTGTTCTCGGACCGCCTCGACCAGGCACTGGCCCTCGGCGCCCGGGAGCAGCGGAACGTGGCCGTGCTGTTCATGGACATCGACCGATTCAAGAACATCAACGACAGCCTCGGCCACCACTGCGGCGACGAGGTCCTCGTGGAGGTGTCGAGCCGCATCGTGCACGCCCTGCGGGCCAGCGACACGGTGGCCCGGCTGGGCGGAGACGAGTTCGCCGTGATCCTGGGCGGGTCCAGCACCCCCGAGGAGGCGGCCGCCGCCGGCGAACGGGTCCTGGCCGCCATGCGGCCGCCGTTCACCGGCGCCGGCATCGAGTTCTTCGTCGGTGCGTCCATCGGCGTGGCGCTGTGGCCCGAGGACTGCGGCTCCAAGGTCGAGCTGCTGCAGCACGCCGACGTCGCCATGTACCGGGCAAAGGCGGCGGGCGGCAACCGCTTCGAGATGTTCCAGCCGGCCATGACGGTGGCCGCTCACGAGCACCTGAAGCTCGAGGCCGACCTGCGCCGGGCCGTCGACGGCGAGGAGTTCTTCCTCCGCTTCCACCCCCAGGTCGACCTGGCCACCGGCGCGGTCACTGGCGTCGAGGCGCTTGTGCGCTGGGACCACCCGACGCGCGGGGAGGTCCAGCCGGCGACGTTCATCCCGCTGGCCGAGGAGACGGCCCTCATCGTGCCCATCGGCGACTGGGTGCTGGCCGAGGCGTGCCGGCAAGCCGCCCGGTGGCGGGCCGAGCTGGCCACGCCGCTGTGCATGGCGGTGAACGTGTCACCGCTGCAGCTGGCCCAACCCGACTTCGTGGACACGGTGATCCGCGTCCTCCACGAGACCGGGCTCCCCGCCGCCGAGTTGGAGCTGGAGGTGACCGAGAGCATCCTCATCGAGGACACCGGCCCCGCCATCCGTGCCCTCCGCGCGCTACGGGATCTCGGCGTCGGCCTCGCCATCGACGACTTCGGCACGGGCTACTCGTCGCTGTCCTCGCTGCGCCGGTTCCTCGTCGACAGGGTGAAGCTCGACATGTCGCTGATCTCGGTACTGGGCAAGGGCGACGACTCGGCACGGGAAGGCCACGGCGCGCTGGTTGCCGCCGCCATCAACCTGGCCCACGCCCTCGGTCTGCAGACGGTGGCCGAGGGCATCTCGGACGAGCGCCAGGTGCGGACGCTGACGGCCTTCGGGTGCGAGCAGGGCCAGGGTTTCTTCTGGACGAAGCCGCTGCTGGCCGCCGACCTCCCGCAGTGGCTGGCCGGCCACCGGGGCGACCTGCCGCCCTCCTGAGGCGGCGCGCCAGGGGGCGCCCATGCGGTCGTCCCTCGGGTCGTGCTCGACATCGGCCAGGCCGAGGCGCTCGATCGGCGGTGATCCCGGCCACCACGTCCGGCCGGTCGATCTCCATCCGGCGCACGAAAGGCACTGGGGATCACCTCGTGCGCGACGAGGCGCTAGACAGGGGCCACGGGACGGAAGCATCCGCTGCGCGACGTCGTTCTGGCCATCGTGATGGTCGGGGCCCTTGCCGCGTGCAGCGACAAGGACGGTGACGGCACCGCCACCACGACGGCGGCCGACGGCGCCACGTCATCCACCCCGGCCACCACCTCCGCCGTCGTCCCGACCACCTCCGCCGTCGTCACGACTCAGACGACAGCTGCCGCAGCCGTAACGCTCGACTGCGACACTGTCGGGTTCACACCGGCCACCGAAGACGCGGCCAGCAGCATCCGGGCCACCGGCCTGTCGTGCGAGGAGGCCAGGTCCTTCGTGCGGGAGGCCGGGGCGGTCACCAGCTCCGGGGGGCCCGCCCAGGTCGAGGTGCAGGACTACCGGTGCATCCGGACCCGCTCGCTCGAGGAGCCGATACCCCAGGCGTTCTACGAGTGCACCGACGGCGACAGGAAGGTCACCTACGTCCGAACCTGAGGCGGCCTGTCGCCGTCTCCCAGTCACGGGGTGCCCGCGGGCTCCGCCTGCATGGTTTCGCCGAGCAGGTCGTCGACCTGATGGCAGAGGGACTGGAACCCGGGCTCGCGCAGGAGCGACCGGTGGCGGGGGTCGGGGAGGTGGACGTCGAGCTCGGCGGCCACCCGGCCGGGGCGGGGGGAGAGCACGTAGATCCGGTTCGACAGGAGGACGGCCTCCTCCACGTCGTGGGTGACCATGAGGATCGTGGTGCCGAGGTGGCGCCAGACCTGGAGGATCAGCTCCTGCATGGAGCCGCGCGTCTGGGCGTCGAGGGCGCCGAACGGCTCGTCGAGCAGGAGCACCTCGGGCTCGGTCGCAAGCGCCCGTGCGATGGCTGTGCGCTGCTTCATGCCGCCCGAGAGCTGTCCGGGCAGGGCGTCGGCGAAGGCCGACAGCTCCATCACCTCCAGGTAGTCGGCCACCCGCTTTCGGCGGGCCGCCTTGTCGAGGCCGGCGATCTCCAGGCCGAAGGCGACGTTGTCGGCCACCGTGCGCCACGGATACAGCGAGAAGCTCTGGAACACCAGGCCGCAGTGGGCGCCGGGGCCGGTGACCGGTTCGCCGTCGAGCAGCACCTCGCCCTCGGTCGCCTGCTCCAGGCCGGCGGCGATGGCCAGCAGGGTCGACTTGCCGCAGCCCGACGAGCCCACCATGCACACGAACTCGCCCTGCCCCACCGTCAGGTCGATGCGATCGAGTACGCGCAACGGCCCCGACCGGGTGGCGAAGTCCTTCGTCAACCCGACCGTGCGCAGCTTGGCGGTGGCGCTCACCTGGCCCACGGCGCCAGACGGTTGCGCAGGAGCCGGAACCCCACGTCGATGGTGATGCCGATGATCCCGATCACGATCAGCACGGCGAAGATCTGGTCGGTCTGCAGGAAGCGCTGGGCCCTGGTGATGCGGTAGCCGAGGCCCTCCTGGGCGGCGATCAGCTCGGCCACCACCACCAGGTTGGTGGTGGCGGCGATGTTCACCCGCATGGCGTTGATGAGGCCCGGTATCGAGTGGGGGACGATCACCTTGCGCACGACGGCCAAGCGGCGGGCTCCGAGCGTGTAGGAGGCGTTGATCAGCTCCTTGGGCACCTGGGCGGCGACGTCGGCGCTCATCACCGTGTTGAAGAACACGGTGCCGATGAACAGCAGGGTGATCTTGGCCGACTCGCCGAAGCCCAGCCACACGATCAGCAGCGGGATGAAGGCGGGCGCCGGCATGTACCGGAAGAAGCTGATCATCGGCTCGAACACCGCCCGCAGCGACGGGAACGTGCCCATGGCCAGGCCGAGGGGCACCGACACCAGCACCACCAGGGCGAAGCTGATCCCGATACGCGTGAGGGTCGCCTGGGCGTCGCTCCAGAGCAGCCCGCTGGAGGCCAGGTCCCAGAAGGCCCGCACGACCGAGGCGGGAGACGGGAGGAACAGCGGCTTCACCGCGTGGGTGGCCGTCAGCACCTCCCACAGGAGGAGGGGGACGAGGATCGAGGCCACCACGAGAGGGCGGCGCAGGCGGTCGGGGATGTCCTCGCGCAGCCGGAAGAACCCGGTGCCGGGGGGGCGGGCGGCACGGCGGGGGCGGCGACGGATGGGCGGGCTCCCCTCCGTCAGGGGAGGGTCGACCACGGCGCGGTCGGTGAGCAGCGTCTGCTGCGCCGGGGTCATCGGATGGCCGTCCCTCGGCGCCGGGGCCCCGTCATGACGTCCCCGTCCCGGTGACGAACTTCGGTTCCAGGAGGCCGGTGAGGTCCGGTTCCTCCTTCACCAACCCGGCGCCGACCAGGAACGTCGCCATCGACTTGGCCGCGAAGTCGAGGTGCGACATGTCGCTCCCCGGCTCGAAGGCGGACACGTTGTCGGCCTTGGTGAAGATGGTCGTGCCCTTGTCGTAGTCCGCGTACTCGGCGGGGGTGACGCCGGCCCGCTTGGCCATGATCGCCACCGACTCCTCCTTGTTCGCCTCGATGTAGGCGATGGTGTCGAACCAGGCGTCGACCAGCTTCTGGACCTCGGTCGGGTGGTCCTCCACGAAGCTCGAGCCGAACACGAGGTGGTCGGGGATGGAGCCCGGGAAGTCGGCCGACGTGAACAGCGCCTTGGAGCCGGGCAGCTCCAGCGCCCTGGTGGTGAACGGAGCGAACACCCCGACGGCGTCGAGTTGGCCGGCGGCGAAGGCGGACGCGGCGGCATCGGTGAGGAGCGGCTGGAGGTCGACGTCCCCCGGCTTGAGGCCCGCCTTCTCCAGCCCCAGCAGGAGCAGGAAGTGGTCGACGGTGCCCTCCTCGACGCCGACCTTCTTCCCCTTCAGGTCGGCCACCGTCTCGATGCCGGGCTTGACGATGATCTGGTCGTTGCCGGTGGAGTTGTCATTGGCCAGCACCACCACCTCGTCGGCTCCGGCGCCCACCGACGAGATGGTGTCGTTCAGCGTCTGGCTGTTGGCGTCGAGCTTGCCGGCGTTGAGGGCGTTGAGGGAGTCGGTGTAGCTCTCGAAGTAGGTGAGCTTCACGTCGAGGCCGGCCTTGGTGAACAGGCCCTTCTCCTCCGCCACCTGCCACGGGAACCAGCCGGGCCAGGCGCTGAAGCCGAGGCGGATGGTCGTCCCCTTGGCCGCATCGCCGGACCCGGTGGCGCCGACGTCCTTCTTGTCGTCGCCGCACGCGCCCGCCACCACGGCGACGCCCAGGGCGAGGGCAAGGACGGCTCGGGTCGCGCCGGTCCGTCGTCGGGCGCGCATCATGAGTGCCTCCTCGGTAGGTGGCCCGCCCGCACGAGGCAGCCCAGGGTGTCGCAGATGACCCGTGTCCCGATGAGGGACGTGATGTCGGCGTTGTCGTAGGGCGGCGAGCACTCCACCACCTCGATGCCGGCCAGCGGCCGTTCCGCCACCAGCTGGATGAACTTGAGGACCTCCCGGGGCAGGAAGCCGCCCGGCTCGGGCCAGCCCGTGCCGGGCACGAAGGCGGCGTCGAGGCAGTCCACGTCGAAGCTCAACCACACCGCCTCGGCCCCGTCCCACGCCACCTCGAGGGCCCGCTCGGCCGCCGCCGCGATGCCCATCTCCACGCAGTCGGTGACGGTCATGATCGTGGTGCCCCGCTCCCGGCCGACCTTTACGCCCGGCCTGGGCGCCTGCCACCCGCCGATGCCCACCTGCACCAGGTTCTTGGCCGGGACGTTGGGGATGTCGGTGGCGTGGAACCACGGCGTGGTGTGCATGCGCTCGTCGAGGTCGGTCTCCTGGGTGTCCACGTGGCGGTCGAAGTGGATGATCCCGAGGTTGCCGCTCAGGTGCTCGGCCACCCCGCGCACGGTCGGGTAGCCGATGGAGTGGTCGCCGCCCAGCACCACCGGGAAGGCTCCCGAGGCGAAGACGTGGGACACGGCCTTGGAGATCTGGTCGAACGTCTTCTCGATGTTGCCGGGGATGGTGAAGATGTCGCCGAGGTCGCACATGGTGATCGACTCGCGCAGGTCGACACCCAGCTCGAACGAGTACGGGCCGTACAGGGCCGAGATGCGCCGCATGCCCTGCGGCCCGAAACGGGTACCCGGGCGGTAGGTCGTGCCCGAGTCGTGGGGGGCGCCCAAGATGGCGACGTCGTAGTCGCCGCAGCGGTTGACGTCCTCCACGTAGGGCTGCTTGAGGAATGTGTTGATGCCGGCGTAGTGGGGCAGCTCGCCCCGGCTGAAGGTGGGGATGGAGCGGTCGACGATGGAGTCGGCGCCCTGCAGGCCCATCTCCAGACCCCTGGCCACCTCCCGCTCCCAGCCGGTGGTGGGCAGGGCGGCCTCTGCCGCCACCGCCCGTCGGGCCTCCGGGCCGTAGTTGTCGTGCAACTGGTGTTCGACGTGATCGTGCGGCATGTCGCCTCCTGCGCCCGAGAATGAAGAAGCCCGGGCGATCTGGTCAGATCTCCCGGGCTTTTGTCCCTCCGTGCAACGGCCCGTTCCCGGACCGCCTGCACCTCTCGGACCAGGCCGCCCCGTGAAGGGCGCGGAACCCTAGGTGCCTTTACTCTCGGTTGTCGGTCCCACCGTGCCACGCCATCGTTTCCGGCTTGTTACGGCGGGGCGAATCCGGGATTACTCCGCGCCCGGAACCCCGGGGCGCCTGAGGCGTCGAGCATCCCGTTCACGACCTCGTGCACCGTCCCGTCGCCACCGAGCCCGGCTAGAGCAGCCCTTCTGCCTTCAGGAAGGCCTCGGCCGCCGCCTTCGGGTCTTCCTTGTCGACCTGCACCGACTTGTTGAGGTCGATCAGCTTGTCGGTGGTGAGGGCGGCCGACACCTTGTTGATGAGCGCCTCGGCTTCGTCGTCGAGCTTGTCGGTGCGGATGACCGGCGTGATGTTGCCGGCCTGCTGGAAGTGCAAGTCATCCTCGAGCACCACGTAGCCCTTGGTCTTCAGGTCGGCGTCGGCCGTGAACACCCGGGCCAGCTGGATGTCGCCCTTGTCGAGGGCGGCCCGGGTGAGCGGGCCGTCGGCGTCGAGGGGCTTGAAGCCGATCTTGAGGCCGTAAACCTGCTCGAGACCGAGCTTGCAGGTGACCCGCGTCTCGCACTCCGACGGTCCGCCGAGGGTGAGCGGGGTCGTCACCTTCTTGAGGTCGGAGATGGTCTTGAGGTTGTTCTCGGTGGCGAAGTCCTTGGTGACGGCGATGGCGTCGGCGTCGGTGGCGTCGGACGGGTCGAGCACGCTGATCTTCTTCGGCTTCAGGATGGCCCGCAGCCTGGTCACCGTCTCCTCGACCGAGAGGCTCCCCACCGTCTTGTCGAGGTAGCTCAGGTAGTTACCGGCGTATTCGGGAAGGAAGTCGATCTGGCCGTCCTCCAAGGCGGGCTGGATCACCTCGCGGGCACCCAGCTTGAGCTTGTAGGTGACGGCGTAGCCGGCGTCGGCCAGGACCGCCCCGTACATGTTCGCCAGCATCTCGTTCTCCGAGAATGCCGCCGAACCGATGACGATGGCCGGCTTGGCCTCGGTGGTACCGGTGGTGCCACTGGAGTTGTCGCCGCTGCCAGAGTCCGAGTCGTCACCCGACCCGCACGCAGCCGCCACGACGGCAAGTGCGAGCAGGATCGCCCCGACGGCTCCTCTACGGGTTGCCCGCATGGGTCAGTCGTCCTCTCGTTCGCGCTTCTGGCCGGGGCGGTCCCGGCACGTTGCTCAGCTCACCTCGAGGGCCGCCGCCGCACCGGGCAAGACCGAAACCCTACGTTGCGCCTGCGGGCGGAGGCGCAACCCGGCCGGCGTGAGCACCCGCTGGAGCAGGCCGAGACCGAGTTCCGTAAGGATCGACAGCACCGCGATCAGCACTGCGCCGCCGAACAGCTGGACCCTGTCGCCCTGGGCCAGGCCGTCGATGATGAACCGGCCCAGGCCGCCCCATGCCACCACCGCGGCCAGCCCGGCGGTGGCCACCACCTGCACGCCGGCGGTGCGCACACCCGCCATGACGAGGGGGACGGCGACGGGTAGCTCCACCCGGAAAAGGACGCGCGCCTCGCCCATGCCCATGCCCCTGGCCGCCTCCACCGCGTCCCGGTCCACCTGGCGGATACCGGTGTAGGCGTTGGTCACGATGGGCGGGATGGCCAACGCCACCAGGGCCAGGTAGGCGGGCTTGGCGCCGATACCGAAGAGCTGGGAGCCGAACACCAGGATGGCGAACGAAGGGATGGCGCGGCCCACGTTGGAGACGTTGACGGCGAGCAGGGCCGCCTTCCCGGTGTGGCCGAGGATGAGGCCGAGCGGCAGGGCGATGGCGAATGCGGTCAGGGTGGCGGCCGCCGACATACCGATGTGCTCGCCGAGACGGTGGGCGATGCCACCGTTCCCACGCCAGTTGGCGGCGGTGGTGAACCAGGTGAACACATCACCGAGGAAGCCCATCGCTTATGACGCCCCGGCCCGGGAGCGGGACCACGGCGTGAGCACCCGTTCGAGCAGCACCAGGCCGACATCGGCTGCCGCCGCCAGCGCCACCGAGAGCACGGTGCCGAGCACAAGCGGCGTGCGGAAGTCGCGCAGCAGGCCGTCGTAGATGAGCTGGCCGAAACCGCCCTGGCCGATGAGGGCGGTGACGGTGACGAGGCCGATGACGGTGACGGTGGCGATGCGAACGCCGGCCACGATGGCGGGGAGGGCGAGCGGCAGCTCGACCCGCACGAGCGTGCCGGTGGGCGTGAGACCCATCCCCCGGGCCGCCTCCCGCACGTCCTCGGGTACGCCGTCGAGGCCGGCGACCACGTTCCGGATCAGGATCAGCAGGGTGTAACCCACCAGGCCCAGCTCGGCGGTGGTGCGGCCCAGCCCGGTCACCGGCACGAGCAGCGCGAAGAGGGCGATGGACGGCACCGTGTAGATCGCGCCGGTGACCCCGAGTACCAGGGGCTGGAGTCGTCGCCACTTCCAGGCGGCCACGCCGAGGGGCAGGGCGATGGCGAGGCCGACGGCCACCGCCCAGAAGGTGAGGATGACGTGCTCACGGCCCGCCGTGTACAGGGCGTCGCCGTGGCGACCGACCCAGTCCCACCAGATCCACGAGTCCGGGCCGTTGGCACCGAGCAGCGGCCCGCTGGTCCCCACGGCGTGAACGGTAGCGTCGGGCGACTTGCTCCGCCTCGACTCGGTCACCAAGCGCTACGGCTCCACCATCGCCGTCGACACCCTCTCCCTCGAGGTGGGCGACGGTGAGGTCTGCGTACTCGTGGGGCCGTCCGGGTGCGGCAAGACGACCACCATGAAGATGGTGAACCGGCTCATCGAGCCGACGTCGGGCCGCATCGAGATCGACGGCGAGGATGTGCTCGGTCTCGACCCGGTCGTGCTGCGCCGGCGCATCGGCTACGTGATCCAGCACGTCGGACTGTTCCCCCACCAGACGGTGGCCGACAACGTGGCAACCGTGCCGAAGCTCCTCCGCTGGGACAAGGACCGCGTCCGCAGCCGCACCACCGAGCTGCTCGACCTGGTGGGGCTCGACCCGTCGCAGTTCGCCCGCCGCTACCCGCACGAGCTGTCGGGCGGGCAGCGCCAGCGGGTGGGCGTGGCCAGGGCACTTGCCGGCGACCCACCCGTGCTGCTGATGGACGAGCCGTTCGGCGCCATCGACCCGATCACCCGGCACCGCCTCCAGGGCGAGTTCCTGCGCCTCCAGGCCGAGGTGCGCAAGACGGTGGTGTTCGTCACCCACGATGTCGACGAGGCGGTGCGGGTGGGCGACCGCATCGCCATCCTGGCCGCGGGCGGCACGCTCCAGCAGTACGACACGCCGGCCGTCGTGCTCGGGCGGCCGGCCAACGCCTTCGTGGCCGACTTCGTGGGTGCCGACCGGGGCGTGAAGCGGCTCGGCGTGACGCCGGTCGACCTGCGGGACCTGGAGCCGCTCCCGGCCGGCGCCTCCCGCCCGGCGCCGACGGTGAAGGTGGGCCAGAGCCTGCGGGAGGCGCTGGCCGTCCTGCTCGAGAGTGCGACCGGGTGGGTGCCGGTGGTCGACGGTGACGACAACCCCGTCGGCGCCCTCACGCTGCCCGCCCTCCACGCCGCCGCACGTCGCTCGGTCGACGCCGCCGCGCCCGCGGGCGACGAACCTGGCTGACCCGGTCGCCGATCGCCTGAGGCGCTCGGCACGTTCTTGGAAACATTTTCACCGCATACCGGTGTTGAAGCTTCCGGGAACGACGCTCCGCAAAGGTGCGTGCAAGCCACCTCGGTGCTCCACGGCGCGACGCCTCCCCGCCAGCGGGGCTGCGGGCTGCGCAGCGAATCGCCTCGGCGGTGTCCACCGGATCAAGCCGTGCTGCGTCTGTACGGGTGATGATGACGGTGATGGAGGCAGAGGCCGGGACGGGCGGGGGCTCGGACCTCGCCGCACTCCACCGCCGGCACTACTCGTCGCTGGTGCGGCTGGCGTCGGTGCTGGTCGACGACGTCGGCACGTGCGAGGAGCTCGTGCAGGACGCCTTCGTCGCCGCCCTGGGCCGGGACCATCCGTGGCGTGACGAAACGAAGGCGCCCGCCTACCTGCGCAGCGCAGTCCTGAACGGGGCCCGCACACACCTGCGCCGGCGCGTCGTGCGCCAGCGGCCCCAGGCGCTGCAGGTCGCGCACGACGACCGGTCGCCTGAAGCCGATGCCGTTACACGCGACGAACACCGGGTCGTCCTGGACGCCCTGCGCTCGCTGCCAGAACGACAGCGGGAGGTGCTGGCCCTGCGCTACTACCTCGACCTGAGCGAGGCGGAGATCGCCGAGACGCTCGGCATCGCCGCCGGCACCGTGAAGACCCATGCCCAGCGCGGGCTCACCGCCCTCCATGCGTCCCTGGAGGACCAGCGATGACCGGCCCGGGAGGACGGTCCCTGAACAACTCGCTGGTGCACCATCACGAAGGGATGGTGCACAAGTGACCGACGACACCGGCCGCCAGCACCTCGACGAGACGGAGGCACGCCTCCGCGGCGCCATCGCCACCCGCACGGGGCAGGTCCAGCCCGACGGGGCGGCCGGGCTGCGAGCCATCGAGCAGCGGGCCCACGCGGCCCGGCGCAACCGTCGCCTCAGGCGCGGCCTGGAGGGCGCGCTCGCCGTCGCCGCCGCCCTCGTGCTGGTCGCCATCGCCGTGCCTGCCCTCCGCGACGACGGACGCGAGCAGGTCACCACGACCGGGCAGGACGCGTCGTCGTCGACGACGACGACGACGGCCGCAACCTCTTCGACGACGGTGCCGGTCGAGCCGGCGCCACCCCTCGCCGTCTGGCCGCCGCCGGACCACGTGCAGTACGCAGATCCCTCCAACGCGGCCCGCGCGTTCGTCGAGGAGTACGTGGGGTTCCCGAACCCGCCCATGAGCGACTTCCGTCCGGGCCCGCCGATGTCGGGTGAGATCGACGTCTACCTGCGGGGCGAGAACGGGGCGGTCCTCGAGGATCATGTCTCCAGCACCATCGCCCTCCACCAGACACCCGCCGGGTGGACCGTCGCCGGGGCTCGGACGGACGACATCGTCGTGGACAACCCGGCGCCCGCCATGGTGGTCGGATCGCCCGTGGTGTTCGACGGCAAGGCCAGGGGCTACGAAGGCACCATCATCGTGAACGTGCGGGACGGCGGCATGGGGGCGGGCGAGACGCTGGGCCAGGGCATCGGCATCGCCGGCTGTTGCGACGAGCTGCTGCCGTTCCACTTCGAGGTCGCCCTCGACCGCCCGCCCTCGCAGGCCACCGGCTCGGTGCTGCTCAACACCGACAGCGGGCTCGATCCCGTCGCCAGCTTCGCCGTCGTGCCGGTGCGCTTCGGGCCCACCCCGACCAGCGGCCCGCAGGTGACCGACGGGACCACCGTCAACGTGGCCTGGACACGGGCCTCGGGAGAGGTGGTCACCAGAGCGAGGACGGTGCGGATCTCCACCGGGGTCCTGCGCGGCGCCTTGCAGCAACTGCTGTCCGGCCCCTCCAGCGTGGAGCGCGGGGACGGGCTGTTTTCCGCCTTGGCCAACGGGGCGGCGGCCGTGCCCTTCGACGTCGTGATCACCGACGGCAAGGCGGTCGTCGACTTCGGTGCCGAACTCCCCCGGGTCAGCCCGGGGACGTCGTCATCCGAGGCCAGCCAGCGCTTCCTCCGCCAGTTGCACGCCACAGTGTTCCAGTTCCCCACCGTCACCAGCGCCGAGTACCGAATCGGCGGGAGCTGCAACGCCTTCTGGTCCTGGCTCCAGCGCCCCTGCACCACGGTGGACAAGAAGAACCCCGGCACCTGAGCGCCTGCGGGAGTTGTGCCGCGGGCCGTGGGTGGGAAGGATGGCGCCACGGCACGCATCCCGATCGCCTCGTGGCCCGTCGTCCGCCAATTCCTGGGCGACGACCGGCTGGCCTTGGGCAGCGCCGCGCGCTCGCCCAGATCCGAACAACTCGTCGCCCGCACGGCGACGGCCGACCGCTCGGTGGCGTCCATCTGCCCGTACTGCGCCGTCGGCTGCGGCCAACGGGTGTACGTGAAGGACGAGAAGGTCATCCAGGTCGAGGGCGACCCGGACAGCCCGGTGTCGCGCGGCCGGCTGTGCCCCAAGGGCTCGGCCACCAAGGAGCTCGTCACCGGGCCGGCCCGGGAGCACGCGGTGAAGTACCGCCGGCCGGGTGGCGCCGATTGGGAGGAGCTCCCCCTCGACCGGGCCATGGACATGATCGCCGACCGGGTCATCGCCACCCGGGCAGCCACGTGGGACCCGCGGTACCGCCGCACCCTCGGCATCGCCAGCCTCGGAGGAGCGACCCTCGACAACGAGGAGAACTACCTCATGAAGAAGCTCTACACGGCGCTGGGGGTCGTCCAGGTCGAGAACCAGGCCCGCATATGACACTCCTCCACCGTCCCCGGTCTGGGGACATCGTTCGGGCGGGGCGGAGCCACCGACTTCCAGCAGGACCTGGCCAACTCGGACTGCATCCTGATCATGGGATCGAACATGGCCGAGTGCCACCCGGTGGGGTTCCAGTGGGTGATGGAAGCCAAGGCGAGGGGTGCGAGGGTCATCCACGTCGACCCCCGGTTCACCCGCACCAGCGCCCTCGCTGACACGTTCGTCGCCATCCGGGCGGGAAGCGACATCGCCTTCCTCGGCGCCATCGTCAACCACATCCTCACCAACGGGCGCGAGTTCCGGGAGTACGTCGAGGCCTATACGAACGCGGCCACGATCATCGACGAGCGCTTCCACGACACCGAGGACCTTGACGGGCTGTTCTCCGGCTGGGACGCGGGCAAGCACGCCTACGACCCACAGAGCTGGCAGTACGCCGGCATGGCCACGGGGCCGGCAGCCGCCCACCAGGAGGACAGCCCCCAGGGTGAGGCACACGGTTACGGCGCCCGTCTCAAGGCCGGCAACCCGCCGGAGACCGACCCCACGCTCGAGCACCCCCGGTGCGTGTACCAGATCCTCAAGCGCCACTTCGCCCGCTACACGCCAGAGCTGGTCGAGGAGGTGTGCGGGGTCCCGCGGGAACGGTTCGTCGAGGTGGCCGAGGCGCTGTGCGACAACTCGGGCCGGGAGCGCACGGCGGCCATCTGTTACGCCGTCGGCTGGACCCAGCACAGCACCGGCGTGCAGTACATCCGCACCGCCGCCATCATCCAGTTGCTGCTGGGGAATGTGGGCCGCCCGGGCGGCGGCATCCTCGCCCTGCGCGGGCACGCCAGTATCCAGGGGTCGACCGATATCCCCACGCTGTACAACATCCTCCCCGGCTACCTGCCGATGCCGCACGCCGACGCCCACCCGACGCTGGCCGACTACCTGGCCGCGGTGTGTGCCCCGGCCGGCTTCTGGGGCCACGCCGACGCCTTCGTGGTCAGCCTTCTCAAGGCCTGGTTCGGCGACGCGGCCACGACGGAAAACGACTTCTGTTACGACCACCTGCCGTTCATCACCGGCGACCACTCCACCTACCGCACCATGCTCGACATGGCGGACGGCAAAGTGCAGGGGTTCTTCGTCATGGGCGAGAACCCCGCCGTCGGCTCGGCCAACGGCCGGCTCCAGCGCTTCGCCATGGCCGAGCTCGACTGGCTGGTCGTGCGCGACCTGGTGGAGATCGAAACGGCCACCTTCTGGAAGGACGGGCCCGAGATCGACAGCGGCGAGCTGCGCACCGCCGGCATCGGCACCGAGGTGTTCTTTCTCCCCGCCGCCGCCCACACCGAGAAGGACGGCACGTTCACCAACACCCAGCGGATGCTCCAGTGGCACCACAAGGCGGTGGAGCCCGAGGGCGACCGCCGCTCCGACCTGTGGTTCTCCTTCCATCTGGGCCGGATCATCCGGGAGAAGCTGGCTGCGGCGGGCGAGGCCCGCGACCGGGCCGTGCTGGACCTGGCGTGGGACTACCCGTTGCTCGGCCACCACCACGAGCCGTCCGCCGACGCCGTGCTCCGGGAGATCAACGGCGTGGACGGCGACGGTCGCACCCTGTCCGGCTTCATGGACCTCAAAGCAGACGGCTCGACGGCGTGCGGCTGCTGGATCTACAGCGGCTGCTACGCCGACGGCGTGAACCAGACGGCACGGCGCAAGCCCGGGCGGGAGCAGAGCTGGGTGGCGCCGGAATGGGGATGGGCGTGGCCGGCCAACCGGCGCCTCCTCTACAACCGGGCGTCCGCCGACCCGGCCGGAAACCCGTGGTCCGAGCGCAAGAAGTACGTGTGGTGGGATGCCGGCGCCCGTAGGTGGACGGGCCACGACGTCCCCGACTTCGTGGCCGACATGGCGCCCGACTACGTCCCGCCCGACGGGGCGACGGCCGAGCATGCCCTGCGGGGCGACTCCCCCTTCATCATGCAGACCGACGGGCGGGGCTGGCTGTTCGTGCCGAGCGGGCTGGTGGACGGTCCCCTGCCGGCGCACTACGAGCCCCACGAGTCGCCGGTCACCAACCCGCTGTACGGGCAGGGCACCAACCCGGCCCGGCTGACCCAGCCACACCGGCTCAACCCCGACAACGGGCCCGGCGGCAGGTATCCGTTCGTCATGACCACCTACCGGCTCACCGAGCACCACACGGCCGGCGGGATGAGCCGCTTCCTCTCGCACCTCGCGGAGCTCCAGCCCGAGATGTTCTGCGAAGTGAGCCCCGAGCTGGCGGCCGAGCGGGGCCTGGAGAACGGCGGCTGGGCCACCATCCATTCGAGCAGGGCCACTATCGAGGCGCGGGTCCTCGTGACCGGGCGGGTCGCCGCGCTCACCGTGCAGGGCCGCACGCTGCACCAGGTCGGCCTGCCGTACCACTGGGGCTGGAAGGGGCTGTCCACCGGCGACGCCGCCAACGACCTGTTCGGCCTGGCCCTCGACCCCAACGTCCACATCCAAGAGGACAAGGCGGCGACGTGCGATATCCGCCCCGGCCGGAGGCCCCGCCCGTGACGACGGCCGAGCCCACCCGCATGGGCTTCTTCACCGACACCAGCGTGTGTATCGGCTGCAAGGCGTGCGAGGTGGCGTGCAAGGAGTGGAACGACGTCCCCACCGACGGCCTCGACTTCCTCGCCACCTCCTACGACAACACGGGCGCCCTCGGGGCCGACACATGGCGCCACGTGGCGTTCCTCGAAAGGCCGCCGGTCCCCGCAGCCGGCGAGGGAGAGGCGGCGCAGGACAGCGGGATCCGGTGGCTCATGAGTTCGGACGTGTGCAAGCACTGCACGCACGCGGCGTGTCTGGACGTGTGCCCCACGGGAGCGCTGTTCCGTACCGAGTTCGAGACGGTCGTCGTGCAACAGGACATCTGCAACGGGTGCGGGTACTGCGTGCCGGCGTGCCCCTTCGGGGTCATCGACCAGCGCAAGGGCGACGGGCGGGTGTGGAAGTGCACCCTCTGCTACGACCGGCTCCGGTCCGACATGGTGCCGGCGTGCGCCCAGGCGTGCCCGACGGCGTCGATCCAGTTCGGGCCCCTCGACGAGTTGCGGGCACGGGCGGCGGGACGGCTGGAGCTGGTGAAGGAGGCCGGGGTGCCGGGCGCCCACCTCTACGGGGCCGACGAGACCGACGGCGTGGGCGGCTTCGGCGCCTTCTTCCTGCTGCTCGACCGGCCCGAGGTCTACGGGCTGCCGCCCGACCCGGTGGTGACCACCCGCGACCTGCCGGCCATGTGGCGCTCGGCCGGGGCTGCCGCCCTGGCCGTGGTGGGAGCGGTGGCCGCCGCCTTCCTCGGTGGCGGGCGGCGCCGGTGACCTCGGTCGACGACCCCCGGCCGGGGCCGGGCGTCCCGCCTCCGGCGACCACCCAGGACGGGAACGCCCCGTCGAACAGGTGGGCCGGCGGCGGCGGCGGGCGCAAGGGGCGGGGGGACGGGCCGACGGCGTCGTACTACGGGCGGCCCGTCCTCAAGGCGCCGGTGTGGAAGCACTACATCCCGCTGTACTTCTTCACGGGTGGCCTGGCCGGCGCATCGTCCACCCTCGCCCTGGCCGCCCAGATGGCGGGCAACGACCGGCTGGCCCGGTCGGCGCGCCTGGCCTCGCTGGCGGGAACGGCGGCCAGCGGGCCGCTGCTGATCGCCGACCTGGGCCGGCCCGGGCGCTTCGCCAACATGCTGCGGGTGGCCAAGCCGACGTCACCCATGAGCATGGGCACGTGGCTGCTCACCGCCTTCGCCCCGTCCGCCATCGCCGCCGGCGCGAGTGACCTCACCGGCCTGCTGCCCCGGCTCGGCCGGCTGTGCGGCGCAGCGGCCGGCGTGCTGGGCCCGGGCATGACCACCTACACGGCCGTCCTCGTGAGTGACACGGCCATCCCGGCGTGGCACGACGCCCACCGCCAGTTGCCCTTCGTGTTCGCCGGCAGCTCGGCGGCCGCCGCCGGCGGCGTCGCCATGGCGTGCACGCCAGCGGCCTCGGCCCGCCCTGCCCGCCGGTTGGCCCTCGTCGGCGCGTGCCTAGAGCTGGGCGCCTCCCGCATGATGGAACAGCGCTTGGGCCAGGCCGGCGAGCCCTACCGCAGCGGCGAGGCGGCCCGCCTGGTGAAGGCGGCGAAGATGTCGACCACCGCGGGCGCCGTGCTCGCCCTGGCCGCCGGGCGCCGGCGGTTGGCGGCCGTCCCCGCCGGCGTCCTGCTGGCCGCCGGAAGCCTCCTCACCCGGCTGGCCGTGTTCCGGGCCGGCTTCGAGTCGGCCGCCGACCCTGGAGCGACGGTGGGGCCACAACGCCGGCGCCGGCGCTGGAGCGACGGCCTTCCGGGCCGACCCGAGGACACGTCGTCCTGACCGGGCAGGCCCGGCCGGCACCAGGTTTCGAAATCCGGACGCTGACGCTGACGCCGGCGCACGGCGGCAGCTCAGCGTTCCCGGCGCAGCCGTCCTGACAAGCGGAGGCCCGCCGGGTCTCGTGACAGAAGCAGGACCAGCCCGAGAGCGACCGCGACCACCACGGTCAACGGACTGGCGCTCGCCGGCTCCGCCGGTGGCGGCGGAAGGGGCAGGTTCGCCGTCTTCGGGAGCAACGAGAGGGCGAACCAGCCGATGGCCAGGAGCGCCCCGGTGCCGCCCCGGGCGTCGCCGCTCCAGCGCTGGACCGCCGTCGAACCGAGGATGGCGAGGGCCGTCAGCACCACCAGCTCTCGAAGGAGGGCCGGCGCCTGGCCGGGCCCGACGGCGCTTCCTGCCAGGGCTGCCCCGACCAGCCACCACGAGAGGGCGACGGCGGCGACCACGGCGATGCGGACCAGGCGACGGACGGCCAGCGGCATGGGCGACGAGGCGAGGGTGACCGCCGCAGTGTCCGCCAGCAGCCCGGCCGCCGTGGCGGCGACGGCCAACCCGGAGAGGCGCAGCTTGAACACGACGCTGCCCGGGTCGGGACCGGCCGTCCCGACGAGCAGGGCGCCGGCCGCCACCGCAGCCACGACCGACCCCCACGGCGTGACCGCGGGCAGCACCGCCACCATCGGCGGGAGTTGGCGCAGCTTCACGGGCACGCCGGGCCGGCGCCGGTCCGATGGCCCGGGGCACCGGCCACCGGGGGCGTGAGGCCGACCAGCCGGGCCAGCTCGGCCGACGTGGTCGCCGGCGCCACGACCTCGTCCCACGCCCCGGCGAGCGCCTCTGCCACCTGTTCCTTCGGCATCTCCAGCAGCCGCAGCGCAAGCTCGGCGTCCGCTGCGGCGAAGCGGACACCCCACATCGGTGGGTCGTTCCAGCCGGCGAAGGTGAGGAGGCCGGGCACGTCGGTGGGCTCGGCGACGAGGGCACGCAGCGTCTGCGCCCCATCGGGCGTGGCGGCGGCGCCGAGCCACAGGGCCGCGACCGCACGCGCCTGGCCCGTCGCGGAGCAACGCACGTCGAGGTGGTGCGGGCTCGGCGGCAGATCGACGGCCCACGCCCCGACCTGCACGGCCGTGAAGAACTCCTGCGTCAGCGACCCGCCGCACGGGAAGCGAGGGGTGCCGGGGTGCACGGCCCCGTCATCCGGCCAGACGTCGGCCGCCGCCACCTTGTCGGCCACCGCCGGATGGAGGCCGTCGAAGAAGGGTTGGGGCGCACAGTCGCTGTTCCCGATCACCGTCGGCGGCCGGTAGGTCACACGCAGGGTACGGGCCGCCACCGGAGGGGGCAGGAGGGCCTGCACGCCGGTGACCCGATCGCGCCAGTCCGCCACCCGGCCCGCCTCCTCGGGTGGTGCGCAGTACCGCACCGTCGCGTCCTGCGTACAGGTCTGATGCGAAACCGGGTCCGTGATGTACGAGATCATCTCGGCCATCCGCTCCTCGCCGGGCGGTCGCAGCTGCGCCCACCCGGCAGCGGCGGTCACCACCACGGTGGCGCCCAGGAGCGCCCCGAGCGGGCGGGGAACCCCGTTACGGGCGAGGGCGACGCCGGCCATCACCAACACCAGGCCCGCCAGGTAGGCCAGATGCCACCCGGCGTGGCGCACCTCGAGCACGGGCAGGTCGACGCTGGTCGGCTCAGCCAGGAAGGCGAGGAAGCGCAGGGGGTCGGCCTGGCTGCGGTGCCACGGCCAGGCGTCCAACTCGAAGAATCGGGCCTGGATGACGGCGGTGGCGGCGGCAGCCAGGATCCCGAAGCCCAGGTGCGGCAACCAGCGGGCGACGCCGACGCCGACCACCACGCTGCCTGCGACGATGAGGAGGCCGGCGGCCGCCTCGGCGGCCAGGAAGGAGCCGCTGAAATGGTGCGAGCGGCCGACGAAGACCATCGTGCCCGCCGCCAGCACCGCCGCGACGGTGGCGGCGGGGATGGCGGACAGCATCAGGGCGACGCTGCGCACGGGCTGCGGCGACGGCGCCGCCGACAACAGCTCATCGGCCCCGGTGCGTCGGGGCCGCAGTGCGACGAGGTTGGCGGCGATGATCGTCGCCCAGCCGAGGGGGACGAGGGCGAGGGCGATCGACGTCGAGGCTCGCAGCCATGACGAGTCCGGCTCGCCGCCGATGGCGGCCACGATCATCAGCGGGGTGAGGACGGCGCCGACGAGGAACGACGGATGGCGCAGCAGGCGTCCCGCGTCGGCCCGGGCCAGCGGCCTGACCGTCGTCCACCGCATGGCGGCGGCCCAGCCGACGGCGCCGACCTCGGCCGGTGCCGCGCCCGGCTCGCTGTAGCGTCGGTTGAGCCAGAAAGCGATGCCGACGACGACGGCGAGGACGAGGATCGCCATCGTCAGGCCCCCTGCGCGGCGGCGGTCGTGTGGCCGATCAGCAACAGGTAGGCGTCTTCGAGGGTCGGCTCGACGAGCTGCGAGCCGGCCGGCGGGTCGCCGATGAGCCTGTGCTGGCCGGTGCCCGTGCGCCAGGACAGCCGGGCCGACGGGTCCGCCTCGGCCGCCGACCACACCCGTCCGCTGGCGTGGGCGGCCAGCTCGTCGGTGGTGCCGTCGAAGCGCACCCGGCCCTTGTCCATCACCACCACGCGCTGGCACATGGCGGCGACGTCCTCGGTCTGGTGGGTGGAGAGCACAACGGTGTGGTCCTCGGCGATCCTCGAAACCACCTCGCGGAACCGGAGGCGCTGCTCGGGGTCGATGCCGACGGTGGGCTCGTCCAGCACCAGCAGCTCGGGCCGGCCGAGGAGGGCCTGGGCCACGATGACCCGGCGGCGCATGCCGCCCGACATGGCCTTGAGCTTCTTGTGCAGCACGTCGCCCAGGTCGACCAGCTCCAGCACCCGGCGCACCTCGGCCCGCCGGGCGGCGCGGTCGGTGTGCTCCTTCAGGATGGCGATGTAGTCGACGAAGGCGAAGGCGCTGAGGTTCAGGTAGTAGCCCGGCTCCTGGGGGAAGTACCCGAGCCGGCGGCGGATGGCGAGGCGGCCCTCGTTGCGCTGCGGGTCCGAACCGAGCACCTCCATCCGGCCGCTGTCAGGCGCCAGCACGGTCGCCATCATCCGCAGGAGCGTGGTCTTGCCGGCGCCGTTCGGACCGAGGAAGCCGGTGACGCCGGGGCCGATCGAAAGGCTCAACGAGTCGAGCGCCTTCACCGATCCGTAGGACTTGGTGATGCCGTCGAGCTGGATGGTGGCGGTGCTCATGGGATCCTCCGGTAGTCGAGCGTCTCGCGGCGCAGCACGAGGACGAGGGCGCCCGCGACACCGACGAGGGCGAACAGCAGCTGGCCGGTCGGGCCGAGGGCGGCGAAGCGCCCGACCACGTCGGCGTCGAAGCGGTTCACCCGCCAGCTCACGGCTGCGGCCGTCACCCAGGCGCCGCCCAGGCCGGCCGACGCCCACGAGGCGGGCACCCAGGTGGACAGGGCGAGGCTCGCGGCGCTGAGGCCGAGGGCGGGCAGCAGCCAGGTCACCGCAGCCAGGCCGCCGTCGGGCAGGGCGACGGCGGCGGCCAGGGACACGATGGTGGTGACCGTCACGATGGCCAGCGCCCGGGCCAGCAGCAGCTCGAAGGCAGGCGTGGGCGCCGCCGCCGTCAGCTCCTGCACAGCGTCCCTGACGCCGAAGGCGGCGGCCACTCCCGCCAGTGGCAGGAGCGGGGCGGCTACGACGAAGGCGTAGAACCACCCGTCGCGCGGGCCGCCGGCGGACTGGGCCGTCACCACGCCGGCGGCGAAGAGGGCCACGACGCACGCCACGGTGGGCGCCCGCAGGGCCGGCGTCAGGGCGATGAGCCGGGCATGGTGCTCACCCACCCCCATGCGGAGGAGGAACCGCTCGGACAGCGGCGGCGGCCGGTCGTCGAGCCGGTCCTCGATGGCGGCCCAGTTGGCACCGAGCCGCCCGGGGTCGGCCATCGTCGCCAGGCTCGAACGGCACGGCCCGCAGGCGGTCAGGTGGGCCTCCACCGAAGCGGCCTGAGCCGGGCGCAGCGTGCCGGCCTGATAGGCCGACAGCAACGAGTGGTCCATGTGCCGGGTCATCTGTGCACCATCCCTCTGTCGAGCCGTACTTCCATGGCACTCATGCCAGTGCCTCCCGCATCTGCACCCTGGCGCGGGCCATGCGGGTCTTGACCGTGCCGGTGGGGACGCCCAGCAGCCGGCTCGCCTCGCGCGTGGTGAGGCCGTCGAGCACCGTCGCCCGCACCACCGCCCGCAGCTCGGGCGACAGTCGGTCGATGACGCCGGCCAGGTCCCCGTGCTCCACGCCGACCAGCACCTCGTCCTCGGCCGAGACGTGCAGCTCCTCCTCCACGGCGCTGAGCAGCGGCCGCCGGTGCCGGCGCAGCTGGTCGATCAGGCGGCGGATGCCGATGCCCCAGATCCAGGCGGCCGGCTCGCCCTTCCCCGAGAAGGTGGCGGCATTGCGCCAGACGGCCACGAACGTGTCCTGCACGGCCTGGTCGACGAGGTCACGGTCGCCGCAGCGGTGGGTGAGGCGCGCCGTGAGCCACGGGGCGTGGCGCTCGTACAGCACGCCCAAGGCGCCGCTGTCCTTCCCGACGACGGCCCTCAGCAGCTCGACGTCCCCCCGACCGTCATCCCCGCGCTCCTGCACGTCCTATCTGTCGGTCAGGGGGCGGCGTTTGGTTCTCCACGCCGGCCGGGCGTCCCGGAACGCCACCCGCCGCGAGCCGGCACCAGCCTTGCGGAACACGAGGTCGGGATCGGCCGCCACCGCCGCCGTCACCGCCTCCATCTCGCCGGCCAGGTAGCCGCGGTGCTTCCGCAGCGAGCGCAACACCCGGGTGGGGTGCAGGCCCAGCCGGTCGGCCAGGTTCCAGGTGATGACGGTCTCGTCACAGCCGGCGGTCGAGATCGATGGCGATGCGAGCCACGCGCGGTAGGCGTCGAGGTCGGCCTCGGGCACGGCGCGCTCCACAGCCTGATTGTCCCAGGTGCGGCCGGCGTCGCCCGATCGTGGGTCGGCGACGGTGTCAGGACCGGGCTGGATCGAAGTGGTCGAGGCCGTCGAAGCGCGCGAAACCGCGATCGGCGGTGGCGATATGGCACCCGTGGCCCATCGCCAGCGCGGCCAGCCACGCGTCCGGCACGAGGTTGCCCCGGATCTGGGCGTCCGCATCGACGAGGCTCCTGAACCTCGCCCACACGGCGTCGGAGGCTGCCACCCACCTCCCCCGCCGGGCCCGCCGCACGGTGGTGACGAACGCCAGCGCGGCGCTGGTCGGCGCTGGGTCGCCGTAGATGCGGGGGTTGGTGACAATGCGGAGGAACTCCGTGAGGGTGCCCGCTTCCAAAGCAAGCTCTCCGGCGCCCCCCACCAGGTCGGCCAGCCAGCTGCGGTAGCGGTCGTGCAGCAGGGACTCCCGGCGGAAGGCGGACCGGCCTGTCGCCGTCGCCGAGCGGTGGCGCCGGGCTGCTCTGCGGTCGGTCGTCAGCCGTCCCGGCCGGCGCCCTGCTCCCGCCAGGCCAGGTAGCCGCCTTCGAGATCGGTGGCGCGGTGCAGGCCGAGGTCGACCAGGGTGGCGGCGGCCAGGCTCGACGCGTAGCCCTCGTCGCACACCACCACCACCTGCCGGTCCGCAGCACCGGCGTCGGGCAGGCGGTGGGGGCTGGTGGGGTCGAGGCGCCACTCGAGGACGTTGCGCTCGAGGACCACGGCCCCGGGCAGCGCACCGTCGCGCTCCCGATGGGCGGCGCAGCGGGTGTCCACCACCAGGGCGCCGGTGGCCATGACAGCATCCAGCTCGCTGGCCGCGACCCGCGGCGCGATGCGCTCACGGGCGCGGGCCAGAAGGCTGTCGATGGCGGGATCCCCGGCGGCCGGCTCCACGGAACAGGAGCGTAGCGTCTATTGTTGACTTGTCCGCTCGGGATTCCGGGAGGCGGAGGAGACGGTCGGATGGCGCTGGTGGTCGGAAAGCGGACGCGGCGGGTGTTCTCGTTCCCCGATCCCGTCGACGAGGTCTCCGCCAGGCTGGTTGCCGGCGGCGTGGTGGCCATGGCTGCCCTGGCCATCGCCTTCGACCTGCGCCCGCTCACGGTCGTGATCGCCTACGGGTTCGTGGCCCGCGTCCTCACCGGTCCCACCCTCAGCCCGCTCGGGCAGCTGGTGACCAGGGTCGTGACGCCCCGCCTGCCCGTGCCCGCCCGGCCGGTGCCGGGGCCGCCCAAGCGCTTCGCCCAGGGCATCGGGGCGGTCCTGTCGGTCACCGCCGCCGCCCTCGCCCTGGTCTTCGACCAGTGGACGGCCGCCCAGGTGCTGCTGGCGGCGCTGGCGGCGGCGGCGTCGCTCGAGGCCTTTCTCGGCCTGTGCCTCGGGTGCAGAATGTTCGCTCTGTTGATGCGGGCAGGCGTCATCCCCGCCCGCGTCTGCGTGCGGTGCGACGACCTGTGGCGGGCCGGCGCCCGGTCCTGACCGGAGCGGCGTCCTGACCGAAATCGTCGGGTCCAGCAAAGCCGATAGAAATCCACCACTTCCGCTTGTAGACTTGCGGCGGGGGTTCCTTGCCGGACAAGGGTTACGGGACTCGGAGCACCTCGGTTGAAAATCGCAGGTGTTGCGTCTTCCCTCGCCCCTGGAGCGGCGCCGTTCGCGGCGCCGAGGAGGACGACAATGGCGATGGCGGACGCTGAGGAGCGAGAGACCACGGGCGGCAAGCGCGACTACCTGCGGGTAGCGGAAGTCGCGGACCTGTTCCACGTCTCGACGAAGACCGTGGTCCGGTGGGCCACGGAGGGCAAATTGCCCCATGTGCTCACACTTGGTGGGCACCGCCGCTTCCCCCGGGCTGATATCGAGCGGGTGGTGGAGGGGCTGCAGCGCGGCGGCGGCTGAACCGCCCGTCAGTCGTCCACGGGGGCAGCCAGCATGCCGGCGGCCTCGGCGGTGCTGATCAGTTCCTGCGCCAGCGCCCACAGGCGCGCCGATCCGGCCGCCATGTGGGCGTTGGTGGCGCGCGCCTGGGCGGCCGTGACCCCCTCGGCCGGCCACGCCCCGCCGCCCGCCGCCAGGTTGAGGAGCAGGGGTTGTAATCGGTCGACGGTGGCCGCGAATCGGGCGTCCGGCGACTGCCGGGCCTCGAACTCCGCCCACAGCGCCCGGAGCCCGTCCGCCTGGTCGGGCGGCAGGAGCCCGAAGATGCGCTCGGCCGCCGCCCGCTCGGCGGCCGCCGCGCCCCGGCGGGCCTCGGTGTCGTAGACGAGCACGTCGCCGGTGTCGATCTCGACCACGTCGTGGATGGCCACCATGGTGAGGACACGGAGGATGTCGACCGGCTCGTCGGCGTGCTCGGCCAGCACGAGGGCGACGACACCGACGTGCCACATGTGCTCGGCGTCGTTCTCCCGGCGGGAGCCGTCGGCCAGGGGGTTGTGACGCACCACCTGCTTCACCCGGTCGATCTCGAGCAGGAACCGGACCTGGGCCTGGAGCCGGGCGCCGGCGATGGCCTCGTCGCCCTCGTCCGCCCGGCCGACGCCGGCTGTCACCCGCTGACCAGCGAGGCCAGGGCCCACACGGTGGCCAGCAGCCCGACCACGATCATGACGACGCTGCGGGCGGGCGGCGCTTTGGCCAGCTCGCCCTCCTTCGGCGCCCCCGGGGGGCGCACCAGGGCCAGCCCGTTGCCGACGACCATGGCGGCGCCGAGGGCGAGGACGAGCAGCGGCAGGAGGTTGTCACCGAGGAGCACTGGTGACGTCCTCGGCGACCGGACGGGCGGCGGTCACGGTGTCGAGGCTACGCCCGCGCCAGGCCCGGTCAGCGCCGCCGGGATCTTGCGCCGGCGTCAGTGTCCGGATTCCGAACCCTGGTGCCGTCTGGCGCCCAAAGAGGCGCCGGTCGAGGTCCGAAATGGCCCTCAAGGCACAGGTCACCGCCGCCGATAGGGAAGGGCGCCCCTCCAGACGGCGCTTGGTCAGAGGATGGGCCGGGGACCCTCCCCGGTGGCGGCCCGGCAACCCGGCTGGGTCGGCCGCACCCCGGCCCTTCCTTTGCCTACCGGCGCGCCCCGCTACGGGCATCGCCGCCGACCGACGTCCCGTCGGCTCAGATGCGGGCCATGTTGGCGAAGCGGGTGTACTGGTTGAGGAAGGCCAGCTGACACACGCCGGTGGGGCCGTTGCGGTGCTTGGACACGATGATCTCCGCCGTACCCCGGTCGGGCGACTCCGCGTTGTAGATCTCGTCGCGGTACAGGAACATCACCACGTCGGCGTCCTGCTCCAAGCTGCCCGACTCGCGGAGGTCGGCGAGCATGGGGCGCTTGTCGGCCCGGGCCTCGAGGCCTCGCGAGAGCTGGGACAGGGCGATGACCGGCACCTCGAGTTCACGGGCCAGGATCTTGAGGCCGCGGCTGATCTCCGACACCTCGACCTGGCGGTTCTCGGCGTTGGAGCGGCCCGTCATCAGCTGGAGGTAGTCGATGACCACCAGGCCGAGGCCCTCACGGCTCTTGAGGCGGCGGGACTTGGCCCGGATGTCCATGATCGTGAGGTTGGGGTTGTCGTCGACGAAGATCGGCGCCTCGCCCAGGCGGCCGATGGCATGGCTGATCTTGGGCCAGTCGGTCTCCAGGAGCCGGCCGTTGCGCATGCGGGTGGCGTCGACCCGCGCCTCGGCGCACAGCAGGCGCTGGGTGATCTCGTGGTGGCTCATCTCGAGCGAGAACATGAGCACCGGGGTGCGCGACTCCATGGCGGCGTGGGCCACGATGCCGAGGGCGAAGCTGGTCTTGCCCATGGAGGGGCGGGCGCCGAGGATGATGAGGTTGGACGGCTGGAGGCCGGCCAGGCGGTCGTCGAGGTCGGTGTAGCCGGTGGGCACGCCGGTGATCGACTCGCCCCGCTCGTAGAGGGCCTCGAGGTGGTCGAGGCTCTTGGTGAGCAGCTCGCGCAGGGGGGCCAGGGTGTCGACCACCCGGCGCTGGCCCAGCTGGAACACCAGCGTCTCGGCCTTGTCGACCGCTGCGGCCACGTCGTCGGGCATCTCGTAGCCCAGTTCGGCGATCTCCGACGCCACCCCGATGAGGCGGCGCAGGAGGGCGTGCTCCTCGACGATGCGGGCGTAGCGGGGGGCGTTGCCGATAGCGGGCGTGTTGGCCTGCAGCGAGATGAGGACGGGCGGCCCGCCGATGGCCTCGAGCAGCCCGGCCCGGCGCAGCTCGTCGGCCACGGTGACCGGGTCGGCCGGCTCGCCCTGGGCGTACAGCGACGTGACGGCGTCGAAGACGTGGCCGTGGGCCGGCTTGTAGAAGTCGTCGCTGCCGCAGATCTGGACGGCCTCGACGATGGCGTCGCGCGACAGGAGCATGGCCCCGAGGAGCGACTCCTCGGCGTGCAGGTCGTGGGGGACGACCCGCCGGGGCCCCGGGGCCTGGCTTCGCCTGGCGTCGTCGATCGAGCGGACCATCTCAGGCCATCACACTCGCGAGTGCCTGGGGACGGCTAGAGGTCCTTCGTTGTGGATTCACCGTGGAACACCCTCCCGTTCACCCACAGGGGAACGTCTGTTCGGAGGGTAGGCGGAGGGTGTGACAGCCATCTCGGACCGCGTTGGAATTCCGCGCAGGTCGACGCCCGGATTCAGGACGCGGACGTGCGCGGCGTTCCGCGCGGCGCGCAGGCGAACTGGCCCTCGCCCGCCGCAGGTCAGCGGTCGGTGACGACCTCGACGTTGAGGCGGAACTCGACGTCGGTGTGCAGCTTCACCGGGATCTCGTGCGAGCCGAGGGTCTTGATCGGCTCGTCGATGTGCAGGCGGCGGCGGTCGAGCTCGACGCCGGACTGGGCGGTGACGGCGTCGGCCACGTCGGCGGCGGTGACGGAGCCGAACAGCCGGCCTTCGCGGCCGGCCCGGGCCGGGATCTTGATGACCAGGGGCACCAGCTTGCGGGCCACCGCCTCGGCGCCCTCCCGGTCGCGGGCGTCCTTGACGTCGCGCGAGCGCCGCATGGCGTCGGCCTGGGCCTGCACGCCGGGGGTGGCCTTGATGGCGTGGCCCTTGGGCACGAGGTAGTTGCGGCCGAAGCCGTCGGCCACGTCGAGGATGTCGCCCTTCTTGCCGACGCCGTCGACGTCGACGCGCAGTACGACCCGCATCTATGCCTCCGCCTGGTCGTCGCCGCCCACGGCTGCGATCTCGAGATCGGCGCCGGCGCCGGCCGGCACGTCGTCGCCGGCTGCCGCCGCGTCGGCCTCGCCGTCACGGCCCGGAGGCGGGCCCGAGGGCCTGGGCGGGGCGCCGTCGCGCGGGGGCATGGGGCCGCGGGGGCCGCTGCCGCCCCGGCCGCCGCCGCCCCGGCCGCCCGTGCGCTCCGTAACGGTGCGCTGGGTGTAGGGCAGCAGGGCCAACTCGCGGGCGGTCTTGATGGCCACCGCCACCTCGCGCTGGTGCTGCGTGCAGTTGCCGGTGACCCGGCGGGCGCGGATCTTGCCCCGGTCGGACATGAACCGGCGGAGGATGTTGACCTCCTTGTAGTCCACCCATCCGATGTGCTCGGTGCAGAAGATGCAGACCTTCTTCTTGCCGCCCCGGCGCCCCTCGCGCGGGGCGCGCTTGGTGCCGCGGTCGCGGTCGTTGTTGCGTGCCATCTAGAAGGGCTCCTCGTCGTACTGCGGGGGGGCGGACTGACCGCGGCCCGCAGCGGCCGGGGCCTGGGCGGGACGGCCGCCATACTGGCCGCCCGAGGGGGCGTTGGCGTAGCCGCCGGACTGGCCGGCGCCCTGGCCCCCGGCGGGGGCGCCACCCTCGCCGGGTGCGCGCCGCTCGTTGCGGGTGATGGCGGCGGTGGCCCAGCGCAGGCTGGGGCCGATCTCGTCGGCGATGACCTCGATCTTGTACTGCTTCTCGCCCTGCTGGTTGTCCCAGGAGCGCTGCTCCAGGCGGCCGGTGACGATGATGCGCGAGCCTTTGGTGACCGACTCGGCGGCGTTCTCCGCCATCTCCCGCCAGCACACGACGTCGAAGAACGACACCGCTTCCTTGCGCTCGCCGCTCTGGCGGTCGGTCCAGACCCGGTTGACGGCCAGCCCCAATGTGGCGGTGGCCTGCCCGGTGGGGGTGAAGCGCAACTCGGGATCGCGGGTGACGTTGCCGACCAGTGTGACTGTGTTGTCCATGGCGCTCAGCTCTCTTTCGCGCTCGGCCCGTCGGGGCCGGTACCGCTGGATGCAGTGGCGGCCGCCACCGGGCGCTTGGCCCGGGTGGCCGCGAGAGGCAGACGGATCACCTTGTGGCGCACGACGCCGTCGGCAAGGGTGAGCATCCGGCTCAGCTCGTCCATCGCCGCCGGCTCGGCCGACGCCTCGAGGAGGACGTAGTAGCCCTCCCAGCGGTGGTGCAGCTCGTAGGCGAACCGGCGCTTGCCCCACCGGTCGACCCGGCCGGGGTTGCCGCCGGAGGCGGCGATGATGCCGGTGGCCCGGTCGATCGTGCCTCGGATGACGTCCTCGTCCAGGGACGGGTCGAGGATGATCATGACTTCGTAAGGGCGCAAGGGCCACTCCTCCCTCTGGACCCGGCGCTCATGCGCTCGGGGCCCCGGCGGACCCGGGGCAGGGTTGCTTCGTGGTGCGGGGGACATCGTAGTCGACCTTGTGGCCGCCGAGCCCGGGAGGGTGGTCTGTCCATCGCTGACAAGTCTGGCGGAGAGGTGTGACAGCCTCCCCGCCGCGCTTCAGCGGCAGGCACCGCCCACGGTGAGCACGGATCCCTCGCCGATCCCGAGCTTGGCGAGGTCGCCCTGGAGCACCTCGATGGCCTGACGGTAGGGGCGGGCGGGCGGGTAGGTGGGGCAGTCGTCCCGATCGGGGCACGATGCCATGTCGGTGGCGGACACGAACCGGCCGTCGGCGCCGAACCAGGCGATGCTGAGCCCCACCGGCACGTTGCGCATGAAGAAGCCGCCCTCGCTGTCGGCGTCGAAGACGAACACCATGGCGTCGAATCCGGCCAGGTCGCGCCGCCCCATGAGGCCCTTGGCCCGTTGCTCCTCCGTGCTGGCCAGAAGGGCGCAGTACTGGCCGGCCGTGCCTCCGCCGGCGGGCACCACCTGGATCGCCGTCTCCCCGAACCCGGGGATGCCGCCGAGCGTGGGGTCCTCCGGGCCGTTTGCCCCAACGGTGAGGAAGGCGATGACGCTCAGCACGGCGACGACGATGACGGCCCAGCCGACCGCCCTGCGGCGCGCGGCCAGGCTCGGCGGGCGCGAATGGGCGCCGCTCACCGACGCGTCCCCTGCGCTGCGTCGCTCGCCGGCGGATTCACGCCGTCTTGCTAGCACCTCCGGGCAGCCCCAGGGCGGCGACGGCCTCGTCGCCCAGCTGGTAGCTCTCGGCCTCGGAGGGGAAGCGGCCGGCCCGCACGTCGGCCGCGTAGGCGCCGATGGCGGCCACGCCATCGGCCTTGAGGTTGGCGTAGCGGCGGACGAACCGCGGCAGCACCCGGTCCTCGAGACCCACCGCGTCGTGGAAGACGAGGACCTGGCCGTCGCACGACGGGCCGGCGCCGATACCGATGGTGGGCACGTCGACCGCCTCGGTCACCAGGCGGGCAACCGGGGCGGGTACGCCCTCGAGCACGATGGCGAAGCAGCCGGCGGCGGCCAGGGCCTTGGCGTCGTCGACCAGGGCGGCGGCCGCGGCCGCGTCGCGGCCCTGCACCTTGTAGCCGCCGGTGGCGTGCAGCGACTGCGGCGTGAGGCCGATGTGGCCCATCACGGGGATCTCGGCGTCGACCAGGGCGGCCACCATCGCCACCCGCTTGCGGCCGCCCTCCAGCTTCACCGCCTGGGCACCCGCCCGGATCAGACGGCCGGCGTTTTGCACGGTGTCCTCGGCGCTCACGTGGTAGCTGAGCCACGGAAGGTCGGCGACCACCAGGGCCCGGGGCCTGGCCCGTGCCACGGCACCGGTGTGGTGCGCCATGTCGTCGACCGACACCTGGAGCGTGTCGTCATAGCCGAGCACCACCATGGCCACCGAGTCACCCACAAGGATGATGTCGACGCCCGCCTCGTCGGCGATGCGGGCGGTGGGGGCGTCGTAGGCGGTCACCATCACGAGCGGCGACGACCCACCGCCCTCGCCGGGACGGACCTTGCGGGCCCGCACGGCGGGCACGGTCACTGCGGCAGGCCTGGTGGCCGTCATCCGGTCTCCTTTCACGTCCAGCGCCCGAGGGCTGCCGGCGGGAGAGCTGCAATCCCATGTTACCCGGAGCCGATGCCCAACAACCCCGTCGAGGGGGGCGTGGTGGGCGGCACTGTCGTGGTCACGGGCGGCGCCGTGGTGGCCTGGGCGCTTGAGGGCGGCGCCGTGCGGGCGGTGGTGGTCGGGGTCGCGGCAACCGGCGTCGACGAGGTGGTGGTCGTGGGCAGGATCACGCCCTTGGGCGGGGTGAGGAGCTTCCCCCGGCCGGTGTCGGCGGTGGCGAACGACCCGGTGTCGACCCCCTTGGTGGCGGCCTGCATGAAGCGTTTGAACAGCGTGGCCGGGAACGAGCCGCCGGTGACCTTGCGGCCCCGCACGTCGTCCATCTTGCGGACGTTGCCCTCAGGGAAGCCCATCCACACGGCCGTGGTGAGCCTGGGTGTGTAGCCAACGAACCAGGCGTCCCCGAAGTCCTGGGTTGTGCCCGTCTTGCCCGCCACCGGCTTGCCGATCCTGGCCGCCGTGCCCGATCCCTCCGCCACCACCTTCTGGAGGGCCAGGTTCACCACGTCGGCCTGGGACTGGTCGAGCACACGGGTGCGGGCGGGCGGGCGCGGCGGCTGCAGCACCTTGCCGTCCCTGGTGACCTCCACGATCACGCTGGGCTCCACCCGCACGCCCCGGTTGGCGAACGTGGAGAAGGCGCCGGCCATCTCGAGCACCGACACCTCCGACGTGCCGAGGGCCAGCGAGATGTTCTCGACCAGGTCCGACGTGACGCCGGCGTCGTGGGCCATCTTCGCCACCTTGGCCGACCCCACCGCCTTGATGAGCTGGGCGTACACGGTGTTCACCGAGTTGCGGGTGGCGTCGATCAGGTTCACCGACTCGCCGAAGTCGGCGTCCTCGAAGTTCCTGACCACGTAGTCCTTGCCCTCGTTGGCCTTGGGGAAGGTGATCTGGGGGGGACCGGCCAGGGTGGACTGGGCGCTGTAGCCGTCGCGCAGGGCGGCGGCCAGCACGAACGGCTTGAACGTGGACCCCGGCTGGCGACCGGTGCCGCCGCCGTCGCGACCGACGGCCAGGTTCACCTTGGCGAAGGCGTCGGCCGCCGTCCAGTCGCGGCCGCCCACCATCGCCTTGACCCGGCCCTGGTCGTCCACCGCCACCAGCGCGCCGGCGGGATCGCCCGGCTTGTCGAGGAAGCCGTACACGGCGTCGAAGGCCTGCTCCTGCATACCCAGGTCGAGGGTGGTCGTGACCCGGAGCCCGCCCGAGTACAGCGCGGCGCGGCCGTACGTGGCCTCGAGCTGGCGGCGGACGTACTCCACGAAGTACTGCGTGCCCTTGTCGCCTCGGGCGAAGGTGGTCTCCGCCTGGGCCCTGGCCACCACGTAGGCCGACACCGGCTCCTTCTCCGCCTCCAGCCGCTGGGCGTGCCCGATGGCGTCGGTGTCCTCCATGGCGGTGAGGATGCGGGCCCGCCGGGCGGCCGCCACCTCGGGCGACTTGGTGGCGTCGGCCGCCTCGGGCGAGCGGATGAGGCCGGCCAGGTAGGCCGCCTCGCGCAGGCCGAGCTGGCCCACGTCCTTGCCGAAGTACGAGCGGGACGCGGCCTGCACGCCGTAGGCGCCGCGGCCCAGGTAGATCGTGTTCAGATAGCGCTCGAGGATCTCCTTCTTCTCGTAGCGGCGCTCCAGCTTGACGGCGAGCACCGCCTCTTTGAGCTTGCGCAGGATGGTGCGCTCGCGGGTCAGGTAGACGTTCTTGACGTACTGCTGGGTGATGGTGGACCCGCCCTGCAGCGCCTTGCCCCGCACGTCGGCCCAGGTGGCCCGGGCGATGCCCACCGGGTCGACGCCGGCGTGGTCGAAGAACTCCCGGTCCTCGGCGGCCAGGACGGCGTCGATGACGATCTTGGGCACCTGGTCGACGTGGACCGACACCCGGTTCTCGCCGTTGTCGAGCGACGCCAGCCGGGCGCCCTTGGCATCGAGGATGATCGTGGTCTGGTCCTGGGGGACCTCGGGCGGCAGCGGCACCCGCACCAGCAGGTAGGCGGAGCCCGACAGGGTGGTGAAGGCCAGCAGGGTGGCCAGGAACAGCAGCCGCCGGTAGCGCCACACCCGGCTGCGGCGGGCGGCGGCAGGTCGGCGCGAAGGCGGGGGTTTGGCGGGCATGGCGGAGGGCGCAGCCCGTTTTTCGAGAGCGCCGGTGCGCCAGGCTACCCGTCGGCCGGCGGTTCCGGCCGTTGCGGTGCCGGGCGGAGGCGGCCCTGCCGGCGGGCCGGGACGGGGACGACCGCAGGGCCGGCAGTCCCGTGGTCGGCTGGGAGCGAAGGTTGGGCCGAGGCGGCCGGCGGTGTGTCGGCGGGGAGGCGGTCGCGGATGCCGGTGGCCGCGGCGAGAGCGGCGGCGGCGACGGCGACGGCGGCGCCGCGATTGTAGGCGCCGGTCCCGTCGCCCCCGGCCCAGGCCCAGGTGCCGGGCGCCAGGAGGAGCCAACCGGCCAGGACCAGGGCGGGCGCGGCGGACAGCGGCGGGCGGGGCGGACGGATCTGGCCCGGCGCGCCGCCGGCCCGGAGGACGAGCACCAGCGCCGTCGCCGCCGTCGCCCCGGCGACAACGACCGCCGGCCCGCTCCGACCCGGCGGCACGACGGCGGTTGCGAGGGCGGCGGCGCCGGGGAGGCCGAGGAGCGCAGCGGCCCGATGGTCGACGGCGAGGGCCAGCACGGCACCGGCGGCCAGCAGCGACGCCGTGGCCCCGAGGGGGGCGGACGAGGCGGCCGCCGCCACGGCCAGCGCGCCGAGGGCGACGGTGGGCCGGGAGGAGACGGCGAGTGCGGCGGCGACGGCCAGACCACCCGCCACCGCGGCACCGGGTCCGGCCGGGAGATGGTCGGCGATGGGCAGGGCCACTGCCAGAGCCGGCACCGCCAGCGCCCAGGCGCGCGGCGGGCCGAGGGCCGCCGTCACGACCACGACGGCGGCGCCGACCAGGAGGAGGCCGAGGGCCGGACGGTACCCGCCGGGGAGCACCCACCCGCCGTCGTCGATCCGCTCCGCCACCAGACCGGCCGCCAGCAGGGCGCTGCCGCACACGAGGGCCATGGCCTCGAGCACCGGCCGCATCCTCCCCCGGCGGCGGCGCGGGCGCCGGCGCCGCCGGGGGACCGCCCAGACAGCCGAACGATCACCGCCGATGGAAGCAGCCGGCAGCGGGTCCACCTCGAGATCGAGGCTGTCGCCCTCGATCTCTGCCGGCACGTCCGGCACGGGGTCGGCGTGGTCGGTCGGCGCAAGCTGGGGCCGGCCGTCGCGCCCCCGCCCCTCACTGCGTCCCCACCCACCGTTCTGTGAAGCATGAACACCGCTCTGTGGTGTCAGGCCTTCTGAGAAGCGCGCCGTCGACGCGACCGCCACCTCGACTGCGGCCAGCAGCCCCAGGGCCACTGCGAGGAGGGCGGTGCTGCCACCCACGGCCCCGGCGGCCGCCGCCGGAAGGAGCAGCACCAGCACCCCGCCGGTCTGGAGTGTCCCGAGCGAGGTGACCCGCCAGCCCGCGCCGAGCAGTGCCGCCGTGGCGGCGGCGGCGGCTGCGCCGGCCGCGGTGGTGGTGACCGGCGAGGCGTCGCCACCACCGAGGGCGATGGCGACCCACGCCGCGACCACCACGGCGCACAGGGCGGCCCAGGCGCCGCCGGCCTGGGTCACGACGCCACGGCGAGGCCCAGCGCCGCCGTCGCCAGCACGATCCCCACGACCTGCGCCGGCCGTCTCGGGAGGACGCTCCCGGCCACCAGCGCCAGCGCCACCCCGACCGCCGTCGCTCCCACTCTCACCACGACGTCGACCGGCCCGCCCGGCGCCGGCCCTGCGGCGCCCAGGGCGGCGGCCGCGCCGAAGGCGACCGCAGGCCAACCCGCCGGCGCGGCCACCACCAGAGCGGCGGCGGCGCACCATGTGGCCGCGGCGGCGGCGGCCGGACCGACGGCGCCACCCAGCCCGAGCACGGCCTGGGCGCCGGCGATGGCGTCGAGCGATGTCGAGCCCCACCGGGCGGCCAGCGCCAGGAGGGCAGCCACCGCGACGACGGCGCTCCCGATGTCGGCCGCGGCCAGGCCCAGGAGCACGCCCAGCAGCACCGCCTCCCCCGACGACGTGGCCGCCACGGTGGCGGCAGCCATGGTGGCGGCCAGGCGGACCGGTCCGATCGACGACCGCGCCGCGACCTGTCCCGGCATCGACCCGGGAGTCGTCGCGTCGGCCTTCATCCGAACCGCCCCGGTCGCCCGGCGACGACCGGGCGACGGCCGCCGCGGTCCGGGCCCTGCGCCGGCCGTCAGGTGGACGAGGACCTGCGGCGCCGTCCGGCTGCGTAGGTGCGGGCCAGGTGGTTCCACGAACAGCCCGGGCACACCTCCACCACGTAGCACGCCACGTCGCCCGCCCGGCGGGTGAGCTTGGCCAGCTCGGCGTCGCCCCCGAACGCCGCCCCGCCCGGTGGCAGGCGGGGCCCGAAGGCGTAGGACACGTGCACCAGCGTGGGCTCCTCGCAGATGGGACAGGGCTGGGTGGCCGGCGTCCCCATGCCGGTGGCCGTGCGCAGGAGTTCGGGGTGGGCGTCGCACACGTCGAGGCGCGACAGGCGGCCCCGCTTGAACTCCTTCACGATGGCGTTGCGCGCCAGGCGGTAGTCGATCTGGCCCGACGCAGCGGGCGCCCCGGGGGCGCCTCGCACGGAGTCGGGCCGGAAGCTCACGGGTCGTAAGGGTAGCCCTGCTCGGTCCCGTCTCCGAACAGTCCCGCACGCCCGCTCCACTCCCCTGTTCTGGGCTGTGCCTTGACGACGGGTCGGGCGCTGTTATGCTGATGCTTGATATATCGGACCGATACATCGGATCTCGAAACTTCATCGAGTCTCGAACGATCACGTCGAGGCGCACGAGTCACCGGAGCAACGTGCTGGAACTGGCCATCCTGGGGCTGCTGAAAGAGCAGGAACTCCACGGGTACGAACTGAAGAAGCGCCTCGGCGACACCCTCGGGCCCCTCTCGAGCGTGTCGTTCGGCTCGCTGTACCCGGCCCTGGCCAAGCTGGAGGCGGCGGGCGCGGTCAAGGCGGTGGAGGCCAACGAGGCCGCCCCGTTCGCGCCCGTGCCCATGACCGGTTCGATCGGCGGCGAGCTGGCCGCCTTCCGGGCCCGGCGCGCCGCCGTGCGCGGGCCCAAGGGCACACGCGGCAAGAAGGTCTACGGCATCACCGAACGGGGAGAGCGGCTGTTCGAGGAGCTCCTCGTGGCGGACGCCGCTGGCGACGACGACCGGGGCTTCTCGCTCCGGCTGGCCTTCGCCCGCTACCTGCCCGCCGACGCCCGGCTGGGGCTCTTCGAGCGCCGCCGGGCCCTACTGGTGGAGCGACTCGCCAAGGCCCGGGGCTGCATCCGGGCCGGCCGCGAGCGCCTCGACAACTACACCCGCTCCCTGTTGGAGCACGGAACCGAAGCCACGGAGCGAGACATCTCCTGGCTCGACAAGCTCATCGCCGCCGAGCGGCAGGAGGATCAGCCATGAAGAAGTCCGTCAAGGTCGCCATCGCAGGCGTCGGTAACTGCGCCAGCTCGCTGGTGCAGGGCGTGGAGTTCTACCGCAACGCCGATCCGGCCGACACCGTTCCCGGCCTCATGCACGTCGCCCTGGGCGGCTACCACGTGGGTGACGTCGAGTTCGTGGCCGCCTTCGACGTCGACGCCGCCAAGGTCGGCCTCGACCTCGGCAAGGCGGTCTTCTCCGGCCAGAACAACACCATCCGCTTCGCCTCGGTCGGCGAGCTGGGCGTCACCGTGCAGCGCGGCCCCACCTTCGACGGCCTGGGCAAGTACTACCGCCTGGCGGTCGAGGAGTCGCCGGCCGAGCCGGTCGACGTCACCGAGGCCCTGCGGGCGTCGGGCGCCGACGTACTCGTGTCCTACCTGCCGGTCGGGTCAGAGGTCGCCCAGAAGCACTACGCCCAGGCCTGTATCGACGCCGGCGTGGCCTTCGTGAACGCCATACCGGTGTTCATCGCCAGCGACCCCGAATGGGCCCAGCGCTTCACCGACGCGGGCGTGCCCATCGTGGGCGACGACATCAAGAGCCAGGTCGGCGCAACCATCGTCCACCGCATGCTGGCCCGCCTGTTCGAGGACCGAGGCATGGTGCTCGACCGCACCTACCAGCTGAACGTGGGCGGCAACATGGACTTCAAGAACATGCTGGAACGCGAGCGCCTGGAGTCCAAGAAGGTCTCCAAGACCCAGGCTGTCACGTCGCAGATCGACAACGGCATCGCCGCCGACGACGTCCACATCGGCCCGTCCGACCACGTGGCCTGGCTGGAGGACCGCAAGTGGGCCTACATCCGCCTGGAGGGCCGCAACTTCGGCGACGTCCCCCTCAACGTCGAGCTGAAGCTCGAGGTGTGGGACTCCCCCAACTCGGCCGGCGTGATCATCGACGCCGTCCGCTGCGCCAAGCTGGCCCTCGACCGCGGCATCGGGGGCCCTCTCGAGGGCCCGTCCGCCTACTTCATGAAGTCGCCCCCTGTGCAGCACCGCGACGAGGAGGCCCACCGCATGGTGGAGGACTTCGCCGCCGGGTCAGGTTCCTGAACCGGCGCCGCCGCCGCCCACGACCAAGACCGGCCCGCCGACTCAGGCCATCCGGCGACACTTCGCCAGGCGCGCTACCGGACCTCGACGACGAGCGCCCGGTGGTCGCTCACCGGGGCCGGGTCGCGCACCTTCACCGACAGCACGTCGAACCCCTCGCTCAAGATGTGGTCGATGCGGTGGCGCGGCGCGGCGGCGGGGAACGTGGGCGCGGCGACCGAGGCGAGGGCGTAGGCGCGGTGCTCGATGGCGGGCGCCACCTGCTCGGGGCGCAGGTTGAGGTCGCCGAGCAGCACCCGGGGGACGTGGCAGCTCCGCAGGGCCACGAGCACCGCCTCGAGCTGGGCCGCCGCCTCCTCCGGATGGACCGACAGGTGGGTGGCGGCCACGGTGAAGACCCGATCGTCGACGATCACGTCGGCCAGGATGAAGCTGCGCTGCTCGGCGTGGCGCACGAGACGCGGCAACGGCAGCGTCTCGACCTGGTCGATGATGCCGCGCACCAGCAGGGCGTTGCCGTAATGGCCCCGGCGACCGACGTGGCAGGCCTCACCGAAGTAGCCGGCCATGCCCGTCGCATTCGCCACGACGGCCGGCTGGTCGACGCCTCCGGACCGGGCGGCCCGGACGTCGACCTCCTGCAGCGCCAGCACATCCGCCTCCAGGGTGGCGCAGTACCGGGCCAGGTCCTCGGTGTCCACGCTGCCGCCCGGGGTGAGCCCGTGACGGGTGTTGAAGGTGACGATCCTCATGGCTGCCTCCAACCTGTAGCAACATTCCCCCTGTGCCTGCCGACAACGTCGCCGCCTGGGACCGGGCGGCCGCCGCCTACCTGGCCGGCGCCCAGCTGCCCACTGACGTCGCCCACTACGGGCCCGACATCGGCACCGAGGCCGATTTCCGGCTCCTCGGCGACCTGAAGGGCAAGCGGGTCCTCGAACTCGGCTGCGGCGCAGCACAGAACTCCATCGCCTTCGCCAAGCAGGGTGCCATCGCCATCGGGGTCGACCAGTCGGGCGAGATGCTGGCCGCCGCCCGGCGCCTGTCGGACCGCGAGGAGGTGAAGGTCGAGCTGCGTCAGGGCGACATGGCGGACCTGGCCTTCATGCGCGCCGACTCCGTGGACCTGGTCTTCAGCGCCTGCGCCTTCGGCTACGTGGACGACCTGAACCGGGTGTTCCGCCAGGTGCACCGGGTGCTGCGCGTGGGGGCGCCGCTGGTGTTCAGCCTGCCCCACCCCGCGTACCACCTCCTCGACGACGACCAGACCGAGCATCCCCTTCTCGTCCGTCGTTCCTACTTCGACCGCGAGCCGATCGAGTTCCCGTGGTTCGGCGCCACCTTCACCGAGTACCACCACACGATCGCCGATCTGCACACCGCTCTGGTGCGGGCCAGCTTCTCGGTGGACACCCTCCTCGAGCCTCAACCGACCGCCAACGGGCCCCGCAGCCAGCACTGGCGCGAGACGTTCCGCCACGTGCCCCGCACGCTCATCGTCCGGGCCCGCAAGGAGGGCAACTAGCGGCACTACCTTGCCCCGATGGGCGGGCGGTTCGTGCTCTGGGATGTGGACGGCACGCTCCTGCGTACGAGCGGGGTGGCGCAGCGGGCGTTCGACGTCGCCGCCGAGCATGTGCTGGGGCGTCCCGCGGGGGACCATGAGGTGCGGATGAGCGGGAAGACCGATCCACTCATCGCCCTGGAGATCCTGGCCTTCGCCGGCCTGGACGACGAGGAGGCCCGGCGCCTGGTGCCCGACGTGCTGGCCGCGCTCGAGGCCGAGTTGGCGGCGGCCAAGGACCTGGTGCGGGAGCAGGGCCACGTGCTGCCCGGCGTGGCCGAGGTGCTGGCCGACCTGTACGAGGACCCCGACGTGGTGCAGTCGGTGCTCACCGGCAACACGGCGGCCAACGCGGCGCTGAAGCTGCAGGCGTTCGGGCTGGACCGCTGGATCGACGTCGAGGTGGGCGCCTTCGGCAGCGACCGCCACGACCGCGAGGAGCTGGTGCCCGTGGCCCTGGAACGGGTGGAGCGGCTGCGCGGGCGCACCCTCGAGCCCGGCGACGTGTGGGTGGTCGGCGACACGCCCAGGGACCTGGCCTGCGCCCGGGCCGGCGGCGCCCGCTGCGTGCTGGTGGCCACCGGCCAGTTCGGCATCGACGAGTTACGGGACCTGAAGCCCGACGAGGTCTTCGCCGACCTCACCGACGCGACAGCCGTCGCCCGCCTCCTCCGCTCGTAGCGCTCGGCCCTTCCTGTCGGCGAACCGGCGCGGTTTTCGCATCGTTTCGCCGACGGGTTCGGGCGTGGCGTCAGGTCTTGTTCTCGGCCCACCAGTCGTCGAGGCGGCGGAGGGCCTCGTCCTCGCCGAGGGGGCCCTCGTCGATGCGGCTCTCGAGCAGGAAGGCGAGGGCCTTGCCCACCATGGGCCCGGGGGCGATGCCCAGGTGCTCCATGACGCGCTGGCCGTCGATGTCGGGCCGCAGGGCCCGCACCTCCTCCTCCTCCTCGAGGCGCTCGATGCGGGCCTCCAGCTCGTCCATCCGCCGGGCCAGGCCGCGGGCCTTGGCCACGTTGCGGGTGGTGCAGTCGCAGCGGGTCAGCTCGTTGAGCTCCTTGAGCAGCGGGCCGGCGTCGCGCACGTAGCGGCGCACGGCGCTGTCGGTCCACCCGCCGTCGCCGTCGCGGTAGCCGTGGAAGCGCAGGTGCAGCTCGACCAGGCGGGTGACGACGGCCACGTCCTCGTTGGAATACCGCAGCGCCCGCATGCGGTCGCGCGTCATGCGGGCGCCCACCACCTCGTGGTGGTGGAACGACACGCCGCCCGGGCCGAAGGCGCGGGTGCGGGGCTTGCCGATGTCGTGGAACAGGGCGGCTAGGCGGACGATGCGATGCGTCTCCTCCACCTTCTCCACGACCGCGAAGGTGTGCTCGAGCACGTCCTTGTGGCGGTGGACGGGGTCCTGCTCGAGAGCCAGGCCGGTGAGCTCGGGCAGGAAGTGGTCGGCCAGGCCGGTGTTCACGAGGAAGCGCAGGCCTTCGCCGGGCAGCTCGACCGTCACCAGCTTGTCGAGCTCGTCGCGGATGCGCTCGGCCGACACGATCTCCAGCCGCTCGCGCAGGACGGCGATGGCCTTGGGGATCGCCGGGTCGGGGAGGAGGTGGAGGCCGGCGATGAACCGGGCCGCCCGCAGCATGCGCAGCGGGTCGTCGCTGAACGACTCCTCGGCCGACAGGGGCGTGCGCAGGCGCCGGTCGTGCAGGTCGGCGGCGCCGCCGTAGGGGTCCACCAGCTCGAGGTCGGGCAGGCGCAGGGCCATGGCGTTGACCGTGAAGTCACGCCGCGAGAGGTCGACCACCACGTCGTCCGCGAAGGCCACCTCCGGCTTGCGGGACTCGGGCACGTAGGCCTCGGCCCGGTGGGTGGTGACCTCGAAGGTCCGGCCGTCCTTCTGGGCGCCGATGGTGCCGAAGCGCTCCCCCTGGAGCCACACGGCGTCGGCCACGGGCCCCAGCAGGCGTTTGATCTCGTCGGGCCGGGCGTCGGTGGTGAGGTCGATGTCGGGGCTCGGGCCCAACCGGTCGAGCAGGGCGTCGCGCACCACGCCGCCCACCAGGTACAGCTTGTGGCCCGCCGCCGCGAACGGCTCGGCCAGCCACGCCGTCTCGTCCAGCAACGGGCGGAACCGCTCGGGGATCACCCGTCGAGGGTAGTGGGCGGCCCGGAGCCGCCCGCCCCCGTTCTCCGGCGACTAAGCGGAGATCTGGGCGGCCAGGAGGCCGGCCTGCTGGAGCGAGATGCGCAGGTCGTGGGGGTTCGACGCCGCCGCCATGGCGCTGCGCAGGTCGACGGCGCCCGCCTTGAACAGCGCGAACAGGCTCTGGTCGAAGCTCTGCATGCCGTAGTACTCGCCGTCGGCGATGATCTCGTCGATCGAGTCGTTGCCACCGGCCTCGGGGTCGACGATGCGGTCGAAGATGCGGCCGGTCATCACCAGCACCTCGACCGAGGGCACCCGACCCTCGCGGTCGGAGCGCTCGAGGAGGCGTTGGCTCACCACGCCCTTGAGCGACGAGGCGAGCGACAGCCGCACCTGCTTCTGCTGGAACGGCGGGAAGAAGTCGACCACCCGGTTCACCGTCTCCACCGCGTTGGTGGTGTGCAGGGTCGACAGCACGAGGTGCCCGGTCTCGGCCGCGGCCAGGGCGGCCCACACCGTCTCGGGGTCGCGCATCTCCCCGATGAAGATCACGTCGGGGTCCTGGCGCAGGACCCGGCGCATGGCGGTGACGTAGTCCTTCGTGTCGGTGCCGATCTCGCGCTGGTTGACGAGCGCCCGCTTGTCGGTGTGGAGCACCTCGATGGGGTCCTCCACCGTGACGACGTTGCACGACCGGGTGCTGTTGATGTGGTCGATGATCGCCGAGATCGTGGTGGTCTTGCCGGAGCCGGTGGGACCGGTGACGAGCACCATGCCCCGCTGCTCCTCGGCCAGGCGGCGCACCACAGACGGCAGCCCCAGGGCGTCGAAGGACGGGATGCCGGGGAGGACGCGCCGGAACACCAGACCCACCGAACCGCGCTGGCGGAACACGTTCACCCGGAAGCGCCCCAGGCCGGCGACCGTGTGGGCGAAGTCCGCCTCGTTGGAGGCCTCGAACTCGTCGGCCCGGTCCCGGGGCAGGACGGCGTAGGCCACCCGCTCGGCGTCGGGCGGCGTCACCGCGTCGAAGGGGGACACGAGGAGCTGGCCGTCGACGCGCACATGCGGGGGCGAGCCCACCTTCACGTGCAGGTCGGAGCCCGAGTGCTCCACGGTGTAGCGCAGCAACTCTTCCAGGTCCAGCATCGTTGTCCTATCGGCGCCTGCCGGCCCGATCTGGAGGACCGTTCACAACCTGTCCTGCGGTTGGGCGGCCGGGGTCGGTAACCTCGCTGGGAAGTGAGCGCCGCCAATGTCGACGTGATCCGCTGGGGCCGGGAGCGGGTGCGCACCGGGGCGTGGCGGGGAGACCACGACGTGGCCTACCTGACTCCGCTCCCCGACGCGCCGCTCCCGTCGGCGGTGTTCGTGCGCCGCTGCCTCGACCAGCTGGCCGCCCGGGGCTTCCAGCGGGTGATCACCTCGGCCCTGTCGCCGGCCGAGCAGGCCGGCTTCCTGGGCGCCGGCTTCGAGGTCCACGAGCGGCTGCACCTCCTGGAACACGACCTCCGCCACGTGGCGAAGGCCGATCTGTCGGCCCTGCGGCGGGCGGGGGCGGACGACCACCCGAGCGTGCTCACCGTCGACGGCCGGGCCTTTCCTTCGTTCTGGCGCATCGACGAGACGAGCCTGGGCGAGGCGCTCAACGCCACGCCCAACAGCCGCTTCCGGGTGGCCGCCCTCGACGGCAGGGTCGTCGGGTACGCCGTCACCGGCCGGGCCGGGCGGCGGGGGTTCCTCCAGCGACTGGCCGTCGACCCCGACGAGCAGCGCCACGGGCTGGGCCGGGCCCTGTGCGTCGACGCCCTGCGCTGGCTGCGGCGGTGGCGGGTGGAGCAGGCGGTGGTGAACACCCAGATGGGCAACAAGGCGGCCCTCACCTTGTACGAGAGCCTCGGCTTCCGGCAGGAGGCGGCCGGCCTGTCGGTGCTCAGCGCCGCCCTCGAGCGGTGATCTGCGGCCGGCGCCGCCGGCGCGCCCCCCGCGCCGTCCTGGCCGTCCTGGCCGTCGCCGCCGGCCTGCCGTTCGTCGGTGCCGGCGGGGAGCCGGCGGGTGCCCAGGAGTCCGGCAGCCTGCTCCGCCTCGCATCCCAGACGCCGTGGGTCGGCCCCGGCGAGGAGCTCGTCCTGCGACTCAACATCACCACCTCGGAGGCGCCGGCCGACGTGGAGCTGGCGGTGGCCGTCTACCGCCGGGTCACCAGCCGGTCCGAGTTCACCCGCACCGTCGACGACGGGCCGCGCGGCAATCCGGTCACCGTGGTGCCGCCGGCCAACCTGGCCGACCTGGCCACCGACGTGGGCGGCGCCGTGCTCGTCCGCCTGTCCATCCAAGACCCGGCCGCCCCCCCGGACCCGGCCCGCCTGCGCCTTTCCACCGAGGGCGTCTACCCGGTGCGGGTGGAGCTACGGGAGACGGGCGGGGGGACGTCGCTCGCCAGCATGGTGACCCACCTGGTGTACACCAGCCCGCCCCAGCCCGGCGGCTACCCGCTGGGCGTCTCGCTGGTCCTGCCCGTCCACGCCCCTCCCGCCCTGGGGCCCGACGGCAAGCGGGAACTCGGCGCCCGTACGGCGACGGCGCTGGGCGCCCTGGCCACCTCGCTGGAGGCCTACCCGGGCGTGCCCCTCACCGTGCTCCCCACGCCGGAGACACTGGTCTCGCTCGACACCAGTGTCCGGCCCCGGGACCGGGACACCGTCGCCACCCTGGCCCGGGCCATCGCCGACCGCCAGGTGGCGGGGAGCACCTATGTCCCAGTGTCGCTGTCGGCGTTCGCGGCGTCCGGGATGGCGTCGGAGGCGGCCATCCAGCTGGACCGGGGTAGCGAGGTGATCGAGGAGACGCTCGGCGCCCGGCCCGACCTGCGAACGTGGGTGGCGGGCGACGACCTCGACGAGCGGGCCGCCCTGCTGCTCCGCCAGCAGCAGGTGGACCGCCTCGTGCTGCCCGAGGCGGCGCTCGAGCCGGCCAAGCTCGACCGCACCCTCACCCAGCCCTTCGAGGTCGACGCCCGCGCCGTGCGCCGGCCCGTCGCCCTGGCCGCCGACGGCGGCCTGGCCGCCCACTTCCTGCCGGCCGATGACCCCGTGCTGGCCGCCCACCGGCTGCTGGCCGACCTGGCCGTGGTGTACCGGGACCAGCCCAGCCGCCGGCGGGCGGTGGTGGTCGTACCCCCCCGGTCGTGGCAGCCCGACCGGGCCTTCCTCGACTCCCTCCTGAGCGGCCTCAGCACCTCGCCGGTGCTGGTGGGCACCACGCTGGAGGACGCTTTCGCGTCGGTGCCGCCCGCCACCACCACCGGTGGCGCCCCGCTTGTTCGCCGGCTGGCGCCGGCGCCGGCGCCGGCGTTGCTTCCCGTCGACGAGATCACTGCCGCCCGCCGCCAGCTGGTCGGCTTCGCCAGCATGCTGACGCCGGACAACGCCCTCGACGACGCCATGGAGCAGCTCCTGCTACTCGCCGAAGGCGCCGGGGTCAGGGCGGGGAGACGCCAGGAGTTCCTCGACGCCATGCTGCACCGCATCCGCTCGCAGACCGAGGCCGTGCAGGTCCCGAGCCACCGCTCCATCACCCTCACCGCCCGCACCGGCGAGATCCCGGTCACGGTCCTGTCCAGGACGGGCTACCCGCTCAAGGTCCAGATCGTCGTGGCCAGCGACAAGCTCGACTTCCCCAAGGGGTCCGTGCGCAGCGTCGAGCTCACCCGGCGCAGCACCACCGAGCGCTTCTCGGTGAAGGCCCGCACATCGGGGTCGTTCCCCCTGCGGGTGAGCCTACGGTCGCCCGACGGCGAGCTCGAGCTCGGCACCAGCCGGTTCACGGTGCGCTCCACCGCCGCGTCAGGCGTGGGCGTGGTGCTGTCCGTGGGCGCCATGGCCTTCCTCCTGGTGTGGTGGGGCCGCCACCTGGTGCGGGGCCGCCGCAACCGCCGGCTGGTTCCCGCATGAGGCCACGGGCCAACACCTTCGACCCGGCCGCCGTCGCCCCCGCCGGTGACCGGCCCAGCCTCGCCCGCAGCACCGCCGTCATGGCGGCCGGCACGCTGGCGTCTCGCGTCACCGGCTTCGCCCGACTCGTCGCGCTCGCCTACGCCCTCGGCTTCACCCGCCTGACCGACAGCTACAACCTGGCCAACATCACCCCCAACATCATCTACGAGCTGGTGCTGGGCGGCGTGCTGTCGGCCACCCTCGTGCCGGTGTTCGTGGACCGCCTCTCGGCCGGGCGGGAGGACGACGACGACGCCTGGCGGGCCATCTCGGCCGTCGTCACCGCCGTCGCCGCCCTCCTGGTGGTGGTCACCGCCCTGTTCGTCGTGATCGCCCCAGTCCTCGTCCACCTCTACACGATCGGCAACGACACCCCGTCGGTGGGCGAGCAGCGGGCCGTGGCCACCAGCCTGCTGCGCATGTTCGCTCCGCAGGTGGCGCTGTACGGCATGATCGCCGTCGCCACCGCCGTCCTCCACGCCCGCCGCCGCTTCGCGGCGACGATGTTCGCCCCGGTGTTGAACAACCTGGTGGTGATCGGGGTGCTGCTGGCCCTCCCCCACGTCGTGGACGACGTGTCGCTCACCGCCGTGGGCAACGACCCCGGCGCCCGGCTCCTCCTCGGGCTCGGCACCACCGCCGGCGTCGCCGCGCTGGCGCTCGCCCTGGTGCCCGCACTGCGCCGGGCGGGCGCCCGCATCCGGCCCGTGTGGGACCCGGGCCATCCGGCCGTGCGCACCATCGTGCGCCTGTCGGGCTGGACCTTCGGCTTCGTGGCCGCCAACCAGGCCGCCCTCATGCTGGTGCTGGTGCTGGCCAACGGGCGGGCGGGCGACGTGGCCGCCTACCAGGCCGGCCAGGTGTTCTTCCTGCTGCCCCACGGCGTGTTCGCCGTGTCGGTGATGACCGCCCTCCAGCCCGACCTGGCCGAGCGCTGGGCGCTGGGCGACGCCGCCGGCTTCGGGCGGCGGGTGGCCAAGGGCCTGCGCACCATCGCGGCGGTGGTCATTCCGGCCGCCGTCGGGTACCTGTGCCTGGCCCGGCCCATCGTGGGCGTGGCCCTCGAGCACGGCGCACTGCGGTCGACGTCGGCCTCCACCACCGCCGGGGTGCTGGCCATGCTCGCCATCGGCCTGCCCGGCTTCAGCGCCTTCCTCTTCCTCATGAAGTCGTTCCAGGCCATGCAGGACACCCGATCCGTCTTCTGGCTCTACCTGGTGGAGAACGGGCTCAACGCCGTGCTGGCCGTCGCCCTGTACCCGTCCCTCGGGGTGCAGGGCCTGGCCCTCGCCTACGCCCTCGCCTACACGGGCGGGACGGCTGCCGCGCTGGTTGTCCTACAGCGACGCACCAAATCCGTCGATACGGCCTCTGTGGTCCAGACGTGGGTCCGCGTCGGTCTGGCCAGCGCAGTGATGGCGGGCGTGGTGTCCGTCCTCTCGGCGGTGGTCGAACCGGCGCTGTTGCGGACCATGGTCGGCGTTGTCGCCGGCGGAACGGTCTATGTCCTCGTCGCCCGGCGCCTTGGGATCCAGGAGCTGTCGACACTCCTTCCGATACGGAGACGTCTGTGATCACCGGCTGGCTCATGAAGATCGTCCTCAGCTTCGTGCTGGTGGGCGTGCTGGCGGTGGAGCTCGGCGCACCGCTGGTGACTCGCGCCCAGATCGACGGTGTAGCCCACGACGCGGCCGACAGCGCCGCCCTCGACCTGCTGGACCACAATGACCTCGAACGTGCCCGCGCTGTGGCCCAGGAGATCGCCGACGACAAGGACGTCGTCCTCGAGAGCTTCACGGTCGACAACCGGGGCCTCCGTGTCACCGTGGCGCGCCAGGCCTGGTCGCTGGTCCTGAAGAAGTGGGACAAGACCAAGACCTGGTATGACGTGCGGGTCACGGCAACCGCCAGCACGGCGAAGCGCTGACCACCACGAGGAGCTGACAATGAGCGGTGTCCGGATAGTCGCCGATACGGCCAGCGACCTTCCCCCCGATGTGGCCGCCGCCCACGGCATCGAGCTGGTGCCCCTCACCGTGCGCTTCGGCGCCGAGGAGCTGGTCGACCGGCGCGATCTCACGCCCGCCGACTTCTGGTCCCGCCTCGCCACCTCGTCCGTGCTCCCCGAAACGGCCGCCCCGTCGCCCGGCGCCTTCGAGGAGGCCTACCGGCGGGCGGCGGCCGACGGTGCCGAGGGCGTGGTGTGCGTGACCATCTCGTCGGCCCTGTCGGCCACCTTCGAGGCGGCCCGGCTGGCGGCCGACTCCGTGAAGGACACGGTGCCCGTGCGGGTCGTGGACTCGCGTGCGGTGAGCATGGCCGAGGGCACGGTTGCCATCGCCGCCGCCGAGCTGGCCGCCGCCGGTCGGAGCCTCGACGAGGTGGCGGCCGGGGCCGAGGCCATGGTGCCCCGCACCCGCACCTTCGCCGCCCTCGACACGCTCGACAACCTCCGCAAGGGCGGCCGCATCGGCGCCGCTCAGGCGCTGCTCGGCTCCATGCTCTCGATCAAGCCCATCATCCAGGTGATCGGCGGCAAGGTGGAGGCCGAGTCCAAGCAGCGCACCCGCAGCAAGTCGCTGCGCTACCTGGCCGCCAAGGTCCACGAGGCGGCCCCGGTGGACCACCTCACCGTGCTGCACGGCGGCGCCCCCGACCTCGACGCCCTGCTCGACCTGCTGGGCGACGTGTGCCCCCGTGACCAGATCTCGGTGGCCGACGTCGGGGCGGTCATCGGCACCCACGCGGGGCCCCGCGTCATCGGCGTCACCTTCGCCGTCCGGTAGGAACCGGCAAGGGGTGGCCCCAGGGTCGTGGGTACGCTCCAACCGTCGTGCCCGACTCCCTCCCGCTGATCGATCGCGTCCTGGTGGGGCGCTACCGCGCCACCCGGCTGATCGCCCGGGGCGGCATGGCCGAGGTGTGGGAGGCGTACGACGACGTGCTGGCCCGACCGGTGGCGGTCAAGGTGCTGCACCCCCACCTGGCCGTGGACGACGCCTTCGTGGCCCGGTTCCGCCTGGAGGCGCAGGCCGCCGCCCGGCTCGGCCATCCCGGCATCGTGGCCACCTACGACACGGGCACCGACGGCGATCTGGCCTTCATCGTGATGGAGCTGGTGCGGGGCCACACGCTGCGCGACGCGGTGGAGGAGGCGGGAACGCTGCCGCCGTCGGTGGCCGTCCCCATCGCCGCCGAGGTGGCCGACGCCCTCGACCACGCCCACCGCGAGGGCCTGATCCACCGGGACGTGAAGCCGGCCAACATCCTGCTCGTCGAGCAGGAGGGGGAGGGCACGGCGCCGCTGCTGCGGGTGAAGGTGGCCGACTTCGGCATCGCCAAGCTCCAGCCGAGCGCCAACGCCACCGTGGCCAGCCTCACCCAGACGGGCGCGGTGGTGGGCACCGCCCGCTATTTGTCCCCCGAGCAGGTCCGGGGCGATCCGCCCGACGCCCGCTCGGACGTCTACGGGCTGGGCGTGGTGCTGTACGAGATGCTGTGCGGCAAGCCCCCGTTCATGGCGGAGACGGAGCTGGCCACCGCGCTGCTCCACGTTCGCGAGCCGCCGCCGGCGCTGCAGGTCGACGGCACCGCCATCCCGGCGCCCCTCGAGGCGGTGGTGATGCGGGCCCTGGCCAAGAACCCGGACGACCGGTACGGGTCGGCCGCCGCCCTCCGCGACGCCCTGCTGGCCATCGACCTCGCCGCTCCGGATGACGCCGTGCCCCAGGTGGTACGGGAGACCACTCCCCCGTCCGGCGTGCCCGTGGTGGCCCGACCGCCGACCAGGAGGCTCCTCCCGCTCGCCGTGGTGGTAGCGGTGGCGGGGCTGGCCGTGCTGGTGGTGGCCGTGCTGGCCAGCCGGGGCGGCGGCGGCGGCGGCAAGGGCGACACGGTGGCCGGCGCGCCGGAGGCGGCCAAGGCGTCCATCGCCGCCGTGCGGTCGTTCGACCCGGCGGGCGACGGCGAGGAGAACGAGCCGCGCGCCCGCCTCGCCATCGACGGCGACCCGGCGACGAACTGGAACTCGGACCGGTACAACACCCGGGCGTTCGGTGGCCTGAAGCCGGGCGTCGGGCTGGTGCTCGAGCTCGACCGGGCGGGCGACCTCACCGCCCTCAGCGTGACGTCGGCCACCTCCGGCTGGTCCGCAGCCGTCTACGTGGCCGACCGGCCGGCGGCCGATCTGGCCGGCTGGGGCGAGCCGGTCACCCGGCAGTCCGACGTCTCCGGAGACGCGGCGTTCGACCTGGGCGGCAGGAAGGGCGCCGCCGTGCTGCTGTGGATCACCGACCCCGGCACGGCCAACCGGGTCGAGGTCGCCGAGATGGCCGTCCGCCACTCCTAGTCCCCGCCTACGCTTCGCCGCATCGACCACGGTGCCGGGGACCGAGAGCTGGCTGAGGCGGCGCAGGCGGGCGACCGGGCCGCCCTCGACCTGCTGTTGCGCCGCCACGTCGACCGGCTGCACACGCTGTGCCGCCGCATCCTCGGATCCGACGCCGACGCCGACGACGCCACCCAGGAGGGCCTCATCGCCATCGCCCGTTCCCTGGCCGCCGGCCGCTTCGACGGGCGGGCCAGCTTCGCCACGTGGGCGTACCGGGTGACCACCAACGCGTGCCTCGACGAGCTGCGGCGGCGCGGCAGGCGGGCCGAGGCGGTGACCGACGAGCAGCTCGAGCGCAGCCTCAGCGGCACCGCGGCGGGAGCGTCCGGTGGGCCGGAATCGGCGGTGGCCGACCGGCTGGACGTGGAGGCCGCCCTCGCCCGTCTCCCCCTCGACTTCCGGGCCGCCGTGGTGCTGCGGGACCTGTGCGGCCTCGATTACGCGGAGATCGCCGAGGTGCTGTCCATCCCGCCCGGCACCGTTCGCTCCAGGATCGCCCGGGGGCGCGCCGCCCTCGTGCCCCTGCTCGGGAACCAGGCGCCCCCCGCCGATCGTCCAAGTGCACGCCCATGACCCAGCTTCATCTCGACGACGAGTCCCTGAGCGCCGCCCTCGACAGGCAGGACGCGACCGGCGCCGCCCACGTGGCGACCTGCGCGACCTGCCGGGCGCGCTCCGACGCCCTCTGCGCCGCCGGCCGGGCGGTGGCCGCCACCGGCCCGGATGCCGGAGCGCCCCCCGGCGTGGCCGACCGGGCCGTGGCCGCTGCACTGTCGGCCTTCGCGGCCGAGCGGGACGCCGGGGCGGTGGCGTCGGCGCCCGGCGGCAACGCAGGGCGCCCGGCCGACAATGTCGTGCCCCTGCGTGCACCGGCCTCCGGCCTGTCCGATTCGTTCACCTCACGCGGGCCTGCGACCGGCGGTGGCAGGGACCGGCGGGTGCCCGGGTGGCTGATGGGCGTGGCCGCCGCCCTGATCGCCGTGCTGGTGGCCGTGCCGGTCATCACCCGCGGCGGTGGCGACGACGGCCAGGACACGGTTGCGTCGGGGCCCACCGACGACGGCGCCGAGGCGTCCACCCTCGCCGGCGCGCCCCCGATCGAGGGCGGCGACCTCGGCGACCAGTCGGACCAACGCAAACTGGGCGCCCTGGTCACGGGCGCCCTGGGCGCTCCCGCCCCCCCGGCGCCGGCGGGCGACCAGGCCACGTCGGCCGCCGGAGGCTCCCCGGAGGCGGTCGACCGGTCCCGCCCGTCGGCCGCGTCCGGGGCGGCGCCGTCGAGCCCCTCGCTCGGTGCGCCGCCGCTCGCAAGCCCCTCGGCGCCGGGCGTGTCCACCTTCGACGCCTCCGCCATCGCCGCCTGCGAAGCGACGGTGGCCGAGGAGTACGCCGAGGGCCTCGGGCCCCTGGTCTACCGGGCCACGCTGCGCTGGCAGGGCACCCCGGCGGTGCTACTCACCTACCGCCTGGCCGACACGGCGGCCGGCGGACCCGACTACCGGGGCTTCGTCATGGCGCTCGACGGTTGTCGGCTGCTCGTCGTCCAGGGTTTTTGACCCACCAGACGGCGGCGGCGGCGGCCAGGGCCACCCCCACCCAGACCGCGCCGGGCACGTAGTCCCAGTCCCTGCCGGACGAGATCCACGCCGCCCACGTCATGCCGGCGGCGGCGAAGGCGGCGCAGGCGGCGGCGGTCACCGTGTCCCGGCCCTTCCCGGCCACGATGGCCACCTCGGCGACGACGAGCCCGAACAGCAGCCCTGCCAGGACAGGCGTGACACCGGTGAGCTCGTACTCACCGAGGATCAGCCCACCGAGGGCGGCAACGGCGGCGGCGGCGACCATGGCGAGGACTCTGCGCATCGGGCGGCAAGGGTAGTGTGCCAGGGTGGCTCAGCCGGGAGACGCTCCGCGCCCTGCCGGGGAGAGCGACTGGACCGTCCAGGCGGCCGACACGATCGAGCGCGTGGTGGGCGGCATCCGCGACAAGACGTCGGGTCGCCTCGTCACCGTGGTCCGGGCCATCGTGTTCGGGCTCCTCGCCGCCACCATGGGGCTCATCATCGGGGTGTTCGGGGCCATCGTCGCTCTCCGTGTCCTCACCGACTACGCCTTTCGCGGCGAAGTGTGGGCGTCGTACCTCCTGGTGGGCGGAATCTTCGTCCTCTTCGGAGCGTTGTTCCTCCGCAAGGCGTCCAAGGCCACGACAGAGAAGGGGCGTAGACCGTGAGCAGCAGGGTCCGCGAAGTCATCATCATCGGATCCGGTCCGGCCGGGCTCACCGCCGCCGTCTACACGGCGCGCGCCAACCTGCACCCGATCGTCCTCGAGGGCGAGCCGTCGTCCACCAGTGACCAGCCCGGCGGCCAGCTCATGCTCACCACGGAGGTCGAGAACTACCCGGGTTTCGTCGACGGCATCCAGGGCCCCGAGCTCATGGGCAACTTCCGGGCCCAGGCCGCCCGCTTCGGCGCCGAGCTCGTCACCGCCAAGGTCACCCGGGTCGACTTCTCGGCGCAACCCTTCAAGGTCTGGGTCGGCGACGTCGAGCACGAGGCCAAGACGGTGATCGTGTCCACCGGCGCCCGGGCGCTCATGCTCGGCCTGGCGAGCGAGGAGCGGCTGCTCGGCTACGGCGTGTCCACCTGCGCCACCTGCGACGGGTTCTTCTTCCGGGACCTCGAGATCGCGGTGGTGGGTGGCGGCGACTCCGCCCTCGAGGAGGCCACCTTCCTCACCAAGTTCGCCAGCAAGGTGCACGTGATCCACCGCCGCAAGGAGCTGCGGGCGTCGAAGATCATGCAGGACCGGGCCTTCCGCAATCCCAAGATCGAGTTCGTCTGGGACTCGCAGGTGGTCGACGTGCTCGGCGAGACAACCGTCGAGGGCGCCAGGATCCGCAACGTGGTGACCGGCGAGGAGTCGGTGCTGCCCATCTCGGGGCTGTTCGTCGCCATCGGCCACGTCCCCAACACCTCGCTGTTCACCGGCCAGCTCGACATGGACGAGGCCGGCTACCTGCTCACCCAGGCCGGCTCCAGCCGCACCAACGTGGACGGCGTGTTCGCCTGCGGTGACGTGCAGGACTCCACGTACCGCCAGGCCATCACCGCCGCCGGCTCCGGCTGCATGGCCGCCATCGACGCCGAGCGCTGGCTCGAGAGCCGCCACGACGCCCCCGCCGACATCGCCGAGACACCCCGCAACTGGTGACGCCCGTCACCGTCCAGGAAGGACGCACCCCCCGTGGCTGATTCGAACATCACACATCTCACCACCGCCACCTTCGACGAGGAGGTCGCCGGGTCCACCGAGCCGCTGCTGGTGGACTTCTGGGCCGAATGGTGCGGGCCGTGCAAGATGATCGCCCCCATTCTCGACGAGATCGCCGGCGAGCACGCCGGCAAGATCCGCATCGCCAAGCTCAACACCGACGACCATCCCGACATCGCCCGCCGCTTCGACATCATGAGCATCCCCACGCTCATCCTGTTCAAGAACGGTACCCCTGAGCTGCGGATCCGCGGCGCCAAGGGCAAGGGACAGCTGGTCCAGGAGCTGCAGGCATTCCTGTAGGCGGCCTGCCGGTGCGGGCCGGCGACCGCGGCGAGGCCGTGCGCGACCTCCAGCACCGGTTGGGGGGCGTCGGCCACCCCCCGACCGGCGATGCGCCGGGCACGTTCGCCACCGCCACCGAGGCGGCCGTCCGTGCCTTCCAGCTCAGCCGCGGCCTACGGGTCGACGGTAGCTGCGGGCCCCAGACCTGGTCGGCGCTGGTGGAGGCCGGCTGGCGCCTGGGCGACCGCCACCTCTACCTGCGCCAGCCCATGCTCCGAGGCGACGACGTGGCCGCCCTCCAGCGCCGCCTCGGCGCCCTCGGGTTCGACGCCGGGCGGGTCGACGGCGTCTTCGGCCCCGACACCAAGCGGGCGTTGGACGAGTTCCAGCGCAATATCGGCATCGTGGTGGACGGCGTGTGCGGGGCCGGTACCCTCGCCGTGTTCGAGCGCTTCGGGCCCCGCGGCGCCGAGCGCGAGCCGGTGGTGGCCGTGCGTGAGCTGGAGCTGCTGCGCCAGGCGCCCCGCACGCTGCACGGCCGCCGGGTCGTCCTCGGCGACAGCGGCGGCATGCACGCCGCCCTGCGCGCCACCGAACGGGTGCTCAGGACGGCCGGGGCCGACGTCACCGTCGTGCACCATCCCGACCAGTCGGACATGGCGGCGCAAGCCAATGCGTCGGGCGGCGACGTCTTCCTCGGCCTGCGACTGGAACCGGGGACCGACGGCTGCAGCTCGGCGCACTACGCCGGGCACCACTACGAGTCGGCCGGGGGACGACGGCTGGCAGAACTCGTCCAGTCGGTCGTCCCCGGGGCGGTCGGCATCGGCGACGGGGGCGTGCGGGGCATGGCCATCCCGGTGCTGAAGGAGACCCGCATGCCGGCCGTGGTGTGCGACCTCGGCCCCCCTTCGCACGTGGTGGCCCACAGCGCCGAGCTGGCAGAAGCCCTCGCCACGGTGCTCGCCGCATGGGTGGCGTGCCCTGTCGAGGAACCGGCGGCCTCCACACCCGAGGCCTGACGCGAACGTCGCGGACCGAGAAGGACGGCCGTCCTTCCCCCCGGCGCTCGTCGGCTTGGCCGAGCCCTTCGTCCACAACCTCATGCACAGGTGTGGGAAACCCTCGACCTCCAGCACAAACGCGCTCTCAGGCACCCGAACCGCAGGTCAGCGAGGGGTCGAGGGTGGCTCCGTCATGGCCCTGTAGATGCGCTCGAGGTCCTCCAGCGAGGCGAACTCGACCAGCACACGACCTTTCTTGGCTCCCATATCGACCTTCACGCGGGTCTCCAGGTGGCTGGACAGCAGTTCCTCCAGCTCGTGCAGACCGGGAGGTCGAAGGCGACGCGGGCCGGCCGCGCCGGCCCCGCCGCCAGTCCCTCGGCCCAGGTCGTTGCGGGCCCGCACCGCCTCCTCCACGGCACGCACGGTCAGGCCCTCGCTCACCGTGCGCCTGGCCAGCGCCTCCTGGAAGGCCCGGTCGGGGGTCCCGAGCAGGGCGCGGGCGTGGCCCTCGGCCAGCTGGCCCTCGGCGACGAGACGCTGGATGGTCGGCGGCAGCTGGAACAGGCGCAGCGTGTTGCTCACCGCCGCCCTGCTCTTGCCCACCCGGGTCGCCACCTCGTCGTGCGTGAGGTGGAAGTCCTCGATGAGCTGCTGGTAGGCCGCACCCTCCTCGAGAGGGTTGAGGTCCTGGCGATGGAGGTTCTCCACCAGGGCCTGCTCGAGGCTGGCGTCGTCGGCCACGTCGCGCACGAGGGCGGGGATGGTCTGCAGGCCGGCCCGCTTGGCCGCCCGCCACCGCCGCTCCCCCGCCACCAGCTCGTAGCGGTCGTCCTGGGCCGGCCGTACCAGCACCGGCTGGAGGACGCCGAGCTCACGCACCGACGCGGTGAGCGACGCCAGCCGCTCCTCGTCGAAGTGCTTGCGGGGCTGGAAAGAATTGGGAATTATCCGGGAGAGGGGCACCTCGATCAGCGCCGATCCCCGCTCGCCGGTCACTTCAGATGGAATCAGCGACCCGAGGCCCCTACCCAACCCGCTGCGGCGTGCCACCACTCACCTCCTTGGCCAGTTCGCGGTAGGCGATGGCCCCTCGGGACGTGGGATCGAACACCACGATCGGCTGTCCGAACGACGGCGCCTCGCTGAGGCGCACCGTGCGGGGAACGATGTTGCGGCACACTTTCGGCCCGAAGTGGTTGCGAACCTCGCTGGCCACCTGGTCGGCCAGCTTGGTGCGGGCGTCGAACATGGTGAGCACGATGGCGCTCACCTCGAGACGGGGGTTGAGGTTTGTCTGCACCAGCTTCACATTGCGGAGTAGCTGCCCCAGGCCCTCCAGTGCGTAGTACTCGCACTGGATCGGCACCACCACCTCGGTGGCGGCAGCCAGGGCATTGACGGTGATGAGGCCCAGCGACGGGGGACAGTCGATCACGACGAAATCGAAATCCTCCAGCACCGGCTCCAGAGCCCGGCGCAGCTTGAGCTCCCGGCTGAACGCCGGGACCAACTCGATCTCGGCCCCCGCAAGGTCGATGGTGGCCGGGCACACGAACAGGTTGCGCAGGCTGGTCGGCTCGATGCAGTCGTCGAGGGGCACGTCATGCATCATCACGTCGTAGATCGACGATTCCAGGTTGCGGGGGTTGATCCCGAGCCCGGTGGTGGCATTGCCCTGGGGGTCGAGATCGATCACCAGGACCCGGTAGCCCAGCTCGGCCAGGCCGGCGCCCAGGTTGACGGCTGTCGTGGTCTTGCCCACGCCGCCCTTCTGGTTGGCGATGGCCATGACCCGGGGCAGGTCGCGGGCGAAGCGGGCCGGCGGATAGCTGGCCGGGTCGGCGGCGGCGACAACCGGATCGAGCATCGACCTGGCGTCAGGCGGTATGCCGCGCGGCACAGGCCCGTTGACGGAGCGTCCCGCGGTCACGGGCGCCACGTCGGGAGCCGGCGCTCTCAAAGCGGCGACGGGCGCTTCGGCGGTCGGCGGGTCGTCATGGGGCGCTTCGACCGGAGCGGACGCTTCGCCGGACGCGTCCGCTCCGACCGCGGACGCTTCGGTCGCGGTCGTTTCGGCTCCAACCGCAGCGGCGGAGGCGGCGCTCGGTGGCCCCGGCTCGTCGACCGGAAAGGCACGACCGGGCCCTCGACTTGACGGCGGGCCCTCGCCCGGGACCGAGGCGTCTGCGGGCGGTGCACTCGACGAGGCTGTATCGTCCGATGTCGAGGCGTCAGCGGGCGGTGCACTCGACGAGGCTGCCGGGAGCGAGGTGGGGCCAGCGGGACGAGCCAAACCCGGGAGCGCAGAGTCAACCGGCCGCGGGACTTCGTGCAACGCCGATCTCACGGACTCGGCATCGACGGGGTTGGAGTCGCCGGCGGGCGCCGGCCGGGACCCTGCGTCGTCGATGGTCGGCGGCCCCACAGACACCGCAAGCAGTGGCGCGGCATGGACGGTGGCCGAGGCCTCCGGCGACGGGGCGCTTGACGGGGGGTCGAGGTCGGGCGCCGCCCGGTCAGCGGAGGCGGCCCACCCGTCCTCCACCTGGTCGTCCGGCATCGCCGCATCGCGATCGGTGGCGGCGACCTCGGGCTCGACTGTGACGGTCGCGGCATCGGACTCTGCGCCCATCGGCGTCGCCGCGACGCCGGGGGGGGCGCCTGGGGCTAGAACCGCGGTGATCTCCTCGGGGGCGATGTCGTGCGGGTCTGCCGTCGTCGGTGCGCCGGCGGGGGAGTCCGAGATGTCCTCGCCCCTGGGTGCGTGCACACTGCCCGCCGCTCCGCCATGGGGCCCCGTGGCGGGGTCCCCTGTCCCATCCTCGTCGTCGTCGCCGGGCTCGGCGTCGGGCACTCCCCTCTCGACAAACGCAGGTTCCGCCCGGTCGCTTTGCTCGGGACCGCCCCGAAGCCGTTCGAAAATGGCGCGACCCCGTTCGACAACATCATCCTCTGGCGCGCTCACAGGCTGCACTCTGGCCTGGAACACGGGCCAGGTCAAGGACCCGAGGTGTTCCACGTGAAACTCGCGTGCGTCGACCTGCGGGTAGACGTTCCACGTGGAACATCAGAAAAGTGGTCGCTTCGCAGGGACACCAACCCGTCGGGGGTAGGCCTCCGGACAGAGTTGCTCCTGCCGGAGCACCTGAAAGCGTGAAAACGACTGCTCGAATCGTCCGACCGGGCGCAGCCCCAACTGGGCCAGCCGTGCCTCCGGCCACCGATCGCCGGGTTCACCCGGCGGCTCAGAGACGATCAACCGGCCGTCCACCTGCAGCAGGGGCGCCGCGCACTCGGCGGTCACCGACGGCGGTCCGAAGCTGCGCGCCAGCACGAGATCGGCCCGCGCCCGCCACGCCGGGTCCCGGCCCGCGTTCTCCGCACGGGCGTGGCCCACCACCACCCGGTCGGACAGGCCCAGCGAGCGTGCGGCCCGGGCGAGGAACAGGGCGCGGCGCTCATTACTGTCGAGAAGGCAGATGGTGGCGTCGGGCCACGCACCTGCCACCACCAACCCTGGGATCCCACCGCCGCTGCCCAGGTCGACGACCCGGGCCGGATGATCGTCGCCTACCGCCTGGACAAATCCGGCCGCATGCTCGATGTGGCCTGCGACCGGGCCCGGCCCGAGGAAGCCCAGATCCCTGGCCTCCCCGAGCACCATGTCGAGGGAGGCCACAGCGGGCTCGTTTCCGCTCAGCTGGGAGAGATAACGACCCGCCGGCGAGGATCTTCGCCCTCCGAGGTCGTGCTCACCCCGTCAAGGCCGTTCACCGTATCGTGGACGACCTTTCGGTCGGCCGCGTGCATTGGCTCCAGCGCCTTGGCCACACCGCTGCTGCGAACCTCGGCGGCCACGCCCTCCACGAAGCGCTCGAGTGCGGCCTTGCGCTTGCGCCGATAGCCCGACACGTCCACCAGCAGCCGCCCGTTGCGGGCGCCGGTCTGGCGTTGCACGACCCGCCGGGTGATCTCCTGCACAGCGGTGAGCGTGGCGCCACCGGGACCGATCAGCAGATGCAGGTCCTTGCCCCCGTCGACCGCCAGCTCCATCGTGTCCTCGTCGATCTCGACTACCTCCACCTTGCCGTCGGCCTCAAAGGACGCCAGCAGGCCCACGAGGAAGTCCCGGGCGATGTCGGCCTGTTCCTGCAACGGTACGTCCTGGTCCATTGTGGCTCCTTCTGGCTTGGGGGAATGGGCGACGGGCGACGCGGCGACGGGCGCCGGCGTCCCCGACCGGGGGGTGCGCCCTGGACGGACGCCGTCCTTGCGAGCTTTGACCGGCGCCGGCGCAGGGACGGTGGCGGCCGGCTCGGCGGAACGGGCGGGCGGGGGCGCGGCATCGGCATCGGCTGGTGTCGGCGCCGCCTTGCCCCGCCGGTTCCGATCCCGCCGGGCCTCCTTGGGGCGAGGTCGGTTGGGTCGCACCCTCGCCCGCACCCTCGCCTCGGCCCGCACGCGTCCGAACAACCCCAACCTGGGCTCCTCGAGCACCTCGAACTCGGCGTCCGTCTCGTCGATGCCCAGCTTGTCGAGCGCGGCTTCCTTGGCGGCTTCGACCGTCTTACCGGTCGTCTCGACCCACTCCACCGCTTAGTCCGCCACCGCTGTCGACCGGGACGGGCGCATCAGCGACCCTTCTTGCTGCGCCGCTTCTGCGGTGGCCGGGGGGGTGGACGTCGCCCGTTCCCGCTGTTCCCGCCGTTCTTGGGCTGGCCGGCGCGGTTGGATCCGGGCTTGGTCCCATTGCCGGAGCCTTTCGGGGGCGTACCCCCGGCCTTGGTGCCGGCGCCCTTGCCGTTCGTCGGACCGGCCTTCAAGGCGCCTTTGGGATGCTTCACCTCGGTGGCCTTGGCCTCGATCTCCCGGGCGTGCTTCTTGGCGTGTGCCGAAAGGGCGGGATCGAAGCGGTACATGGCTCCGGTCTGGCCGATCCGGAACAGCGCCGACACCAGGAAGTACACGTTGACGGCAGCGGGGATCGACAGCGAGATCAACCCGAAGAAGCCGGGCATGACCTTGAGGATGATCTGCTGCTGGGCGCTGGCCGCCTTAGTGTTCCGGGCCATCGTCTGGCGAGTCTGGAAGTACTGGGTGAACACGACAAGGGCGACGATGGCAAAGAAGGGGAGCGCCTTGACGAAGGAGCTGTGGCTGTCGCTGGCACTTTGTGCCAGGTCGACGCCGAACGTCTTCATCCGCCCACCCGAGCGCACCAGCGCCTGGTACAGCTCCGACTTCTCGTCGAGGTACTTGGGGCTGGCGACCCCACCGGTCTTCTTGGTCAGCCCGCTGATGACGTTGTACATCACCAGGAACACCGGCATCTGCAGGATCATGGGAAGGCACCCGGCCACCGGGTTGACCTTGTGCTCCTTGTAGAGCGCCATCATCTCTTCGTTGAGCTTCTGGCGATCGCCGCCCTTGTGCTTGACCTGGAGGGCCTTCATCTCCGGCTGCAGCGCCTGCATGGCCAGCATGGAGCGGGTGCTCTTGAGCGTGAGCGGCGACAGCACCAGCATCACCGTGAGGGTGAGCAGCGCGATGGCGGCCGCGTAGTTCGGAACGACGGAGTAGAAGAAGGCGAGGACGCCTGCCAGAAATTGGAACATCAGCCCTCCCGGGCGGGTACGGGGTCGGCGCCGAGGCCGCCCCAGGGATGACAGCGGCCGAGACGGCGCACCGTGAGCCAGCTCCCGCGCACCGCGCCGTGGAGCTCGAGTGCTGCAAGGGCGTACGCCGAGCAGCTGGGGTCGTACCGGCACGGCGAGGGTCGCCCCGCACGGACCAGGCGGTAGAGACGGACCGGAGCGGCGACCACGCTGGCGGCGACGCTCACCGGCGCACCATCGCGTCACGACGCCGCACCGCTGCGTTGCCTGTGGACCGTCCTCCCGGGTCGCTCACCGGCGCGCTCCGCGGCCGGCGTCGTCAAGCGCTCCCGTGACCATCTCCTGCAACTCCCTGAACGGAAGGGACGCCGCCTCCGGAGCGGCTCCCACCAGGTAGGCGCCCGGCCGCAACTGCAGGCCGAGCTCGGACACAACGGCACGCATCCGGCGCCGGAGCCGGTTGCGCACGACGGCGCCACCGACCGACCGGCCGATGGCGTACGCCACCCGCGGAGGCCCGGTCGGGGCGTCGGGTACGAAGGTTACCGTGATCGGGCCCCGTCGGGCCCGTCGCCTGGACCGGCGCAACGCCGTGAACGTGGCCGTGTCACCGATCCGGTGGATCAGGCCGACAGCTTGTGGCGGCCCTTCAGCCGCCTGGCCTTGAGGATGGCCCGTCCGGCGCGCGTGGACATCCGGTGCCGGAACCCGTGACGCTTGGCCCGCTTCCGGGTGTTGGGTTGGAAGGTTCGTTTCACCCATGAGCTCCTGTCGGCGCGGGACGGCCCGGCAGGGTCCACGCTAGAGGCAACCGGGCGGCGACGCCAACGCCGGGCGGGGAAGGGGCTGGTCACCAGCCTTTCCACGTCGCTCCTCGCCACCGTCGGGAGGCCGGTGCTACCGTCGCTGGCGCCCCTCCGAGCGACTGTTCCGACTTCCCCCGGAGTCTGCGTCGGCGAGGTTCGGCGAGGGCCCTGTCGGGGCCTTTCGTTGTTGTGCAGCGAAGTTGTGCACAGGTGTGGAAGAGGTTGTGGACACAGAGCACGAGGGGAAGGCAGAACCGCCGTTGACCGACGCCGAGCAGGTCTGGGGACTCTGCGCCCAAGCGCTCCAGGGGATGGTCACCGAGGCCGCCTGGCGCATGTGGTTCACCCAGATCCAGCCGTCGTGGGCCGATGAGCACCGCCTGGTCCTGTCGGTCCCGAGCGTCCTGGCCAAAGAGCGCCTCCAGGGCAGCCACCACCAGCTCATCGTCGACGCGGTCAGTGAGCTGGCCGGCCACCCCGTGGCCGTCGAGTTCGTGGTGCGCACGCCGAGGGGCGGCGGCGGCGAGCTCGACCAGGGGGGTGACGAGCAGGTTGACGAAGTCGATCCGGCGCTGCTCGCCAAACTCGGCCTGAACGGCACCCTCGCCCCCACCGACACCCGGGTGGGTGACGGTACGGTCGCCCCCCACGGCTCTCCCGCCCGCGAGCGTGGTGAGCTGCAGCCCAACTTCACCTTTGACGCCTTCGTCACGGCCGACTCCAACCGCTTCGCCCGGGCAGCGGCCGAGGTGGTGGCGGCCACCCCTGGTCTGGCCTACAACCCGCTGGTCATCTACGGCGGCAGCGGCCTGGGCAAAACCCACCTGCTGCACGCCATCGGCAACTACGTCCGCCGCCACTTCCCGCAGTACACGGTGCGCTACACGCCCACCGAGGCGTGCATGAACGAGTTCGTCGAGGCCCTGCGCACCAAGACCACGATGGCCTTCAAGCGCCGCTACCGCGAGTGCGACGTGCTCCTCATGGACGACTTCCAGTTCGTCATGACCAGCGAGCGGCTGGGCGAGGAGTTCTTCTACACGTTCAACGAGCTCCAGGAGGCGTCCAAGCAGATCGTCATCGTCTCCGACCGCTCGCCAGCCGAGATGATCTCGCTCCACGAGCGCTTCCGCAGCCGCCTGGTGGCCGGCCTGGTCACCGACGTCAAGCCGCCCGACCTCGAGACCCGCATCGCCATCCTGCGCAAGAAGGCCGAGAAGCACGAGCGCGAGGTTCCCGACGAGGTCCTGGTGCTGATCGCCACCCACATCCGCGACAACATCCGCGAGCTGGAGGGCGCCCTCACCCAGGTGGTGGCCTTCGCCTACCACTACGAAGAGCCGCTCACCAGGGAGCTGGCCGAGAAGGTCCTGGCCGACGCCGTGTCCAAGACCCGCCGGCCCATCACCCCCGAGCTGGTCATCGAGATGGCGTCGGAGCTGTCGGGGTTCTCGGTCGAGGACCTCAAGGGCCCCAACCGCAGCCGCCCCCTCGTGCAGGCCCGTCAGACGGCCATGTACGTCCTGCGCCAGCTCACCGACCACAGCTACCCGGCCATCGCCGGCGCATTCGGGGGCCGCGACCACACCACTGTGATCCACGCCGTGAAGAAGATCGAGAGCCTCATGCCCGCCCGGGCCAAGGTGTACCAGGACGTGGAGCAGCTCACCCGGCGGCTGACGAGCGGTGAATGACGCTGTGTCGGACCTTTGTAATTCGGGGGACAGGGGGCCCTTCGTCCACCGCCCATCACCGGGACCGTCATCTCCCTGTGGGAGCCTGGGGATATCGGCGGGACGGCGAAACGGTGCCTGACCTGCGGTTGCGGCCGGTTGTCCCCAATCCACAACCCCTACTACTGCTTCTAGGTTTTTCTTACAAAGAAGAAAGGCAGTTGCTTGAAGCTCCGGAGTGAACGAGACACCCTGGTCGAGGCGCTCACCACAGCAGGCCGGGCCGTCACCAGCCGTGGCGGCGCCCTGCCCGTGCTGTCGGGCGTGCGGCTCGAGGTCAGGGGCGACCGCCTGCTCGTGGCTGGGTCCGACCTCGATCTCACGATCCAGGTCGACGTGGCCGTCGGCAGCGGCACCGACGGTGTGTGTGTCATCCCCGCCCGCCTGGCCGCTGACATCGTCCGCTCGCTCGAGCCGGGCGCCGTGACGTTCGAGGCGGGCGAGGACGAGGTTCGCATCACCGCCGGGCGGTCGCAGTTCGCCGTGCGCATGCTGTCGGCGGGCGACTTTCCCCGGTTGCCGTTCGCGGGCGCCGACGGGGCCCCGGGCGAGGCCGTCACTCTGGCCGGCGCCCAGTTCGCCGACGCCCTGCGCCAGGTGGTGCGGGCCGCCTCGGCCGACGACGCCCGGCCGATCCTCACCGGCGTGCTCATGGCCGCCGAGCCGGCCGGCCTGCGCCTGGTGGCCACCGACTCGTACCGCCTGGCCGTACGCGATCTGCCCGGCACCACCGTGCTCGGCGAGGGCCAGCACGTGCTGGTGCCGTCCAAGGCGCTGTCGGAGCTGCAGCGGCTCTTGTCGGGCGACCAGGAGGTCATCCTGCGCCTGGGGGAGCACGACGCCACCTTCGAAGTCGGCGGCGTGCGTCTCACCACCCGCCTGATCGAGGGTGAGTTCCCCAACTACCGCCAGCTCATCCCGTCGTCGTACCCGAACCGCCTGGTCGTGGCCAAGGACGCCCTGCTCGACGCCGTGCGCCGGGTGAAGCTCCTGGTGCGCGACGCCACCACCCCCGTCCGGGTCGCCCTGCGCTCCGACGTGATCGTGCTCACCGTGGTGAGCACCGAGGTCGGCCAGGCCTCCGAGGAGGTCGACGCCAAGTACGAGGGGGCCGAGATGACCGTGGCCTTCAACCCCGCGTACCTGATGGAGGGCGTCGAGGCGGTGGTGGGCGACGAGATCCTGCTCGAGACGCTCGACGCCCTGCGTCCGGCCGTCATCCGCTCGGTGGAGGGCGAGGAGTACATGTACCTGCTCATGCCGGTGCGAGTGTCGTAGGACCGCTTCTGTGCGGCTGCGTCGGCTCTGGTTGACCGACTTCCGGAACTACACGTCGGCGGAGGTCGAGCTGGCCCCGGCCGGGCTCACGGTGGTGCTTGGCGGCAATGGCCAGGGCAAGACCAACCTCATCGAGGCGGTGGCCTACCTGGCCACCCTCGACTCGTTCCGCGGCGCCCCCACCGAGGCGCTGGTGCGCACCGGCTGCGCCGCCGCGGTGGTGCGGGCCGAGGGCGACCGGAACGGCAGGGCGCTGCTCCTTGAGGCCGAGATCGCGGCCGCCGGCCGCTCCCGCACCAGGGTGAACTCGCAGCCGCTGCGCCGGGCCGCCGACCTGTTGGGGGCGCTGCGGGTGAGCGTGTTCTCGCCTGACGACCTGGAGCTGGTGAAGGGTGGTCCGGCCGCCCGCCGGCGCTACCTCGACGACGCACTCGTCGGGCTCCATCCCCGCAACGCCGCCGTCCGCTCCGACCTGGAGAAGGTCCTGCGCCAGCGCAACGCCCTGCTCAAGCAGTGCAAGGGCCGCCTCGACCCGTCGGCCGAGGCCACCCTCGACGTGTGGGACGCCAAGCTGGCCGCCACCGGCGAGGCGCTGGCCGACGCCCGCACGGCCCTGGTCGCCGTCCTGGAAGCACCGCTGGGCAAGGCCTACGACCAGCTGGCGGGAACCCCGGCCGACATCGCCGCCGCCTACGAGCGGTCGTGGCACGGCCCGCTGGACGCCGCCCTCGCCGCCGTCCGCACCGACGACGTGCGCCGGGGCTTGTCCACCGTGGGTCCCCACCGTGACGAGCTGCGCCTGTGCATCGCCGGTCTGCCCGCCCGCACCCACGCGTCGCAGGGCGAGCAACGCTCGATGGCCCTGGCCCTGCGCCTGGCCGCCCACCGGGCCGTCACCGACGCGGTGGGGGAGCCGCCGGTCCTGCTTCTCGACGACGTGTTCTCCGAGCTCGACGCCGACCGCTCCGCCGCCCTCGTCTCCCACCTTCCAGACGGCCAGGTGCTCCTGACGACGACGGCCCACGTCCCGCCAGGCACCTTTCCCGCCCTGACTGTCCGCGTGCACCGAGGAAGGATCTTGTGATGCGAGCGGAGCGTGGGCGGTGCGCCAGGGCGACCGGCCACACCCGCCGCCGTAGGCGGCACCATCGGCTCGTCCGAACGGAGCGAAGCGAGTGAGGATGACATGAGCACCTGGAGGCCCCTGCCGGGCACGGGGCCGAAGCCTCCGAAGCGGATCGACGGCGCCTTGGACCGTCTGGCGCGAGGGCTCGGGGCGCCCGGCGCGGGGGCGCTGCAGGTGGTGTTCGGGCGGTGGGCGGAGATCGTGGGGCCGGAGGCGGCAGCCCGGTCGCGGCCGCTGCGCCTGACCGGTGGGACCCTTCTCGTCGGGGTGGGCGACCCGGCCTTCGCCACCGAGCTGCGGTACCGGGGCACCGAGATCCTGGAGCGCATCGCCGAGGTTGCCGGAGGGCCGGTGGCGGAGCGGTTGGAGGTACGGGTCAGGGCCCGTCGCTGAGCCTCGTTCGCCCCTCGTCCGTCACACCCCGGTGGTAAACTGGCATCACTGCAATTCGGGCCTCTGAGCAGCGGTTTTGCATTTTCGAGACCGTACTTTCAGCGCCTGGGTCGCCTCTCAACTCCACACCTGTGAAAGGGCGCGCCTGCATGGCAGAAAACGGGGACGGCACGGGCCGTTCCGGCTCGTACGACGCCAAGGACCTCACCGTCCTCGAAGGCCTCGAGCACGTCCGCAAACGACCGGGCATGTACATCGGGAGCACAGGGGCGAGCGGCCTCCACCACCTGGTCTGGGAGGTCGTCGACAACTCCGTTGACGAGGCCATGGCCGGCTACTGCACGTGCATCGAGGTCACGCTCCTGGCCGACGGGGCCTGCAAGGTGGCCGACGACGGCCGCGGCATCCCGGTCGACCGGCACCCGCAGCACAAGAACAAGTCCGGCGTCGAGATCGCCCTCACCATGCTCAACGCCGGCGGCAAGTTCGGCGGGTCGGGCTACAAGGTCTCCGGTGGCCTCCACGGCGTCGGCGTCTCGGTCGTGAACGCCCTTTCCAGCCGCCTGGTGGTCGAGGTCGACCGGTCCGGACAGCGCCACCGCATCGAGTTCGCCAAGGGCGGCAAGCCCCAGGGCCCGCTCGAGGTCGTCGGTAAGGCCCCCCGCAACCGCACCGGCACCGCTGTGGTGTTCTGGCCCGATGCCGGTGTCTTCGAGGACGTGGAGTTCCGCGCCCAGACGGTGGTCGAGCGCCTCCAGATGATCGCCTTCTTGAACAAAGGCCTCGAGATCCGCTTCCGCGACGAGCGGCCCGGTCACGCCCAGGAGATCACCTACCGCTATGCCGGCGGCATCATCGACTTCGTGAAACACCTCAACGCGTCCAAGGAGCCGCTGTTCCGCAAGGTGGCGTCCTACAGCCAGAACGCGTCCGAGGGCACCGCCCAGGAGGTCGAGGTCGCCCTCCAGTGGAATGCCGGCTTCCACGAGGGCATCTACAGCTTCGCCAACGGCATCGCCACGGTGGAGGGCGGCATGCACGAGGAGGGCTTCAAGAAGGCCCTCACCAACGTGGTCAACAAGTACGCCCGCAGCAAGAACCTGCTGAAGGAGAAGGATCCCAACCTCACCGGCGAGGACATCCGCGAGGGTCTCACCGCCATCATCGCCGTCCGCCTCCAGGATCCGCAGTTCGAGGGCCAGACCAAGTCGAAGCTGGGCAACGTCTCAGTCCGCGGCCTGGTAGAGAAGGCCACCAACGAGAAGCTGGCCGAATGGCTCGAGGAGCACCCCACCGAGGCGCGCCAGGTGCTCAACAAGAGTGTGCAGGCCGCCCGCGCCCGCAGCGCGGCCCAGCAGGCCAGGGCCCTGATCCGGCGCAAGTCGGCCCTCGAGGGCGCCGGCATGCCTGGCAAGCTCACCGACTGCTCCACCCGCAAGCCTGAAGAAGCCGAGTTGTTCATCGTCGAGGGCGACTCGGCCGGCGGCTCCGCCATCCGGGCCCGCGAGCCGCGCAACCAGGCCATCCTGCCCATCCGCGGCAAGATCCTCAACGTCGAGAAGGCGCGGCTCGACAAGATGCTCAAGAACACCGAGATCCAGTCGCTCATCGGCGCCATCGGTGCCGGGGTGGGTGAAGAGTTCGACGTCAGCAAGATCCGGTACCACAAGGTGATCCTGCTGGCCGACGCCGACGTCGACGGCAGCCATATCCGCACCCTGCTGCTCACGTTCTTCTTCCGCCAGATGAAGGACCTAGTGGAGAAAGGCTTCGTGTACGTGGCCCAGCCGCCGCTGTATTCGACGCTGGTGGGCAAGGAGAAGGTGTACCTGAAGGACGACGTGGCCAAGGCCCGTTTTCTCGCCGAGCACCCGAATCACAAGGCCGAGTTCGGCCGCCTGAAGGGCCTGGGTGAGATGGACTTCGGCGAGCTGGGCGAGACCACCATGAGCGCCGCCCACCGCACACTGCTCCAGGTCACCGTGGAGCAGGCCGCCATCGCCGACGACATCTTCTCCATCCTCATGGGTGACGACGTGCCCCTGCGAAAGCACTTCATCGTCACCAACGCCAAGGACGTGCGCTTCCTTGATATCTAGTTTCGCCCTCACTCGCTTCGCTCCGTTCGGGCGAGTTGATCGGGCGGTGGCCGACCGGCGGAGCCGGATCGGCAACCGCTCTGTTGTTCTTTGGCCGGCTGCGCCGGCCGTGGCGGCCAGCCACGGGGGCCGCCTCCGGCGGCTTGTGGTGGCCGGACGCCAATACCTTGACCCGCGGTTGTGGTCTCGCCGTGTTCTTTGGAGGATTTCGTGAGCGATACCCCTGTCGGTGGCCCTGGCGACGGAGCGGAGAGCGGGTTCTCCGGCGTCGAGCCGATCGAGATCCAGGAGGAGATGGAGCGGTCCTTCCTGGAGTATGCGATGTCGATGATCACGCAGCGGGCGCTGCCCGATGCGCGTGACGGGCTGAAGCCGGTGCACCGGCGGATCCTGTTCGGCATGCACGAACTGAGCCTGCGGCCCGACCGGCCGTTCATGAAATGCGCCCGCGTCTCGGGCGAGGTGATGGGCAAGTTCCATCCCCACAACCAGCAGGCGATCTACGACGCGCTGGTGCGGATGGCCCAGCCGTTCAGCCTGCGCAACCCGCTCATCGACTTCCACGGCAACTACGGCTCGCCTGACTTCCCGCCGGCCGCCGAACGCTACACAGAGTGCCGGCTTTCGCCCCTCTCCATGCACATGCTGGCGTCGATCGACGAGGACACCGTCGACTTCGTCGACAACTACACGAACGAGTTCGAAGAGCCCACCGTCCTGCCGGGCCGCTTCCCGAACCTGCTGGTCAACGGCAGCCAGGGCATCGCCGTGGGCATGGCCACCAACATCCCGCCCCACAACCTGGGCGAGGTCATCGACGCCACCGTCCACCTCATCGACCACCCCGAGGCCACGCCCGACGACCTGATGGCGTTCGTGAAGGGCCCCGACTTCCCCACCGGCGGCTTCATCCTGGGCCGCCAGGGCATCCTCGACGCCTACCGCACCGGCCGGGGCAGCATCCGCATGCGGGCCCGGGCCGAGATCGAAGAGACCAAGACCGGCACGTCGATCGTCGTCACCGAACTGCCCTACCAGGGGAGCGCGGCGACGCTGGAGACCCGGGTGGCCGAGCTCGTGAACTCCCGAGAACTCGAGGGCATCCGCGACATCCAGAACCTGTCGGCCGGCCTCGACACCAAGATCGTGTTCCCGCTCAAGCGCGACGCCAACGCCAACGTCGTGCTGAACAACCTCTACAAGCACACCCCGCTGCAGACGAGCTTCGGCGTCAACATGGTGGCGCTCGTCGACGGCATCCCCCGCACGCTCAAGCTCAACGAGATGCTGCTCGCCTACATCGACCACCAGGTCGAGGTGGTCACCCGCCGGTCGCAGTTCCGCCTGCGCAAGGCCCAGGACCGGGCCCACATCGTGGAGGGCCTGCTCAAGGCGCTCGACATGATCGACGCCATCATCGTGCTCATCCGGGGATCGGCCGACCGGGCGGTTGCCCGCACCGGGCTGATGGCCGAACCGTTCGAGTTCAGCGAGATCCAGGCCAACCACATCCTCGACCTGGCGCTCGGGCGCCTCACCCGCATCGGCCGGGCCGACCTCGAGGAGGAGATGGCCGCACTGCGCGAGACCATCGCCGACCTGGAGGCCATCCTCAACGACCCGGGCCGCCTGCGGTCGGTGATCAAGGAGGAGCTGGGCGAGGTGCGCACGCAGTTCGCCACGCCGCGCCGGGCCCAGATCACCTACGACCCGGGCGACATCGGCATCGAGGACCTCATCGACGACGAGCCGCTGGTCGTCACCATGACCAGGGCCGGGTACATCAAGACGGTTGCGGCCGGCGCGTTCCGCACCCAGGGCCGTGGTGGGCGGGGGATCCAGGGCGCCCGCCTCAAGGAAGAGGACCTGGTCAACACCGTCATCCACACGACGGCCCACGCGTATCTGCTGTTCTTCTCGAACCGCGGCAAGGTCTACCGGCTCAAGGCCCACGAGGTGCCGATGAAGGAGCGCACCGCCCGGGGCACCGCCATCGTGAACCTCCTGCCGCTCGCCAACGACGAGCGCATCCAGGCCATCATCGACACCCGCGAGTTCGGCGACGAGGAGTTCCTGGTCTTTTCCACCCGGCTCGGCCAGGTGAAGAAGACCACGTTCTCCGAGTACGACAAGTCGCGCCGGGACGGCTTCATCGCCATCACGCTGAAGGATGGCGACGAGCTGGTGCGGGTCATCCGCACCGCCGGCACCGACGACATCTTCATGGTCTCGCGGCTCGGCCAGACCATCCGCTTCTTCGAGGACGAGGTGCGCCCCACCGGCCGCGCCGCCCAGGGCGTGATCGGCATGCGCCTCAAGGAGGGCGACGAGGTCGTGTCGTGCGACGTGGCGCGCGACGACGTGGCCATCCTCGTCGTCACCGACGCCGGCTTCGGCAAGCGCACCCAGCTCGACAGGTTCCCGCGCAAAGGCCGGGGCACCATGGGCGTCAAGGGCATCAAGCTCACCGCCCGGCGGGGCTACGTGGTGGCCGCCTTCATGGTGGGCCTCGACGACGAGATCATGCTCGTGTCATCCTCCGGTGTCACCATGCGCCTGCCCGTGCGGGGCATCCCGTCCCAGGGACGCGACGCCACCGGTGTGCGGGTGATGAACCTCGACCAGGGCGCCTCGGTGGCCTCGGTGGCGCCCATCCTGGCCGCCGAGGAGGTCGAGACCACCTCCTCCTAGTGGCCCCGGCCGCCCGCGCGCTTCCCCCTCGCACGACAACCGAGCGCAACGTGGAGGATCGATGGATGAGCGCGTGAAGGTGCGCGAGCGGGGGCAGGTGCTGCCCCTGGTGACGCTGGTGATCGTGGTGGCCGGGCTGGTGTGCCTGGCCGCCGGCCGCCTCGGTGGGGCGGCGGTGGCGCGGGCCCAGGCGGCCACTGCGGCCGACGCCGCCGCCCTGGCCGGAGCGGCGGCCGGGCGCAACGCAGCGGTCGAGGTGGCCAGGGCCAACGGCGGCACCGTCACCGGCTACCGGGAAGTCGGCGCCGAGGCCCGTGTGGAGGTGGAGCTGGGCCGGGCCACGGCCACTGCCCGGGCCCGCGCCGCAGGCGGCGGCGGGGGAGGCGGAGACGGGCCCGCTCCGGCCATGCGCGCCGCCCTGTCCCGGGTCGCCCAGCTGCTGGGCCGCAACGTCCCGGTGGTCGCGCCGCCGCCGGGCACGGCGCAACCGGGCGACGCCGGCGCCCGCCACGAACGGGGCCTCGCCGTCGACGTCCCCGCCACGTTCGTGGCCGCGCTGGCGCCCGTGGCTTCCGGCGCCGGGCTGTGCCAGCCCTATCCCACCGTGCATCCGGTCCACTTCGAGGTGTGTGGGTACCGACTACCTTGAGCGAGTGTCGCAGGGGAGACGGCTCCGTCGGGTCATCCGCAGGGTCGACCCCTGGAGCGTGCTTCGGTTCTCGCTGCTCTTCTACGGTTGCATGCTGCTGGTGGGCATGGTGGCAGGCGTGCTGCTGTGGGCGGCGGCGACCACCACGGGCGCCATCGACAACGTCGAGCGCTTCATCAAGGAGCTCTTCGCCCTGGAGTCGTTCGCCTTCAACGGCGCCCTGCTGCTCGAGTCGACGGCGATCGGCGGGCTCGTCCTGGTGCTGCTCGGCACCGGCGCCAACGTGTTGATGGCGGTCCTCTACAACCTCACGGCCGACGTGGTCGGCGGCGTCGAGGTCACCGTCCTCGAGGAGGAACCGGCCCGCCGCCCCCTCGTGTGAGGTGGGCGGTCGTGCGACTTGCTAACGTCGCGAGTCCCTCGGGGCTATAGCTCAGCTGGTTAGAGCGCAGCACTGATAATGCTGAGGTCAGAGGTTCGACTCCTCTTAGCCCCACTCCCGGAGAGGCAGAAACCGCAGGTGAGGCGAGGTGCGGCGTCGCCGGGCATTGTCCGCTAGGACCCGCAAGATTTCGCCAGCGCCAACCACTGCGGGCACGTAGCGGGCACGAGCCGCCGGGAACGGCTCGAAGCCCAACATCCAGGGGACCCAGCGGGAACGCCGCCCACGTGTCACCCCGGTGAGCACCGACTGCCGGTCTCCACGCCCTCCGGAGCGCGACTGGTCGATCGATGCGCTCATCGGCCGCGAGGCCGCGCCGGATGACGACGCCGAGCACCGGGACCGGCCGGCACGTCCGGCGCTGGCTCGGTGGTGGTACTCATGTCACGTCAGGCGGTGCCAGGAACTTCCGAAGCCATGCTGCTGTCCCGGCCTCACCAATGTCCCAGCGGCGACAGCGACGACGGTCGACTCGGCGTCGTCGATGTCCGGTTGGGTCTGCCACCTCCACCCGTTGACTTCGACGAACGAGACCCAGGCGGCCCGCTTGTTGCCATCGAGGAGCGGATGGTTCTTGGCGAGCCGGACGAGCAATACGGCCGCCTTGTCGACGAATTCCGGGTACAGGTCGACTCACCGAAGCCCGCAGCCGGCGCGTGCAGAGCCGAGTCAGCGAGCGACAGCCGAGTGACCTGCATGAGCGTCGTGACGTCGAGTCCTGTTACCTCGGCTGCGATGGCCAGGTAGTCGCTGAGGTCCAGGTACTCGACCGTCACTGTGCCAGGCGCTCGAGCAACTCCCGA
>Ga0136633_1000037_pt1 | contig 87909 bp, 84 predicted proteins | sample AntDrymeUQ832206_2_FD_105494 | JGI IMG/M metagenome (GOLD analysis project Ga0136633, IMG submission 105494) | Polar desert sand microbial communities from Dry Valleys, Antarctica - metaG UQ83 (22.06) | ecosystem: Environmental > Terrestrial > Soil > Desert | place: Antarctica: Dry Valley...
CGATGAACATCAAGCGGCTGATGGATCTCGCCTGCTACCGCGGGCTTCGCCATCGCAAGGGCCTGCCGGTCCGCGGCCAGCGCACGCATACCAATGCGCGCACCCGCAAGGGCAAGGCCAAGCCGATCGCCGGCAAGAAGAAGTAGCAAGCGAACGGCCATCCTGGGGATGGCCGCGAGACGCTACTCCATACGAGCCTAGCTCAGCAGTTTCACTTTTAGGGATTTCTCCCATGGCACAAGCACCTCAGCGCCTCCGCCGTCGCGAGCGCAAGAACATCACCTCGGGGGTGGCGCACGTCAACGCCAGCTTCAACAATACCATGATCACCATCACCGACGCGCAGGGCAATGCGATCGCCTGGTCGTCGGCCGGGACGATGGGCTTCAAGGGCAGCCGCAAATCGACTCCCTATGCAGCGCAGGTCGCCGCCGAGGACGCCGGGCGCAAGGCCGCCGAACATGGCGTCCGAACGCTCGAAGTCGAGGTCAAGGGCCCCGGGTCGGGCCGCGAATCGGCGCTCCGGGCGCTGCAGTCGGTCGGGTTCAACATCACCTCGATCCGCGACGTCACCCCGATTCCGCACAATGGCGTGCGGCCGAGCAAGCGGCGCCGCGTCTGATCGCGTGACACCCGGGCCGGCCATACATTGGCTGGCAAGGTTCAATTTTCGGCGGGGGACGCTCCGCTAAGGGCAGGAAGAAACATGGCCGTCAACTCAAAGAACTGGCAGGAACTCAAGAAGCCCAATGCGCTCGAGCGCAAGCAGGGCACCGACGTCCGGCGCAAGGCCGCGTTCGTCGCCGAACCGCTCGAGCGCGGCTTCGGGATGACGCTCGGCAATTCGCTTCGCCGCGTATTGCTGTCGTCGCTCCAGGGCGCTGCGGTGACGTCGATCAAGATCGAGGGCGTGCTCCACGAATTCTCGTCGCTAACCGGGGTCCGCGAGGACGTCACCGACATCATCCTCAACGTCAAGCAAATCGCGCTCAGGATGGAAGGCGAGGGGCCCAAGCGGCTCCAGCTTTCGGCGACCGGCCCGGGCGAAGTCACCGCCGGCCAGATCGCGACCGCCGGCGACATCGAGGTTACCAACCCTGACCAGGTCATCTGCCATCTCGACGACGGCGCGACGCTCAACATGGAGCTCACCGCCGACATCGGGAAGGGCTATGTCCCGGCGCAGGCCAATCGCCCCGCCGACGCACCGATCGGGCTGATTCCCGTGGACGCGCTCTACTCGCCGGTGCGCCAGGTCGCGTACAAGGTCGAGAACACCCGCGTCGGCCAGGAACTCGACTATGACAAGCTCACGCTGACGGTCGAAACCGACGGCACCGTTACTCCCGAGGACGCGCTCGCTTATGCCGCGCGCATCCTCCAGGACCAGTTGCAATTGTTCGTCCACTTCGACGACAGCCAGGTGCGCGAGCGTCCGGCGGCCGGAATTGTCGGCGGCGGCGCCGGGATGGGCGGCGCGGCCGAAGCGATGACCGACACCAACCAGCTCAACCGTTATCTGCTCAAGAAGGTCGATGAGCTCGAACTGTCGGTGCGTTCGGCGAACTGCCTCAAGAACGACAACATCATCTACATCGGCGACCTCGTCCAGAAGACCGAGGCCGAGATGCTCCGCACCCCCAATTTCGGGCGCAAGAGCCTCAACGAGATCAAGGAAGTGCTCGCCTCGATGGGCCTGCGCCTGGGCATGGACATCCCCGGCTGGCCGCCCGAGAACATCGAGGAAATGGCTAAGAAGCTCGAACAAGAGCTGTTAGGCTAGAAGCCGCCGGACTGTCCGGGGGACAGGTCGGAAAAAGCTCTCGTTTAGGCGCGGGGACCGATTGATCTCGGGCGAAGGGCGGGTGGGACAACCCGCCCGGCCCGGGTCACCGGCCGCTATTCGGCGGCGTTGGCCTCTTCCGGCTGCGCGACCGGGTAAAGCTCGACATAGCTGTTCCAGCTCTGCTTCTCGTCGGTGCTGTCTTCGCCCATCCCGCCCTTGATCGGCCAGCGAAGATAGGCATTGTTGAGCTTGTCGAAGGCAAGCACGCTGCCCTCATATTTCGAATACATGTCTTCATAGTCGTACGTGCCCTCGGAGGTCGTCAGCACCCATTTGTCGTCGACGAACTCGAGCTTGGCATTCTCGCCCTCGTAAAGCAGGGGCAAATCCTCGTCCGCCGCGGCCGCAGCGTCGGCCGCAGCGAGTGGTTTGCCGGTCTCGGAAGGCGCCGCCGCCGCGGCCGCCGGTTCGGCGCTGCTGGCCGGGACGATCTGCCGGTAGGCGCCGAGCAGTCCGGCCATGGCGACGACCAGGCCGGTCAGCCCGACGACCCACCCCTTGAGATTATTGAGTACCGGCGGCGCGTCCTGCGCGCCGCGATCCGGCTGTTCGTCCATGTCCGCCCCCTGATTCGCCCCGCCCCGCGGCGAAGCGCGTGCGAGCCCCTATGCCACGAAACAGGCCGCCGCGACAAATGGCCATTGCTTGACTTTCGAGCGGCGATCCGCTTGAGCGGCGCCGACGGCGGGGTGATGCCCCGCTTTTCTTTTGGGGTCTGGGCGCTGCCCCCATTTCAGCGCCGGGCCGGAACTACCTCGAACGGGTTCCGGACGAACAAGGAACGATAAAATGCGTCATCGCAATGCCCATCGCAAGCTCCAGCGGACCTCGAGCCACCGCACCGCTTTATTCCGCAACATGGCGGCGGCGTTGATCAAGCATGAGCAGATCACCACCACCACCGCCAAGGCCAAGGAACTTCGGCCCTACGTTGAGAAACTGGTCACCCTCGCCAAGAAGGGCGGGCTGTCGAACCGCCGCCTCGCGCATTCGCGGCTGATGGACGACACCCAATTGGTCAAATTGTTCGACGTCATCGCGCCGCGCTATGCGACCCGCGAGGGCGGCTATTGCCGGGTGATCAAGGCCGGCATCCGCATGTCCGACGCGGCGTCGATCGCGATCATCGAATTCGTCGACCGCGACGTCTCCGCCAAGGGGCAGGATTCGGGCCCGGTGATGACCGAGGAAACCGAAGACGCCTGACCGCGCGCAAGCTTGAGCCCAAGTCAAATAGGGTCCGCGGGCAATGCTCGCGGACCCTTTTTCATGCTTGCGAGGCCTAAAAAAGCGCCCCGACATGAACGCAAGGAGCGTTTCTCATTCACCATCGATGCACCCAGGCGAGCCCACAAGCTGTTTATCGGGTGGCGGACATCCACTTCGGGCATTTTTTCAGGAGCTTCATCATGCGCATTTTCAATCATCTTCTTGCCGGCAGCGCCGGTCTCGCGGCGCTCGTCGCGGCCGCCTCGCCGGCAGCCGCGCAATATTATCCGCAGCAGCAGCAGCCGTATAATAATGGCGGCATCCTCGGCCAGATCATCAATTCGGTCACCGGCGGCGGTTACGGACAATATCCGCAGGGCAATTTCGGCTATGGCCAGGTCAGCCAGCGCACTGTCGTCGCGCAATGCGCCGCCGCGGCCGAGCAGCGTCTCAACGGCGGCTACCGCAACCAGGGCTATGGCGGCTACAACGGCGGCTATCAGAACAATGGCTATGGCTATCAGAACGTTCAGGGCGGCGCGCGCGTCGTCGGGATCACCAACGTCGAGCGCCGCAACAACGGCGGACTGCGGGTCAGCGGCCTCGCCAGCACCGCCGCCCATGAGCAGCATCACGGCGGCGGCTATGCCAACCAGGGCTACAACAACCAGGGCTACGGCGGCTACGGCAACCAGGGCTACAACCAGGGCTATGGCAATCAGCGCTATGGCAACGCCAGCAGCCAGGCCGACGTCCGCTTCAGCTGCCGGGTCAACAGCCGCGGCCAGATCACCGACGTCAACATCACCCCGCTTCAGGGAAATTATCGTCGCGGCTACTGATCGCGCCGCTTGGCGATTGTAAATAAGGAGGCGCGGGCTAATCTGCCCGCGCCTTTCCCTTGCCCCCCGGAGATCGACCCGATGCGTTCCACCTTGCCGCTGCTCGGCCTGCTCATGGCCAGCGCCTGCTCGACAATTCCCGCCCCCGCCTCGCAGGACATCATGCCCGTCGCCACCTCGCCCGCCCCAGCCACCGCTTTGGCGCCCGCCGCCGCCGCGCAAGCGCCCGCCATCGCTTACCCCGTCACTCGCCGCCTCGATTTGACCGAGCCGCAATTCGGAACCGCGGTCGCCGATCCCTATCGCTGGCTCGAGAATGACGTTCGGGGTGACGCCGAAGTGCGTGCCTGGGTCGCGGCCCAGAACCTCGTCACCGACGCCTTCCTCGCCACGCTCCCGCTGCGCGACAAGTTCAAGGCGCGGATGACCCAGCTTTACGATTACGAACGCTTCGGCGTGCCCTCGAAAAAGGGCGGGCGCTATTTCTACACCCGCAACGACGGCTTGCAGAACCAGTCGGTGCTGTTCGTGCGCGATGCCGTTGATGGAGAGGGCCGAGTGCTGCTCGATCCCAACCTCTGGTCGAAGGACGGCGCGACCGCGCTTGGCGAATGGGAGCCCAGCGAGGACGGCAAGAAACTGCTTTACTCGATCCAGGATGGCGGCACCGACTGGCGCACGGTCAAGGTGCTCGACGTCGCTACCGGAGCGCTCGCTCCCGACGAAGTCAAATGGGTCAAATTCTCCGCGCTCGAATGGGCCAAGGACGGCTCGGGCTTCTATTATTCGCGCTTTCCCGAGCCGAGCGCCGACAAGACTTTCCAGTCATTGAACGAGAATCAGGCGATCTACTTCCACCGCTTGGGCACCGCGCAGTCGGCCGACCGGCTGATGTTCGCCACGCCGAAGCGCAAGGAGCTCAACAACACCGGTTTGGTCAGCGACGACGGCCGCTGGCTGGTCACGACCTCGTCGAGCGGGACCGACGACCGCTACGAAATCTCGCTGGTCGACCTGACCAAACCGCGCGCCACCCCGCGCATCCTCGTCCCCGGCTTCGAGCATAATTACACTTTTATCGGCAATCGCGGCTCGACTTTTTATTTCGGGACCAACCAGGGTGCGCCACGGCTCAAGGTGGTCGCGCTCGATATCGCCCGCGCAAAACCCGAACCGCGCACGATCATCGACCAGCAGGAAGCAACGCTCGACGGCGTCAGCCTGGTCGGCGGGTCGCTGGTCGCCTCCTACCTCGTCGATGCCAAGACCGAGGTCCGGGTCCACGATCTCGCCGGAAAGCTCAAGCGCACGATCACCCTTCCCGGGATCGGCACCGCGTCGGGCTTCGGCGGCGACTTCGACGATGCCGAGACCTTTTTCTCCTTCACCAGCTTCAACCGCCCGACCACCATTTATCGCTACGATGTCGCGAGCGGCACCGCGCGGGTGTGGGAAGCGCCCAAGGTCGCGTTCAATCCCGACGATTACAGCGTCGATCAGCGCTTTTTCGCATCGAAGGACGGCACCAAAGTGCCGATGTTCATCGTCCGCAAGCGCGGGATGACCGGCCCCGCGCCGACCCTGCTCTACGGCTATGGCGGGTTCAACGTCTCGCTCACCCCGGGCTATTCGCCGACCCGGCTGGCGTGGCTCGAGGCGGGCGGGGTCTATGCCCAGGCCAACCTTCGCGGCGGCGGCGAATATGGCAAGGCGTGGCACGACGCCGGCCGGCTCGCCAACAAGCAGAACGTGTTCGACGACTTCATCGCGGCTGGCGAATATCTTAAGGCGCAAGGGATCACCGGCAAGGACCAGCTCGCGATCCAGGGCGGCTCCAACGGCGGCCTGCTGGTCGGAGCAGTGATCAACCAGCGCCCCGATTTGTTCGCCGCCGCCGCCCCCGCGGTCGGAGTGATGGACATGCTCCGCTTCGACCGCTGGACCGCCGGCCGCTACTGGGTCGATGATTACGGTTTTCCCAACAAGGCGGAGGATTTCACGCGCCTGCTCGCCTACTCGCCCTACCACAACATCAAGGGTGGCCGCGATTACCCCGCGGTGCTGGTCACCACCGCCGACACCGACGATCGGGTAGTGCCCGGCCACAGCTTCAAATACATCGCCGCGCTCCAGGCGGCCGAGGCAGCGGGCGACAAACCCCACCTGATCCGCATCGAAACCAGAGCCGGCCACGGCTCGGGCAAGCCCACCACCAAGATCATCGAAGAAAGCGCCGACGTCCTCGCGTTCCTGGGCCATTTTACCGGCCTGGACGGAAATTAACCGACTGGCGGCAAAAATATTGGTTCGCTAATCCGAGAGCGACCGGCCAAGTCCTTCTCCTAACGGAGCTACAGGTCAGGCCGGCAGTTCCACCGGCGGCCCGCCTGCACTCGGCCCCGCGAGATTGATGTTCGAGCGAAACAGGTTTTCGGGGTCGAACTGGTTCTTCACCTTCATCAGCCGGTCCAGATTTGGTCCGAACGCGTTCTGGACTTCATCCTGCTCATCGCCTTCCGGGATGAAATTGACGTATCGCGTACCCAGTGCGAACGGCTCCAGCGCCTCGAAAAGATTGCGGGCCCACTGGACGCATTGTTCGTCGTCGGCAGCGTCGCGCCAGCGGGTATGGACGTTGACCACGAAATGAGGGTTTCGGTTGGACCAGGCGGTTGCATAGGGCTCAATCCGCGTTGCCATGCCGCCCACGTGCCCGAAGAACACCTCGCACTCGTCGGACGGGAGGCTGGAAACCGCCTCCTCGATGATCTGGACTGCCCCCTCGTTAAACCGAGGCATATCGTGGCTCTTCCAATAATTGCGAGCTCCGTCGGTGAGCAAGGGATCGAAGCTTTTCTGCCAATCCGCGAACGGCATCATGCTGGCGTGTTCGGCAATCGGTTTCCCTATCCCTCGCAGACCGTCGGTTGCGGTCGAGACTTGCGAAGGGTCGCCGATGAAACAGAAAGCGAGAATCAGGACCTCACGCCCGTGCCAGCTTTCCGGGACGAACGGCAGTGGCGGAGCCTTGCGCAGGACCGTCCAGATCGTGAGCTCGTCCGGTGCGCGAGCAACTTCCTCCTGCATCTCGCGGATCACGCTCTGGGCGGCGGAGAGCGGATGAACGATCAAGCCGGCATAAACCTCGGTTCCCACGGGATGGAGATCGAATTCGAACTGTGTGACCACGCCGAAGTTGCCACCGCCACCACGCAATGCCCAGAACAGATCGCTGTTCTCCTCCTTGCTGGCCACGACCACCCTGCCGTCGGCGAGCACCACGCGCGCGGAGCGTAGAGAATCGATTGTGAGCCCAAATTTTCGGCTGGTCCAGCCGAACCCTCCGCCAAGCGTCAATCCGGATATACCGGTGGTGGAATTGATTCCGGTGGGAATGGCGAGCCCATGGGCCTGGGTCGCGGCATCGACATCGCTGAGGCGGGCGCCAGGCTGGACCGCAGCCGTGCACGCGGCGCGATCCACCTTGACGGCATTCATGTCCTGAAGGTCGAGCGTGAGCGCACCGTCGCGGAGCGCCAGGCCCGCGATATTGTGGCCACCGGCCCTGATGGTGAGTAGCAGGCCGTGCAATGCGGCGAACTCCACCACCGAGACGACGTCCTGCTCGGATCCCGCGACTGCAATCAACCCGGGCCGGCGATCGATCATCGCATTCCAGATCGCGCGGCGGGCGTCATACTCTGGATTGTTCGGCGCGATCAGCTTGCATCCGGACAGCGCCGAAAGGTCGGCCAGTTCGAATTCGAGTGAGGGACCGTTCAACGTCTTCAAGCTGATATTCGACATGTTTCGCTTCCTGACCTAGCCTCTGGCTTGGAACGGCTTGCAAGTTCGCACGGATGGCGCGTGACGGTAACTCCCGATGGTCCGGAATTCGTGTCCAATCGTCCGGAGTCACTTGCGTGGCGAGGACATAGAAGGACCGAACATGGACTTGCTGTCACAAGTGCTCGGCGCGGTGCGGCTGGAAGGGGCGTTTTACTTTAAGGTCTGCGCGAGAGCGCCGTGGGTTTCGACCGGTCCGGCAATGGCCGACATCGGTTCGATCATGATGCCCCGGTGCCAGCACGTCATTCCATTTCACATCATGCTCGAAGGCAATGCCTGGGCCTGGCCCACCGATGGCTCGTCACCGCCTGCCGCGGTCCAGTCAGGAGACATCATCATCGTTCCGCAGGGGGCACAGCACGTGCTCGCGTCACAGGAAAAACCGGCCTTTACTCCCGCCGTCGATTGCGAGCCCTATCGTGATGCAGCCCGGCGGCAAGCACCCTTCAGCCTCGTCGAGATCGGCGGCGGCGGAGACGAGATGACATTTGTCTGTGGCTATCTCGGCTGCGACGACCGACCCTTCAATCCGATCCTCAGCGCGCTTCCGCCGATGCTGATCGTTAAGCCCGCCGATCGGAACTGGGACCTGATCCAGAGCTTGATCGGAATGGCCTTCAATGAAGAAACCTCCCACCAGGCGGGCAGCGAGACGATCCTTTCGAAGCTGAGTGAGCTGATGTTCGTCCAGGCGCTGAGGCACTACATGAACGGCCTGGACGAAGGGGCTGATGGCTGGCTTGCGGGCTTGCGGGACCCCAGGATCGGACGCGTGCTGCAAGTCATTCACGACCGTCCGTTCGAGGCGTGGACGCTCCAGCGGCTGGCGACGGAGTGCGGAATGTCGCGTAGCGTGCTTGCAGAGCGTTTTGTTAAATTCACCGGGGAGCCGCCGCTTGCCTATCTGACACGATGGCGGATGCAGCTTGCTGCGCAACTCCTGCAGAACGGCGAAAGCGTCGCCGCCGTGGCAGATACCATTGGGTACCGGTCCGAAACTGCCTTCCAGCGCGCCTTCAAGAAGTCCGTCGGGGAGACGCCGGCGATGTGGCGGCGACGACGCTAGTGGCCAAAACCAGCGAATTACCTGTCCTACAGCGTACCACATGGGTTATGCGAACGCTCTCACAAGCGAGGATGGCATGGCGAGCGAACGCGCCTAAATCGGCAAGACCCATTGCGCGATCGCCTGCCTGCACAGACCATTGCGCGAACCCCCCGAAATGGTCGCCGAGTCCGGGACTCTTGCGACTCTAGGGCCGTTACGCCTCCCGCCCGGGACCCACGCTCGCAAAGCTGAACGCCAGCAAACCGCCAGTTCAGCGGCGATGCAGCCCGTTTCGGACATAAGCGTTTCACGAGGGACAAGGCGTCCCGCTTGAAGAGGAGAATCCTGATGTCGGCTTTGACGAAGATCCTGACCGGTGCAGCCGGTCTCGCGGCGGCGGTTGGCTTCGCCAGCCCGGCTGCGGCGCAATATTATCCGGGCTATGGCAACAACCAGGGCGGCGTCCTTGGCACGATCATCAACGGCGTGCTCGGCGGCGGCCAATATGGCTATGGCAACGGCTATGGCCAGGGCGGCCAGCAGCTCGCGATCAGCCAGTGCGCCCGCGCGGTCGAGGCTCGCCTCGGCGGCGGCTATGGCGGCGGCTACGGCGGCCACCACAGCTATGGCAATTACGGCTATAACCAGGGCTATGCCCGTGGCCGCGTTGTCGGGATCACCCGCGTCGAGCAGAAGAATTCGGGCATCCGCGTCCGCGGCCTCGCCTCGTCGAACAGCGGCGGCGGTTACGGCTACGGCGGCGGCTATGGCGCGCAGGCCGACCTCAGCTTCAACTGCAAGGTCGACTATCGCGGGCGAGTCGTCGATCTCGACCTCGACCGCCGCAACACCGGCTACGGCTACAACGGCTATTACCGCGGCTACTAAGCCTGAGGTAAAAAGCTGAAAGATGATGCGCCGGGGCTAACGCTCCGGCGCATTTTTGCTATCGCGCGCTAATGACCATCGCACCTTCCCAATCGATCCTGATCGTCGACTTCGGCAGCCAGCTGACCCAGCTGATCGCCCGCCGCGTGCGCGAGGCCGGAGTCTATTGCGAGATCGCCCCGTTCAACAGTGCCGAGGCTGCGTTCGAGCGGCTCTGCCCCGGCGGGCTGATCTATTCGGGCGGGCCAAGCTCGGTGACGGAGGCGGACAGCCCGCGCGCCCCGGCCGCCTTGTTCGACGCCGGGGTGCCGATCCTCGGCATCTGCTACGGCCAGCAGGCGATGGCCGAGCAATTGGGCGGCAAGGTCGTCAGCCACGACCACAGCGAGTTCGGTCGCGCCTTCCTCGAGATCGTCGAGCCCTGCGCTCTGTTCGACGGGCTGTGGGCGGCGGGCGAAAAGCACCAGGTGTGGATGAGCCATGGCGACCGCGTCGACGCGCTTCCCGAAGGTTTCAAGGTCGTCGCGAAGTCGCAAGGAGCGCCATTCGCAGCGACCGCCGACGAGGACCGGCGCTTCTACGGGGTCCAGTTCCACCCCGAAGTCGTCCACACCCCCGACGGCGCGCGGCTGATCGCCAATTTCGTTCGCCATGTCTGCGGGCTTGCGGGCGATTGGTCGATGGGCGCGTTCCGCGACGCCAAGATCGCCGAAATCCGCGCCCAGGTCGGCGGCGGTAAGGTGATCTGCGGATTGTCGGGCGGAGTCGATTCGGCGGTCGCTGCGGTGCTGATCCACGAAGCGATCGGAGTGCAACTGACCTGCGTATTCGTCGATCATGGCCTGATGCGCATGGGTGAGGCCGAGCAGGTCGTGTCGCTGTTCCGGAACAGCTACAATATCCCGCTGGTCCACGTCGACGCGGAGGAATTGTTCGTCGGCGGACTTGCGGGGATCACCGACCCCGAGGCCAAGCGCAAGTTGATCGGCAAGAGCTTCATCGACATTTTCGAGGAGGAAGCGCGCAAGATCGGCGGCGCCGACTTCCTTGCCCAGGGAACGCTGTATCCCGACGTCATCGAAAGCGTCAGCTTCACCGGCGGCCCTTCCGTGACGATCAAGAGCCATCACAATGTCGGGGGCTTGCCCGAGCGGATGAACATGCAGCTGGTCGAACCCTTGCGCGAGCTGTTCAAGGACGAAGTGCGCGTGCTCGGGCGCGAGCTGGGCTTGCCCGAGGCGTTCGTCGCTCGCCACCCCTTCCCCGGACCCGGGCTCGCGATCCGCATTCCCGGCGAAGTGACCAAGGAGAAATGCGACATATTGCGTCGGGCCGACTCGATCTACCTCGAGGAAATCCGCAATGCCGGGCTTTACGACGCGATCTGGCAGGCGTTCGCGGTTTTGCTCCCGGTGCGCACTGTTGGCGTAATGGGCGACGCGCGCACCTACGATGCCGTCTGCGCCCTCCGCGCGGTGACCAGCGTCGACGGCATGACCGCCGATATCTACCCGTTCGACGCGGCGTTCCTGAGCCGCTGCGCGACGCGGATCATCAACGAAGTCCCGGGCATCAACCGCGTGGTCTACGATTACACCAGCAAGCCGCCGGGAACGATCGAGTGGGAGTGAAGTGCTGCCGCCGCCGTCGGATCCGCGGCGGCACGACGTCAGTCGAACAGTTCGGACAGGAAGGACTTCTTGGGCTTGCGGTATCCGTCCTGGCGATAGCCGCGATCGTCCCGATGATTGCGTGACCCGGAAAACTCGTCGCGCATGCCTGAAATTGGACGCGCCGGCTGGCGAACCGGTTCGTTGTCCGCCGCGCTGCGTTCGAGAATCTTGTCGAGTTCGCCGCGGTCGAGCCAGACGCCGCGGCAAGTGGGGCAGTAGTCGATCTCGATTCCCTGTCGCTCCGACATCACCAGGGCTGTCCGGTCGAGCGGGCAAAGCATACCCGCGGTGGTTTGATTGCTGTCCATTGCCTGATCCTTTTTAGGGCTGGCGCAAGTCGCCAGCATCGGTTCCAAGAAATGCAGGAGAGCGAGCGTATGTTCCTCGCCCTCGAGCGGCTGATCTGGGGTACGGCTTATCCGGCGCGCATCGGCTGGATGATTTGCTCTGCGAAGCGGTCCATTTCCTCGGCCTGGGGGCTCATCTGGAGCAGTAACAGGTCGAGGCCAGCGTTCTCATATTCCTCGATCCGCTCGCGCAATTGTTCGGGCGTGCCGATAAGGTTGGGCCGCAGCCCGCGGTTGGAGACGCTATATTCCTGGAGCTTCAGTTCGCGCTCGAGCTGAGTGCCCGATAGCCACTGGTCGAAATTGTCGAAGCCCTTGGGCGGGGTTGGCGGAAGCACGGTAATGCGTTCGAGCTCGCGCTTCGCCTCGGCCTCACTGTCGCGAACGATGGCATAGGCCGCCATTCCGAACTTCATCGCGCCACCGCCGACCCGGGAGCGGCGCGCGTTCATGTCGGCAATCTTGGGCGCGATTGCCTCGACCGGATCGCCGTGCATGACATAGGCGTCGCACTGGGTGGCAATCAGCGTTTTCGCATTTTCGCTTTCGCCGCCGGCGTAGATCGTCGGACGGGGCTTCGCGATTAGCTTTGGCTCGCAGATCGCGTCGGTCAGCGTGTAGCGATCACCGTCATGGGTGAAGCGTTTTTGAGTCCAAAGGCCGTCGACGACCTTGAGCCATTCGCTGGTGCGCGCGTAGCGGTCGTCGTGCTGGTCGAAGTCGAGGCCATATTGAGTCGCTTCGTCGGCCCACCATGACGAGACGACGTTGAGCGCGAGCCGGCCATTCGCGATATTGTCGATGTTGGCCGCGGCCTTGGCGAACAAAGCGGGCTGGTGGAAATTGGGGCGGACTGCGACCATCAGCTCGAGCGTCTCGGTCACCGCGGCGAGCGCGGCGGCGGTCGACCAGGCGTCGAGCGCGGGCGCCTCGACCCCCTTGATGTCGTTGAGGTTGAGTTCGGCGATGAGGCTCAAGTCCCATCCGGTTTGCTCGCTGCGCAAGGCGAGGCGGCGGACATAGTCCCAGCTCGCTTCCATCCCCTCGTCCTCGACGTTGCGCAGCCAGCCGCCGAACACCGGCATCCAATAACCGAATTTCATGTTTTTTCCTTTTGGGCCAGCGCCGCTTCGAGATAATCCACCAATCGCTCGTGCGGGTCCCAGCCGAGCACATCGAGCGGATTGGCGACGAAGTTCGAAAGCGCGTTGATGTCGTAGAAGCGCGGGGTTCCGTCGCGGTCATCGATCACCACCTCGACCCCGCCGACGTCGAGCCCCGCGGCCTGCGCGATCTGCTCGGCGGCGGCGACGATCGCGGGAGTGGGTGTGACCGCCTTCATCGCGATTGCCGAGCGACCCGGCTGGATCAGGCAAGCGTCCGCCGGGCACAGATCGAAGCTGTCGCCACTGCTGTCGATCTCGAGCGCGTAGAGGTAGCGCCCGCCGAGCGTCTCGATTCGCAAAATCGTCCCGCCACGCGGGGGGACATAATCCTGGACCAGAAGCACCTGATCAACCGAGGTCGGGATGGTTGCGTCGGCGATCGATGCCGCAAGATCGTCGCGGGACGCAAAACGGGTAATGCCTGCGCCCGAGCCGCCGATATTGGCCTTGACCAGCAGCGGCCATGCCATGCCCTGGACTGCGGTGAGCAGGTCGGCCGCACGGTGGACGACGCGGGTCATCGGGACGCAGTGACCAAGCGAGGTGATCAGCGACAGCTGACGGGCTTTCGAGCTGTCGATGGCGAGGGTTTCGTGCCCGTTGAGCACCCGCGCTCCGTTGCGACGCCAATGGTCGAGCAGCGCCGAGGCATAGAAAATGCCATGCTCGGGATCGCGGAGGAAAGCCGACATCGCCACCCGGCTGAGGATCAACGGAGTCGGCGGAGCGCTCGCCGCCGGGTCGAAGGCGTGATCGGTCAGCAGGATCTTTTCGAACGCCAGCCCGCGGCGGTCGAGCGCGGCGAACAGCGGCTCGAACCAAAGGGGATGTTCGTAGAGGATAGCAAGCTGGGGGATGATGGCGGCCGATGCGAGGACAACGCCCTATGTGCGACGCCTGCCGTGAAAAACAATGGACGTCACGAAGGTTGCGCTGCGTCGCGTGACGGCGCAGTTTGCGCGCGGATCGGCGGGGGAATTCGGAAATGGACGAGCAGGTACAGGCAAGCACATCGGTTCCGGGCTGGTTCTGGGCGGCAGCCGGTCTGGCGCTACTGTTCGAAGCGTTCGGCTGCGTCATGTATCTGACCCAGGTGACGACCGATGCGGCAAGCCTGCCGATCGATCAGCGCGCGATGTCGAACGCGACTCCGTCGTGGATGGTCGCCGCTTATGCGATCGCCGTGTGGACCGGGCTGGTCGGCGCAATTCTGTTGCTGATGCGGCGCATGCTCGCGGTCCCAGTGCTGCTGGTCTCGCTGATCGCGGTGCTGGTCCAGATCGGGGGAGTCATGCTGGTACCGGCGCTGCGCCAAGTCACTCCCGACGATGCTTTTGCGCTGCCCATCCTTATCACCGTCGCCTGTTACTCCATTTTCATGTTGTCCCGCCTCGCTGGCCGGCGGGGCTGGTTGCGCTAGGCGCGGCCCGCTAGAAGGCGGCGATGTCCACGTTCACGATCGATAGCGGGACCAGCCGCGCAACCCCCAGCCCGGTGCCCGGCAAGCGGATGACCGTGCCCGCCATTCGAGCGCGCAAGAAGGACGGTGTGACCGAGCAGCCGATCGTTATGCTCACCGCTTACACGATGCGGATGGCGCAATTGCTCGACCCGCACTGCGAGATGCTCCTCGTCGGCGACAGCCTGGGACAAGTGATTTACGGGCTGCCGTCCACCGTCCCGGTCACGCTAGAGATGATGTGCGCCCATGGCGCGGCGGTGGTACGCGGAAGCTGGCACAGCCTGGTCGCGGTCGACATGCCGTTCGGAAGCTATGAAGCCTCTCCCGAGCAGGCCTTCGCGAGCGCGGCGCGGGTGTTGAAGGAAAGCGGCTGCGCTGCGGTCAAGCTCGAGGGCGGGGCAGCGATGGCGCCGACGATCGCCTTCCTGTCGGAACGCGGCATTCCGGTGATCGGCCATGTCGGACTGACCCCGCAGGCGGTCAACACGCTCGGCGGCTATGGCGCGCGCGGGAAGAGCGAGGCCGAGGCCGCCAAGATCGTGGCGGACGCCAAAGCGGTCGCCGGCGCCGGGGCGTTCGCAATCGTGATCGAGGGCGTGATGGAAGCAATCGCGGACGAGGTTACCGCCGCGGTCGCGGTACCGGTGATCGGGATCGGGGCCTCGGCGCGATGCGACGGCCAGGTGCTGGTCACCGACGACATGCTCGGGCTGTTCGAGCGCACGCCGCGCTTCGTCAAGCGATACGATGATTTGGCGACGCGGATTGCCGCTGCCGTCGAGGCCTATGCCGGCGAAGTCCGCGAGCGGTCATTTCCGACGGCCGACCAGACCTACCGGCCAAAAAGCGGCTGACCCGGATCGGATTAGTGGGTGCCGAACGTCGCGGTGAGCGGCGCCCGGAATGCAGCGCCGAAGCCGTCGTAGATCGCTCGCGCGGCCTGGGCGATGATGTTCGGGCGGTTGGTCCCGCCGCGCGCGAAGAAAGCCACTGCGATGCGGCGCCCGTCGGGCAAGGTGATGAAGCCGACATCGGTCGACAGGCCCGACAAGGTGCCGGTCTTGTTCTCGACCTGCGTGCCCGTCGGCAGCAGGCCGCGAATGCGGTTCTTGCCAGTCCGGCAACGTCTCATCAAATCGAACAGATAGGAGCGGCTAGACGGTTTGAGCAGCTGCCCGCTGTCGAGGCGCTTGAGCAGGTCGACCATCGCGCGCGGCGTCGAGGAATCGCGGACGTCGCGCAAGTTGCGGCGGTCGCTGAGCAAGCGGGCAATCGTGCGATCGACGCGGACTCCGAGCATCTGGTTCTGGGTCAGCCACGCCTGGATGGTCTTGGGCCCGCCAAGGTTTTTCAAAAACAGATCGGTCGCATGATTGTCGCTGTCGATCAGCATCGCTTCCATTTGCCGGGCGGCGGACTTGCCGCCGATCCGCTCGTCGAGCGAACGGCGTCCGTTCTCGACCTGGGCGAGATAATTTGCGGCGATTGCGACCTTGACGGTACTCGCCATCGGGAACGGTTCGTCGCCGTTGATGCTGACTGTCTCGCCGCTCTTGAGGTCCAGCGCGGCAACGCCGACGTCGCCGGGTGAAGTCGCTACCAGGAAGGCAAGCTGCTGCTCCAGGGAGCGCAGCCCGGGCGAGGACGCCGCCCACGCGGGCTGGGCGAGGGTCGCTGCTAACCAGCAAAGAACAGCAAGATAACGCAAGATCCCTCCCTTAGCCGGCCAAGGAGCATTCAGCGCTCCCCCCGAAGATTCGTTCCAGATGGTTGTGGCCATGTCTCATTCTGGGCTGCGCGATCTTAACGGAAGGTGACGAGTCAGCGCGGCTTGGATGGGCGGGCCATGATCTCGGTCACCTCGCGCATCCGCCCGAGATAGACATTCACCGCGCAGGAATCGGACCGGCAATCGTCGCGCCGGGCGATGAATTGTTCGCGCGTCCTGAGTAGGTCGGCGCGCTTTGCCGCGTCGGCAAGGCCCCACGACTGGCCGTAAAGGACCGCGAGCTGGCGATCGAGCGTTGCCAGATTGCGGTTCCCGCAAACCGTGGTTTCGCCGCGTCCCTTGGCGAATTTGCAGTTGAAACTGGCATTGATCGGCGAATCTGTCGATTTCGAGGTCTCGCGCGGCTGAGGACGAGTGGCCGCGACCGCCGGCGCCGCGACGCGGGGAGTCCGAACCGGCTGGGTAACGACAGCCGGAGGCGACCGGACGGCAGGCATGGTCGGAGCGATGATCGGAGGGAGCCTCGCCGGGGGCGCTACCGGGACTTCCTGGGCCGGCAAGGGCAATGGCTCAACATCGTCCGCGGGGCGCGGGAGGCGGGTCAGCGTCGCAAGCTGCCGCGCCATTGCGTCGGCGCCGGCGAGGCGAAGCGCCGGTCGTCCGCCATCCGCGGTCCCGGTGAGCGAAAAATCGAGTTCCGCGGTCAGGCTTCGTCGCCCGTCCGCAGTCGCGGTCCCGGGAGGCAAGAGCACAACCACCAGCGCGCTGCAGTCGACCGTCCCATCCTCTCCCGCCTCGGCGGCGACCGTCGAATCGATCCGGACGAAGGAATCGCTCATGATTCGATCGAACTCTGCCCGGTCGCGACCCCTGAAGGCGCTCGCCCGCCGCAGCAATTGCTGCTGGAGCAAATCGTGCGCGGCCCGCGAGATACAGGATTGCGCCGGATCGGGGAGCCGCGTCGCGCTCCGGCGGCTCGCTTCGGCACGAATTGTCCCCGGAGGCTCGGCGATCGTCAGCGGATAGCGAATGAGATAGAGCGGCAGCAGCAAAAGCATCAGCACCGCCGCCAGGATCGCGACTTTCTCGAATTGGGCCTTGTTGAACCGATCGCTAGCCGCGCTCTCATTATCGCGGCCGGCCGGGTACGGGTCGCCGTCCCTGCGCGCGCGGTCATAGTCGATGCGTCGCTCGCGATCGCTGAGTACCGCATAGGCCACGGTGATCGCCTTGGCGCGCTCGACCGCCGCCGGGGAGGAATTAGTGTCGGGATGATAACGCCGCATCAGCGCGACGTAGGCAGCGCGGATCACGACATCCTCGCTGTTGGGCGCTACTCCAAGGATGGCGTAGTAATCCGCGGTCACTTTGCCTCCATCACGATGACCGCCTACTCAAAAAACTCGTTCCTGAACAGCGCTTGCTCGCAAAATCCACGAGAGTCTTTGCCTTTGCCGCACGGCGCGCTAGATGAGGCGGCGCCAGCTTTTGTTCATCCGGGGTGGGGAAGAAAAGCGCGAGTTTACCAACTCATCCCCCGACGATCGCGAGAGGACCGACTTGGCGCTTCCCCCTGACACTGCCGAAAGCTTTGCGCGCGAAGTCGATGAAAATCTTCGCCGCGACCGGGCTCGCGACGCCGCCAAGCGCTATGGCGGACTGATCGTCGGCGCGGTGGTGTTGTTCCTGGCGGCCGTCGGCGGTTATTTATACTGGCAGAATCATCAGGTGAAGCAGTCCGAAAGTGCCACGGAGGAATTGGCGGGGGTGCTCGATGACCTCGCTGCCGGCAAGGCCGCGGCCGCCGCGCCCCGATTTGACTCGTTGCGCACGTCCGACTCCGCCGGGGTTCGCGCCACGGCCGGTTTCTCGCGAGCGGCGCTCGCTCTCCAACAGGGCGACCGCAAGCGGGCCTCGACCATTTTCACCGAGCTTGCCGCCGACCAGGAAATTGCCAAGCCCTATCGCGACCTTGCTCTCGTGCGTGGCACCGCGCTCGACTTCGACACCGTCGGTCCGGACGCGGTGATCGCTCGGCTGGAGTCACTCGCCGCGCCGGGGCAGCCATTTTTCGGCAGCGCGGGCGAACTGGTGGGGATGGCATTGATCGCCAAGGGCCAGCGCAACGCCGCAGCGCAATTGTTCGCCAGAATTGCCGGCGACGCGACTGTTCCCGAAACGCTTCGCAGCCGCGCGGTGCAGGTCGCCGGCACGCTTGGCGTCGATGCCAGTGCCGCCTTGCCGATCAGCAACGTCGCCGTCGACCAATAGGAAGCACATTTTATGATTCGTACCTGTTCCTCCGTGCTTGCACTCGTCGGCACCGCCGCGCTGCTGTCGGGCTGCGGGATCATCAACAAGAAACCCAAGGCCACTCCAACGGTGGGCGAGCGCGTGTCCGTCCTGGTCAACGAACTCGACATTGCGGTCGATGCGGAGACTGCCGCTGCGCCGATGTCCGTTCCCCCCGCCACGGCCAATCCCGACTGGAGCCAGTCTGGAGGCAATGCGGCCAAATTGGTCGAGCATGTCGCGCTTGGCGCGAGTGTCGGGCAGGCGTGGGCAGTGTCGATCGGCGAAGGCAGCAGCAACAGCCGACGTCTGGGGGGCGGCCCGGTGGTTGCCGGCGGCAAGGTTTATACGGTCGACACCAGCGGTACCGTTCGGGCCTTCGATGCGAACAGCGGCGCAATCCTGTGGTCCGCCCGGTTCGGCGAAGACAAGGGCAATAGCGCATTACTTTATGGTGGCGGGGTCGCGGTCGACGGCGGCCGGGTCTATGCCACCAATGGGCTCGGCTTCGTCGCGGCGCTCGACGCGGCGACCGGCGCGGCGGTGTGGACAGTTCGCCCCGGCGGGGCGCTGCGCGGGGCGCCGACGGTCGCCGATGGCGCGCTTTACGTCATCAGCCAGGACAATCAGCTCTACTCGCTCAAGACCGCCGACGGAACGACCAGCTGGTCGAGCGCCGCCGCGCTCGAGATTGCCGGCGTGTTCGGCAACGGCTCGCCTGCGGTTGCACGCGGCACGGTCGTTGCCGGCTTCTCATCGGGCGAGCTTAATGCTTATCGCTACGAAAACGGGCGAATGGTGTGGCAGGACGCGCTGTCGCGCACGTCAATCTCGACCGCGGTCGCGGCGTTGAGCGATATCGATGCCGACCCGGTGATTGCCTCGGGCGTGGTCTATGCGCTTGGCCAGGGCGGCCGGATGGTGGCACTCGATATCTTGTCGGGGCAGCGCATCTGGGAACTCAACATGGCCGGGATCTCGACGCCGTGGGTCGCCGGGGACTGGCTGTTCGCGGTCAATGATCGGGCGCAGCTGATCGCGGTCCAGCGGATGACCGGCAAGATTCGCTGGATCAACCAGCTGCCGCGCTGGCGCAACGAAAAGAAGAAGACCGGCCCGATCGCCTATGCCGGCCCGGTCCTTGCCGGCGGCCGCCTGGTCGTGGCCGGGACGAGCGGCGCGCTGATCAACGTAAACCCGATCGACGGCAGCACTCAGTCGCAGACCGAAACCGGGGGATCGGTTCGCTTTCAGCCGGTGGTCGCAAACGGGGCAATGTATTTGCTGACCGACGCCGGGCGGCTGCTCGCCTACCGCTAGAGCCTGATTGTCCGAGGTCGAAGCGATTGGCGCTTCGGCCAATGACGTGAATCAGGCGCTAATCATAAGGTTGACGCTCGCGCGGGAGGCGGGCAGGTGACCGCGCATGCCCCAGCCCACCGTCGCGATCGTCGGCCGCCCCAATGTCGGCAAATCGACGCTGTTCAACCGCCTCGTCGGAAAACGCGTCGCGCTGGTCGATGACCGGCCGGGAGTGACCCGCGATCGGCGCGAGGGCGAAGGCCGGCTGCTCGACCTTGAATTCAGGGTGATCGACACCGCCGGCTACGAAGACGAGGATCCCGAGTCCCTGCCCGGACGAATGCGTCAGCAGACCGAGGCGGCGGTGCGCGAAGCAGACGTCGCCTTGTTCATGATCGACGCGCGCGAAGGATTGACCCCGCTCGACGAGGAGATCGCGCGCTGGCTGCGGAGCGAGGACACGCCGGTCATCGTCGCCGCGAACAAGTCCGAGGGGCGCGGCGCCGAAGCCGGGCGAATGGAGGCTTTCGCACTCGGCTTCGGCGAGCCGTTCGCTCTGTCCGCCGAGCATGGCGACGGGCTGGTCGACCTGTTCGAGGCGCTGCGCCCGTTCATCGACCGCGCCGAGGGCGACGAGATCGAGGAGGAAGAGCCGGTCGAGGGCGGACCGCTCAAGCTCGCGATCGTCGGCCGTCCGAACGCGGGCAAGTCGACGCTGGTCAACAAGATGCTCGGCGAGGAGCGGATGATCACCGGTCCCGAAGCCGGTATCACTCGCGATTCGATCAGCATCGAATGGGTATGGCAGGACAAAGCCGTGCGGTTGATCGACACGGCCGGCCTGCGCAAGCGGCCCAAGGTGCAGGACAAGCTCGAGAAATTGTCCGCCGCGGACACCCGCCGCGCGATCGATTTTGCCGAAGTAGTGGTGCTGCTGCTCGATGCGACTCGCGGGCTCGAGGCGCAGGACCTGCGGATCGCCGATCAAGTGCTCGAGGAAGGTCGCGCGCTGGTGATCGCGCTTAACAAATGGGACGTCGCCGAACATGGCTCGTCGCTGTTCAACGGAGTCAAGGCGGCGCTGCTCGAAGGGTTGAGCCAGCTCAAGGAAGTACCGCTGCTGACCGTGTCGGCGAAGACCGGCAAGGGCATCGATCAGTTGCTTGGAGCGGCGTTCGAGGTTCGCGATAACTGGTCGCGGCGGGTCGGCACGGGCGAGCTTAATCGCTGGTTCGGCAAGGCGGTCGAGACCAACCCGCCACCCGCGCCCGGCGGCAAAAGGATCAAGCTGCGCTACATCACCCAGGTCAAGACGCGCCCCCCGAGCTTCGTCATCTTCGGCAGCCGGGTCGACCAATTACCAACCAGCTATCACCGCTATTTGCTCAATTCGATGCGCCGCGACTTGGGGCTCGGCCCGGTGCCGCTGCGGCTGACGATGCGCGCGACCAGGAACCCGTACGACGATAAGGGCCAATAACGCGCTCTTTACACTTTCACGCTTATGGCGGGGCTTGAACCCCGGCGTGGCGGGGGAGGAGTGACGAGTGGACGAGGGTATCGACATTGTCGATTGGGTACATTTCGAGAAGAGCCGTGCCGAACTGGGGCCAGGCTTTATCCGAATCCTTGGTTATTTTCGCGAGGATGGCGCCAAGACCGTCGCTCGAATCGAAGCCGCGATGCATGAGCAGAATACGGTCGACCTGGTCATTCCCGCGCACACGCTGAAGGGCGAAGCGCGCCAGTTCGGCGCAAACCCGATCGCCGATCGCGCCGAACTGATCGAGCAGACCGCGCGGCTGTGCATCGAAACGCACCGCTTTCCCGACGAATTGGTCGCCGACGTGGTCGCGCTGCGCCGTTTGTGGAACGAGACCATCGACTTGTTCGACAAGGCAACCAACCCGCGGCTGACGCGAGCGCCGCTGCAGGGCGCATTCGGCCGCAGGGCCGCCAACCAGGGGTTCGGCCGAATTTAGGCCAGTGCGTGCATGAACGGACGCCGGCGCAGCGGCTGCTGGCGCCCGCGCGCGAGGCTCCGCCACAGCCATTCGAGCGGGCCGTAGTGAAACCGGTCGAGCCATGGCTTGGACCAGAGCAGCATCAGCGCCCACATCAGCGGTACCACCAGCCATGCCTCGAACCGCGACAGCTTGCCGAACAAAGCGAGACCGTCGCCGTAGAAAATCAACGCGGCAACGATGCTCGTCCCAAGGTAATTGGTGAACGCCGTCCGGCCGACCGCGGCGATCCGCTCGGCCAGCGCTCCGCCGCGACGCGTTGCAAGGATGATCAGCGACGCGTAGCCGATCGCCATCGCCAGCTGGATAAATCCCCCAAGCCCGACGAAGGTCAGGAATATCAGGGGGATGTAGAATTTCGAAAGGATGACCCAAAGCGCAAGCGCCAGCGTCGTTGCGGCGCCGATGGGCAAGGTCCATGCCGCTATCCGGCGGTAGCGGCGATCGTCCCAGGCACCCGTCAGGAAACCCGAGCGGTACCCCGCCATCCCGACCAGCATCAAAGCGAGCGTCGGCAGGATCAACGCGATTGCGCCGCCGAACGGCTGGCCGGCTTTCTCGGTCAGCATATGTTCGGCGCGTTCGTGAGCGGGGGACAAAGCGAGGCGGGTCTCCTCGGCATTCGCGGACGCCGGCTTGTTGGCGAAGCTCGCCATCTCGTTCCACCGCTTGATGTCCTTCGCCGTCGCATTGGCGCCGTGCGCGGCAAGGTCGGTCTGGCGCATTCCGTAGCTCGCCGCGCTGAAGGCGAGCGAGGCGATTAGCAGCAAGGCGCCCGCCCAGACCAGCATGGTCCGTGTCCGGCACTTGCGAAACAGAAACGCGACGAGGCCGGTCAAGGCGTAGAGCACGAGGATGTCGCCGTGCCAGATGAAGTAGAAATGGAACAGGCCGAATGCCAGCAGCACCGCCATGCGCGCATAATGGACGCGCGCCGCGGACTGGCCGGAAGCCTCGGCGCGGTCGATCACGAGCAGCATCGACGCGCCGAACAGCATCGAGAAGAGCGTGCGCATCTTGCCGTCGATGACGATATAATTGGCAAGCCAGATTGCGAGATTCTCGCCGGTGTATCCGCCAAAGGCGACCGGGTTCATGTACGCCGGGAAGATCATTGCGAAGGCGATGACATTGACCGAGAAAATGCCCATCACGGCGATTCCGCGGATGGTGTCGAGCGACTGGATTCGGTCGCGCGCCGGCGAATCGTTTGCGTCAGTCATCGAAGCCCCCCTCGTTCAGGGCTCCCTAGCACGGCAAGCGAGCGTCGGCAGAGTCTTCGACGAACGGTGCTCAGGCTTCGGCGGGCTTGGACTGAAGCTGGATGTAGTTTTCGAGACCCATTCGTTCGATCATGTCGAATTGCTTCTCGAGCGTGTCGATATGCTCCTCCTCATTGGCGAGGATTCGCGCGAATAGGTCGCGGCTGACGAAGTCGCGGACCGTTTCGGCATGAGCGACCGCATCGCGCAACATCGCCACCGCCTCGATCTCGAGATCGAGATCGGACTGGAGGATTTCGGTCACGGTTTCGCCGACGCGCAAGCGGCCGAGCGCCTGGAAATTGGGAAGGCCGTCGAGGAACAGGATGCGCTCTGCAAGCTGATCGGCGTGCTTCATCTCGTCGATCGATTCGTGGCGCTCGAATTCGGCGAGGCGAGCGATGCCCCAATGATCGAGCAAGCGGTAATGCAGCCAATATTGGTTGACCGCGGTCAGCTCATTGCGGAGCGCTTCATTCAATTGCTCGATTACCCGTGCGTCGCCGGTCATTACTGCCTCCTGAGTTCGCATCGCTCATAGGCTGAAACGAGCCTCGACGGAAGCTCAAAAGTGGCGAAAATCCGGGGAATCTTTGTGAATGAGAGTCAGTCTCACTCGCGTTTCAGGCGGCCCGCGCATCGACGCTGAGCAATATGGCGCGCTCGCTCGCGATCAATTCCTCGGCATGGTCGCGGCACGAGCCGCATTCGAACTGGCAGCCGAGCGAGCGAAACGCACTCTCGGGGCAGGGGCAACCGCGCCGGGCGGCGTCCCGAAGGTCCCTCTCGCGAATCGCATTGCAGCTGCACAGGATCATTCCTGTCGAATAGCGCTAATGCGACGAACTCGCAATAGGTCAGTCAATCACGAGTTAGAGGCGGGAGTGTTCATCAGCTTGGGAAAAAATCCCTCGTGCGCGGCGCGCAGCTCGGCGAGGGGGATTTCCTTGTCGAGGAAGTTCACGGTTCGGCCCCCGGTAACGCCAATTCGCAGGACCGCGACCGGCACCTCGATCAGGCTGTCGTAATAGCCCGGCGGTGCAGTGACGACGTAACGGCCCTGGTCTTCACCGAACGCCGCCGCAGGGTCGTCGTCGAGCCGATCGAGGTGGGCGCCGATTCCGCCCGCGAGCGCCATTTCGGCAATCGCGACGAGCAAGCCGCCATCGGCGACGTCGTGGACCGCGCTATATTCTCCACGGGACAGTTCGTCGCGGACGAACTCGCCGGCGCGGCGCTCTTCGGCAAGATCGACCGGCGGCGGTGGTCCGCCCAGACGAGCGCCGATCTCACGCAGCCACAGCGACTGGCCGAGATGCCTGCCGTGGCCCCCAATCAGGATGATGTCATGACCCTCGGCCTTGAAGCCGATTGTCGCGCTGGCTTCCCAATCGTCGAGCAACCCGACCGCGCCGATCGCGGGGGTGGGGAGGATGGCGCTTCCGCTGCCGTCGTCGTTCTTGGTTTCATTGTACAGGGACACGTTGCCACTCACGATCGGCATGTCGAGCGCGAGACACGCCTCGCTCATGCCTTCGAGGCAGCCGACGATCTGGCCCATGATCTCGGGACGCTGGGGGTTGCCGAAGTTGAGGCAATTGGTGATCGCAAGCGGGCGCGCGCCGACCGCGCACAGATTGCGGTACGCCTCGGCGACCGCCTGCTTGCCGCCTTCATGGGGGTCGGCGAAGCAGTAGCGCGGGGTGCAATCAGTGGTCATCGCCAGCGCTTTTCGAGTGCCGTGGATTCGGACCACGGCGGCGTCGCCGCCGGTCTGGACCGTGTCGGCGCCAACCTGGCTGTCATATTGCTCCCAGATCCAGCGGCGGCTGGCGATCGCGGGGCTGGCCATCAACTTCAACAAATCGGCGGCGATGTCAGTACTTTCAGGGACGTCGCCGAGCGGTGCGGGGGGCGGGGTGCGGACGAACGGGCGCTCGTACAGCGGGGCGTCGTCGGCAAGCGGGCCGAGCGGGATGTCGCACACCGTCTCGCCATTCCACACCAATTCCATTCGGCCGGTGTCGGTAACGGTGCCGATCACCGCGAAGTCCAATTCCCATTTTTTGAAGATCGCCTCGGCTTCGCCCTCGCGGCCGGGCTTCAATACCATCAGCATCCGTTCCTGCGATTCGGACAGCATCATCTCATAGGGAGTCATGCCCTCCTCGCGCTGCGGGACCGCATTCATGTCGAGGCGGATGCCGACCCCGCCCTTGCTCGCCATCTCGACCGAGGAGGAGGTCAGGCCCGCCGCCCCCATGTCCTGGATCGCGACGATCGCGTCCGACGCCATCAGTTCAAGGCACGCCTCGATCAGAAGCTTCTCGGTGAACGGGTCGCCGACCTGCACGGTCGGGCGCTTTTCGTCCGAATCCTCGGAAAAGTCGGCGCTCGCCATGGTGGCGCCGTGAATACCGTCACGCCCGGTCTTCGAGCCGACATAGACGATCGAATTGCCGACGCCCGACGCGGCGGAGTAGAAAATCTTGTCCTGATCGGCGATCCCGACGGTCATTGCGTTGACCAGGATATTGCCGTCGTAAGCGGCGTCGAAATTCACCTCGCCGCCGACGGTCGGAACGCCGACGCAATTGCCATAGCCGCCGATCCCGGCGACCACTCCGGCGACGAGGTGGCGGGTCCTGGGATGGTCGGGCCGGCCGAAGCGCAGCGCGTTGAGATTGGCGATCGGGCGCGCGCCCATGGTGAACACATCGCGCAAGATCCCGCCGACCCCGGTCGCCGCGCCCTGATAGGGTTCGATGTATGACGGATGGTTGTGGCTTTCCATCTTGAAGATCGCGGCCTGGGGCTTTCCGTCGGGGCCGTCGCCGATGTCGATCACCCCGGCGTTCTCGCCCGGGCCGCAGATCACCCAAGGGGCGCTGGTCGGGAGTTTCTTCAAATGCAGGCGCGAGCTTTTGTAGGAGCAATGCTCGGACCACATCACCGAGAAGATGCCGAGTTCGACGAGGTTCGGCTCGCGCCCCAGCGCGGCCAGCACTTGCTCATATTCTTCGGGAGCGAGACCGTGTTCGGCGACGATCCGGGGCGTGATCGGGAGGTTGGACATCGGCGGTCCCTAGCCGTGCGAAGGTGACAAAAAAACCCCCGGCGAGCGGGCCGCCGGGGGTCTGTAATCATTGTACGCAAGAAGTCAGCTACGGCAGCTCTGGCCGTTGTACGTAACGGTTGCAGCGGTTGCGTCTCCAACCAGCGTGGGCGTTCCGGGTTCGCCCGGCTTGACCGGAGTGGCCCGGGCGGCCTTGTCGGTCTTGAGCCGCGCCGCGCCGTCGCTGAGCCAGTCGATATAGACCAGGCTGTTGTCCTTGCAGCGGTAGGTCTTGCTGGCGGTAATCGACGGCGGCAATACCACGCCGGCGGTGTTGACCGCGTTACCGTGGTCGACCCCGGAAACAATGGTGTGGTCCTGCTTGTCGCAGGCTGCGAGCGCCGCGGTGGCGAAGAGGGCGAGGAGGAGTCTGTTCATTTCGCCGTCTTTCGCGGGCACACCATGATGCGTCAAGTCACGATTGCGCTTTGTCCGCACAGGCAATAGCATTCTTATATGCAAGAACCGCACAGCAGCGAGAGAATCCAGCGCGTGCGCATCGGCCTGACCGGGCTGGCGTTCGTATTCCTGCTGGTCCTGCTCGGTACTGCGATCAGCCGCTCGGGCGAGTCGCCGCCGGCAGCGCCGGTCGCGGCCAGCGGGCTCGACAATGACGTGGTTCCCGACGAGCCCCTCGCCGAACTGGGGGTTGCGCCGGGGCAGTCGACGACTGACCACCGCGCCGCCGAACGCGCGAGCGACGCCGCCACGCGGCGGTGAGACGCGCCGCGCTCCTCGCAATTGCGGGGGTGCTGCTGATCGGCGCCTCCGCGATCGCCGTCAGGGTCTCAAACCCCGAGCCGCCGATTTCCCCCGCCGCAGCCCCCAAACCCAAGCTTGCGCTGCTGACCAGCCTCCCGCTGATCTTCGCCGACTCCTTTTCACTCGAGGGCGGCGGATCGCCCGCGCTGGAGTCGCTCGAACGACATTATGCGGTCGAGCCGATCGGCGTTGGCGACGCCACCAGCCTTGCCGGAAAGTCGCTGTTGCTGATGGCGCACCCGCGCGCGCAACCGGCCGAAGCCCTGGTCGAATTGGATGCCTGGGTGCGGGCGGGGGGCCGCCTGCTGCTGCTCGCCGATCCGAAGCTCGACTGGCACAGCGAACGCCCGCTCGGCGATCCGCTGAGGCCGCCGCCCGATTTCGCCGACAGCGGGTTGCTCGCCCACTGGGGACTGGCGCTTGGCGGGCCAATTGTAGATGGCCCGGTAGTGCGTCCCGCCGCCGGAAAGCAAATTCTGTTCGTCTCGCCGGGTCGCCTGGCCAGCCGGGCCGCGTGCCGAATCAGCGATGACGGACTGATAGCGCGCTGCGCAATCGCACGCGGCGCGGTGACGGTGATCGCCGACGCGGATTTTCTAAATCTGGCGGGACCGGGGGCGATCGATGGCCCGACCGCGCAAAATCTCGAGCTGCTGATCGGCGAGCTCGCCCGTCTCAAGACTCGGCAACCTGCTCGCCCACAACCTTATCCACAAGCCCGTCCCAAAGAACAAGCCAAGAACGACTAGTTAAGATTAGTTAGGAAAGTGTGAGATTTCCGCCACTAGGCATGAATTCCCTAGTTGTGGCATCGAATCCCATTGTATCCCGCCCAATGTTGAGTTACCAACACTGGCGTAAGCGCGGGGCACACCTGTTGAGTCTTTAACCAGACAGCGGGCCCACGGGAAACCGTGAGTCTGAGAACGGGAAAGCTGCGCCCTGAGGAGTGGGTCGTGGCATTAGAGCATCTGTTCCAAGGCAGTGCTTTGAACGCGGTGGACGCGAAGGGTCGCGTTTCCGTGCCCGCTTTCCTGCGCGCCGTGATCGAGCGCCGCGGTGATGCCCGGACCATCGTCCTCGCCAAGCACGATTCGTTCGGCGCACTGAGTGCCTACGACCCGGCTTATGCCGCATACCGGCACGCCAAGCTCGAGCGCCTTCTCGAGAAGCAGGAAACCGATCCCGCCGCGGAACTCGATTATGCGCGGCGCACGATGATGGCGTTCGGAGCGACCGAGGAAGTGCCCTATGACAGCTCGGGTCGAATTGTCTTGCCGCCGATGATGCGCCGCAAGGGCGAGATCGGCGACCTCGCTCTGTTCATCGGCGTGGGCGAAACCTTTCAGATCTGGAACCCCGAGCGGTTCCTCGCCGACCGCAATATACCCGAGGACATGAAAGACATCGCGCGCTTCCGGCTCGAGGAGCGCGGCCTATGACTTCCGCCACTCACGTGACCGGATTTGCTCCTCATGTCCCGGTCCTGATCAATGAGGTCGTTGCCGGTCTCGCCGTTGTCCCCGGCGAGACGTATGTGGACGGCACGTTCGGAGCAGGAGGCTATACCCAGGCCCTGCTCGGGGCGGGGGCGGGACGAGTGATCGGGTTCGATCGCGATCCGGATGCGATCGCCAACGGCCCCGCGCTCGTCCCGGACCCGCGGCTGACCCTGATCCACGAACGATTTTCGCAGATGGACCAGGCGCTGGGCGCGCGCGATCTCCTGCCGGTGGACGGCGTTGCCCTCGATATCGGGGTGTCATCGATGCAACTCGACCAGGCGGAGCGCGGCTTTTCCTTCTCCAACGACGGCCCGCTCGACATGCGGATGAGCCGGTCCGGACAAAGCGCCGCGGAATTTCTCAACGAGGCCGATGAGGCCGAAATCGCCCGGGTTCTCCGCGACTATGGCGAGGAGCCGCGCGCGCGCAGCGTCGCCCGCGCGATCGTCGCGGCGCGCCCGCTGACCCGCACCGCCGAACTGGCCGCGCTCGTCCGCAAGGCGCTCGGTCATCACGCCGGGATGAAGAGCGACCCCGCGACGCGCACGTTCCAGGCGATCCGCATCCACCTCAATGCCGAACTCGACGAGCTCGAGCAGGGGCTGCGCGCCGCCGAGCGTTCGCTGCGCACCGGCGGCCGGCTCGCCGTGGTCACCTTTCACAGCCTTGAGGATCGCATCGTCAAGCGCTTCCTGCGAACCCGCAGCGGGGCCACCCCGTCCGGTTCCCGCCATCGCCCAATGGCAATTGCCGGCCCGTCACCCAGTTTCGAACAAGTCGCCAAGCCGCTGTCGCCATCGGACAGCGAGCTGGCCCGCAACCCGCGCGCGCGCTCGGCCCGGCTCCGTACTGCGGTCCGGACCAATGCGCCCGCGTGGGACCAGGAGAAAGCAGCATGAGCACGCGCAGTTTCCGATCGGTGTTCATGGTCGGTGCGATCGCCAGCGCCGCGCTTGGTTGCTACCTCGTCAGCCTGCGCGTGGCGTCCGAGCGCGCGGCGCTCGAAAGCGTCGAGAACCGCATCGTCCTTGCCCAGCGCGACATCCGCCTGCTCGAAACCGAGATTGGAACGCGCGGCCGCCTTGCCCAGCTCGAGCGCTGGAACGTCAAGGTGATCCGCCTGTCGGCACCGAGCGCCGACCAGTTCGTCGACGGCGCATTCCAGCTTGCCACATTGGTCAAGCCCGACCGCCAGCAAATACTCGACGCGCCGATGGTCCTTGCGGCGACACCGGTGTCGCCATCGCGTCCGCCCGCCTTGACCAGCGACAGTGCCAATGCGCCGCGAGCGTCGCGGCCGATCGGCGAGATGATGCACGTCGCCAATTACAGCAGCCCCCAGCCGCGGCCGGCGCAGGTCGCGGTTTCGCGCGCGGTCCCCAGGGCGAGCACGGAACCCTCCGAGGCCATTGCAAGAAAGACCACCGCCGGAACGAAGACCGTCAAGACCGCTTCGTCCGACCCGCTTGCCGCATTATTGACCGCTATTGCCAAGAACGAGCCCGCCTCGCCCGCCACCAAGGAATCCGGCTCGAACTGATGAACGCTCCGACGCCCGCTCTCGTCGCCCGGCCCGAGCGGCTCCGACTGGTCGGACAGCGCCGCCAGATTCTCGGCGTCATGCATCAGCGGCTGATGATCGGAATGCTGATCTACGGCGGAATCGTCGCGTTGATCCTTCTTCGCCTGGTCTATCTCGCAGCATTCGGCGACCATGCCGGGCGCAAGGGCGGGCCGCTCGATCTTGCGCCCGAACGCGGCGACATTATCGACCGCAACGGCCAGCCGCTTGCGGTGACGATCGACGCCTGGACAATCGGGCTCCAGCCGAGCCAGGTGATCGGCAACAAGCTCGATCTCGCTCAGAAACTCAGCGTACTGATGCCGGAGAAAGACGCAGCGACCTATCTCGCCATGCTTCGCTCGGGGCGCAGTTTTTACTATTTGCGGCGCCGCGCCGCGCCGGCGCTGGTCGACGCGATCAATTCGCTCGGTGAGCCCGGGCTGGCCTTGTCGCGTGAGCCCGACCGCCTCTATCCGCAGACCGCGCTTGCCGCGCACGTGCTCGGCTATACCGACGTGGACGGCAACGGAACCGCCGGAATCGAGCGCGCCTACAACGACCGCCTGCGCGATCGGGCCGCCCGGGGAACCCCGCTGACGCTGTCGATCTCGAGCCGGATCCAGCAAGCGCTCGAGCATGAGCTCAACGACGCCATGGTCCATTTCTCCGCGATCGGCGCGGCGGGAATCATCATGGACATCCACACCGGCGAAGTGCTCGCGATGACCTCGCTGCCGCAGCTCAATCCGAACGCCGCGGGCAAGGGCAGTGTCGAGGCGCGCTTCAACCGCGCCACGCTCGGGGTCTATGAACTCGGCTCGACCTTCAAGCCGTTCACGGTGGCGATGGCGATGGATGCCGGCGTCATCAAGTCGCTCGGCCAGATGTACAATTGCCCGCAGGCGCTTCACGTCGCGGGGCGAACGATCAACGACACCCATCCGTTCGGCCGCGCCTGTTCGGTGACCGAAATCATGAAGGAAAGCTCGAACATCGGGTCCGCCCAGATTGCCCAGCAATTGGGCGCGACCCGGCAAAAGGCCTTCCTCGGCAAGATGGGCTTTCTCGATCCGGTCGGGATCGAGCTTCGCGAACGCGGCCGCACTCTGAGCCCGGGCAAAAACTGGAATGTGGTCGAAACGATGACGGTCGGCTTCGGCCATGGCATCGCGGTCACGCCGCTCCATCTCGCCTCCGGCTATGCGACTTTGTTCAACGGCGGCGTTTATCGCCCGGCGACGATTATCAAGATCGATGCAAAGCATCCGGTCGGCGCCGGCCGCCGCGTATTTTCCGAAGACACCAGCTACAAGATGCGCGCGCTGCTGCGACTGGTCGTGACCAAGGGTACCGGCAAGAAGGCCGACGCGCCCGGCTATCGAGTCGGCGGCAAGACCGGCACCGCGGAGAAATATCATAACCGGTCGCTGAAGGTGACGAGTTTCGCCGGGGTGTTTCCGATGGATGAGCCGCGCTTCGTAATCGTCGCGATGCTCGACGAACCCAAGGCCACCGCCGAAACCTATGGCTTCAGCACCGCCGGGTGGAACGTTGCACCGCTGATCAGCCGGACGATCAGCCGCATCGCCCCGATGCTCGGGGTGCGGCCCGACAGGAAGCGCGAGCCGAACATGGCCGAAGTGCTTCCCTACGTGCACGAAAAAGACGAGTAGGCGGCCATGCGTTTGGGCGATCTTGCCGGTATCGTCAGCGATTCCGCCTCGACGGGCCTTGCCCGCGAGCATCAGGTCGTTGTGACGGGCTTTGCGCTTGATCATCGCCAGGTCGCGGCAGGCAATATCTTCGGGGCATTTCGCGGTGCCCGTTTCAATGGCGAGGATTTCATCGCCGAGGCGGTAAAGCGCGGCGCCATTGCAGTCGTCGCTCGGCCCGAAGCGCCGGTCAAGGGTGCGGTGCACCTCGCCGCCGACGAACCGCGCAAGAAATTCGCCGAACTCGCCGCGCGCTTTTTCGCGCCGTTTCCTGAGACTGTAGTCGCGGTCACCGGCACCAATGGCAAGACCTCGACCGTCGAAATGACTCGCCAATTGTGGCGCATCGCTGGACATCGCTCGGCCTCGGTCGGGACGCTCGGGGTGACCACCGCCGACGACCAGATCAGCACCGGCCTTACCAGCCCCGACATCGTGACCTTCCTGTCGAACATGGCGGGGATGGAGCGGATGGGGATCAGCCACGTCGCCTTCGAAGCCTCGTCGCACGGGCTCGACCAGTATCGCGCCGAGGGGGTGCCGGTGAGCGCCGCAGCATTCACCAACCTGTCGCGCGACCACCTCGACTATCACGCCGGCATGGATGAATATTTCGCGGCCAAGATGCGGCTGTTCGAGGAGGTTGTGGCCACCGACGGCACCGCGGTGGTGTGGACCGGCGATGCCAGGTCGACCGAAGTAATCGAGCGGGCCGGCCGGCGCGGATTGAAGGTGCTCACCGTCGGGAATGATGCGGGTACCATTGCGCTCGTCTCACGCCAGTCGACCCCGCTCGGGCAGCAACTCATCCTCCGGCACGCCGGGAGCGAGCATCAGCTGATGCTGCCGCTGATCGGTGCCTACCAAATTGCCAATGTGCTGGTCGCGGCCGGCTTGGTGCTTGCGACCGGGGGCGACTGGGCGGAGACTGTTGCGGGAATGGCGCGTGTGTCCCCGGTGCGCGGCCGGCTCGAACGAGCAGTAATCACGCGCGCGGGGGCACCCGTCTATGTCGATTATGCGCATACCCCCGACGCAATCGAGGCAGCGATCGAGGCGCTTCGCCCGCACGTCGATGGCCGGCTGATCATCGTCCTTGGTGCCGGCGGCGACCGCGATGTAGGCAAGCGCAGCGCGATGGGCGAGGTCGCGGCGCGGCTTAGCGACGTGGTGATCGTCACCGACGACAATCCGCGCGGGGAGGATCCCGCTGCGATCCGCCGGGCGGTCATCGAGGGAGCGCGCGGAGCGAGCGAGATCGGGGACCGGCGCGAGGCGATTGCGGCGGCGATCGCGATGGCGACTTCCGGCGATATCGTGCTGATCGCGGGCAAGGGCCATGAGCAGGGGCAGGTCGTCGGCGACCGGGTGCTGCCGTTCGACGACGTCGGCGTCGCGCGCGAGTGCGCGGCATGAGCGCGCTGTGGACCTCCGATGAAATCGTTGCCGCGACCGGCGGAGCGTTTCACGGCGAACCGTTCGATGCGAGCGGAGTAACCTTCGACAGCCGCGAAGTCGGCTCGGGCGACCTGTTCGTGGCGATGCCGGGAAGCGCGACTGACGGCCATCGCTTCGTCGCGGGGGCTTTCGCGGCGGGGGCAGTCGCAGCGATCGTCAGCTCGCCCGTGGAGGGACCGCACGTCCTGGTCGCCGATGTCGCGAAGGCGTTGACCGACCTCGCGATCGCAGCGCGCGCGCGGATGTCGGGCAAAGTGATCGGCATAACCGGATCGGTCGGCAAGACCTCGACCAAGGAAGCGCTCTACGCCGCGCTCGCCCGCTTCGCGCGCGGCAACGTGCACCGCTCGGTCAAGAGCTACAATAATCACACGGGTGTGCCGCTGAGCCTCGCCCGGATGCCGCGGTCGAGCGAATTTGCCGTGCTCGAGATGGGGATGAACCATTCGGGCGAGATCGCCGCTTTGACCCGGCTGGTTCGGCCCCACGTCGCGCTGATCACGACGATCGCCGCGGCGCACATCGAACATCTCGGATCGATCGAGGCAATCGCCGACGCCAAGGCCGAGATTTTCGAGGGCCTCGAGCCCGACGGGGTCGCGATCCTGCCCGAGGATACGCCCCATCGCGAGCGGCTGCTCAAGGCGGCGCGACCGCATGCCGCCCGGACCATCACCTTCGGGGGAGGCGAGGCCGATGTCGGCGCGATCCACGCCGTGCGCTCCGACGATGGCGGAAGCCTGGTCACGGCACGGCTGCTGGAAAGCGAGCTTACCTTCACCATTGCCCAGCGCGGCGATCATTGGGTCACCAATTCGCTGGCTGTGCTCGCCGCGGTCGAGGCGGTCGGCGCGGACCTTGCGGTTGCCGGGCTGGCGCTCGCCGACATGGCCGGGCTCAAAGGCCGCGGGGAGCGTCATACACTGGGCATCGATGGCGGCAACTATCTGCTGATCGATGAAAGCTACAATGCCAATCCCGCCTCGATGGCCGCGACCCTCCGGGCACTTGGTGCGGAGCGCGACGTGGCGCGGCGGATTGCGGTGCTTGGCCCGATGCGCGAGCTTGGCGGGACCGCTTCGGCGCAACATGCCGCGCTCGCGCCAGCGATCCTCGACGCCGGGGTCGATCACCTGGTCCTGGTCGGGGAGGAGATGGCTCCGCTTGCAGCCGCGCTCGATAAGGCGATCGCGGTCGAGCGGGTCGCAGATGTCGACGAGGCGGTGGAGCGGCTGTCGCGACTGGTCCGCCCGGGCGACGCGGTGCTGGTCAAGGCGTCAAACTCGATCGGGCTTGCGCGGCTGGTCGAAGCGATGGCAGGGGGCGGACCATGCTCTATCTGATCGCCGAGCAGCTGGGCTTTCCCGGCATCCTCAACCTCATTCGCTACCTCAGCTTTCGCGCCGGTGGAGCAAGCGCCACCGCCTTGCTGATCGGGCTGATGATGGGACCGGCATTCATCCGCTGGCTGCGCGCGCGCCAGGGCAAGGGACAGCCGATCCGCGCCGACGGGCCGCAGACTCACCTCGCCAAGCGCGGCACGCCGACGATGGGCGGACTGATGATCCTCGTCGCGGTGTTCATCTCGGTGCTGTTATGGATGGATCTCGCCAATCCCTACGTCTGGGCGTGCCTGCTCGTCACCGCGGGGTTCGGGCTGATCGGATTCCTCGACGATTATGACAAGGTCAAGAAATCGCATCATGCCGGTCTGTCGGGCAAGATGCGGCTGGCGCTGGAATTCGCGCTCGCGGGGTTCGCGACCTGGCTGATGGTGCGCGTCGGGGGGACCGAGCTTTATCTGCCGTTCGTGCAAGGGCCCGTAGTCGATCTCGGCTGGCTGTACATCGCGTTCGGCGCCTTCGTGATCGTGTCGTTCGGCAATGCGGTCAATCTGACCGACGGGCTCGACGGGCTGGCCACCATGCCGGTGATCATCGCCTCTATGGCGTTCCTGCTGATCGCCTATCTGGTAGGCAATGCGCTCTATGCCGAATATCTCGGGATTCCGCACGTTCCCGGCGCCGGCGACCTGACCGTATTATTGCTCGCGATCGTCGGCGCCGGGCTTGCATTCCTGTGGTTCAATGCGCCCCCCGCGGCGGTGTTCATGGGCGACACCGGCAGCCTTGCGCTCGGCGGCGCACTTGGCGCGGTGTCGGTCGCGACTCACCACGAATTCGTGCTGGTAGTCGTCGGCGGGCTGTTCGTACTCGAAGCGGTCAGCGTGATCGTGCAGGTGTTCTGGTTCAAGCGCTTCGGCCGGCGGGTATTCAGGATGGCCCCGATCCACCATCATTTCGAGCATCTCGGGTGGAGCGAGCCGACGGTGGTGATCCGCTTCTGGATCATCAGCTTCATCCTCGCGCTGGCGGGCTTGTCGACGCTGAAGCTCAGGTGATCACCGCCCGCGCGTTCGCTGGAAAACATTACGCCGTCCTCGGCCTTGCGCGAAGCGGGCTTGGAACGGTCGAAGCGCTGCTGGCGAGCGGTGCAAAAGTGACCGCGTGGGACGATAATTCGGAAGCGCGGGAAAAGCTGTGCTCCCGCGAAGGCGGGAGCCCAGGCCTGGATCCCCGCCTTCGCGGGGATACGGAAATGGACTTCGGCCAATTCGACGCGCTCGTGCTCTCGCCCGGAATTCCCCTCATCCGCCACCCAATTGTCCCACGTGCGCGGGAGGCAGGCCTCGAAATCATCGGCGACATTGAACTGTTCGCTCGTGCCCGGCCCGAGCTCCCGCCGCACAAGGTGGTCGGGATCACGGGCACCAACGGCAAATCGACCACCACCGCTTTGGTCCACCACATCCTCAAGACCGCGGGCATGCCGAGCCTGATGGGCGGCAACATCGGATTGCCGATCCTCGCGCAGGACCCGCTTCCCGAAGGCGGGGTCTACGTACTCGAACTATCGAGCTACCAGCTCGACCTCACGCGCAGCCTCGACTGCGACGTCGCGGTGCTGCTCAACGTGACGCCCGATCATTTAGATCGGTATGAGAGCTTTGATTCTTATCGCGCTTCGAAGTTTCGACTTTTCGAAATGCAATCCCGCGAACATTCGGCCGTCTACGCGACCGACGACACAGCGGTGCGCGAGTTCTTCATGGATTTAGTTGGCGGTGCCGGGAGAATTGCCCGCCCGATTTCGGGGCAGCCGATCGAATGGGCAGAACAACACGAATGGCCAATGCTGCAAGGTCCTCACAATGCTGCGAATGTCCTAGCGGCCGAGCATGTCCGAGTAGATCTTGGCATCCACATTGACACGTTTTTTCAAGCCTTGCGCACCTACCCCGGCCTCCCACACCGTATGGAACGCATTCGCGAGCGCGACGGCATTCTCTTCGTCAACGACAGCAAGGCGACCAACCCGACCGCGACCGCGCCCGCGCTAGCCGCCTTCCCGGCGATCCGCTGGATACTCGGCGGGCAGGCCAAGAGCGACAACCTCGACGAATGCGCGCCGTATTTCTCGCATGTGCGCAAGGCCTATACGATCGGCGAGGCGAGCCACTTGTTCGCGGCGCTGCTCGAGCCGCACATGGCGGTCACGGAATGCGGCACGCTCGACGTCGCTGTGACAGCCGCCGCTTCCGAAACGCAACGGGGCGATACGGTGCTGCTCTCGCCCGCCTGCGCCTCGTTCGACCAATATCGTGATTTCGAAGCGCGCGGCGATCATTTCCGCGCGCTGGTGGAGGCGTTATGAGCACGACATCGCTGTCCGGGCGGATCAAGGCCACCGCCGCGCTTGCCGATCCCAATCGCTACGGGCGCTCGGACCGCTCCGCCGCGAGCCGCTGGTTCTGGGAGATCGACCGCGTCCTGCTGCTGATGATCGCGGTGCTGATCGGGATCGGCCTGATCGCCGTCGCCGCCGCCTCGCCCGCCGCCGCGCAGCGCTATTCGGGCGGGTCGGTGCGTATCAACGAGCTGTTCTTCTTCTATCGCCAGATCATGTGGATCGCGGTCTCGCTTCCGGTAATGATCTTCATCTCGATGATGCCGCGCGAGCGTGCCCGCCGCTTTTCGCTCGGCGGCGCCTTGCTGTTCCTCGTCCTGCTCGCCGCCGTGCCGTTCATCGGCGCCGAAAAGAATGGTGCCGTCCGCTGGCTCGAGCTTGGCGTCGGTCAATTGCAGCCGTCCGAATTCCTGAAACCCTTCTTCGTCGTCGCCATGGCGTGGCTCTTCTCGCTCAAGGAAAAGGAGAAGGGGCTTCCGATCTTCTGGCTGTCGGGCGCAATGCTCGGTTTCGTTGCCATCTTCCTCATGCTGCAACCCGATTTCGGATCGACGATCATCTTCGGCACCGTCTGGATCGCGATGCTCGCGCTTGCCGGCCTCAACCTGCGAATTCTTGGTACGCTCGGCGTCATGGGCTTAGTCGCAGTGGTCCTGGCTTACTTCTTCTACGACGTGGCCCAAATCCGCATCGACGGGTTCCTGTTCGGCGAGGGCGACAATTTCCAGACCGAAAATGCGATGCGCACGCTGACCGCCGGTGGCCTGTTCGGGATGGGCCCGGGCGGGGGCACGCGCAAGTTCGGCCTGCCCGAGCCCCACACCGACTATATTTTTTCGGTGATCGGGGAGGAGTTCGGATTGATCGCCTGCATCGCCATCGCTTTGCTCTACATGGGGATCGTCGCGCGGGTGCTCATCAAATTGCTCGACGAGGAATCGAGCTTCGCGATCCTCGCCGCTGCTGGACTTGCGATCCAGTTCGGGCTGCAGGCGCTGATCAACATGGCGGTCAACGTCCAGATCGCTCCGTCCAAGGGGATGACCCTGCCGTTCATCAGCTACGGCGGCTCATCGATGCTGGCCTTGTCGATCGGCATGGGATTGCTGCTCGCCTTCACGCGGCGAAATCCTTATCTGACGCGCTCGCCCTATATCGTGAAATGGGGCGGGGAGAAGTTGCGCCCATGAACATCACCCTCGCCGCGGGCGGGACCGGCGGGCACCTCGTCCCCGCGCACGCGCTTGCCGCGGAGCTGACCGCGCGCGGCCATGGCGTTTTGCTCGTCACGGATGATCGCGGCGCCAGATATCCGGGGCTGTTCAAGGGCGTTCCGGTGCACATCCTGCCCGCCGGCCAGCTCGCGGGGGGGCCGTTGGGACTGATCAGGGCGATCGGCTCAATCCTGTCGGGGCGGCGCCAGGCCAAGCGCCTCTACCGGGAATTCCGGCCCGATGCGGTGGTCGGCTTTGGCGGTTACCCCGCTTTGCCCGCTTTGCTTGCCGCCAGTTCGGCGCGCGTGCCGACCATCCTGCATGAACAGAATGCCGTGCTCGGGCGGGTCAATCGACTGCTTGCCGGAGAGGCGCGGGCGATCGCGACCGCTTATGCCCATGTCGAGCGGTTGAAACCCGCGCATCGGGCCAAGGCGGTGCTGGTCGGCAATCCGGTGCGCGAGGCGGTGATCCGGCTCGGCGAATTGCCATTCCCGCCGTTCGACGACACCGCGCCGTTGAAGATCCTCGTCACCGGCGGGAGCCAAGGGGCGACCATCCTCGGCCGAATAGTGCCCGATGGGCTCGGGCTGCTTCCTCCCTCGCTGCGGCTTCGGCTGCAAGTCGTCCAGCAGTGCCGCGCCGACGATATCGAGACGGTTCGCGCTCGCTACGCCGCGCTTCGGATCCCGGCCGAGCTGTCGACCTATATCGAGGACATGCCGACCCAGATCGGCGAGGCGCATCTGGTGATCGCTCGCGCGGGCGCTTCGACCATCGCCGAACTCACCGCGGCCGGCCGCCCCGCGATCCTGGTGCCACTGCCCATTGCGACCGACGATCATCAAAGCGTCAATTCCCGCGAGCTTGTCAAAGCGGGCGGAGCGCGGGTCATCGCCCAGCCGGACTTCACCCCCGCCGTGCTTGCCAGCCAAATCGAGGCGATCGCGAGCGACCCGCAGGCGCTGGCCAATGCGGCCGGACGTTCCTTGTCGGTCGGACGTCCGCATGCGACTCGCGATCTCGCCAATCTGGTCGAGCGGATTGCTGGAGGCCCGGCGCCAGCCGAGGTCGGCCTGGTACCTGCAAGGCAGCCCGCCGGCGGTTTCGCGATGGGCGCACCCGCATGAAGGCGATGGGCACCGGCATCGGCACGATCCACTTCGTCGGGATCGGCGGGATCGGGATGTCGGGGATCGCCGAGGTGATGCATCACCTGGGCTATCGGGTGCAGGGCTCGGACATGGCCGAAGGCTATGCAGTCGAGGGCCTGCGCAAGGCCGGGATCCCCGTTGCGATCGGCCATTCCGCCGACAATCTCGGCGATGCGCGAGTGGTGGTCTGCTCGACAGCGATTCCGCGTGGCAATCCAGAGGTCGAGGCCGCGATTCACCAGCGACTGCCGCTGGTACGCCGTGCCGAAATGCTCGCCGAATTGATGCGGATGCAATCGACCGTCGCGGTCGCCGGAACGCATGGCAAGACCACGACCACCTCGATGATCGCAGCGATGCTCGACGCCGGCGGAATCGACCCGACCGTGATCAACGGCGGGGTGATCAACGCCTATGGCTCGAACGCCCGGCTCGGCAAATCGGACTGGATGGTGGTCGAGGCCGACGAGAGCGACGGCAGCTTCCTGCGCCTCGACGGCACGATCGCGGTCGTGACCAACATCGACCCCGAGCATCTCGAGCATTACGGCAGCTTCGACGCGGCCAAGGACGCCTATGTCGAATTTGTTGGGAACGTCCCGTTTTATGGCCTGGCGGTGATGTGCGTCGACCATCCCGAGGTGCAGAATATCCTCAGCCGGATTCGCGATCGGCGGGTGGTCACCTATGGCACTTCGGCGCTCGCCGATTTGCGCGCGGTCAATGTCGAGGCAACCGGCGACGGCAGTCGGTTCGACGTGCTGGTGCTTGGGCGTGATGGTGAACGGCGAACAATCGAGGGCGTGTTCGTGCCGATGCCGGGACGCCACAATGTGCTCAACGCGCTTGCCGCGGTCGCGGTCGGCATCGAGCTCGGGCTCGACGATTCGACGCTCGCCGGGGGGTTCAGGCGCTTCACCGGGGTCAAGCGGCGGTTCACCCGCGTCGGGGAGATCGACGGGGCAATCATCATCGACGATTATGCGCATCATCCGGTCGAAATCCGCGCGGTGCTGTCGGCGGCGAGGGAAAGCGCGCAACAACGAGTCATCGCGGTCGTCCAGCCGCACCGCTTCACCCGGCTGCGCGACCTGATGGAAGACTTCCAGAACGCCTTCAACGACGCCGACGTAGTGTTCGTCACTCCGGTCTATGCCGCGGGCGAGGCAATGATCGACGGCGTGGATGCGGACGCGCTAGCGGAAGGACTTCGCGCGCACGGCCACCGCATGGTCAAGACCGTCGCCGACCCGGCCGACCTTGCAGCGAGCCTTCGTGATCTTGCAGCAAGCGGCGACATGATCGTGTGCATGGGAGCAGGCGACATTACCAAATGGGCGGCCGGGTTGGGCGCAGGCATCGCTGCGGCGAGGGCGGAGAAGTGAGCAGCACACAATTAAGAGGGAAATTGAAGCCCGACGCTCCGCTCGCCCCGCTCGTCTGGTTCAAGTCGGGCGGCGCTGCGGAATGGCTGTTCGAGCCCGCCGACCGCGACGACCTCGTTCGCTTCCTCGGCGATCTCGACCCGCAAACTCCGATCATGGCGCTCGGACTTGGGTCCAACATGATCGTCCGCGATGGTGGCGTTCCCGGGGTTACGGTGCGGCTCGGCAAGGCGTTCGCGAAAATCGAGCGCGTCGATGCGGTGACGCTTCGCTGCGGCGGTGGCGCATCGGGGATCCTGGTGTCCTCGACCGCGCGCGATGCGGGGATCGCCGGGCTCGAATTCTTGCGCGGAATACCCGGGACAGTTGGAGGATTCGTCAGGATGAATGGCGGCGCTTATGGCCGCGAGGTGAGCGACATCCTCATCGGGTGCACGGTCGTGCTTCGCGACGGAAGTGTCGAGCAATGGCCCGCCGAGCAGCTTGGTTACAGCTATCGGCACAGCGAACTTCCCGAGGGCGCGGTAGTGGTCGAGGCGGTGCTTCGAGGTCATCCGGGCGATCCCGCGGTGATCGGCGCCGAAATGGACCGAATCGCCGCGGCGCGCGAGAAATCGCAGCCGCTGCGCAGCCGCACCGGGGGATCGACCTTCAAGAACCCCCCGGGGCACAAAGCATGGGCGCTGGTCGCCGAAGCCGATTGCCGCGGGCTTCGAATCGGCGATGCCCAAGTGTCGGAGAAGCATTGCAATTTCCTGCTCAATCTCGGTAACGCAAGCTCGTCCGAGATCGAGGAGCTCGGCGAGGAGGTGCGCCGCCGAGTGTACGACCGCACCAACATCATCCTTGAATGGGAAATCCAGCGGATCGGAGTGGAATGAGCGGGCTCGACAGGAATCTTCACATCGTCGTGCTGATGGGCGGATGGTCGGCGGAGCGGCCGGTGTCGTTGATGAGCGGCAATGGCGTCGCCGATGCGCTCGAAGCGCGCGGCTTCATCCGCGTCAGCCGCGTGGACATGGACCGTAACGTCGCCCAGGTGCTGGCCGGGCTTCGCCCCGACGTCGTGTTCAATGCCCTCCACGGCAGCCCCGGCGAAGACGGCACGGTCCAGGGGATGCTCGACCTGATGCAGGTTCCCTATACTCATTCCGGGACGACTGCTTCGGCGATTGCGATCGACAAGGAATTGACCAAGGCGGTGCTGGTACCCGGCGGGGTGCGCATGCCCAAGGGCAAGCTGGTCGACAGCGAATCGCTCTATGAAGGCGATCCGATGGCGCGGCCCTACGTGCTCAAGCCGGTCAACGAGGGCAGCTCGGTCGGGGTCGCGATCGTCACCGACGAGTGCAATTACGGCCACCCGATCAGCGCTCGGGCGGAAGGGCCGTGGATGCATTTCGAGCGGCTGCTGGCCGAGCCGTTCATTCGCGGTCGCGAACTGACGGTGGCGGTGCTGAGTGACGAGGCGCTATGCGTGACCGAGTTGGTGCCGCACGGCGAATTTTATGACTTCGCGGCCAAATATACCGATGGCGAAACCGACCATATCTGTCCCGCCGAGGTGCCCGCCCACATCGCCCAGTCGATGATGGCGATGGCGCTGCGCGCGCACCGCCTGCTCGGATGCAAGGGCGCCTCGCGCTCCGATTTCCGCTGGGACGACAGCCAAAGCGAAGCCGGAATTTATCTGCTCGAAATCAACACCCAGCCCGGGATGACCCCGCTCAGCCTGGTGCCCGAACAAGCGCTCCAGCGTGGGATTAGCTATGGCGAGCTGGTCGAGCGGATCATCGCCGAGGCCTTGGCCGGGGCGACCGACAAATCCGAGGCCTTGGCCGGTGCGACCGATAAACCCGAGGCCCTGGCGGGTGCGACCGATAAATCCGAGGCCTTGGCTGGTGCGAGCGACAAATCCGGGGCCTTGGCCGGGACGACCGGAAAAACCGAAACATTGGGCGGCCGTTGAGCGCGGCCCAGGTCAAGCGTGGCGCACCGCGACGGTCGCGGAGCCGCAAACCGTCGGCACGAGCCGCGGTGTCGAGGAAGATCGCGGCGCGCCTGCCGGTCGAGGAGGCCCAGGCCAATCGCCTCGCGACCTGGGCGTTCGGACTGTTCGTGCTGGCGATCGCGATCGTGGCGCTGATCGCGCTCGAGGTTCCGGCCAAGCTCGGCCACGCTGCGGGCGAAGCCGTTGGCGGCGCCGGTTTCCGCGTGCGCAGCGTCGCGGTCCACGGCACGCGGCGGATGGATCCCCGGCCGATTTATCGAATTGCGCTCGATCAGCGCACCACTGCACTGCCGCTGGTCGATGTCGCTGCGATCCGCCAGCGCCTACTCGGCTTCGGCTGGGTCAAGGACGCGCGGGTGTCGCGCCGTTATCCCGACACGCTGGTGGTCGATGTCGTCGAGCGCCGTCCCGCGGCCCTATGGCAGGACGGCCAGCGGCTCTCGCTGATCGATTCCGAAGGCGTCGTGCTCGACAAAGTGCCCGTCTCGCGAATGCCGGACCTGCCGTTGCTGGTCGGCAGGGGCGCCAATGGCCATGCCCGTGCACTCGACAAATTGCTCGACCGGGCGCCGACGATCAAGGCGCAATTGGTCTCCGCGAATTGGATCGGGCAGCGGCGCTGGGATCTTGCGGTCCAGACCGGAGAAGTGATCGCGCTTCCCGAGGGTGAAGCCGCGGCCGCGACGGCGCTTGCCAAGTTCGCGCAAAAGGACAAATCGGCGGGATTGCTCGGGCGCGGGATCGAACGGTTCGACCTGCGCATTCCAGGCAAGATGATTGCTCGCCTGCCACGCGAAGCGGGCGAGCCGATCATCCCCGAAGCCGCTTCCGAAAGCTGACCCCATCCTATGCCGAGCAATCACGATTTGCCCTTGATCGCCGCGCTCGACATCGGGTCGTCGAAGGTCGGCGCCCTGATCGTCACCCGCGATGACGACGGCCGGTTGCGCGTGCTCGGCACGGGCCAGCGCGAAAGTCGCGGGGTCAAGCGCGGCTATGTCACCGACATGGAGGCGTCCGAGATCGCTGTGCGCGAGGCGGTCGAGATCGCCGAGCGAATGTCGGGCGTGACGATCGACGACGTGTGGGCGAGTTTCGGCGCGGGAAGCCTGATGAGCGACATCGCCAATGTCGAGGTCGAACTTGGCGGACACCAGGTCGAGCAGAGCGATATCGAGGAGCTGCTCGCGGCCGGCAAGGGCGCGATCGACCGCGGCGGACAGACCGTGCTCCACGCTCATCCGGCGCTCTACACGCTCGATGGGGTCGAGGGGGTCAAGCACCCGATCGGGCTCTACGCCGACCGGCTTGGGGTAGACATCCACGTCGTCGCCGCCGACCCGGCGCCACTGCGCAACGTCGATTTCGTCGTTCGCTCGGCGCATCTCGGGGTCGAGGCGATCGTGGCCTCGCCGGTGGCGGCCGCGCTCGCCTGCCTGACCCATGAAGAACGCGACCTCGGCGTCGCTCTGATCGAAATGGGCGCGGAGGTCACCAACGTCTCGCTTCACGCGGGCGGCATGCTGGTCGGGCTGCGCTCGATCCCGTTGGGCGCGAAGGACATCACGGACGACATTGCCTGCGCGTTCGGGATCCAACGGCGCGATGCGGAGCGGCTCAAGTGCTTCTACGGCTCCGCAATGACTTCACCGCGCGACAATCATGAGATGATCGATGCCGCGCCGATCGGCGCCGAGGAGGGTGCCGAACCCACGCGAATTACGCGTGCCCAATTGATGACCGTCATCCGGCAGCAGGTCGAGGGCCTGACCAGCCAGATCGATGCCGCGCTCAAATCGCTGGGCTTCACCGGCCCGGTCGGACGTCAGGTCGTGCTGACCGGCGGCGGGGCCGAGCTGAAGAATATCGCCGATTACATGCAGGGCGTGCTCGGCCGGGCGGTTCGGGTCGGCCGTCCGCGCACGATCACCGGCCTGCCCGAAGCGCATAGCGGTCCCGCCTTCTCGACCTTGGTCGGGCTGGCGATGCTTGCGGGATCGGGCAGCGGCGACCTTCGTGACATGATGGCAGGTTCGGGTGCGCGCAAGACCGGCAACAGCTTCGTCGGCCGGATGCTGGCCGCGCTTCGGCACGGATATTGAGCGTTCCAAAGGCGCCCTGATTCGAGTCCAAAACGCAACAGCCCGTCCCATAATGAATCGAATCTTCACTTTTTTGCCCGGCGGACCATTTTTCGCTTGGGGTCATGAGTCGCATGGTGCAAGATTCGATGACGGTTCAACGCGTTGCCACTCGAGGGGGTTAAATCCATGAGCATTGATTTCATCCGGCCCGAAGTCGACGAACTTCGCCCTAGAATCACTGTCATCGGCGTCGGTGGTGCCGGCGGCAACGCGATCGCCAACATGATCCGGTCGGACGTGCAGGGCGTTCAGTTCCTGGTAGCGAACACCGACGCGCAGGCGCTCAACGCATCGGAGGCCGATGCCCGCATTCAGCTCGGCCTCAAGATCACGCAAGGATTGGGCGCTGGCTCGCGTCCGGAGATCGGGCGAGCCGCCGCCGAAGAGACGCTCGACGAAATCGAAAAGGCGCTCGAGGGCGCACACATGTGCTTCATCGCCGCCGGAATGGGCGGCGGCACCGGAACCGGCGCGGCGCCGGTGATCGCCAAGGCCGCGCGCGACCGCGGTATCCTGACAGTCGGCGTGGTGACCAAGCCGTTCGCCTTCGAAGGCACTCGCCGTGGCCGTTCGGCCGACGCCGGGATCGAGGAATTGCAAAAGCACGTCGATACGCTGATCGTCATTCCCAACCAGAACCTGTTTCGCCTCGCCAATGCGGACACGACCTTCAAGGAAGCGTTCCAGATGGCCGACGAGGTGCTCCAGCAAGGAGTGCGCGGGATCACCGACCTGATGGTCATGCCCGGCCTCATCAACCTCGATTTTGCCGACGTCCGCTCGGTGATGGGCGAAATGGGCAAGGCGATGATGGGCACTGGCGAGGCATCGGGCGAGAATCGCGCGATCGAGGCCGCCGAGAAGGCAATCTCCAACCCGCTGCTCGACGGAGTCAGCATGAAGGGCGCCAAGGGCGTGATCATCTCGATCACCGGCGGCGAGGACATGAAGCTGATGGAGGTCGACGAGGCCGCCAGCCACATCAAGGAATTGGTCGATCCCGACGCCAACATCATCTGGGGATCGGCGTTCAACAATCATATGGAAGGCAAGATCCGCGTCTCGGTGGTCGCCACCGGGATCGAGGTTGATTCCGCAACCTCGGCCCAGCCGGGCAAGGTGTTCCCATTCCCGAATTCGCGCGTTCCAGCCGCTGCTCCCGCGGCACCCGTGAATCCGCCTGTCAGGCAGGATGCGACCGATGAGCCGCTCGAGCTTGGCAGCGATGATGAACTGGTGCTCGACAGCGACGACATATTGACCTCGCCGGTGATGGCCAATCCGATCGCCCCGCCGGGCGCCGAGGACGAACGGTCCGGCCCGGACCAGGAGAATGTCGCGACCGACGAGCCACGCGTGTCCCGCGAAACGGGCACTTTGTTCGAGCGAATGTCCAACATTGCGCGCGGTGCGGCGCAGGCCAAGCTTGACGCCGAGGAACCGGTCCCCGGTTTCCGGCGTGAGCCGATCGACATCCCCGGCTTCCTCAACCGGCAGAATAACCGTTAGCAGCGGATAGGACGTCCCCAACCGGTCGCTGGCGAGGCACGCTTCGCCGCGGGGCGCTTTTCAGCAAGGTTCGAGCAAGCTGATGTCGGGCATGGCCTGTTCCCATGCGTAATGACCGTTCCTCCGCCCGCGGCCGCCACGTACGGCGAGCCGCCTTGCTGCTATTCACGGGCGCCGCATCGGGTCCGACCGTTGCGCAATATATTGGCGCGCCACCTCCGCCACCGGCCGCATCCTATGTGGGGCTCAATGAATCACCGGCTGCTGCATTGTCGCGCAATCTCCGGCTGATCGCTCTTAATCCGCGTGATTTCAGCGCCCTCGTCGCGGCCGGGCGCGCGGCGCTCGACCTCGGCGATCACCAGGCGGCAGTGGGCTTCTTCGCTCGCGCAGAAGAGTTGAACCCATCCGCTCCCGCACCGAAGATCGGAATGGGCGCGGCGACGGTGCAGATGGGCGACGCGCTCGGGGCGCTGAGCTGGTTTGCACAAGCGCAGCAACTCGGTGCTTCGGCGATCACCTTGGGCGCCGACCGTGGGCTGGCGCAGGATCTGCTCGGCAATTCCGTGGCGGCGCAAAATGATTATCGCGCTGCACTTGGCGGGCCCGACCGCGATGAGGCCCGGCGCAGGCTCGCACTCAGCCTCGCAATTTCGCGCGATTCCGCGGGCGCGACCGCGATCCTTCAACCGTTGCTGAACCGGCGCGATCCGGGTGCGCAGCGGGTGCGCGCCTTCGTCCTTGCCTTGGGCGGGGACCATCCGGGCGCTCGACGCGCGATCGAGGCTGCGATGCCCGGTGCCGCCGCTCGAATCGACCCGTTCTTCCTGATCTTGCCTCGTCTGACGGTCGAGCAAAAAGCCGCCGCGGTTCATCTCGGGGTGTTCCCGATTGCCTCGGAAATCAAACTCGCCGCGATTGAACCGGTGCGGCAGGCTGTTCAATTGCCTCAGCGGCAGCGCCCCGCCCGGCGGCCAAGCACGAAGGTTGCGCCACCGAAGACCGAACCGCTGGCAGTCGGACGGCGGGTCATCGGGTCATCGTCGCCGATCACGACGGTCGTCGGAAGCGGCGTCGTTCAACCCACCGTCGCGGCGCCGGTCGCGAGCAGCATCGTAACCGCAACGCCGACCCCCGCTCCGGTTAAACTGGGCAGCGTCGCGCCCTCCGCGCCGGTCACAGTGAGCAGCCTGCCGCCCGCCGCGCCGGTCAAGGTGGGCAGCTCGTCAAGCACCGCGCCGGTCACGCTGAGCACGCCGCCCGACAAAGTGACGGTATCGCTGGAGCCCGTGTCGCCGCTCCCCTCCGAGGCCCGGGACACCGCCACCGCATCGCTCGCGGTCACGCCGCCGGAACCGCCGGACAGCGCGGCCGCATCGCTCGTGACCACGCCGCCGGCCTCGACCTTGGCAGATATGCCAACACCGGGTTTTTCCGCCGGGACGGGTCTCGCCTCAATCGACCGGCTGTCGGGGCTCGAAAAGCTCCTCGCCGAGGCTGACGAAGCCAGTGCGCCCCCGCCCTCGCGTCGGAAAGTCGAACGCGCCGCAGCGGTGCCAACCACGCCAAGCCCGAAAAAGGCGGATGCCGGCAAGCCCGACAAGAAGAAGGCTGAAGCAAAGCGGCTCGCGGACGAGAAAAAGGCGGCAGCGAAGCGGCTTGCGGAGGAGAAGAAGGAGCGCGAGGCGATCGGCGTCGCGGGCACGAATTGGGTCCAATTGGCGGGCGGGGCCAACGCCGACCGCATGGGCGTGGAATTCCGCAAGCTCGCCGCCAAGTCGTCGGCGCTGCGCAAGCGCGGCGGCTATGTCACCGAGGGCAAGGATTATTTCCGCCTGATTGCCGGGCCGTTCGCCAGCAAGAGCGACGCTCAGGCGTTCGTCAACCAGCTTGCCAAGGACGGAGTCGACGGCTTTAGCTGGACCCGCACTCCGCCGACCATCAGGATCGAGAAAATTCCCCCCAAATGACGCTTTTCCCGAACCTCGCCGCGCATCCCTCACGATCGCGCGGACGGGCTTTCGGAGAGGATGACCGGGCGCCGCGCGGGGCACGCGACGCATTCCAGCGCGACCGCGACCGAATCGTCCATTCGGTCGCCTTCCGCCGCCTGCGCCACAAGACGCAAGTGTTCGTCGCGCCCGACGGCGACCATTTCCGCGTCCGGCTGACCCACTCGATCGAAGTCGCGCAGATCGGGCGGACGATCGCGCGGGTGCTCGGGCTCAACGAGGATCTGACCGAGGCTTTGTGCCTTGCTCACGACCTTGGCCATCCGCCGTTCGGCCATGGCGGCGAGGAGGCGCTGGGCGCGGCGCTCGCGGATGCGGGCGGGTTCGATCATAATGCGCACACGCTGCGGCTGGTGACCTGCCTCGAGAACCCCTATCCCGATTTCGACGGGCTAAATCTGATCTGGGAAACGCTCGAAGGGCTGGCCAAGCATAATGGCCCGGTATTGAGCCCGGGCTGGGCGCTCGCCGAGGCCGATTCGAACTTTCCGCTAGACTTGGCCAGCTGGCCGAGCCTCGAAGCGCAGGTCGCGGCGATCGCCGACGACATCGCCTACGACAATCACGACGTGGACGACGGGTTGCGCTCAGCTATCCTCGATCTCGAAGCCTTGCTCGAGGTGCCGTTCGTGCGGCGTCACTGGGACGCCGCCGAGGCGCGCCACCCAAGGCTCGACGAGGCGCGCAAGATCAAGGCGCTGGTCCGCGACGGGATCGGCACGATGGTCGGCGACGTGCTGGCCGAAACGCAGCGACGGATCACGGATGCAGGTGTCGTGACGGTCGACCAGGTCCGCGCGGCGGGCCGCCCACTGGTCGGATTTTCGAACGCTTTCGAGCAAGAGGAACGCGCGTTGAAGCGGCATCTCTATACGCATCTCTACGACAGCCCCGCGCTGACCCCGATCCGCCGCGAAGCACAGCGGATCGTCGCCAACCTCGCGGCGCTGTTCCGCGAGCGTCCCGATTGCCTTCCCGAGGGCTGGCAGCGCGGAACAGGCGAAACCGCACGTCTGCGCGGCATCGGCGACTATATTGCCGGAATGACCGACCGTTTCGCGATTGCGCAGCATGAAAAGCTGATCGGCCCGGTGCGGATGCCCGACCGGTTTTGAACGCATCGACGACGGAGCCGGGTCGATCCGCTCGGGCGTGCCGGGTTCGGTGTGCCGATTGACTGGAAAGGCCAGTGCGGCCAAGCTTCACCCTGGTCTGATACCGCAGCGTTTGGAGAGTATGATGAACCAAGTGTCGATGTTGCAGACGGCTTCGATCCTGCTGCTGCTGACCGCCGCGGGTGGTATCTTGATGGCGTACCGGCGGCTTGCCCACCACGCCAACCCACCCAATTGGCTGGCGATGGCGCATGGCCTGCTTGCGGCGTCAGGAACTGACGCTGCTGGTGTACGCGGCGGTGACGGAGGGCGTCCACGGCTGCGCGGTGATCGGGCTCGTCCTGCTGATCGTCGCCGCGGCTGGCGGTGTGGTAATGAACTTGTCCTATCACCTTGCCGGCAAGCTTATTCCAAAATGGCTGCTGTATCTGCACATCGCGCTGGCCGCGGTCGGGACCGGACTTGTGGCGTGGGGCGCATGGGGAGGCTGACGCCGCAACACGCCGTTCGATGAACTCCTATCGCGGTTATTCGTTACCCGTCGGACGCGAGAGCCCAGGGCCGTTGCACACTTGCGTCTCCACGATCGGAGAGGAAAGCGAATGCCCTTGTCATCCAAAGTTCAGAAAACCCTGACGGCCGCCATTGCCCTGGCAACCATATTCGCCATTCCCGCATCGGCACAGCAGCCGATGGGTCGAATGAGCGCAAACCAGATGCAATCGATGATGTCCTCGTGGCCGGCGAGCGCGCGCATGGCGGCGGCCGACATGATGCGCAAGTACGGACCTCCGCAGGAAGTCACCGCGACGATGATCACATGGCATAATAATGGGCCTTGGAAATATACGATGATCTCGAAGAACGAGACCATGCATCGCTTCCCAATGCCCCATCCCGATGTCATGGAGCAGGGCATCAACTACCGCGTTCCCGTCGCGATGTTCGATGATCTGGCGGCGTATGACGGCAGCGTCACCGTCGATCGGACCCAGGGTCACATGGCCGCGCGCTGCGACAAGGAAGGCGCCAACTTCCTCGCCCTGAACCTCGCCAACGACATTGTCGCCCGGCGCAAGACAGTGGTGGGCGCAAGAGCTTATTACGGCCGCGCGATTGCTGCATTCAAGAAGACCGGGCGGATGGATCCGTACATGCAACGGCTCCAGTTCACACCGCCGCGTGGTCCGACCGGCGATCCCGATCGGCCGATCTGACGGGGTGACGCGAGTCGTGCCGCGCGCTAGATGCGCGGCATGTCGCTTTACGCCCGCTATGCCGCGCTTCTTGGTGGAGTGCTCGATGCCCTTGAATCCGAGGGCGCACTGCCTCCCGGGCTCGACCGCAAGGCGGTCGCGGTCGAGCCGCCGCGCGATTCGACCCATGGCGACCTCGCGACCAATGCGGCGATGGTGCTCGCCAAGGGAGCGGGAAGCAATCCGCGCGCCATTGCCGCGCTGATCGCGCCCAGGCTCGAGGCGCTGCCCGATGTCACCGCGGTCAGCGTGGCCGGGCCGGGGTTCATCAATTTGAAGCTGAGCGACGAGGCGTGGCGGCGTGAGCTGGCGGCGATCCTTTCCGAGGGCGAGGCTTACGGCCGGTCGAACGTCGGCAAAAGCGAGCGGGTCAACGTCGAATATGTCTCGGCCAACCCGACCGGGCCGATGCACATGGGCCATTGCCGAGGCGCGGTGGTCGGCGACGCGCTCGCCAGCCTGCTCATCGCGGCGGGGTTCGTCGTCACTCGCGAATATTATGTCAATGATGCCGGCAGCCAGGTCGATACGCTCGCTCGTTCGGCTCACCTCAGGTACCGCGAGGCACTGGGTGAGGAAATCGAGATTCCCGAGGGGCTCTATCCGGGAGATTATTTGAAGCCGGTGGGAGAGGCGCTGGCGTCCGAATTTGGCGACCGGTTCGTCGCCGCACCCGAGCCCGAATGGCTGATGCTGTTCAAGCAAAAGACCGTCGCGGCGATGATCGACCTGATCCGCCACGACCTTGGCCTGCTCGGCATCCACCATGACAAATTTGCGTCCGAAGCCGAACTCCAGGCAGCGGGCGCCCCCGATCGCGCCGAGGCAGCGCTTCGCGCCAAGGGGCTGATCTATGAAGGCCAGTTGGAGGCCCCCAAGGGTGACGCGCCTGACGATTGGGAGCCGGTCGAGCTGACCCTGTTCCGATCGTCGCAGTTCGGCGACGACCAGGACCGCCCCTTGAAGAAGTCGGACGGCAGCTGGACTTATTTCGGCTCGGATGCGGCCTACCACCTCCAGAAAGCCGAAGCCGCCGACCACCTCGTCAACATCTGGGGCGCCGACCATGCGGGGACGGTCAAGCGCGTCCAGGCCGCGGTCGCCGCGCTCACCGACGGCCGGGTCGATCTCGACGTCAAGCTGGTCCAGATGGTGCGTCTGTTCCGCGCCGGCGAGCCGATCAAGATGTCGAAGCGCTCGGGCAATTTCGTCACGCTTGCCGAGGTCGTCGGCGAAGTCGGCAAGGACGTGGTGCGGTTCATGATGCTCACCCGCCGCGCCGACGCGCCGCTCGACTTTGACTTCGCCAAAGTAGTCGAGGCGTCGAAGGACAATCCGGTATTCTATGTCCAATACGCCCATGCGCGGATCGCCTCGCTCCAGCGCAAGGCGGCCGAAATCGGCGTGTCGCTCGATACTTCCCCCGATCTGGCGCTGCTCGATTCCGAGGAACTCGGCCTTGTCCAGCTGGCTGCGCAATATCCGCGCATCGTCGAGGCCGCAGCGCTAGCCCATGAGCCGCACCGCATCGCCTTCTTCCTCGGCGAGCTGGCGTCGGCCTTTCATTCGTTGTGGAATCGCGGCAACGACGATCCGCAGCGACGGTTTCTCATCGAGGCCCGCCCCGATCTGACCCGCGCCCGGCTCGAGCTCGCGCGCGGCGTGGCGCGGATCATCCGCTCGGGCCTCGCGTTGATGGGGGTGGAGGCGGCCGAGGAGATGCGCTGATGGGCACTGCCGATTCGGAGCGGCTTCCGTGGCTCGATCCGCCGCGCCCAGCCTCGAGTCCAGCACCGGCGGCGAGGGCTGCGCGCAACGGGCGCACCCCGCTGCTGGCGGTGCTGGCACTGTTCCTGATCGCGGGTGTCGCGGTGATTTCCTACCTCGCCGGGCGCGGATCGGTTGGGGCGCCGGTCGCTGCGACGCCCGAATATCTGCCCGATCCGCGCCAGCCGACGGTCGCTCTGCCCGCTGCCGTCGAGCCACCGCCGCCTCCGCCGGCGCCGCCAGTCGAGGCCCAGGTGCCCCCGCCGCCGATGCGTGAACCCGTCGTCCAGCGACCGCTTCGCGTTTCCGAGCGGACCCCGGCGCGCGTCACTGTGGAGCGCCGGGCGGCCCCCGCAGCCAAGCCCAGGCCGTCGCGCCGGGCGCTCGCCGCTCGCCGCGCGCTGCTGCAGCCGCGGCGCGTGGTCCATGCAAGCAGGGTCGTTCAGCTCGGCGCCTATCGCAAGCGCGGTCATGCCGACGCCGCCTACCGGCGGCTGGTGCGGGTTTATCCCTATCTCGCGACGCTTCCCAAAGTGATCAGCGCAACGCGGCCGCCACCCGGTTATGCGCGCAGCTATCGGCTTCAGCTGAAAACCCATTCGCCCGACCATGCCCGGGTCCTGTGCCAGAATTTGCTGTCGATCGGGCGCGGCTGCGCCGTCCTGCCGGTGAGCGCCGCAAAATAAATCGCTCCCATTTCGCGGCATCGCTCCTAGAATGAGCCAGGCGCGATCGGGCGCCGGCGAGGGGGCAAGGATGAGCGACGGCCGCGCATATGACGATCAGGGGCTGCCCTGGCTCGAGGGCGTCGATGACGAGGATGGCCCGCGCGGGGTCTCGGCCAGAAAGATGTTGCTCGCACTGATGATAGTCGCGGTCGCCGCGGCGATCGTCGCCGGGACATTTTTCTGGATCGGGCGACGCGACGCGCAATATAGCGGAGCTCCCGAACTGATCCGCGCCGACCCCGGCCCGTACAAGGTCCGCCCCGACGATCCCGGCGGGCTCGACGTCGCGGGCGAAAGCGGCACCGCTTTCTCGACCAGCGCGGGGGAGGATCCCGACGCCGCGCTCGACATGGACAATCTGCCGTCGGGGGTCGAGCCGCCGGCGCCCGAGCCGCCCCCCGGCACCGCTGTGCCGCCCCAGCCAGCCCCCAAAAAGCTGCCTCCTAACGAAACCAGGGAGCCCGCGCCGGACAATGCTGTCCCTGCGCCCCCGGGGCCGACGATCCAGCTGGGGGCCTATGCCTCGACGCTCAAGGCGGAAACCGCTTGGGGGATGTTGTCGGGGCGCTTTCCCGAAGTCGCTGCGCTGAGCAAGGCGGTGGTCAGCGCGAACATCGGAGGAAAGACGATCCACCGGCTCCGCGCGCTGGGATCGGCCGAACAGACTCGCGCGGCCTGCGCTGCGCTAGAGGCGGCCGGCGAAAGCTGCCTGGTGGTCCGGTAATGCAGGCGGCGATCTACGGACTGGCGGGTCTGGAATTGAACCCAGACGAAGTTAGTTTCTTCAGGGATGCAAAACCGGCGGGTTACATTCTCTTCCGCAGGAATATCGAGTCCAGGCACCAGTTGCGATCGCTGACCGACTCTCTGCGGACCCTTGAAGGCCATGACGAGGTGCCGATCCTGATCGACCAGGAAGGCGGCCGCGTTGCGCGAATGCGGCCTCCGGTCTGGCCCGCCTTTCCGAGTGGCGAGGCGTTCGACCGGCTTTACCAGCTTGCCCCGTCGAGCGCGATCGAGGCGGCGCGGGTCAATGCGCGCGCTTTGGGGCTGATGCTGCATGAGGCGGGTGTCACGGTCGACTGCCTGCCGCTGGTCGATGTGCGCCAGCAGGGGGCCAGCGACATCATCGGCGACCGCGCGCTTGGAAGCGAGCCGATGCAGGTCTCCGCGCTTGGCCGAGCCCAGCTCGACGGGCTCGCCTCGGCCGGGGTGGTCGGCGTGGTCAAGCATATTCCGGGCCATGGCCGGGCGCTGGTCGACAGCCACCACGAACTGCCGTTCGTCACCGTCAGCGAAGAGGAGCTGGCGATCGACCTCGAGCCGTTCGAGCGGCTTCGCGACGCGCCGATGGCGATGGTCGCGCACGTCGTCTATGACGCGTGGGACCCGGTGCGGCCGGCAAGCCAGTCGCCGGTCGTCATCCGCGACATCATCCGCGGCCGGATCGGTTTCAACGGTTTCCTGATGAGCGACGACAGCAACATGAACGCGCTGGCCGGCACGCAAGGCGAGCGAGCGGCCGCCTGCGTCGCCGCAGGCTGCGATGTGGCATTGCCGTGCGACGGGGTGCTGGCCAATAATATCGACGTCGCAAAGGCGATTCCCGTGCTTTCCGCCGAGGGCGAGGCACGGCTGGCCCGGGCGATGGCGATGCGTTTTGCCCCCGACGATGAGATGGATTTTGCGGAAGCGGTGGCCAAGCGCGACTCGCTGCTGGCCCTGGTCTAGCCCGTCGCAGCGGCGCCGCAATCCATTGCAAGGCTGGATTGCTTCGCTACGCTCTCGATGCCGTGGAAAAATTGACCCCCAGCGAATTCTTTCAACCCCAGCGCGACGAAGACGCGTTGACGCTCACCCTCGACGGCTGGGAGGGACCGCTCGATCTGTTGCTGACTCTCGCGCGAGCGCAAAAGGTCGATCTGCGCGAGATCTCGATCCTTGCGCTGGTCGAGCAATATCTGGTGTTTGTCGAGCAGGCCAAGGCGCTGCGGCTGGAGATCGCGGCCGATTATCTGGTGATGGCGGCGTGGCTGGCGTTCCTCAAGTCCTGCCTTCTGCTGCCGCGCGACGACAGCGTCGATCCAAGCCCCGAGGAGCTCGCGCTTCGGCTCCAATTGCGCCTCCAGCGGCTCGATGCGATGCGCGAAGCCGGCGCGCGGCTGATGGGCCGCGACCGCGTCGGGCGCGACGTGTTCGCGCGCGGCTGGCCGGAAGGGCTGCGGCTGGTGCGCAAGTCGGCGTGGACCGCGACCGCGTTCAATCTGTTCGCCGCTTACGGCCGGGTCAAGGCGCGCACCCAGCCGGCGATGCACGTCGTCGCCGATCGCGCGGTGATGACGCTCGAGGATGCCATCGCGCGCGTCTCGGCGCTGATCGGCGCGGCGATCGAATGGACCCGGCTCGAAGCGTTCCTGCCGGTGACCAGCGATGCCGCTTACCACCGCTCGGCGCTCGCCAGCTCGTTCGTCGCCGCGCTCGAACTCGCCCGGCAAGGCCGCATCGACCTCGCGCAGGACGAGCCGTTCGCCGAGCTTCGGCTGAGGAAAGCCGGCTGATGGATGAATTCGTCCGCAGCGTCGAAGCGACCTTGTTCGCCTCCGCTTCGCCGCTGTCGGCCGAGGACATCGCCGCTTATGCCGGCGAGGGCGATGTGGCGGCGGCGCTGGCGATGCTCGCCGAACATTATAGCGGGCATGGCGTCGAGCTGGTCGAGCGCGGCGGGCGCTGGCATTTCCAGACCGCGCCCGACCTTGCCCACATCCTGCGGCGGACCCGCGAGGAGCCGCGCCGCCTGTCGCGCGCGGCGACCGAAACGCTGGCGATCATCGCCTATCACGAGCCGGTCAGCCGCGCCGAGATCGAGGCGATTCGCGGAGTGCAAATCTCGAAAGGGACGCTCGACGTGCTGATGGAGGCGGGCTGGGCGCGCACCGCCGGGCGCCGCGACGGCCCGGGCCGGCCATTGCTGTATGCGACCACGCCCGAGTTCCTGACTCACTTCGGATTGGGCTCGCGCCGCGACCTCCCGGGGATCGACGACCTCAAGGCAGCGGGCTTGCTCGATCCGCTCGATGAGCAGAACCTTCAGCTTCAACTGGAAACTGGCGACGAGGACGCCTAAGTGGGGGGAAGTCCTTACCCGGAGTTTCGCACATGGGCGGTTTTAGCCTCATTCACTGGATTATTCTCGGCGTCGTCATCCTGCTGCTGTTTGGCGGCAATCGCTTCTCGGCGATGATGGGCGACGTCGCCAAGGGCCTCAAGAGTTTCAAGAGCGGCATGTCCGACGAAGACGAGGCGAAGCAGGCCGATCAGCGGGCGGCCGAGCAAAGGCCGGCCGCGCCGCGCCAGATCCCTCCCCAGCAGGAGCCGATCGACATCACCCCGCAGCAGCCCCGTCCCGCCGACCCGGTTGCACCGCCGCCGCCGCGCGACGACACCGCCCGCTAAGCGCGCGCGGGCGCTACGATGTTCGGCGTCGATTCGATCGAGCTCGTCATTATCGCCGTCGCGGCGCTGCTGTTCATCGGCCCCAAGGATTTGCCGCGGGTAATGATGACCATCGGCCGCTGGGTCGGCAAGATGCGCGGCATGGCGCGCCATTTCACCGCCGGCGTCGACAATATCATGCGCGAGGCCGAACTTGAGGAAATGGAAAAGAAGTGGGCGACCGAGAATCAACGGATTCTCAGTGAATTTCCGGCCGGCGCGACCTTTCCCGATCCGGCTCCGGCCGGAGCCGACGGTGCGATCATGACCGCCTTGCCCGAGGAAGAGCCGACGCTTCCGCTGGAGGCTCCAGCCGCTCCGGACAGCGACCCGGTCGCCCCCGCCGAACGTCCGCTGCCATGATCGCCGACATCGACGAGAGCAAGGCACCACTGCTCGATCATCTGATCGAGCTTCGCCGGCGCGTGCTGTGGGTGGTCGGAACGCTCGTGCTGGGCTTTTTCATCTGCCTCTATTTCGCCAAGCCGATCTTCGCGGTCCTGGTCCAGCCCTTGCTCGCCGCGGGGCAAGGCAAGCTGATTTACACCGACGTGTTCGAAGCCTTTTTCGCAGAAGTGAAAGTTGCTTTCTTCGCCTCGCTTATGATCAGCTTTCCGGTGCTCGCGACCCAGATCTGGCGGTTCGTCGCGCCGGGCATGTACGCAAAGGAGAAGCGTGCCTTCCTGCCCTTCCTGCTGTTGACCCCGTTCTTTTTCGCGGGCGGGGCGGCGTTCGCTTATTATCTGGCGATGCCGTGGGCGCTGCATTTCCTGCTCGGCTACCAGGGCGATGTCGGCGGAGTCCAGCAGGAGGCCCTGCCCGGGGTTGGCAATTATCTCGCGTTCGTGACCCGCTTCCTGTTCGGGTTCGGGGTCGCCTTCCTGCTACCGATCCTGCTGATGATCCTAGAGCGCGCCGGGCTGGTCAGCCGCGAGCAATTGTCGAAGTCGCGCCGTTATGCCGTGGTCGCGGCGGTGGCGATCGCTGCGATCCTGACTCCGCCCGATGCAGTCTCGCAACTGATGCTCGCGGTGCCGCTTTACCTGCTCTACGAGTTCGCGATCCTCGCGATCCGCCTGACCCACTGGCGCGCCGCCAGGGCAATTCGGCGATCGATCCCGGCCGCGGAAACCGAAACCACCGTTTAGGCATGATGAATCGCCCGCCGACCTTGGGCAGGCCTGGTCTTACTGATGCTGGAGACGAATGTGGGCCCGAAATCGCCACCGGGGGGGAGGGTTGGCGGTTCCGGGCCCATTTAATCGGATAGCGAGAGCGGGGGGGCAAAAGTCACTATCCGAATTGTTAAACGCGTGCTTTTCCGCGCTTGTTCCATGCCGCGCGAAGTTTTTTTCTGAATGGCTGCCGGGGCCTCAGCCGCGATCTGGAAACAAAGGCAAATCGACGCTGTAACGACCCAGGTTGCGCTCGAGCGGCGAGCGGAGCTGTCGTGCCAGTCCCTCGATGATCCGCTCGAACTGGCGCCGTTCGCTGGGGTCGTCCTCGCTCTCGAGCAGCGCCGCGCTGGCAATGGTCAAACGCCCGGTCAGCGGGCTTGTCCGCCGCATCGCGATCTCGACCGGGGCGCTGGCGCCATGCAGCATTGCATATTCGACAATTTCGGTCACGAAGAAGGCGACGGCGACCGCGACGTCCTGGGTGGTGGCGGCCGCATCGATGTCGATCTCTATCGCCACCTTGCGCTGGAGATCGGTCGCACTTGCACGAAGGCCTTCGGCAAGTTCGGTCAGCAGCGCGCGCAGGGCGATCCCCTGATTGTCCTCAAGTTCGGCATAATGGTTTCGGTGAACCACCGACAAGGCATCGACCCGCCGCCCGATCGCGGAGAAAGCGGCCTTGCCCTCGCGACTGCTGGCGCTTCGCCCGTGGATGCTGAGCAGCGATGCGACCACTTGCAAATTATTCTTCACCCGATGGTGAACTTCGCGGACCAGCTTGCGCTGGCCTTCGAGCGCCTCGGTCATGCCGCGCTCGGTTTCCTCGATTCGCTCGACGGCGCGAACAAAGGCGTCGCGAAGGTCGCGAATTTCGATCGCGGGGCCGAGGCTCTCCGGCCCGATCAGTCCGGTATCATCGCCCGGTTGATAGTCGCTGACGCTGCGTTGGAGCCGACGGAGGGGGCGGATGAGCAGATGGTTGAGCAGCCACCAGCTGACCAGCGCGGCAATTGCCGCCATCAGGAACGGGAGCAGGATAACGATGCGTTCGAGCGTGGTGATCGTCTTGATCGGGCTGATGATTTCGGCCTCGAGCCGGCCGCTTCCGAGATCCATCCGTTGACGAAATGCGGAATCCGCGCCGGGCCGCGCGCTGGCGCCCTGGATCAGCACGATTCGCTTGCGGCCGTCATCGATCGACGTGCTGGTCAGTCGGGCGCCTTCGCTGCGAAGGGCCATGCTTAACTCGGCGATCGTCAGGCGCGTGGTCGCGCTGCCGCCCTCGACTCCCGTGCGAAGCAATAAGGAGCGTTCGTCCTCGGCGATCCACAAGCGGATGTCTCCGGGCCTGGTTCGCGGCGGATTGACGATGTCCGAAAAATCGCCCTTCGAACAAAGCGGCGTTCCGTCCGCGCTTTCGATCTCGAACTGGCGGGCGACCGCGGGAGCAATCGCGAGGCTTCGCGCTGCTTCCGCGCAGGCATCCTCGCCCGCCTTGCCGACCGCGGCATTGGCCGCGACCCGCAATGCCAGTGCGTTGCGCGCAATCAGGCTATCCATCGCGCGTACCGAGGCGCGTGCCTGCTGCCCCGCGACCGCAGAAATACTGTCGCCCGCGGCTTCAAGATCGCGCAATGCGCTCCACATCAGCATTCCGCCGATCGGAAGCATGACCAGCGACAACAGCAATAGCAGCTTTGCGGCGGTGCCGAGCTTATTGAAGGCGGAGCGGACGGTCATCGGCGTCTGGCCGGTAGCGCGCTCGACCGGTCAGGCCAGTTTGCCGAGCAATTTGAGGAAGTCACTGGGGATGTCTTCGCGCAGGGTCTCGTCATAAACCGTGCGCAAGGCCCGGCCGACGACGCTCGCCTTGTCCTTCTTGCGATCCTTTGAGGACCGGGATGCGGCGGGCGTCTTGCCACCGTCGCGCGCATCGCCTGCCTGACTGCCACTCAACCTCTCATCCCCCTCGCGCGCAAGCCCATGCGCCAAAAATGCAGAACAGTGCGCAACCGGGAAGGGATGACGTCGCAACCTCCACGCCCGATGCAACTACCGCCCGCCGACCGCCTGCGTCAATGCAGTACGGAAAAATGCGACAACGTGGCTTGGAAACCAAATCGCGCGTGCTTTGTTCCCCCTGCGCAAACTCTGGCTCGAGGGGGCTCCCCCAATGGGACCAACCGTCGTGTCGCGCGGGCTCGGGCTTGCATCGTCCCAGCGCCACGCCCACAACGGGCGTGACCGATACTTTTCCGGAGAAATTTCCCTTATGTCGCTTGGCCAGGATCTCGCCCCCCACTTGCCTTTCCTGCGCCGCTACAGCCGCGCGCTGACCGGCAGCCAGGTGCACGGCGACAATTTCGTCCGTGCGACACTCGAGACGATCGTTGCCCAACCCGACGAATTTCCGCGTGACATCGATCCCCGGCTGGGGCTTTACCGCACCTTCCACGCGATCTGGTCGAGCGCAAATATCGAGGAAGGCGATGAACCGACCACCGAAATCGACGGTGCGGAGGGCATTGCCCATGCGCGCCTCGCGCGGGTCACTCCGCTGTCACGCCAGGCGCTGCTTCTGACCAGTCTCGAAGGGTTTTCCAACGACGACACCGCATTCCTGATCGACGCCACTCCGGATGACGTCGAGTCGCTCGTCGCCGAGGCGCTTGAGGAGATCGAACGGCAGACGCACGCCGACGTGCTGATCATCGAAGATGAGCCGATCATCGCGATGGACATCGAATCGATCGTCCGCGACCTTGGTCACAATGTCACCGGCGTCGCGGTCACGCGCGACGAGGCGATCGCCCAGGCGCGCCGCTCGCCGCCCGGTCTCGTCCTCGCCGACATCCAGCTTGCCGACGACAGTTCCGGAATCGATGCGGTCAAGGATATCCTCGCCGAATTCGCGGTGCCGGTGATTTTCATCACCGCTTTCCCTGAGCGGCTGCTGACCGGAACCCGCCCCGAGCCGACCTTCCTGATCACCAAGCCGTTCCAGCGCGCGACGGTCAAGGCGGCGATCAGCCAGGCCCTGTTCTTCGACGCGGCTACGGTCCCCGCCTGACTTGCTATTGTGGGGTTGGACCGCGCCTGACCGCACCTCGAGACAAGAGCGCTCGGAACCGCGAGTCATTGCGCCGCGTTGGCACGGCGAAACGAGTGAAGGGTTTTCATGAACGAGCAGCCTGAGCATCTCAACAAAACGGAAGCGCGTGCCGGCACGACGCCGCACATGACCCGCTATGTTCTCGGGGTCGGACTTGTTTTGGTTATAGTCATCTTCGCCGTCATATTGCTGGTAGCGGCCTAGCCACTACATTCCATTATGAAACATATCTGGGCGATAAGGCTGGCAATTTGAGCCAGGCGACCGTGGGGCAAGAAACAGTGGCCGAAAGCGAAGAGATCGATGAGGACGAGTATGACGCGCCGCGCCCCGAGCCGGTGCCTCTGTCCGATCCCGATTTCAAGGACCAACTGGCGGCGGTGATCCCGCATCTGCGCGCGTTCGGCCGCTCGCTGTCGGGCAGCCGCGACCTCGCCGACGATCTCGTCCAGGAGACGCTGCTGAAGGCCTGGGCGGCGCGCAAGCGATTCCAGGCGGGCACCAATATGCGCGCCTGGACCTTCATCATCCTGCGCAACCTGTTTTTGAGCCAGATGCGCCGAGCGCGCTTCAAGGGCGAGTGGGACGATATCACAGCCGCCAAGATTCTCGCCGCTCCGGCCAGCCAGGACCGCCATATCGAGCTTGGCGACATGCAGCGCGCACTGATGCATCTGCCCCAGCCCCAGCGCGAGGCGCTGATCCTGGTCGGCGCGGGGGGCTTTGCCTATGAGGAAGCGGCCGACATCTGCGGCTGCGCGGTCGGGACGATCAAGAGCCGCGTCGCTCGCGGCAGGGTCGCGCTCGAAGCGCTTCTAACCGGTGGGACGTTGCCGTCGCGCCGTCAGCACAAGACCGATCCCAATGTCTCGGCGTTGCAGGCGATCATCGGTCAGGTTGACAAGCTCAGCCGCGACCGCGGCTGAAATCGCCGGGCGAGGCCTCAGTTAAGCTCGCTCAGCAATCTTTCGAAATCATGCGAGCTGCGGTCGGTCGCGGCCGCCGCGAAGGCACGGCGCAGGGCAGCGGTGATGCCCATGCGGTCGTCCGCGAAATCCACGCGGATCACCTCTCGATCGCGCGACGACACTGTCCGGCTATGAGGTGCGAATTCCATATTCATGGCTGGACAACCAACGGGATGCCCTACGGTTTCGCGTTTCACCATTTTAGTTCATTCACTGTGTCATGAAGGCGACACTCGGAGATTGCGCCCGGAGCGAGGCGATCGAGCGCGCCGCCGCGCATAGTATCTTCCTCCGCGCCGCAATCACCCGCTGGCCCGAAATTGCCAGGATCTTCGTGGATCAGGGATCCGCCGCGGCCGTGGCGGCGGCGCTCGCGGAAGATGGCATGGAAGTGGCCAGCCTGCTCCGCCGCCGCCGCCACGCGCTTGCACTGGCCGTGGCGCTGGGCGATCTCGCCGGGGAATTGCCGCTCGAGGCGGTAACCGGCCAGCTGTCCGACTTCGCCGACGCCGCGATCGACCGGGCGCTCAATGCCTCGATCGCGGAGCGCTTGCCCGATGCTCCGCCGCTGGGTTTGGCCGTGCTCGCGCTCGGCAAATTGGGCAGCGGCGAGCTTAATTATTCGTCCGATGTCGACCTGATCCTGCTGTTCGACCCGGCGACCTTGCCGCGCCGCGAACGGGACGATGCGGGCGAAGCGGCGGTTCGTTATGGCCGGCGGCTGGTCGAACTGCTTCAGCAACGCACCGCCGACGGCTATGTCGCGCGAGTCGATCTGCGGCTGCGGCCCGCGCCGGAAGTCACTCCGATCGTGCTCTCGGTCAACGCCGCGATTTCCTATTATGAAAGCTCGGCGCAGCCGTGGGAGCGCGCCGCTTTTATCCGGGCGAGGGCCTGCGCGGGGGATGTCGCGCTCGGCACGCGATTCCTCGGCGAAATCCAGCCATTCATCTGGCGCCGGGCACTCGATTTCGGTGCGATCGACGAGATTCGCGATATTTCGCTGCGCATTCGCGATCATTATGCCCAGGGGCAGGGGTTCGGCCCGGGCTTCGACCTCAAGCGCGGCCGCGGCGGCATCCGCGAGGCTGAATTCTTCACCCAGGTCCAGCAACTCGTCCACGGCGGGCGCGATCCGCAGCTTCGCTCCCCGGCAACGCTCGACGCCCTCGCCGCGCTCGGCGCCGCGGGTCGGCTCGACCCCGAGGTCGCGGCGATGATCGGGGATGCGTACCGCGCGCTGCGCACGGCCGAGCATCGCGTCCAGATGATCGACGACCGGCAGGAGCATCGCCTGCCGCTTGACGGGGCCGCGCTCGAAGCGGTGGCAAAACTCGACGGGCGGGCGGATGGCGCCGAGCTGCTCGCCAGCTTGCGCGGCCACGTCGAGGGCGTCGCGCGGCAGTTCGACGGCCTCGTCAGCGAGCGCGGGGAGCGGCTGTCGAACGATCCCGACATCCTTGCGATCGAGCTCACCGCGCTGGGCTATGGCGACGACGAGGCCTATCGGCGGATCGGCGAATGGCGTTCGGGACGCGCGAGATCGCTTCGTTCGCCGGCCGCGCGAACCGCGTTCGAGGCGATGCTGCCGACGCTGATGCGGGCAATCGCCGCCGGCCCGGACCCGGCGCGAGCGCTCAATCGGTTCGGGGACATCGTCGAGCGCTTGTCGAGCGGGGTCAATCTCTATCGGTTGCTCGATGCGCGACCCAAGCTTGCCGAACTGCTTGCGCTGATCCTCGCCCATGCCCCCGCGCTTGCCGATCAACTCGCACGGCGGCCAACCTTGTTCGACGGGCTGATCGACGATTCCTCCTTCGCCGCGCCACCGGCCGCGCCCGAACTCGCCGAGCGGCTGCGCGACGCCATCGCCGACGATCCGCTCGACGCCGCGCTCGATCGCGTCCGCCGGCTGGTCGGCGAGCGCCGGTTCGCGCTTGGCGTGCAACTGATCGCCGCGCACCGCGACCCGATCACCATCGCGGAGGGCTATAGCGACCTCGCCGAAGCCGCGATCCTTACCCTGTCCGAAGCGGTCAGCCGCGAATTCGCGCGCGCCCACGGGGTCGTTGCCGGAGGCGAGCTGGTCGTGCTCGCGCTCGGGCGGCTTGGCGGGCGCGCGTTGACCCATGCAAGCGATCTCGACCTCGTATATCTGTTCGACGCCCCCGACGGCGCTCGAAGCAATGGCGCCAAAAGCCTTAGCGCCACGGATTATTACAATCGCCTCGCCAGCCGGATCACCGCCGCGCTCAGCGTCCAGACCGCCGCGGGGCCGCTCTATGAGGTCGACACGCGGCTTCGCCCGCAAGGCGCGCAGGGGATGCTCGCGGTCAGCCTCGACGGGTTCGATGCCTATCAGCGCGGCGAGGCATGGACGTGGGAGCATATGGCATTGTGCCGGGCGCGGCCGCTGACCGGTTCGGACGCGCTGCGCGAGCGGGTTCGGGCGCAAATAGCGGACCTGTTGTCGATGCCGCGCGATGCCGCAAAGGTTCGCGCCGACGCGGCCAAGATGCGCGCCGACATCGCGCTTCACAAACCGCCCGTGGGGACGCTCGACATCAAGCTTGGCCCGGGCGGGCTGGTCGACCTGGAATTTGCGGTCCACACTCTTCAACTCACTCATGCGACCGGGCTCGACCCGCGGCTCGAGGTTGCGCTTGCCGCATTGGTGGAGGCGAGCCTGATCGATGAGGGCGCGGATCCCGACCTGCGCCTGCTTAGCCGGATGCTGGTGGTATTGCGGCTGGTGGCGCCCGAGGGCATGGAGCCCGCCGAGCAGTCGCGGGCCCTGCTTGCCTCGTTGTGCGGGCATTCGGGCTGGCCGGCGCTGGTCGAAGCGATCGACGCTGCCCGAACCAGGATCGCGCGCCGCTGGGCGCGGGTAAAGGGGAATGAAGCATGATTGAAGAAGGTGACAAAATTCCCGCGCTGATGGCGCAGCTGAGCGACGGGCGCTGCATCAACCTCGCCGCGCCGGGAGCGCCGCTGGTGCTTTATTTCTATCCCAAGGACGACACTTCGGGCTGCACTCGCGAAGCCCAGGACTTTACCGCGCTTGCCGACGAGTTCACCGTCGCGGGCGCGCTCATCGTTGGGGTCTCGCGCGACGACATGGGAAAGCACGGCAAGTTCATCGCCAAATATGACCTCAAGGTTCCGCTTGCGAGCGACGCCGACGGCAAAATCAGCGATGCGTTCGGGACATGGGTCGAAAAGTCGATGTACGGCCGCAAATATATGGGGATGGAGCGGGCCACCTTCCTGATCGACGCGGGCGGGGTGGTCGTCAAGGCATGGCGCAAGGTCAAGGTGCCCGGTCACGCCGAGGCGGTATTGGCCGCGGTTCGAGGCCGCTAGAGAACTGCTCCCCCTTCCAATGGCCGGGCCGGGTCGCTATCTCGCCCCCAACATCCAGGAGCGCGTGCAACCGATGGCCGAGTTTACCCTGCCGAGGAACAGCAAGATCACCAAGGGACGCTCGCACCCGGCGCAGGGTGGCAAGCGCGTCAAGTCGTTCAAGGTCTATCGCTACGACCCCGACAGCGGGGCCAATCCGCGCTTCGACACTTTTTCGATCGACCTCGACAAATGCGGGCCGATGGTGCTCGACGCGATCATCAAGATCAAGGACGAGATCGACCCGACGCTGACCTTCCGCCGCTCATGCCGCGAGGGCATTTGCGGGTCGTGCGCGATGAACATCGACGGCAAGAACGGGCTCGCCTGCACGATGGCGATCGAGGATGTGAAGGGCGAGATCAGGATCACGCCCTTGCCGCACATGGAGGTGGTCAAGGACCTCGTCCCGGACATGACCCATTTCTACGCCCAATATGCCTCGATCCAGCCGTGGCTGAAAAGCGCGACGCCCGAGCCGTCGGGCAAGGAGCGCTTCCAGTCGCCCGACGACCGCGCCAAGCTCGACGGGCTTTACGAGTGCATCCTGTGCGCCTGTTGCTCGACCTCGTGCCCGTCCTATTGGTGGAACAGCGACAAGTTCCTCGGCCCCGCGGTGTTGCTCCAGGCCTATCGCTGGCTCGCCGACAGCCGCGACGAGGCCACCGGCGAGCGGCTCGACCAGCTCGAGGACCCGTTCCGGCTCTACCGCTGCCACACGATCATGAACTGCGCCAACGTCTGCCCCAAGGGGCTCAATCCCGCCAAGGCGATCGCCGAGGTCAAGAAGCTCGTCGCCGAGCGCGCGGCTTAATCCCCGTTCCCGGGGAGCGGCTGCTTATTTACTCCACGCCAATTGCAACTAGGTTGCCAGGCGGGGGTACTTCATGCGCCTGCGTTTCCTTCGGCCGGTCAACGGCTGGCCCGGCTTCCTCACCGAACTGGCGATCGTCGTCCTCGGCGTGCTGATCGCGCTTGGCGCGCAGCAGCTCGCCGAGGCGGCGCGCTGGCGAAGCGAGGTCGGCGAATTTCGGTCGGCGATGGATGACGAGCTCGCCTATAACCTTGGCGCCTATCAGGATCGCCGGGAGCAAAGCGCGTGCATCGTTCGCCGGCTCGATCAACTCGATGCGTGGCACCGCGGCTGGCAATCCGGGCAACGGCTCCGGCTGGCGAGCCCGATCGCGCGGCCGTTGACGCTCAATGTGCGAAGCAGCGTGTGGGAGTCGCGCACCGCCGACATCGCGGCCCATCTCGGGCTCGAGAGGCGCCTGAATTACGCTTATCTGTATGACGCTTTTGCGGGCTATCAGTCGATCCTCGTCGACGAGCGACGCCTGTGGAATGAACTGCTCGATTTTGAAGGCGCGGATAAACTGGGATCGAGCGATCTGCTCAGGCTTCGCGGCCTCATCGAGCGCGGGCGAATAGCCGAGAAACTGGTCAGGTTGAATTGGCCGCCGATCGACAGGCGTGCAGCCGCGGCGGGCATCCGAGCGCGCCATGACGACGAGGTGGCGCGGGAGGAGGCCATCTGCAAGCCTCTCACCTGGCTAGCCGTCTGACACGCATTCGGAGGTCTCGGCAGCGGCAGGTGGTTGCGCGCAGGCTTTCGCTCCAATAGCGACCCCGCATGACCGACCCCAGACTCCCTTCAAGCGCACTCCCGCACCCCGACCACCCCGGCTGGCACTATTGGCCTGACGTTCCCGCGGACAGCTTCGCCGGGCAGACCGGAGTGATGCTGTTCCGAGCCGAGGGCGAGGACGCGCGGGTGCGGATGTTCCCAACGGACAGGCATCTCAACATGGGCGGGTCGATCCACGGCGGCGCGGTGATGAGCTTTATCGACATGGCGCTGTTCGCGGGCGGCCGGATCGCGGGGATGGGCGAGGGCCATTACGTCACGCTCGACTGCGCGACCCATTTCATCGCGCGCGGCCGGATCGGCGTACCGCTCGACGCGGTCGTGCGGCTGGTCGGGCAAACCAAGGGTGGCCACATATTCCTGTCGGGCCATTGCGAGCAGGATGGCGTGGTCAGCCACAGTTTCACCGGGACTCTCAAACGCATTCGCCGCACCGAGGGCAAGGAAGACGCATGACCGGGCCGGTTGGCGTCGCCTACGCCGCTTTGGTCGCGGCGGGCGAGTTGAAGCCCGATCCCGACCAGGCCCGCGGAGTGGCGGCGCTCGACCGCTTCGCTGCCGACCTCGGCGCCGCCCGGCCCGGGCTATTCACGCGATTGTTCGGCAAGGCGGAGCCGCCGCTCGGAGTCTATCTTTGGGGCGGGGTCGGTCGCGGCAAGTCGATGCTGATGGACCTCGCCTTCGACCGGATCGCGGTCGAGCCCAAGCGGCGCACCCATTTTGCGCCGTTCATGCTCGACGTCCATCAGCGGCTGCGCATCGCTCGTGCAAGCGACGAAGAGGATCCGCTGATCGCGGTCGCCAAGGACATCGCCGGCGAGCTGCGCTTCCTCGCCTTCGACGAGATGATGGTCACCAATTCGGCCGATGCGATGATCATGTCGCGGCTGTTCACGGCACTGCTTGCCGAGGGCGTCGGCCTGGTGACGACTTCGAACCGCCAGCCGGGCGACCTTTACAAGGACGGGCTCAATCGCGAGCTGTTCATCCCCTTCATCCGACTGATCGAGACGCGGATGCGGGTGGTGCCGCTCAACGGTCCGACCGATTACCGGCTCGACCGGCTGGCCGGGCTCGACACCTGGCACGTACCGAATGGGCCACGAGCCAGCGCGGCGCTGAGCGAGGCATTTTTTCGCCTGACCGACTATCCGGTCGAGGATCGCGCCAATGTACCCGCGGAACAGCTCGATGTCGGCGCTGGACGGACCTTGTACGTGCCCAAGTCCCTGAAGGGGGTGGCGGTCTTCTCCTTCAGGCGCCTGTGCGGCGAGCCGCGCGGCGCGGCCGATTATCTCGCCATCGCCCGGCGCTTCCACACCGTAATTATCGTCGGAATCCCGGTCATGAGCCGCGACATGCGCAACGAGGCCGCGCGTTTTGTCACCCTGATCGACGCGCTGTACGAGCATCGCGTCAAGCTTCTCGCTGCCGCCGACGCCGAGCCCGCCGCGCTCTATCCCGCGGGCGATGGCGGCTTCGAATTCCAGCGCACCGTCAGCCGCCTCGAGGAAATGCAGAGCGCGGATTATCTCGAGCAAGGGCACGGGCTGCTCGAGGATTGACGCCGAGCGCGCGGGGTCTAGCGTCTCGTCCGAACCTGAAGGGATCATCAATGCGCTACCTGGCCGCCTGCCTGCTGCTGACCTCCACCGCCGTGCTTGCCGCCCCCGATCCGGCGCGCCGTCAGGCGGAGCGCGACCTGTTCGAGAAGATCGTCGAAATCCCGACGGTCGAGGGACGCGGGCAGATGCCGCGGCTGACCAGCCTGCTCAAGGCCGAATTTGCAAAGGCGGGCATCACCAATGTCGTGATCAAGGATCATGACAAGACCCAGACGCTGATCGCGCGCTGGCCCGCGGCGAAGCCGAGCGGCAAGAAACCGATCCTCCTGATGGCGCACATGGACGTGGTCGAGGCCGATCCCAAGGACTGGAAGTTCGACCCGTTCACCTTCCGCGAGGAAAAGGGCTATTACCTCGGCCGCGGATCGAGCGACAATAAGGCTGCGCTGACCGGAATCGTACTCGCGCTTCAGAATCTCAAACGCGCCGGGTTCCAGCCGACGCGCGACATCATCGTCCTGTTCACCGGCGACGAGGAAACTACGGCCAATGGGGCCCGCCGGGCGGCCACCGAGTGGCGCCCGCTGATCGATGCCGAATATGCCCTTAACGGCGATGCCGGGGGCGGGTCGCTGTTCAAGGACGGGCGTGTCCAGGGGTTCGGCATGCAGATCGCCGAAAAAACCTATTCCGACTTTAAGCTCGCGGCGACCAACCGTGGCGGCCACAGCAGCGCTCCGCGCCCCGACAATGCCATTTACGCACTGGCGGCCGCGCTCGGCCGGATCGAAGCGCATCGCTTTGCGCCGATGATCAACGAGGCGAGCCGAACGGCTTTCCAGGACAGCGCGGCGCGCGACGGCGGCGTCTATGGCGAACTGGTCAAGAAATTCATCGCCGACCCCAGGGATCGCGAGACCGCCGACAAGCTCGAGGCAATGAGCCCGGGGACCACGCGCACGCGTTGCGTCGCAACGATGCTGTCGGGCGGACATGCCCCCAACGCGCTCCCGCAAAAGGCCGACGCCAACGTCAATTGCCGAATCTTTCCGGGGGTTGCGATTGAAGCGGTCAAGGGCGACCTTCAAGCGCTCGCTGGACCCGATGTGACCGTCTCGGTGACCGAAAACTCGCCACCGTCGGACCCCAGCCCGCTCCGCGCCGACGTGTTCGATGCCTATAAGGCCGCGGTGTCCACGCGCTTCCCCGGCGCGCCAGTGATTCCGGTGATGTCGGCCGGCGCGACCGATGGCGCTTATCTGCGCACCAACGGAATGCCGGTCTACGGCTTTGGCGGCCTGTGGGGAATTGTCGGCGAATCCTCAGGCGCGCACGGGCTCGACGAGCGTGTGCTGATCGAGGGTTTTCACGGCCAGGTTCCGATCTGGGAAGAGATGCTCCGCCGCGTTGCGGGCTAGCTCCTGGCATCGAAAGCCGCCCGGAAACGCGTCCCGGGCGGCTCATTCGATTAGCAGCTGCCCGTTAGCGCAGGATTGCGTTCAGGATCTGAGTGATCGCGTTCGTTCGCGGGTCGACTCCGTAGATGTAATTCTGGTCGTAAATGTAGCGGCCATAGGGGTCGAGGTCGTACTGGCTGCGCACGTCGTACGGAATCTGATTATACGGAGTGTAGCTATCGTAGCCGTGAGGCAGGCGCTGCCCGACATTGAAGCGCTTCCTCGCCTGACCCGGAGGCAGGCAGCCCTTCTTGGCAAGCCCCGGGGGGCAGCCGCCAGCGCCGAAGCCGGTGCCTCGGCCGAAATGGCCTTGGCCATTTTGCGCCATCGACGCGTGCGAATTGCCCTTACCCTTGCCGGGCTTGGCAGCGGCGGGGGCGGTCGCGGCAAGAGCCGCGATGCCCGCAAGCAGGATGATGTTCTTCATGAGCGAGATTCTAGGCGAAAAGCGATTAACCGCCTGTGACCAGCCGGTTCATCGAAATTCCCGCCCCGCTCGATCGGAGCCTTGCGGTTGCCCCTGTCGGTCCATGCCGCTAAGCGGACGCCGCCTCCACAAACGAAGCGCTTCGGCGCTCCGCCCGGAAATATTGCGAAAGGTTCAAATCTCCAATGGCGCGCAAGAAAATCGCACTGATCGGCGCGGGGATGATCGGCGGAACGCTCGCCCATCTCGCGGCGATGCGCGAGCTTGGCGATATCGTCCTGTTCGACATCGCGGAGGGCACGCCGCAGGGCAAAGCGCTCGACATTTCGCAAGCCGCCCCGGTCGAGGGCTTCGATGTCACGCTCAAGGGCTCGAACGATTATGCCGACATCGCTGGAGCCGACGTGTGCATCGTCACCGCCGGGATCGCGCGCAAGCCCGGGATGAGCCGCGACGATCTGCTCGGAATCAATCTCAGGGTGATGAAGGCGGTCGGCGAAGGGATCAAGGCGAATGCGCCGGACGCGTTCGTGATCTGCATCACCAATCCGCTGGACGCGATGGTGTGGGCGTTGCGCGAATTTTCGCAACTGCCGCACCACATGGTCGTCGGAATGGCGGGCGTGCTCGATTCGGCACGCTTCCGGCACTTCCTTGCCGACGAGTTCAAGGTTTCGGTCGAGGACGTCACCGCCTTCGTGCTCGGCGGCCACGGCGACACGATGGTGCCGATCGTGCAATATTCGACCGTCGCCGGCATCCCGATCCCCGACCTCATCAAGATGGGCTGGTCGACGCAGGAGCGGATCGACGCGATCGTCAAGCGCACGCGCGGCGGCGGCGGCGAGATCGTCGCCTTGCTCGGCAACGGCAGCGCCTTCTACGCGCCCGCGACCAGCGCCATCGCGATGGCCGAGAGCTTCCTCAAGGACAAGAAGCGAGTGCTTCCGGCGGCGGCCAATCTTACCGGGCAGTACGGCGTCGACGACCTCTACGTCGGAGTGCCGATCGTGATCGGCGCGGGCGGGGTCGAAAAGATCGTCGAGATCGAATTGGACTCCGAGGCGCAGAAGAATTTCACGGTCAGCGTCGATGCGGTCAAGGAATTGCTGGTCGCGTGCAAGGGCATCGATGGGAGTCTGGACAAGTGAGCATTCTCGTCGACCGCAGCACGCGCGTGATCACCCAGGGCATGACCGGGGAGACCGGCACGTTCCACACCCAACAGGCACTTGCCTACGGGACGCAAATGGTCGGCGGGGTAACCCCAGGGAAGGGCGGAACCACGCATCTCGACCTGCCGGTGTTCAACACGGTCGCCGAGGCGGTCGAGAAAACCGGCGCTGACGCGAGCGTGATCTATGTCCCGCCGGCGTTCGCCGCCGATTCGATCCTCGAGGCGATCGACGCCGAAGTACCGTTGATCGTCACCATCACCGAGGGCATTCCGGTGCTCGACATGGTCAAGGTCAAGCGCGCCTTGTCGGGGTCGAGGTCGCGGCTGATCGGGCCCAATTGCCCCGGTGTGCTGACCCCCGAGGAATGCAAGATCGGGATCATGCCCGGTACCATCTTCAAGAAGGGCAGCGTCGGCGTGGTGTCGCGCTCGGGCACGCTGACCTATGAAGCGGTGTTCCAGACGACCAACGAGGGCCTTGGCCAGACCACCGCGGTCGGGATCGGCGGCGACCCGGTCAACGGCACCAACTTCATCGACGTGCTCGAACTGTTCATGGCCGACGATGAAACCAAATCGATCATCATGATCGGCGAGATCGGCGGCGCCGCCGAGGAAGAAGCGGCGCAGTTCATTGCCGACGAGGCGCGCGCCGGACGCAGAAAGCCGATGGTCGGATTCATCGCCGGGCTGACCGCTCCTCCAGGGCGGCGAATGGGCCATGCCGGGGCGATCGTGTCGGGCGGCAAGGGCGACGCGCCGAGCAAGATCGCGGCGATGGAAGCGGCTGGAATTACGGTCTCGCCGAGCCCATCTGAGCTTGGCCGCACCCTCGCGGAGCTTCTGAAAGGCTAGGGGCCAAGCACATGGATTCCATGGCGATCGATCGCGAGCAGGGGCCAAGCTGGGCCCGGCCGAACTGGCCGGTGTCCGAACTCGACGCGGTCAACCTCGGACTCGATCCGACCGAGGCGACGCTCGAGCAGGCGGCGAAGGATGCTGCGGTCTCGGCCGGTGCCGCGGACCCCGACGAAATCCGCCGCGCCGCCGAGGATTCAATCCGGGCGATGATGCTGATCCGCAGCTTTCGAGTCCGGGGCCACCTTGCCGCCAGGCTCGACCCGCTTGGCCTCGCGCATCACGAAGCGCCGCCCGAACTGACCCCGGCATTCCACGGTTTCACCGACGCCGACTTCGACCGCAAGATCTGGCTTGGCGGCGCGCTCGGCTTCCAAGCCGCCTCCTTGCGCGAAATCGTGCCCGTCCTCCTGGCCAATTATTGCGGCACCCTCGGCCTCGAATATATGCACATCAACGACCTCGAGGAGCGCCGCTTCCTCCAGGACCGGATGGAGGGAAAGGCCGCCGAGATCGTCTTCACCCCCGAGGGCAAGCAGGCAATCCTCGAAAAGGTGATCCACGGCGAACAGTGGGAAAAGTTTCTAGCGCGCAAATATGTCGGAACGAAACGGTTCGGCCTGGACGGCGGCGAGAGCGCGGTCCCGGCGCTCGAATCGATCATCAAATATGGCGGCGCCCTGGGAGTGACCGAGATCAGTGTCGGCATGTCCCACCGCGGGCGGCTCAACGTGCTCGCCAATGTGATGGGCAAGCCGTACCGAGCGATCTTCCACGAATTCGCCGGCGGAGCCACCAACCCGGCCGAAGTCGGTGGCTCGGGCGACGTCAAATATCACCTTGGCACTTCGTCCGACCGCATATTCGACGGCAATAAGGTCCATTTGAGCCTGGTCCCCAACCCATCGCACCTTGAAGCGGTCGACCCGGTCGTGCTCGGCAAGACCCGAGCGGTGATGACCCTGCGCGGCGACAAGCATGGCAAGACCGTGCTCCCTGTGCTGCTCCACGGCGATGCGGCCTTCGCGGGGCAGGGGATCGTCGCCGAGTGCTTCGGTTTCTCGGGGCTGCCCGGCTATGGCACTGGCGGGACGATCCACTTCGTGATCAACAATCAGGTTGGTTTCACCACCTCGCCGCAATTCGGCCGCTCCTCGCCTTACCCCTCGGACATCGCCAAGTCGGTCCAGGCGCCGATCCTGCACGTCAACGGCGACGATCCCGAAGCGGTGACCTTCGCCTGCAAGCTGGCGATCGAATATCGCCAATGCTTTGGACGCGACATCGTGATCGACATGTGGTGCTATCGCCGCTTCGGGCACAACGAGGGCGACGAGCCGAGTTTTACCCAGCCTTTGATGTACGCCGCAATCGCCAAACATCCGCCCATTAGCACGATCTATGGCGCGCGGCTGATCGCCGAGCAGGTTGTCGACCAGGCGTGGATCGACGAGCGCACCGCCCAATTCACGAAGCTGCTCGAAGCCGAGTTCGAGGCCGGGACTCGATATTCGCCGAACAAGGCGGACTGGTTCGAGGGCCGCTGGTCGGGTCTCGGCCGGCCCGACGAGCCCTTCCTCGGCCGCCGCAACGTCGGCACCGCGCTCGACGACGCGCAGTTCGAGCGGCTCGGCAAATTGCTAACCACCGTGCCGGCCGACCTTCAGGTCCACAAGACGCTCGGGCGGATCTTGGACGCGAAGGCGAAGATGTTCGAGACCGGCACCGGGTTCGACTGGGCAACCGCAGAGGCCTTGGCATTCGGGTCGATCGCCGAGGATGGCTATCGCGTGCGCCTGTCGGGACAGGATTCGGGGCGCGGCACGTTCAGCCAGCGCCACGCGGTGTGGGTCGACCAGGCATCGGGCGAGAAGTATATCCCGCTGCGCACGATCGAGAAGGACGGCAGCCCGCGGTTCGAGGTGCGCGACAGCCCGCTGTCCGAATTCGGAGTGCTCGGCTTCGAATATGGCTATACCATCGCCGACCCCAAGACGCTGGTGCTGTGGGAGGCGCAATTCGGCGACTTCGCCAATGGCGCGCAAACCATTTTCGACCAGTTCATCGCCGCGGGCGAGGCCAAATGGCTGCGCGCGTCGGGGCTGGTGTGCCTGCTCCCCCACGGGTTCGAGGGCCAGGGACCCGAACATAGTTCGGCGCGGCTCGAGCGCTTCCTCCAACTGTGCGCCGACGACAATGTCCAGGTCGCCAATTGCACCACCCCGGCCAATTATTTCCACCTTCTGCGCCGCCAGATGCACCGCGATTTCCGCAAGCCGCTGATCATCATGACCCCCAAGTCGCTGCTTCGCCACAAGCTTGCGGTCAGCCGCCGCGAGGATTTCGTCGGCGAGGGTCATTTCCGGCGGATCGTGTCCGACCTTGCACCGCCCGCGCCCGGGACCACCAAACGCCTCGTGCTGTGCTCGGGAAAGATCGGGTACGAACTGATGGAAGCACGCGATGCGGCCTTGAAGAACGGAGCACCAGGCGCCCGGGAGACCGAGGTTTTGCGAGTCGAGCAGCTCTATCCGTTCCCGTCGGAGCCTCTCGTCAAGCGCCTGAAAGCCATGCCTCAGCTGGCCGAACTGGTCTGGGCGCAGGAAGAGCCGCGCAACAATGGCGCGTGGATCTTTGTCGAGGGCTTGATCGAATGTTGCCTCGATGAGGCCGGCTTTGCGGGGATGCGCCCGCGCTATGCCGGGCGCGCGGCGTCGGCGTCGCCTGCGACGGGCCTTGCCAAGCGCCACGTCGCGGAGCAGGCGGCGCTGGTCAGCGACGCTTTGGGTGTCACCGCGGCCGAGCCGGCGGCGGCCGAGGCTGCCGTCGAAACCGTGCAGAAGGCCGGCAAGGCCGGGAGTTAAGGAATACTATGGCAACCGACGTCACCGTCCCGACCCTGGGCGAATCGATCACCGAAGCGACCGTCGGCCAGTGGTTGAAGGCGGTCGGCGACACCGTCGCGCTCGACGAGCCGATCGTCAGCCTCGAAACCGATAAGGTCTCGGTCGAAGTGCCATCGCCGATCGCGGGAACGCTCGCGGAGCAGTTGGTCGCGGTCGGCGCCACGGTCGCGGTCGGCGCGATCATCGCCCGCGTCGGCGAAGGGGCGGCTTCCGCCCCGGCCGCGGCTTCGGACTCCCCGGCCGCGACTTCGGCCTCGCCCGCCACTCCCGCCGCTCCGGCCGAGACCGCCATGCCTCGCGACGACGGCCATTCCGACACCGGCCAGCCCGGCGCCGCGAGCGATGCGCTGAGGCTATCGCCGGCGGTGCGGCGCGCGGTGCTCGAGCATCACGTCGATCCGTCGGCGATCAAGGGCTCGGGCAAGGACGGGCGGCTGACCAGGGACGACGTGCTTGCCGCGGCGCAAGGCAAGGCTCCAGCTTCCCCCGCGCAGCCAGCGGCCCAAGCCACCGCGCCGGCGGCGCCTGTCGCTCGGCCCGAACCGGCCCCGGCGCAGGCCGGCGAGCGCCGCGAAGAACGCGTTTTGATGTCGCGGCTGCGCAAGACCATCGCGAGCCGCCTCAAGGAAGCGCAGAACAGTGCCGCGATCCTGACCACTTTCAACGATGTCGACATGACGGCGGTGATCGACGCGCGCGCCCGCTACAAGGAATTGTTCGAGAAGAAGCACGGCATCCGGCTCGGCTTCATGGGCTTTTTCGTCAAAGCGGTCGCGCTCGCCGCGAAGGACGTCCCCTCGGTCAATGCCTCGCTCGAGGGTGACGAGATCGTCTATCATGATTATCTCGATGTTTCGGTCGCGGTGTCGGCGCCCAAGGGACTTGTCGTCCCGGTGGTGCGCAACGCCGATGCCATGTCGTTCGCCGAAATCGAAAAAGCGATCGCGGCGTTCGGAAAGAAGGCCAAGGACGGCGCACTGACCGCCGACGACATGAAGGGCGGCACCTTCACCATCTCCAACGGCGGAGTGTTCGGAAGCCTGCTGTCGACCCCGATCATCAACCCGCCGCAGTCGGCGGTGCTCGGAATGCACCGCATCGAGGAGCGCGCCGTGGTCAAGGACGGAACGGTCGTCGCTCGCCCGATGATGTATCTTGCCTTGTCCTACGACCACCGGCTGATCGACGGGCGCGAGGCGGTGACCTTCCTCGTCCGCGTCAAGGAAGCGATCGAAGACCCGACGCGCCTGCTGATCGATCTTTGAGGAAAACTTGATGGCTGACTTCGACTACGACCTCATTGTCATCGGTTCGGGCCCGGGGGGATATGTCGCGGCGATTCGTGCTGCTCAGCTCGGGCTCAGGACCGCCTGCGCCGAGGGCCGCGACACGCTTGGGGGGACGTGCCTCAACGTCGGCTGCATTCCGTCGAAAGCGCTGCTTCATTCGTCCGAGCTTTACGCCGAAGCCAAGTCGGGCGCGCTCGCCAAATTCGGAATCGACATATCGGGCGCAAGCCTCAATTTGGGCCAGATGCACTCCGAAAAGGCCAAGGCGGTCAAGGAACTGACCGGCGGGATCGAGTTCCTGTTCAAGAAGAACAAGATCGACTGGCTCAAGGGTTTTGCTGTCTTCGAAAGCGCCAATTCGATCTCGGTTGGCGGCAAGACCGTCACCGCGAAGAACATCCTCATCGCCACCGGATCGTCGGTTACCCCGCTCCCCGGAGTCGAGGTCGACAATGACGCGGCAATGATCGTCGATTCGACCGGTGCACTCGCGCTTCCGAAGGTTCCCGGGCACCTGGTGGTAATCGGCGGCGGAGTGATCGGGCTCGAGCTTGGTTCGGTCTGGCTGCGGCTCGGCGCCAAGGTCACCGTGGTCGAATATCTCGACCAGATATTGCCGGGGATGGACGAGGAAGTCCGCAGGGAAGCAGCCAAGATTTTCAAGAAGCAGGGCTTTGAGATCCGCACCGGGACCAAGGTCACCGGGGCGTCGCTGGCGGGGGAGAGCGTCAACCTTACCGTCGAGCCCGCGGCCGGCGGCGCTTCCGAAACCATCGCCGCCGACGTCGTCCTCGTCGCGATCGGGCGGCGGCCGCATACCGACGGGCTCGGGCTCGACAAGATCGGGCTTGCGGTCAACGCCAAGGGCCAGGTCGAGACCGATCACGACTTCCGGACCAAGGTGCCGAGCGTGTGGGCGATCGGCGACGTCATCGCCGGACCGATGCTTGCGCACAAGGCCGAGGACGAGGGCATTGCCGCCGCGGAAAATATCGCGGGCGAGACCGGCATCGTCAATCATGCGATCATCCCGTCGGTGGTCTATACCCACCCCGAAATCGCCGGGGTCGGCTTGTCCGAGGAACAGGCCAAGGAAGCCGGACACGAGATCAGGGTCGGCAAATTCCCGTTCATGGCCAATAGCCGCGCCAAGACCAACCGCGACACCGACGGCTTCGTCAAAATCGTCGCCGATGCGAAAAACGACCGCGTGCTTGGCGCGTGGATCATCTCGAGCCTCGCCGGCACCATGATCGCCCAGGTCGCGCAGGCGATGGAATTCGGCGCGACCAGCGAGGACATCGCCTACACCTGCCACGCCCATCCGACCCATTCGGAAGCGATCAAGGAAGCGGCCATGGCGGTGACGGGCAAACCGATCCATATCTAGGCGTGGGCATCGCCATCAGGGGAACAGGTTGAACGTTCGGGGCAAATTGCGCCGGTGGCACACGTGGCTCGGCTGGCTGGTCGGCATTCCGATGCTGTTCTGGACGGTGTCCGGCTTCGTCATGGTGGTCCGCCCGATCGAGGAAGTGCGCGGCACCGCTTTGTTGCGCGAGCCCGCCCCGGTGTCGCTCGCCGCGCCGGTCGTCTCCCCGCGCATCGCCGGGCGCGAAGTTGCCTCGCTCTCGCTCGAACCACGCGCCGCGGGCCCGCGCTGGATCGTCGGTTTCGCGGGCGAAAATGCGCAAAGCCGCCTCGCCGATCCCGCTACCGGCCGATTGCTCCCGGCGCTGGGCGCGGCCGAGGCGGTGCGCGAAGTCACGTCGCGCTATACCGGCAGGGCGAAGGTCGAGAAGGTCACCCGGGTCGATCCCGCCAATCCGCCGCAAGACCTCAACCGGCCGCTCGCCGCGTGGCAGGTGCGGATGAGCGACGGCACCAATTTCTACGTCGATGCGGGCTCAGGCGAAGTGCTCGCGCGGCGCACTCGCTTCTGGCGCTTCTACGATTTCATGTGGGGACTGCACATCATGGACCTGCAGACCCGCTCGGACACCCACAATCCGTGGATCGTGGCTTTCTCTCTGTTCTCGCTGGTGATGGTGTTGATGGCGCTGATCCTGCTGCCGCTGTCGTCGCGGCGCAAGCGGCGAGTCAAAAAAGCCGGCTGAGCCATCCCAGCCAGCCCGCGCTTGCCGGCGGAACGGCTGCCAGCGCGCGCGGCGAGGGCGGGCATTCGAGGCAGCGCGCCTGGATGCTCGGCCCGGCGAGGATCGAGCCGAGATCGTCGAACGCCTGCGCCAGCATCGTCGCCGGCGCTGGGGCGAGCGAAGCCAGCGCGTCCTGCGGCGCGACATCGGCCTCCTCGCTGCCGGCAAGCATCTCGAGCAGGCGGTCCTCGAAGCTTTTCGGCGGATCGAGCCAGGTCACGTCGCGGTCCTCGATCTTCGCCAGCTGCGCAGCCTTGGCGATCGCTTCGTCGAGCCCGCCGAACTGGTCGACTAGCCCCAATTGCCGTGCGGTCCCACCGTCCCACACTCGCCCTTGCGCGATACGGTCGATCTCGGCCGGACTTTTCTTGCGCGATGCCGCGACCAGCGCGAGGAAGCGCCGGTAGACGCTTTCGACCCCCGCCTGGATCAACGCGTCGGCGGCGGGCGAGGGGCCGTTGAACAGATCGGGTTCGCCCGACAAGGGGGTGGTCCTGATCCCGTCCGCGCCGAGCCCCAATTTGGTCAGGCTGCCCTCGAAGCTGGGCAGGATGCCGAACACCCCGATCGAGCCGGTAATCGTCGATGGCTCGGCGAAGATCGCGTCGGCCGGGGTTGCGACCCAATAGCCGCCCGAGGCCGCGACATTGCCCATCGACGCGACCACCGGCAGCCCGGCGCGCTTGGCGGCGAGGATCGACTCGCGGATCCGCTCCGATGCAATCACCGAGCCGCCGGGGCTGTCGATCCGAACTACCAGCGCCTTCAATTCGTCCGAGGCAACGCCCTTGTCGATCAGCCCGGCGATGCTGTCGCCGCCCGCGCTTCCCGGGCCAGCCTTGCCGTCGACGATCGTCCCGGCGATCGTCACTACCCCGATCGGCCCCGACCCCTCGCCAGGCGCAAGCTCGCGCAGATAATCGGACAATTTGATCCGGCGATAGGGGATGACGCCATCGTCCTTGCCGCCAAGCTTGGCGAGCTGCCGCTCGAACGCGTGCCGGTCGCCGGCGCGATCGACCAGCCTGGCCTGCACCGCGGCGCGCGCGAAATCGCCGCCGGCGGCGCGGACCGTTGCGACCGGATCGCCGACGTAAGCGGGAAGCGACCGAGCCACCGCCGGCCGTGCCCGAACGACATCCTCGCGCCAGGTCTCGAGCAATGCCCCGCCAAGTGCCGAAGCATTGGCCCGGGCCTCGGGTGACATGTCGGAGCGCGTGAACGGCTCGACCGCGGCCTTGTAGGTGCCGACGCGATAGACGTTTGCGGTTACGCCCAATTTGTCGAGCAGCCCCTTGTAATAGAGATTGTTTCCGCCCGGGCCGGCGATGGCGACCACGCCGAGCGGGTTAAGCCAGACTTCGGACGCGTGCGCCGCGAGTTGATAGCCGTCGTCGGTGTAGCCGGTGGCATAGGCGAGCACCGGCTTGCCCGACTTGCGGACTCGATCGACCGCCTGCCCAAGCGTCGCGATCGCGCTTTGCCCGCCGCCGACGAAGCCGTCGAGGTCGAGCGCAACCGCCTTGACGCGGTCATCGTCCCTGGCTGAGTCGAGCGCGGCCACGACATCGCGCAGCCGATGCTCGCGCATCACCGATCCGCCGGCCAGGCTCGATGCCGATGGCCGCGCGGGTTGCTCGACCAATGCGCCGTCGAGATCGACCAGCAGCACGCCCTCGCCGATTGGCTGCGGTCCGGCGCGCAAGCCCGCCCACAGCGCGCCGAAGAACAGCAGCAGCAACAGCAGGACGAGCGCGTCCTTGACCCCGACCAGCAATTTCCACACCGCGCGAACGAACCGCATGATCAACCTCTTCCGAATGCAGGACATCGCTAGCCGACAAAAATCGTCATTGCGAGCGCAGCGAAGCAATCCAACTCAATGGAGGTGGATTGCTTCGTCGCTCCGCTCCTCGCAATGACCGCATCTATGAACGCCACCGCTTTTTCGACGACAACACCCCTGGGCACGGAAATTCGCGCTACCTTGTCGCTGGCCTGGCCGCTGATCCTCGCCAATCTGACGATGGCGCTGATCCAGGCGACCGACGTGCTGCTGATGGGCCGGCTCGGCGCGCGCCCGCTTGCCGCCTCGGCGCTCGGGCTCAACCTGAACTTTGCGTTCAGCCTGGTCTGCCTCGGGCTGATTACGGCTTCCTCGCCGATGATCGCGACCGCGCTTGGGCGCCGCTCGACCAATGTGCGCGAGGTGCGCCGCACTTTCCGCCAGTCGCTGTGGCTGATCTTCACGGTCACGCCGCCGGTGTGGCTGCTGCTGTGGTACTCCGAACCGATCATTGCCGCGCTCGGCCAGGACCGCGGCCTCGCGCGCGGCGCGGCAACCTTTCTCAAGGGCTACATGTGGTCGATGCTGCCGTTCCTGCTGTTCCAGGCGATGCGCAATTTCGTCTCCGCGCTCGAGCGGCCCGGTTGGGTGCTGGCGATCAGCCTTGGCGGTATTGTCCTCAATGCGCTGCTCGGCTGGGCGCTTATCTTCGGCCATTTCGGCCTGCCCGCGCTTGGGCTGTTCGGTGGCGGGCTGGCCAGCTCGATCACCTGGGCGCTGCTGGTCGTCGCGCTTGCCGCGGTGATCGTGACCGACCGCCAGTTCAGGCGCTTCCATCTGTTCGGCCGCTGGTGGCGCCCCGACTGGCCGCGCTATCGGCGGCTGTGGCAATTGGGACTTCCGATCGGATTGGCGATGGGGTTCGAAGGCGGGATTTTCAGCGCCGCCGCCTATGTGATGGGATTGATCAGTGCCGATGCGCTCGCCGCGCACGCGGTCGCGCTTCAGATCGCGGCCGTGTCGTTCATGGTGCCGTGGGGAATGGCGCAGGCGGCGACGGTCCGCGTGGGGCTTGCGCTTGGCCGTCAGGACCAGGCCGGGATCGCGCGCGCCGGATGGAGCGCCTGGGCGATGGGCACCGCGTTCATGGCCTTGATGGCGCTGGTCATCTGGCTGGTGCCGCGCCCGCTGATGATCCTGTTCCTCGAGGACAGCCCGGCCAACGCCAATGTCATCGCGCTCGGCGTGTCGTTCCTCGGTCTCGCCGCGATCTTCCAGATCGTCGATGGAGCGCAGGTCGTCGGCGCGGGAATTCTTCGCGGGCTTCACGACACGCGCGTGCCCATGTTGTTCACCTTTGTCGGCTATTGGGTGATCGGAACCGGCGTCGGCTTATGGCTTGCGTTTCGCGCCGGTTGGGGCGGAGTGGGCATCTGGACCGGGCTCGCCATCGGGCTGGCGATGGTCGCGGTGCTGATGCTGGTTCGCTGGGTTCGGCGCGAGCGATTGGGGCTTGTTCGTCAGTCCTCGACGTAGACGTTTGAGCCGAGCGCGGTCGCGGCGAACAGTTTTTCGGCGAATTTCATCGGCAGGCGGATGCAGCCATGCGACGCTGGGTAGCCGGGCAGCTCGCCGCCGTGGAGCGCGACGCCGCGCCACGTCAGGCGCTGCATGAACGGCATCGGCGCGTTCGAATAGCGGTTCGACCGGTGGTGGCGGTTTTTCTGCAAGATCGGGAAATGGCCGACCGGCGTGTCGGCGCCCGGCTTCCCGCTCGAGATGGTCGATGCGGCAACCAATTGGCCACCGCGATAGACATAGGCCATCTGGCTCGACAGGCTGATCACGACATCGGTCGGGCCGTTTGCCTTTCCGGCCGGCCAGACATAGGCACCGGCCCGAAGCGGGGCGGGCCCGAACTTGGCCGCGGCGGCCTGGCGCGCCTTGGCCGAAAAGCCCCAGCCGAACGCCTGCGCCGCGGGCTGCGTCCGAGGCGGCGAAGAAATCGAGCTGCAGCCGCCGAGCGCGAGCAGGGAAAGCGAAGCGGCGGCGAACAGGCGGTGGCAATGATTCATCGCCGGCGCCTGCCCGAGCGCCGCTGAACCCCCGATTGACGATCGGCCATTCATTTCCGGCGCTCGAACAAGCCGCGGGCGTTGACGAGCAGGGGATCGCCTCCCATATGCACTCCATCGCTGGCACTCCCTCAACCAGAGTGCCAGCGGCTCAACTCCAACGAACCAGATTCAACGAACAAAAGGGGCTAACCAACCATGTCATTCAGGCCGCTTCATGACCGGGTCCTCGTCCGCCGCGTCGACGCAGAGGCGAAGACCGCGGGCGGGATCATCATTCCCGACACTGCCCAGGAAAAGCCGCAGCAGGGCGAAGTCGTCTCGGTCGGCTCGGGCGCACGCGCCGAAAACGGCACGATCACTCCGATGGATGTCAAGTCCGGCGACAAGATCCTGTTCGGCAAATGGTCGGGCACCGAGGTCAAGGTCGACGGTGAAGACCTCATCATCATGAAGGAAAGCGACATCCTCGGGATCGTCGGCTGACCTTTGGACGGTTCGCGCGGCGGCGATGCCGGCGCGGACAATCGGAACATTTCAAACTATTTGAAAGGGTAGCCACATGGCAGCCAAGGACGTAAAATTCTCCCGCGACGCTCGTGAACGCATCATGCGCGGCGTCGACATCCTCGCCGACGCGGTCAAGGTGACGCTTGGTCCCAAGGGCCGCAACGTGGTCATCGACAAAAGCTATGGCGCGCCGCGCATTACCAAGGACGGCGTCACCGTCGCCAAGGAAATCGAACTCAAGGACAAGTTCGAGAACATGGGCGCGCAGATGCTTCGCGAAGTCGCCTCGAAGACCAACGACCTCGCCGGTGACGGCACCACGACCGCGACCGTGCTTGCCCAGGCAATCGTTCGCGAAGGCATGAAGTCGGTCGCCGCGGGCATGAACCCGATGGACTTGAAGCGCGGCATCGACCTTGCGGTCAATCGCGTCGTCGAGGATCTCAAGGCGCGCTCGAAGCCGGTCGCCAATTCGGCCGAGATCGCCCAGGTCGGGATCATCTCGTCCAACGGCGACAAGGAAATCGGCGAAAAGATTGCCGAAGCGATGGAAAAGGTCGGCAAGGAAGGCGTGATCACCGTCGAGGAAGCCAAGGGTCTCGAGTTCGAGCTCGACGTCGTTGAAGGAATGCAGTTCGATCGCGGCTATCTGTCGCCATACTTCATCACCAACGCCGAAAAGATGCAGGTCGAACTCGCCGATCCGTACATCCTGATCCACGAGAAGAAGCTGTCGAGCCTCCAGGCGATGCTCCCGATTCTCGAAGCAGTCGTCCAGTCGGGCCGCCCGCTGCTGATCATCGCCGAGGACATCGAGGGCGAGGCGCTTGCCACTTTGGTCGTCAACAAGCTTCGCGGCGGGCTCAAGGTCGCTGCGGTCAAGGCACCCGGCTTCGGCGATCGCCGCAAGGCGATGCTCGAGGATATCGCGATCCTTACGGGTGGCGAGATGATCTCCGAGGACCTCGGGATCAAGCTCGAGAACGTCACCGTCGCGATGCTCGGCACCGCCAAGCGTGTGATGATCGAAAAGGACACGACCACGATCATCGACGGCATCGGCACGCATGAGGTAATCAAGGCGCGCACCGATGCGATCCGCCAGCAGATCGAAAATACGTCGAGCGATTACGATCGCGAAAAACTCCAGGAGCGGCTTGCCAAGCTTGCCGGCGGCGTTGCCGTGATCAAGGTCGGCGGATCGTCCGAGATCGAGGTCAAGGAGCGCAAGGACCGCGTCGACGACGCGCTTCACGCGACCCGCGCCGCGGTCGAGGAAGGCATCGTCCCCGGTGGCGGCGCGGCCTTGCTCTACGCGACCAAGGCGCTCGATGGCCTCAAGGGTGCCAACGACGACCAGACCCGCGGTGTCGACATCATCCGCAAGGCGATCGAATCGCCGCTTCGCCAGATCGCCCAGAATGCGGGCGTCGACGGCGCGGTGGTCGCGGGCAATCTGCTCCGCGAAGGCGACGAGACCCAGGGCTTCAACGCCGCGACCGACACTTACGAGAACCTCGTCGCCGCCGGCGTGGTCGACCCGACCAAGGTCGTCCGCACCGCATTGCAGGACGCGGCCTCGGTCGCGGGCTTGCTGATCACCACCGAAGCCGCGGTCAGCGAAATGGTCGACGACAAGCCGGCGATGCCGATGGGCGGCGGCGGCGGAATGGGCGGAATGGGCGGAATGGACTTTTAGTCCGAAGCGCTCGCTCGGTTCGACCGACTTCAAGGGTCGGAGGCTGGCGCCTCCGGCCCTTTTTGCTGGGCTCCATCGCCAGCGAGATTGTCGAGCATCGCGTCGGCTTCGTCGAGCCGGGCGCTTTCCTCCGCGGTCGGGGCCGGTGGCCGCTTGTCGTCGCAGCCGGCGATCAGGAACAGCAAGGGCAAGACCAGGCGCATTGAGCCTCAATCATGAAAAAGGGCCGCCTGCGCAAGGCGGGCGACCCTTCATTCAGTGTCGCTAACAAGCGAGATTACATCGCGTTGTCGGCGGCATTCTCGGTCGCTTCGGCGGCGTTGTCGATCGCTTCGCCAGCATTCTCGACGGCATTGCCGGCGGCGTCGAGCGCATTGTCGACGGCATTGTCGGCAGCCATCGCATCGTCTTCGACGGCGTTTTCGACTGCCGTTTCCTCGACGGCATTTTCAGTCTTCGATTCGCACGCGGCCAGGCCGAGCGCGAGGACCAGAGCGGTCAGTGCAACCTTCTTCATGATCGTTCCATCCTTGCATGACACGCACCCGGCCACGTGGACGGGAGCGCCAGGCTCGGCCTGCCGACAGTCGGTCAGGCCAGCGCGGGGCAGTAATCGACCGCGACCCGTCACGCAATCGCCAAATGCGGCAGAATAAAGACGACGCTCGATCATGGCTTCTCATTGACGCATATAAAGATATCTTTATATCCCCCTTCGATGTTGCCGCTTGCACCGCTTTCCGCGCTTTTTCAGTCGCTCGCCGATCCCAGCCGGCTCAGAATCCTGGCCTTGCTGCAGAGCATGGAGCTGTCGGTCGGGGAATTGGCGCAGGTGCTCGGGCAAAGCCAGCCGCGCGTGTCGCGCCATGTCCGCATCCTCGCCGACGCCGGATTGGTCGGGCGGCGCAAGGAGGGCAGCTGGGTATTCCTCGTCCTGACCGACAGCAAGCGCGCCCGGCCGCTGTTTGCCGCGATTGCCGAATGGGCCGGGCCGGAAGCGCGCGCTTTGCTCGATGGCGACGCGGCGCGGCTTGAAGCGGTGCGCGCCGACCGCGCCGAGGCTGCTGCGCGCTATTTTGCCGTTCATGCCGACACCTGGGACAATATCCGCTCGCTCCATGTCGCCGAAAGCGAGGTCGAACAGGCGATCGCCACCGCCCTCGGCAAGGAACCGCTCGGGCGGCTGGTCGATATCGGCACCGGCACCGGACGGATGCTCGAGCTGTTTGGACCGCTCGCCGACAGCGCGATCGGGATCGACCGGTCGTCGGAGATGCTTCGGATGGCGCGGGTCAAACTGGAGGCGAGCGGCGTCGCCCGAGCGAGCCTTCGCCAGGGCGACATGTATGCGCTCCCGCTCGACGACTGCTCGGCCGATGTCGTCATCATCCACCAGGTGCTTCATTATGCACAGGCGCCGGTGCAGGTGATCGCCGAGGCGGGCCGCTTGCTCGACCGCGGCGGGCGCTTGCTGATCGTCGATTTCGCGCCCCACGATCGCGAGGAATTGCGCGACACCGACGCTCACCAGCGGCTCGGCTTCGCTGACCCGGCAATCATCGGCTGGTTTGAAAGCGCGGGACTGACGCCCGAGCACAGCCAGCATCTTGCCGGCGGCGAATTGACCGTTTCCCTGTGGCTTGCACGCAAGAGCGGCGGGCAAAAGCGACGCTCGGCGAGCGATGAATTGGGTCGGGCGGCATGACCGGCGCCTCGGTCCTCCCTGGACATGAACCCTTGTTCGCCGACGCGCGCGGCGACATTGCAGTCAGCTTCGAATTCTTTCCCCCAAAATCGGACGCAATGGCCGAGACCTTGTGGCGCTCGATCGAGACGCTCGCTCCGCTTAATCCGCGCTTCGTGTCGGTTACGTATGGCGCGGGCGGATCGACCCGCGAGCGGACTCATGAGGTCGTCGCTCGGCTGGTCCGCGAAACCGAGCTCACTCCGGCCGCGCACTTGACTTGCGTCGGCGCCAGCCGCGGCGAGATCGACGACATTGCGCGATCCTACTGGGACGCGGGCGTTCGGCATATCGTCGCGCTGCGCGGCGATGCGCCAGTGCCGGGCCAGCCTTATGCGCCGCACCCCCAAGGCTATGCCAACGCCGCCGAGCTGGTCGCCGGACTGAAGGCGATTGCGCCGTTCGAAATTTCGGTCGCGGCCTATCCCGAGGTTCATCCCGACAGCGATTGTCCCGACAGCGACCTCGACAATCTGCTCCGCAAGGTCGACGCCGGCGCCGACCGGGCGATCAGCCAGTTTTTCTTCTCGGCGGACAATTTCTTCCGCTTTCGCGACCGGGTCGCCGAGCGCGGCGTCGAGATCGAGATCGTGCCGGGCATCCTGCCGGTCTCGAACGTCGCCCAGACGCGCAAGTTCGCCGGCCAGTGCGGCGCGGCCATTCCCGACTGGATGGATCGCGTGTTCGAGGGGCTCGACGAACTTCCCGCCGCCCGCCAGCTGGTCGCGGCGACCATTGCCGGCGAGCTGTGCGGCCAGCTTTACGCCGGCGGGGTGCGCCAGTTCCACTTCTACACACTCAACCGCGCCGAGCTCGCCTATGCGATCTGCCATCTGCTCGGAGTGAGGGCGTGACAATTTCATCCGACATCCGCGCCGCCGCGGCACAGCGCATCCTGATCAAGGATGGCGCCTATGGCACGATGATCCAGGCCGAGCGGCTTGCCGAAGCCGACTATCGCGGCGACCTCCATCTGAGCCTCGACCAGCGCGGCAATAACGATTTGCTCAACCTGACCCGGCCCGACATCATCGCCGCGATCGCGCGCCGCTTCGTCGCCGCCGGGGCGGACATCCTTGCCACCAACAGCTTCAATGCGACGCGGATCAGCCAGGCCGATTATGGCGCCGAAAGTCTGGTCGGAGACATCAACCGCGCCGCCGCCGTGATCATCCGCGAAGTGGTCGACCAGGCGGTCGCCGCCGATGGAAAGCCGCGCTGGGTCGCGGGCGCGGTCGGTCCGACCAACAAGACGCTGTCGCTGTCGCCGCAAGTCAACGACCCGGGCTTTCGCGAGGTCGATTTCGACACGGTCAAGGACGTCTATCGCGAACAGATCGACGCGCTGGTCGAGGGCGGAATC
>Ga0136633_1000038_pt1 | contig 87368 bp, 88 predicted proteins | sample AntDrymeUQ832206_2_FD_105494 | JGI IMG/M metagenome (GOLD analysis project Ga0136633, IMG submission 105494) | Polar desert sand microbial communities from Dry Valleys, Antarctica - metaG UQ83 (22.06) | ecosystem: Environmental > Terrestrial > Soil > Desert | place: Antarctica: Dry Valley...
ACCGATGCGCTGCCGGCGGGCCCGACGCTGGTCAAGCCGAACCTCGACGAGCTCGGTCGCGCCGTGGGCCACGACCTCTCCACGCTCGAGAGCACCGCGGCGGCGGCAACGCAGCTGCGCCTTGCCGGGGCCGGGACGGTCGTCGTCTCGCGCGGCGCGCTCGGACTGCTCGCCGTCACGCCGGTGGGCACGTGGCTCGCAACCCCTCCGCGGCCGATCGAGGGCAACCCAACCGGTGCGGGGGACGCCTGCGTGGCGGCGCTTGCTCGCGGCCTGGCCGATGGGAACCCGATCGACTGGCCCGAACTGCTGCGCGACGCCGTCGCCCTGTCCGGCGCCGCCGTCCACCGGCCTGTCGCGGGAGAGGTCGAACTCGAGGCCTACCAACGCTACCGGCCGCAGATCACGCTGGAGAGGATGGGCTGATGGGGCTCGTGGCCATGGCGGAGGTGCTGCACGATGCCGCGACCTGCGGCACCGGGCTCGGGGCATTCAACGTCATTCAGATCGAGCACGCCGAGGCGATCGTCGCGGGCGCCGAGATCGCGCGCAGGCCGGTCGTACTCCAGGTCAGCGAGAACACGGCGGCCTACCACGCCGGCCTGGCGCCGATCGTCCTCGCCTGCCTGGCGATCGCCCGTGAGTCTTCGGCCTCGGTGGTCGTCCACCTCGACCATGCCACCAGGCGCGAGCTAGTGGAGGCGGCCGTCGAGCTCGGCGTGGGCTCCGTCATGTTCGACGCGTCGGCCCTCGACTACGCCGATAACGTCATCGCCACCGCCGAAGTAGGCGCATGGTGCCGTGCGCGCAGCGTCTCGGTCGAGGCCGAGCTCGGAGAGATCGGCGGCAAGGACGGCGTGCACAGCCCAGGTGCTCGCACCGATCCCGTCGAGGCGCGCGAGTACGTGGAGGCCACCGGCGTGGGAGCGCTGGCCGTCGCGGTGGGGACCTCGCACGCCATGGTCGCCCGCGACGCCGAGCTCGACTACGACCTGATCCGCCGCCTGCGCTCGACGGTCCCGGTGCCGCTGGTGCTGCACGGCTCGTCGGGCGTGTCGGACACTGGGCTCGCCGCCGCCGTCGAAGCCGGCATTACGAAGGTCAACATCGCCACGCAGCTGAACAAGGTGATGACCGCGGCGGTGCGGGGAACGCTGGCCGCCGACGAGGCGCTCATCGACCCACGCAAGTACCTGGGGCCGGCCCGTGACGCCGTGGCCGCCGAGGTGGCCAGGTTGCTGGGTCTTCTGTCCGGCTGATCAGCCTTGGCGTGACGGCGCCACCCGGAGATCCTGAGTCTGCCGTCGGCGCCCGCAGCGAGGATGTAATGCGCTAGCTCGGTTGCGAGGTCGCCAGTTGGTCCTAGGCACCGTCCGGTGCTCTGACCCGACGCTCTCCGGGCTTGAGCCAATTCGAGACGGAAGGTCAGCAGGCGGGATCTCACACGAGGCAGGTCGCGAGGCGAGCCGGACGCGCTCGACGCCGAGGTGGATATGGGAGGCGCAAGTCCTCTTGAGCCTCCGACCCCAGTGTCCCCCTGCAGGTATTTCAGGCGCAGAGTCAGCGGGACCCCGAATACCTGCAACCTCTCACCTCGTTTCTGGCCGGCTCATACAGTGCTGCGGAGGTTCTCCGCCTACGCCGACTCTCGAGCAGCCTCTTCCCACCCATCGCGGCCGGCGATTGGGATGCGGATCACACGCTCGGATCGGAGTGTGGTAACGCGGGTCCGAGCCCGGTCGGACCGGCGATCTCCCAGGCCGTGAGCTTGGAACGAAGCCGAACCAGAACCACTACGGCGTTGAGTTGGGCGTCGAACGTTCGAGTTGTTTTGGACCCTCCGACCTCAGCACCCTCGCGCCCTCGGTCGCATGCACACCGTTGCGTTACCCTGTAACGTAGAACCCGAAGCCACCTGAGGGCAGACCGGAACGCATGAGGAAGGGTCGCGTCTACAAGCGCTGTCGGGCCTGCGGGCGCGACGCCGATGGTCGCCGCTGCCAGCGATGCGGCGCCGACCGCTTCACCTGGGGCTTCCGAGTCGACGTCCAGCGCAAGAACGAGCCCCGACGTCAGGTCCATCGGAGTGGCTTCGCGACGCAGGGCGACGCGCGGGCGGCCATGTTCCGAGCGCAGCAGCGGGCGGACACGGACGAGCCCGAGCCTACGTCGATGACTCTCCGCACCTGGAGCGCGCAGTGGCTTGAAGCGAAGAAGGGTGTGGTGCGGCCGTCATCTTGGGTGAGCATGGAAGGCGCGATGCGCCTCCACCTCTTGCCTGAGCTCGGCGACGTACAACTCAGGCACCTGACGCGAGCAGTCATCATTGGTGCATACGGACGAATGGAGCTCTCGCCCAAGACGAAACACAACGCCCACCTCGTCCTGCATCGATGTCTCGCAGATGCTGTGGAGGAGCGTCTCATCGCGCACAACCCGGCAGACAGAGCCCACACCCTGCCGCGCGACTCGCGGCCCGAGATGCGAACGTGGACGCGTGAGGAGGTGCGTCGCTTCCTCGCCCACGCTGCAGGGGACCCTCTCGGCGCGATGTGGCGGCTGTTCGTCATGACCGGGATGCGGCGTGGCGAGGTTCTGGCTCTACGTCGCGAGGACCTGGATCTCGACAGCGGCTTCGTCATGGTCCGCCGGTCGCTGGTACGAGGGCTCGACGGCTGGACGACGAACCCGCCGAAGACCGTGCGCGGGCGTCGCCGCGTGGACCTTGATCCGGCGACCATGGCGGCGCTGCACGCGCACGTCGCCGCCCGAGCGGTGGTCGGGATCGATGGCCAGGTCTTCGCCGACGCGGCCGGGCGCCCGCTCGATCCGGATGGCGTGTCGGGTCGATTCGAGCGGCTCGCGCGTGAGTCCCGGCTCCCCCGCATCCGGCTTCACGATCTCCGGCACACGGCGGCGACCTTGATGCTGGCCGCCGGCGTCAACCCCAAGGTTGTTAGCGAACGCCTCGGCCACGCGAGCGTCGTCATCACGCTCGACACCTACTCGCACGTCCTGCCATCCCTGCAGGCCGACGCCGCCGTCGCACTGGCCCGAGCGATCGATGGGTAGGAGATGCTTTGGTAACGGTTTTGGTAACGGAAGCATGGGACGCGTGGTCCCATTGCGGCTTTTCGCGTCCGCGATCACGCACCAAACGTGCTCAGACGGGACGGGAAGGGCTGCGAAGTGACGGGTGGATCGGCCTCATAACCCGAAGGTCGGCGGTTCGAATCCGTCCCCCGCAACCACGCATTCCAGATCGAAAGCCGCCTCCGACCGGGCGGCTTTCGTGCTGCTCAGCCGCTGGCCGCGCCACGCTGGCCGATGATCACCTCGTTGCCGTCGGGATCGAGGACGCGCGCCACGCGCTCGCCCCACGGCTGCTCGCCGGGCTCCTCGGTGATCGTCACGCCGGCGGCGCGCAGGCGCTCGACGGCGGCGTCGCAGTCGTCGGTGTAGAGCCACAGGCTGATCGGCCGCGGAAGCGGCCCACCGGTGGGCGTCTGGCTGAGCCCGATGCCCAGGTGCGACGCGCCGAGGTCCAACCCGACGTACGCCGGATCGCCATCAGGGCCGGAAAACTCGAATTCCACGCTGCCACCGAGGAGGTCGCGGTAGAAGCCGAGCGCGCGGCCCATGTCCTGCGTCGAGACGATCGGGAACAGCTCCGTGATCACCGTGGGTCACTCCTCATTCGTGCGACGAATGGCTGCCGGCGACATCGACCGGTGTCCCGCCATCATGGTCCGCCTCCCGAACGGCGTTCGGTACAATGCGGCGGCCAACTTTGTCCGAGAGCGAGCCCGCAGGAGGGTCGACGCCCCCGATGACGGTGAACCCGAAGAAGCTGCGACCGTATGACCAGCCGCCGAAGCGGCGTCGCACGCTGATTCCCGACGGTCCCGACAGTGCGGCCACCGGCTTCTTCATCGCCGCGGCGCTCTGGCTGGCGGTGGCTGCCGGACTGGGTGCGATGGCCATCGGCATGCGCCTCATCAGCGTCGAGTTCTCGTTCCCCCTGCTCTTCGGATTCAGCTTCGAGTTCGACCAGCGCCGGGTCGAGTACGCCTTCGTCAACGCAACCGTCTTCGGCTGGCTCACGAATGCGGGGTTTGCCGCGGTGGCATTCATGACGCCGCGACTCCTCGGCCGCCGCATGGCCATGGAGAAGCTGCTGATGCTGGGCCTCCTCGCCTGGAACATGGCGCTGGCCGGTGGGATCGCCTCGCTGTACGTCTTCGACCTCGGGCCGAACGCTCCACTCAGCGCGCTGCCGTGGCTCATCGACGGTGGCCTGGCGACCGGTGCGCTCATCGTGACCGCCGGCTTCCTCGTGACCGCCGTCGCGAGCCTCCGCACCGGCTACGTGAGCCTCTGGTTCGCCGCGGTAGCGCTGCTCTCGCTCGCCGGCCTGACCGGCCTGAACGCCCTCATCGGCCTGCTCGACCTCTTCCTCAACCTGGGCGAGCTGCCGGTGGCGCTGGCGTCGGTGTTCGTCGAGCGTGCCATCTCGGTCCTCTGGCTGCTGGGAGTCGCGTACGCGGTGCTCCACTACGTCGTCCCACGCGCCAGCGGGCAGCCCCTGGCATCGGCGGGAATCGGCATGCTCAGCTTTGTGACCTGGCTCCTCCTGGCGCCGCTCGCGGGGCTGGGCACGCTCCTCGACCAGAGCGTGCCGTTCGCCATCACCAGCCTCGGCAACGTGACCACCATGCTCCTGCTGGTACCCGCCGCCCTTACCGTCATCAACCTCGTCCAGACCATGCAGGGACGCTGGACGCTCCTGTTCGGCTCCGGCGCCGTGCCCTTCGCGGCCATCTCGCTCGCGTTCCTGCTGGGGGCGAGCCTGCTCGATGCCATCGGCTCGCTGCGCTCCGTCCGCCTGCTCATCGATGGGACCGATTGGGAGCGCGGCGCATTCCTGTGGGCTGCCTACGGCGCGTTCACGTTCGCAGCCTTCGCCCTGGCCGAGCACGCCCTCCCGCGCATCCTGCGCCGGGCGTGGGGCGGCGGCGTCCTGTCGGGCGCACAGCTGTGGCTGGCCTTTGGGGGCGCGACGGTGGCGGGCCTGGCCCTCATGGGCGGCGGCATGGCGGAGGGCTCCCTCCTGGCGCAGGGCACCGCGCCCGATGCCGTGGGCGAGCAGCTTCTGATCTATCGCGCCACGGCCTTCCTCGGGTTCGGGATGGTCGCCCTCGCAGGGCTCGCCTTCGTGGTGAACCTGTTCCTGATGTACACCAGCGGCGACCCGGTCGAATACACCGTGCCGGCCTCCGGCTCCACGTCCGCGACGGCCGCCGCGGGCCACTGAACGACCGATGACCGTCCATACCCCGATCGAGACTCGCTCCGGAGGCCTGCCGCCGTGGGCGATCGGCCTCACCGTGTTCGTCTTCCTCGTCGGCGGCGTGTACTTGCTCTCGAATCTCGTCGGCGAGAACCCGGCGTTCGCCATCCCGGGCGTCAGCTCGTCGCCGGCCTCCTCCGGCGAGCCCGACCCCGCGGTCGGCGAGGCGCTGGTATCCCAGGGCGGCTGCGCCAGCTGTCACGGACCCGAGCTGTCCGGCTCCGGCCAGTTCCCCAGCCTGCTCGGCGTCAACGACGGCCCGGTCAGCGAGAACCTCCAGGAGCTCGGCACCGCCCATCCGGACGAGTGGATCGCGATCTGGATCGACGGGACCACACCGGAGACCGAGGGGCTCGATCGGGGCGGCATGCCCGCATTCGGCGATCAGTTCTCCCCAGAGCAGATCGACTCGATCGTCGCCTACCTCAAGAGCCTCTAGCTCCTCCGTGACCGATCCGGCCGCGCGCGCGGAGCGCGGCGTTCCCGTCCTCATCGGCGCCGACGAGATGGCGCGCATCGACGAGGCGGCCCACGGGCTCGGCCTGCCCGAGGACGCGCTGATGGAGTCGGCGGGTGCGGCGGTGACCGAGGTCGTCCAGGCCGAGCTGGGGCGGCTGGCGGAGCGGATCCGCGGCCCGGGAGGCCCGCTCGTCCGGCCGCCACTCATCGTGGTGCTGTGCGGCCCCGGCAACAACGGCGGCGACGGCTTCGTCGCGGCCCGACGGTTGGCAGCGACGGGCCGGACCGTGCTCGCCATCCTGGTCGGCGACGCCTCCAGGCTGTCCGGCCGCTCGGCCGGGCACAACTGGACGGTGCTGCAGGCGATGGCGTCGGCCGGGTCGCTGGAGCTGTTCGTCGCTCCGAGTCCCGAGCTACTGCTCCGGCTCCGGGAGCGCATCGCCGACGCCACCCTGGTGGTGGACGCGCTGCTCGGCTCGGGAGCCTCGGGGCCCCTGCGCGAGCCGATCTCGACCGCCGTCGACCTCATCAACGCGACGCGCACGCATGCGCTCGCCGCGGGCCGGCCCTGCTCGGTGCTGGCGGTCGACGCGCCCACCCGCATCGACCTCACCGGCGGCTCGCGCTCGACGCCGGTCGTGGCCGCGGACCTGACGGTCACGTTCCACCGCGCCAAGGCCGGCTTCGCGCTCGACCGCGAGGCTCGCCGGCTCGCCGGCCGGTACCTCGTCGCGCCGATCGGGATCCCGCTGGAGGCCGAGGAGGGCATCGTGCCACCCGACGGCGAGTTTCCGCCGGGCCGCATCACCGAGATCAACTGGCAGGAGCCGGTCGAGCGAGCCGATGCCGCTCACCGCGCCGGCGGAGGCATCGCGGCAGGGCCGGGCCGCACGGACTGATCGGCCGCACGGATGCCGTGGAGCACGCTGTGCCCGAGCCCGCTGGCCCAAGTACCATCTGACGGATGTTCGACTACGCCGAAGCAGCGGTGGAGGCCGCGCTGGCGGCCGGAGCGCGCTACGCCGACGCGCGGGTCATGGACCGCCGTCATGAGTCGATGGGCGCCCGCAACGGCGAGGTCGAGGAGCTCACCCAGGAGGCGTCGGTCGGCATCGGCGTCCGTGCCCTCATCGGGTCCGGCTGGGGGTTCTACTCGACCGCCGACCTCACCCGAAGCGCGGCAGCGCAGGCGGGCGCGCAGGCGGCCGCCATCGCCCGGGCGTCGGCGTCGGTCCGCGGGTTCGACCTCGAGCTGACACCCGTCGAGGCACGCCAGGACAGCTGGGCCAACGAGGTCCGCGAGGATCCGCTGGCAGTCCCGCTGGCCGAGAAGGGCGACCTCCTGGTGGCGGCCACCCGCACCATGAAGGAGCATGGCGCGGATGTCGCGCTCGCCGCTTACGACGTGTGGGACACGACGAAGTGGCTCGTCAGCAGCGAGGGCCACCGGATCGATCAGCACATCGTGGAATGCGGCGCTCAGATGAATGCCACCGCCAACGGCGAGAGCGAGACGCAGCGGCGCAGCTATCCGGGCATCCGCGGCCAGTACGGCACCCGGGGATGGGAGCTGGTGCGCGAGCTGGACCTCGAGGCGAATGCGGCACGGATCGCGGAGGAGGCCCGGGCGCTGCTCACCGCTGCGGCCTGCCCCAGCCACGACGCGATCGACCTGATCATCGGCTCCGAGCAGATGGCGCTCCAGATCCACGAGTCCGTCGGCCACGCGGTCGAGCTCGACCGCATCCTCGGCTGGGAGGCGGCCTTCGCCGGCACCTCGTGGCTGGACCTGGGCCAGATCGGGAGGATGCGGTTCGGCTCCGAGCTCATGAACGTCACCGCCGACGCGACCCTCACCGGAGCGCTCGGCTCCTTCGGCTACGACGACGAGGGGACGCCGGCGCACCCGGTCGACATCGTGCGCGACGGCACGTGGGTCGGCGTCCTCTCGGGGCGAGACAGCGCAGCCCGCGCCGGCCTGCCCGAGTCCGGCGGTGCGGTCCGCGGGGACGGCTACAGCCGCCTGCCGATGGTGCGCATGACGAACGTCGGCCTCCTCCCCGGCACGAGCAGCCTCGAGGAGATGATCGCAGCCACCGATGACGGGATCCTGGTCGACACGAACCGATCCTGGTCGATCGACGACAAGCGGCTCAACTTCCAGTTCGGCTGCGAGATCGGCTGGGAGATCAAGAACGGCAGGCGGGGCCGGATGGTCAGGAACCCGACCTATACCGGCATCGGCCCGCGCTTCTGGGGCTCCCTCGACATGCTCGGCAACGAGTCCGAATGGAAGTTCTGGGGGACGCCGAACTGCGGAAAGGGGCAGCCCGGGCAGATCGGCCACACCGGGCATCCATCTGTGCCATGCCGCTTCCGCGGCGTGCGCGTGGGCGTCACCGGATGAGCGACCGGCTGCTCGACGTCTGCGAGCGCGTCCTCGCCCGCGTCGGCACCCAGGCCGAGGCCGAGGTCACTGTCACCGCCGGCACCGATGCGCTGACTCGGTTCGCCACCAGCTTCATCCACCAGAACGTGACCGATGCGGTCCGGCGAGTCCGCCTTCGCGTCGCGCTCGACGGTCGGGTCGCCGAGTCGGCTGGGAACCAGGACGATGACGAGGCCCTGTCCCGCCTGGTCGGGTCTGCGCTCGACGCCGCCCGCCTGCGGCCGGTCGATCCCGGCTGGCCGGGCCTGGCGCCGCCCTCACCGGCCCCGTCGATCGATCATTGGGACGAGGCGACCGCGCACGCCGAGCCCCAGGAACGCGCGCGGCGCATCGGCGCATTCGTCCGTGCCGCCGATGGCCTCGAGACGGCCGGCTTCTGCTCGACCACGGGCGAGACGGTCGCCTTCGCCAACTCGGCCGGCAGCCGGCTCACCGGCAGGACGAGCGTCGCGAACCTGGACGGCATCGCGCGCACGGCCACGTCGGATGGGAGCGGTCGCGCGTCGTCGGTTCGCCTCGCCGACCTGGATGGCAGCGTCGTCGGCGCCGAGGCGACTCGGCGCGCACGGGAGTCCGCGGAGGCCGGTGACCTGGGGCCGGGACGTTACGAGGTCGTGCTCGAGCCGGCCTGCGTCGTCAACGTGCTCAGCTTTCTCGCGAACTACGGCTTCAACGGCCGAGCGGTTGAGGAGGGCAGGTCCTTCGTCCGCATCGGCGAGCCGCAGTTCGACGCATCGTTCTCTTTGGCGGATGACTTCGGGCACCCGATGGCGGTCGGCATCGGATTCGACGCCGAGGGAACGCCTAAGCGCCGCGTCGATCTCGTTCGCGGCGGTGTCACGAGCGGGCTGATCCACGATCGGCGGACGGCGAAGGCGCTCGGTGCCGAGTCGACCGGCAATGCGGTCGCCGGCGCCGGTCCATGGGGCGCGCTGCCGGCGAACCTGGTCGTCGAGCCGGGATCCAGGTCGCGAGGAGAGCTGATCGCCGCCGTCGCCCGAGGCATCCTCGTCACCGACTTCTGGTACACCCGCATCCTCGACCCGCGGACGCAGGTGGTGACCGGCCTCACTCGGAACGGGGTCTGGCTAATCGAGGACGGCCGCGTCGTGCGCCCGGTGACAAACATGCGGTTCACCCAGTCGTTCATCGAGGCGCTCAGGGCCGACCAGGTGCGAGGCATCGGCTCCGACCTCACGCTGGTGGGTGGCGCGACCTTCGGGCTGGGCGCCTACGTGGTGCCGTCGCTCCACCTCGCATCCTGGAACTTCACCGGGGGCGCCAAGGGCTGAGGCCTTGGGCTCCGCGCTCGAAATATCGAGCGATCTTCACGTGAGGCCGATGGTGCGCGCGACTCTCGCGCTATGTCGAGCAACTGCGAGCGTGATGAGCGCCTCCGCGTGCACCTCCTGCACGCGGGCGCTCGGTACATCGAGCATTCGACACGTGGCGAGGACCTTCTGTGAAGGCCGCTCGATCTATCGAGTGCCGGTCCCTGGCCGGTGGAGCGGCACCCCGGCCGCGCACAGCTCGCAGGCGTCGGCCTCCCAGGACGGAATCTCGATCCGGCCGATCGCGCGGAGCGGCAGCCCCAGCTCAACCGGCGCGACCGACCGGTCCACGATCACCGCGGCCGCAACCGGCTCGACGCCGGCGGCGCGAACGGCCACGACCGTCTCGACCAGCGATGCGCCCGTGGTCAGGATGTCGTCGACCAGCGCGACGCGCTCGTCGGCGGCGACCGACCAGCCACGCCGGAGTGTCCGCCCGCCCGCAGCCATCGGCTCGGCAAAGGCCGCCCGCACCGACCCGCCAAGCTGGCGCGCGGTTTCGAACGACAGGAGCACCCCGCCGGTGGTCGGCCCGACGACCAGGGTTGGCCGATACGGCGCCAACGCCTCGGCCAAACGGCGGCAGATCTCCACGCCGTAGGGCGGATGCTGGAGGACGAGGAACTTCTCCAGGTAGCGGCCGGCGTGGCGGCCGGACTTCAGGAGGAAGTGGCCGTCGAGCAGCGCGCCGGCATCGGCGAACAGGGACTCGACCGTCGCCTCGCGCAGGGACGCATCGGTCATTCGTAGACGGCGGAGAAGTCGACCGCCGGGTAGCGCTCCGCGAGCGCCTCGGTCACCCAGTGCAGCACGTCTGCGGGATCGTAGAAGGCGGCGATCGTCTTCGCCTCCGTGACGGCCAGGCCCTCGCGGCGCGCCTCGACCGCGCCCAGCACCTCCTCCGGCCGGTCCGACAGGTCGAGCGAGGTCTCGAAACGACCATCGGCACGCAGAATGAGCACGTCGTCGAGCTCGTCGAGGAGAGGGAGGTCACCGGTGCGGCGCAGCACCTCCTCGGCGTTTGCCGTGAACTCGCGCAGGAGCTGACCCTGTGCGGTGCCGAGCTGGGTGCGGTACGCATCGGCCAGCTGCCAGAGCCGCTGGGCCGCCAGGGTCTCCTGCTGGGTGGACGGCAGCCCGGCCTCCCAGTCGTCGCCGACCGCGCCCTCCACCAGCTCCTCCTGGCCGGCCAGCTCGTCGGCGGCCACCAGGTGAGCGGGCGCGTCGCGCGCGGCCTCGATCAGCCAGCCGTAGACGTCGGCCGGGTTGTACAGCTCGATCAGCTCGCTGATCGTGTCGACCAGCTGCTCCTGGTCGTACCACTCGTGGTCGGCCGGGTCCTGGTACGTGAGCCGCGTGGTCCACGTCTCGTCGACCGGGTGGTAGAGCAGGTAATCCTGCTCGTTCTCGACGAGCTTGATCGGGCCGATCTCACGCAGCCGATCGCGGTTCTGGTCCAGGAATCGGCGCAGCTGCTCGGTCGACTCGTACAGGAAGTCGCGGCGCTCGAGCTCGGCCTCGGCGGCAAGCTCGCGAAGCGCGACGAGGCGGGGGCTCGACGACAGCGGCGGGCTCACGGCTTGAACACGAAGTCGGGTCCCATCCGCTCGCGCAGGAAGATCGTGTGCTTCTTGTCGAACACCGATTCGGCCGCGCGATGCCCCAGTCCGCGCATCGCCGGATCCGCGTAGAGCTTGTCGAGCACCGCGTAGTTCGGCAGATCCAGGATGAGGACGTTGTCCCAGGTCGACCCCTCGGTCACGTTGAACCAGCCGACGAATCGAATGCCGTACTTCTCCCCCGTCTCGCGCGCCCGCTTGGGGAAGAGGTGCCGCATCCCGCGCTTGAAGACCATGTCGCGGCCCTTGCGCACGTTGAAGAACGTCACCATCAGCGGCATCAGGGTTCCCTCCCGGCCAGGCGGCTGGTCGCCAGGCCGATGACGATGCCGATCGCGGCGCCCATTCCCAGCCCCAGCCCCAGGTTGTTCATGGCCACTCCGAGCGCCGCTCCGACGCCGATGCCGATGGCGACCCATGCGCCCAGCGCGGTCGGCCGGCGATCAGGTGTTGTCATCGGTCCGATCCTCCTCGGTGGTGATGACCCGAGTCTGCGTCCTGGCGACACCGGTCCGCCGACCCCTGCCGCGACGCCGGTCGGCGAAGAAGACTCGGAGCAGGAAGACGCTCGTCATGCTCACGAAGAAGAGCAGGACGAGGTCGATGACGAGGAGCGTTGCCAGCAGCCATACCGGCCAGTTGAACGTGAAGAGGCCGACCGGGATGAGCAGCAGGATGGCGGCGAACAGGATCGCCTGCGTGACGAAGCATCCGAAGCCTGGGCCCTCGTTCGGGTCGAGATCCTCGTTGTAGCGAACGGACAAGCCAATCCTCGTCTGTGGTGAGCGGCGAGTGGCGGCCGCATCGTCCCATATCCGCGCCCGGGGTGCGGCTAGGACCGATAGGTCAGGCGTCCCTCGGCGACCGTCAGCCGCACGACGCCGGGCAGCTCCATTCCCAGGAGTGGCGTATTTGCCGATCCGGATGCCAGCGCCGATGCCTCGACACGCCATCGGGAGTCCGGATCGAAGACGACGAGGTCGGCGGCCTGGCCGATCGCGAGGCTTCGACGCTCTCCGATGATCTCGGCCGGGCGGATCGAGAGCGCCGCAACGAGGGCGCCGAGCTCGAGCTGTCCCGCCGAGACCGCGGCGAGCCCGAGCGAGAGCGCCGTCTCGAGACCGATCAACCCGGGCGCCGCCTCGTCGAACGGGACGAGCTTGCGCTCCTGTGAGTGCGGCGCGTGGTCGGTTGCGATGGCGTCGACCGTTCCATCGGCAAGGCCGGCGATGAGAGCGAGCGCGTCCCTCGGCGATGCCAGGGGCGGGTTGACGCGGCAGTTGCCGTCGTAGGCGCGATCGGCGTCGAGCGCGACCTCGCCGGCATCGTCCTCCCATGAGAAACGGCGCGACCCCGCGACCCACGCATCTGTCAGGGCCATGTGGTGCGGCGTGACGTCGCAGGTCACCGCGAGACCTCGCGCGCGGGCGCGCCGGACGGCGTCGAGGGCCGTGGCCGTCGAGAGGTGGGTCAGGTGCAGCCGCGCCCCGGTCTCGGCGGCCAGTGCGATGTCCCGCTCGACGACGGTCAGCTCGGTGCTTGCGGACCACCCGCTCAATCCGAGCCGGGTGGCCGTGCCACCCGCGCGCATGACGCTGCCGGTTGCCAGCGAGGCGTCCTCGGCGTGCTCGATCAGTGGCAGGCCCAGCCCGTGAAGGTAGCCGAGTGCCGCGCGCGCGAGGCGCGGCGACGGAACGGCGGAGCCGTCGTCCGAGAATCCGACGGCACCGGCATCTGCCATGGCACCAAGGTCCGCGAGGGCCTCTCCGCGACGGCCACGCGTCACGGCGCCGATGACGCGGATGCGACACGCGGCATCCCGCGCGCGCTCGACGACCCACCCGATGCGAGCCGCATCGTCGAGCGGCGGGTCCGTGTTCGGCATGGCGCAGACGGTCGTGAAGCCGCCGCGAGCCGCGGCTCGTGCGCCGGAGGCGATCGTCTCCGATCCCTCGGCGCCGGGCTCACGCAGGTGCGCGTGCAGGTCGCAGAAGCCCGGCGCAGCCACCAGCCCATCGGCCTCGATCCGTTCGGCGCCGGCCGGAACCGCAGCCGGATCATCGAGGAAGCCGTCCACGACGGCAAGGTCGCGGATGGCGTCGGTCCCGTCATTCGGGTCGATCACGCGCACGCCCACGAGCAGGAACGTGGCCGGCAAGTCGGTGAGGCGCCCGAAGCCGGGAGTGACCGTCACGCGGCTCCCGCCACCATGGTCAGCACCGCCATGCGGACCGGCACGCCGTTCTCGACCTGGCGACCGATGAGGCTGCGGGCGCCGTTGGCGAGCTCCGCCGTGATCTCCACGCCCTCGTTCGTCGGGCCCGGATGCAGGACCGGGGCGCCGGGCGCGGCCAGCCGCATGCGAGCTTCGTCGAGGCCCCAGCGACGGGTGTACTCACGCAGGGACGGCACTCCGCCGCCGGCCGCGCGCTCGACCTGGACGCGGAGCGCCATGACCGCGTCGGCTCCGTCGAGCGCCGCCCCGAGACTGGCCGCGACCTCCACTGTCGGCCAGCCTTCGAAGCCACGCACCCATGCGTCCGGGCCCCCGAGCCGGACCCGCGCGCCAAGCGTTACGAGCGAGTGAAGGTTCGAGCGCGCCACGCGCGAGTGCGCCACGTCGCCGATGATCGCGACGGTCAGGCCGTCCAGCGCGCCAAGCGCCTCGCGCAGCGTCAGCGCGTCGATGAGGGCCTGGGTGGGGTGGGCGTGGGTGCCGTCGCCGGCGTTCACGACGTGCAGGCCAGTGCCGCGCGCGGCGAGGTACGGCGCACCCGAGGCGGCGTGCCGCAGGACGGCCGTCGTCACCCCGGTCCGCTCCAGCGTGCGCATGGTGTCGACGAGCGACTCGCCCTTCGCGACGCTGCTGCCGGCGATTCCGAGGTCCACGACGGTGGCGCCGAGCGACTTGGCGGCCAGCTCGAAGCTCACGCGCGTGCGGGTCGAGGCCTCGTAGAACGCCAGTCCCACGGTCTCGGCCTCGAGGACGGACCGGTATGCGCGTGACGCGCGCGCTTCCCGCATACCGACCGCCACGTCGCAGATGCGCTCGATCTCACCCCGGCTCATGGCGTCGACGTCCAGCAGATGTCGCCGCGTGCCTGCCTGCGGCGTGGTCTCGGCGATCACGCGACGGCCTCCGGTCGCTCGATGACGACCTCGTCCGCCTCGTCGGTCTCCAGCAGGCGGACGTGGACGACCTCGTCGTCCCCGGTGGGCAGGTTCTTGCCGACGAAGTCGGGGCGAATCGGGAGCTCGCGGTGGCCGCGATCCACGAGGACGGCGAGGCGGACGGCGCGTGGTCGCCCGTGATCGGTCAGCGCGTCGAGTGCGGCGCGGACCGTGCGACCGGTGTACAGGACGTCGTCCACCAGCACGACCGTGCGCCCCGCCACCTCGGCCTCGAGGTCTGAGCGCTGGACGATCGGCGCATGCGCGATGCGCGTCAGGTCGTCGCGGTAGTAGGTGATATCGAGCGAGCCGACGGGCACCGATGCGCCCTCGTGCTGCTCGATCAGCCCCGCCAGCCGTCGGGCGATCGGCACGCCGCGGCTCCGGATGCCGACGAGAACGAGATCGGAGACGCCACCGTTGCGCTCCACGATCTCGTGTGCGATCCGGGTCATCGCGCGACGCAGGTCGTCGGCGTCGAGGATGCGGCGTTCGGTCAATGCGTCTCCTTGGCGGCCTCGCGGGACCGCGTTAAAGGGCTCGCCTCAGAGTATACCGATGGGCTCCGCCGAGGACCTAGTTCCCGATGCCGATGGTCTCGGGGTCGCCGTCGAACGCAGCCGGCCCGAACCAGCCGCCGCCCTCGCCGAAGTTGAGGGTGCTCACGATGTCGGCCTCTTCACCGGTGTTGCGTTCGATGAGCAGGAGGTCCGCTGCCGGAGCCGATAGGTCGCCTGGGAGGGGATGCCGGACCGTGACCAGCAGGTGCTCGCCGGTTGGCGAGACCTTGACGTCGACGACCGACGTCTCCTCGGGCAGATCATCTGCGTCGATGGCGTGAACCTGGGTGAGCCCTCGAGGGTCGGTGGCGTGGCCGAAGTACACGCGCGCCGGGTCTGGATACAGCGTGTCGTCGCCCTGCGACTCGCCGGTCCACTGCGTATCCCAGACGGCGTACGCGTCGCCATCGGTGCCCCAGGCGATCGCGGCCGAGGTGAAGGCATCCTGCTGGATGGTCAGGTCGCTGAAGAGCGGTCGCTCGTTGCTGAACTCGAAGGCATCGCCGTCACGCCGGTGCTCGGACAGGATCGGAGCGCCTCCCTCGACGAGCTGCCAGAACTCGCCGATCAGCTCCATCCGGCCCGTCCAGTAGATGGCAAGGTGGCCGGCGGGATTGAGGAGGGGCTGGAAGACGCCCTCGGCGACGGCGGCAGCACCATCAGCCGGATCGATGAGCGTGGGCATCTCGTCCAGCTGCTCTCCGACCTCGACCAGGTAGCTCATCGGCTCGTCGCCGGCCGTGCTCACCCACAGGCGCTGGACGTCGTTCGCCGATGGCGTCCAGCTGCCCGCGAACGCGTTGCCGACATCGGTCAGCTGCTGGGACTCTCCGGACTCTGGCGCGAAGACGAAGATGTCGGTCGCGTTGTCGACGGTCGCGGAGTAGGCGAGGAAGCGTCCGTCGGGCGACCACGTCAGCCGCTCCGTGAAGGGGCTGCCTGCCATGCTCTCGCCCAGGACGCCCGTCCCGCCGACGTCGATCGGCGAATCCGGTGAGCCCTCGCGGTGGTCGAGACGCGTGACGCGGACCTCGTTCAGGCCGCTCTGCCCGAGCTCGGTGATGTACGCCAGCCACTGGCCATCGGGGGAGAGCTCGGCGGCGATGGCCGGCCCGCTGGGCTGCTCGACCTCCGCAATGGGGACCGGCGACGCGCCCGCCGGCTGCGGCTCCTGAACGGTCATTCTGAGGTTGTCGGCGGCGCCGGTGAGAGCGAGGAACACGTCCGGCTGAGGCGACGCCGGGGCGGGCGTGGTCGTCGGACTCGGATCCACCGATGGGACCGGCGAAGCGGACGACTCGACCATCGACGCGCTCGGGCTCGGGTCGGTGACGACCGGCGGCAGCGTGGTCTCCGGCTCCAGCGTCGGCACCCGCGTCGGCACCGGCGTCGCCTCCGGCGAACTGCTGGGAGTGGTGATGGGTGTTGGCGTCGGGCTGTTGGCACCGACGTTGGGATCCTCCGGCGAGCCGTTGAGCAGCACGAGGGCGAGCAGCGCCCCGGCGACGGCGGCCAGGCTGCCACCGACGCCGGCGAACATCACCGCAGGGCGGCGCCACCAGGGAAGCGCCACGAACCTGCCGCGCTCGACGCCGGTTCGGACGCGCGCCGCGAGGTCGCGCGGTGGTGCCACGTGGCGCAGCCCGGCCATGATGCGCCGCTGCTCGGCAAATGCGGCCAGGGTGGCGCGGCAGGCCGGGCAGGAGTCGAGGTGCGCGTCGAGCCGCCCTCGCTCGAGATCGGTGAGGTCGCCCGACATGGAGGCGCTGATGAGCTCCTCGAAGGGCTCGTGCCGGTTCATCGTCATCGCGCGAACCCCTCGGCGGACAGCGCCCGACGCATCTCGCCGCGCGCGCGGCAGAGGAGGGTACGGACCGCCGCATACGAGAGCCCCATCACCTCGCCAATCTGTTGGGCGCTCATGTCCTCCAGGTCGCTGAGCAGCAGGCACTGCCGGTGATTCGGGCGGAGGGTGCCCAGGGCGCGCTGCACCCGCTCGTCGAGCGTGGAGGCCATCACCTGCGCCTCGGGACCGGGCCGATCGTCGGCCCGGTTCGCGAAGGTGGGGGCATCGTCGCGCATCGGGCTCACCATGCGCCGCCGGCGCATGTCGTCGATCGCGGTGTTCGTCGCGATCCGGTACAGCCAGGAGCGCGTCGATGTCGCATCGGTGACGGTGTCGAGCTTTCGGTATGCCTTGATGAACGTGTCCTGCGTGATATCGGCGGCGCGATCCGGATCGGAGACCATGCGCAGCACGTAGTTGTAGATGGGGGCCGAGTACTCGTCGAAGAGCTGCGCGAAGCGGGTCTCGTTGGCGTCCACGGCACGGCGGGTCACCGGGGGTGCAACCCACCGGAATGTGCCGGGCACTGCCATCGAATACACCTCGTCCTCCGCACGAAGCCCCCCTCCTTGACCCGGCTCTGACGCATCGTCCCCCTCATGTGTTACCGATGCAGCTGCTCGCGCAGCACCTCGGCCGCATATTCGGGCGCCACCGGGTTCACGGCGAGCGCCGTTGCTCGCTCGAGCCCGGCGATCACCCGAAGTCGCGGATGGATCTCCCAGTGCCAGTGGAACGTCTGGTCGAGCCGCTCCCCGGCCGGTGCCGTATGGAGGAACAGGTTGTACGGTGGATCGCCAAGCGCGTCGAGGGCAAGAAGCGCCCGCTGCAGGGTGGCGGTGCTGTCCGCGATCGCCTCGTCGTCGATCGCGGTGAAGTCGGCGCCGTGGGCGCGAGGCACGACCATCATCTCGAACGCAGACCGGCTTGCCGCCGGCGCGAAGACGATGGCGTGGTGGTCGGCGAAGACAAGGCGCTCGCCGCTCTCCTCCTCGGCGGTCGCGAGGGCGCACCACACGCAGCGCCGCGCGTTGATCATCTGTCGCGCACCGCCGCCGATCTCCTCGGCGACCCAGTGCGGCACCTGTGGGATCGCGTACAGCTCGACGTTCAGGTGCGAGCTGCGCGATCCGGCCTGGCGGCCGTGGTTCTGCACGACCTGGATGTAGAGGGGCTCGGGCTTGCCGTCGGCACCGGCGTCGCGGGGCTCCGCGCCGATGGCGCGCATCGCATCCCGGGCCGCGCGGAGCAGGGCGCCGGCCAGCTGGGGAGCGGCTGCGGCCATCCGCTCATGGTGGTCACGCGGGCCGACCAGGATCTCCCAGGAACCGGTGGCGCGCTCGACCTCGCTGAGGCTCAGCTGTGCCGCGCGCGCCTTCGACGAGTCGATCCTGTGAAACGCGTCGGACCGCAACGGCACGCGGCGAACGTGGTGCGGCGGCTCGTCGGGATCTCCCTCGTCGCAATGGCGGCAATGGGTGCCCTCGACCGGCTGCGCATCTACGGCAAAGGCGTCGCGGCTGAAGGCCCGATCGGCCACGATCGCGGACCACCAGCCCGTGACGGGGTCCCGTCGCAGCTCGAACACGGAGCGCATCGTACCCGATGATGCCGCCGGATCAGCGAAGGGCGTCGATCAGCTCAAACGGGTCGGTCCTGACGATCGGCGTGGCGTATAGCTCCATCGCGCCGATGTCCGATGGGCGTGCGAGGGGATCCCCGCGGTCGACGATGCGGGCGATCGGCGGGACCAGCTCCCAGCCGTCGGCGAGCGCCAGAGGCGGACGCCACAGTGCGAGGTTGAAGGAGCGCACACCGAGGCGATCGCGGTAGGCGACCAGGGTGCGTGCAACCGCGTCGGCGAAGCGGGGGTCGGTCTCCTCCATGCCGGCGGTGCCGACCACGAGCAGCTCGCGCTCCTTGACGGGCGTCAGGTTGGCGACGAGGGTGACGCCGTCGGCCAGCTCGATGGTGAGGCCGAGCGCCCGGTGGACGGCGACGAGCTCCTCGACGAGGTCGCCGCCGTGCGCCGCCGCGTACGACGCCACGTCGTGGCGCAGACGATCGATCCGCGCGTAGTGCGGGCCGGAGCCCAGCAGCGCCTGCGCGTGCCCGTGGATGATCGACCCGCCGGCCCGCCACAGGCAGTTCCATATGAGCAGGTAGTTGACCGACTCGGGATCGTCGCTGCGGGACCGCTCCGCCCACGCCCGACCGGTGCGCAGGACGTCCACAACGAGCTCGACGTCGAAAGCGAGCGGGTCGTGGGCGTCGAACACGATGACGGCATGGTGCGCATCGCCGAGCGCGGCATTGGCCCCCGTGACGACCCGCGCGCCCCGGACGCGGCCGGTGACCTCCGACGGCGTCCCGGACTCCGGATGGCAGAACGGATCGCCCACGGTCGCCGCGATCTCCGCGCCGAGGTCGCGCGCCGCGGAAGGGCCGTCGACGGGGCGCCGTGCGCGGAGCGGCGCGAAGAGCGTCGCCTCCAGGGTCGAGGGGTTCCTCACCTTCACGATCTCCTGGGCGAGGACCGCGTCCACGGAACCGAAGGTCGCGGCGAGCCACGGCTCGAGCTTGGCCGGCGGCACCGTGTGGCCGACGACCACTCGTGCCTCGATCAACCGCTCGGCCCGTTCGCGCATGGCGCCGGTCAGCGCGTCGAGCCGCGCCGGCAGCTCGGTCAGCCTGGTCAGTCGTTCTCCCCGCGGATGAGCGGGCGGAGTTCCGGTACGCTTCCCATCTGCGCCCGAGTCTACCGTTCGTATGAGGACCGATACCGATGGCCGCGACCCGCACCGCCACCGCCACCTGGAGCGGCTCCCTGGCTCAGGGCTCGGGCACCGTCACCGCGGGCACCAGCCAGCTGTTCACCGATCTGCCCGTCTCGTGGAGCTCGCGCACGGAGGCGCCCGACGGGCGGACGTCGCCCGAGGAGCTGCTCGCCGCCGCCCACGCCGCGTGCTTTTCGATGGCTCTCTCCGGCAACCTGGTTCGCGCGGGCACGCCACCCGACCACCTCCACGTATCCGCCACCGTCACATTCGACAAGGTCGGCGACGGCTGGTCGGTCACCGCATCGCAGATCGACGTGGTCGGCGTCGTGCCCGGCGCCGACGAGGCCTCATTCGAGGCTGCCTCGCAGGCCACCAAGGACGGCTGCCCCATCTCACGCGCCCTGGCCGGCAACGTCGAGCTCTCCGTTTCGGCCGCGCTCGAGGACGAGCACGAATAGGGGCTCGCTGCCGCGCTCCTTCGATCCCGGGACCGCTCGCCGCACGTCGAAGCTGAAACCTTTTCGAGCGCCATCGGCTCAATCTCGGTGACGGCCGCCACCCTGCGGCCGGACACACCGCAACAGGAGCCGATTTCCCGTGAATCCCCGAACCGCCATCCGCGGCACTCTTCTGTCCGTGGGCGGCATCCTGATCATCGCCGGCGTCGCCCTCGCCACCAACGAAAGCCCGGGGGTGGCCGACAGCTCGCCTTCTGCCACCCCCGCGCCAGTCTTCACATTCGCGCCGGCGGTCACCTTCAGCCCCGAGCCGAGCGCGACCGCCCCAGGCGTCGCCGCCTCCGCCTCGCCATCGCCTTCGGCCGAAGCGACGTTCGACGACCAGGCGTCCGCATCGGCCTTGGCGTCCGCGCCTTCGGCCTCGGCGCAGGCCAGTCCCGACGCGGTGGCGTCCCCGGAGGCCTCGGCATCCGCGAGCGCGGCCGCGTCCGGCGTCGACCGCGGTGGCAACTCGGGTCCCGGCGGCGACGACGACGACAACTCCGGCCCGGGAGACGGTGACGACGACGACAACTCCGGGCCAGGAGACGGTGACGACGACCACTCCGGTCCCGGCAATGGTGATGACGACGATGACGGCTCCGGCGACCGCGACGAGGACTGACGGCGAGCAGGGATCCGGATGCAGTCGGTGGCATGGCAGGATGAGGGCGTGGACGACCGCGCCCTCGTCGATGCCGTGCGCGCTGGTGACCGCGACGCATTCGGCACCTTCGTGGAGCTCGAGACGCGCGCGGTCTACCGGGCCCGCCTTCGGATCCTCGGGCGGCCGCACGATGCCGAAGACGTGACCCAGGAGGCGTTCGTGGCGGCGTATCGGTCGATCGGCAGCTATCGTGGCGATGGGCCGCTCGGCGCATGGATCATGTGGATTGCCACCAGGCAGGCCTTCCGGCGCCTCTCCGAGCGCCGGCCGACCGCCGACCTCGACGAGATGCCGGAGCCGCGCCTGGCCGATACGGGGGCGTCGCCGGTGGGCGTCGTCGTCGCGGCGGAGCGCGCTCGCGAGCTGCGGCAGGCGGGTGCGGTCGCTTCCCGACCCCTACCGGGAGGCCGTCGCGCTCCGATTCTTCGGTGAGCTGTCGCTGGCCGAGGTGGCCGAAGCGACGGGCCGGCCGGTCAACACCGTGAAGACCCACCTTCGGCGCGGTCTCGATCGCTTGCGCACGGTCCTCGGCGACGCGAGCACGGACCGATGACGCGCCATCCGTTCGACTCGAGCGAGCTGGGCCGCACCGACCCGGAGCTGGATCGTGTTGCCGACCGTCTCGAGCGATACGCCGCGGACGCCCGCGGCGAGCCGCCGATGGACCTTTCGGCGCGGATCCGCGCGGCGGTCGAGGCACAGCCGCACCGAAGGGGAACGCTCGCGTCCTTCCTTGCAGCCTGGTCAGGCCCGACCCGGGCATTCGCCGCCGGAGGAGTCGTTGCGCTCGTGCTCGTTGGCGCGCTCGCACTCGGCCAGCTCGTCGAACGAGCACGCGAGCAGGTCGGCGCGACGCCCAGCCCGTCGGTCTTCCCGACCCCGACGCCGGCCCCCACGCCAAGCCCCATGCCGAGCCCCACGCCCACCTCCACGCCGAGCCCGACGGCGACCCCGACGTCGTCGCCCAGTCCCACCGACGAGACCGAGACCGAGAGCCCCGAGCCCAGCCAGTCAGACGACAGCGGCGGTGGCTCGGACAACAGCGGCCCCGGCGGCGGAGGCTCGGGGTCCGGCTCGGGCAACAGCGGCCCCGGCGGTGGAGGCGACTAGAGCTCGCCGAACATCGGCGGGTACACGACGGTCCCCGGCTCGAGGGACGCTCCGGCGAGCGGTCGAACCTGGAACGCGGAGCCCGCAGCGTCGTACGGCGAATGGATCGCCTCATCGGCCGCAGGCCTGAACCCGAAACGAGCGTAGAAGCTCGGAGCGCCGAGCACCGCGACGAACGGCTCGTCGCGCTGGTCGGCGATCTCGAGGGCCGTTCGCGTCAGCTCGGTGCCGATCCCCCGGTTCCAGTGCGGCGGCAGTACCGCCAGCGGCGCGAGCGCCAGCACCTCGCTCCGTGCCATTCCCTCGCTGGCAGGGTCGAATCCGACGAGGCTGATCATGATGTGCCCGAGGACGCTCCCATCCGCCGCCACCGCGACGAGCGAGAGCTCGGGGATGAATCCCGATCCGGCCCGGACGGCGTCGACGAGCTCGGCCTCGGCCGGACCGCGGAAAGCGGCACGATGCAGGTCGTGGATCTGGTCGAGGTCGACCGGCAGCTCGGGCCTGATCGACCAGGACGGAGCCTCGACCAGGTCAGGGGTTTGCACGATGGTCATGCCAGGCAGGCAGCAATCGTCGGGCCAGAACCGCGGCCTGGCTCACAGCCCGGCCAGCGCCCACAGGTCGTCCAGCGCTCCATCCGTCGTCCTGCCACCGAACAGGAGCACCCGGCCCCGCTCCGGGTCGGCGATCAGCTCCGCCCCGGCCCGACCGGCGGGCTGCGGACCATCGCCGACCGGCTCGATCTGCTCCGCGTCCGCCGACCCGTCGGCGAGCAGCCAGAGATCGCCGAGGTAACTCTCGTCCACGGCCTGGCCACCGAACACCAGCGTCGCGCCGTCCAGCCTGGTGCGCGCATACAGGTTTCGCCCGGCCGGCAGCGTGCCGTCGACGCGGGTCCATGTCCCGTCTGCGAGCGTCCAGCGATCTTCGAGCGCCGTCGTCCCCGTCGTCTGGCCGGCGTAGAGGGCCAGCTCGCCACCGTCTGTCCACCAGCAGCCGTGCAGGCAGCGCTCGACCGGCCGGCCGTCGGTCGGCGTCTCATCGGTCCACGTCGCAGAGTCGAAATCGTAGGCGCGGGTATCGGAGAACCGGACCTGGTCCTGGGTGAACCCGTGGCTGATCCAGAGGCGATCGTCCGGACCGATGCCCGCGCACGAGCCGTATCGCGGCGTCGGCAGCGCGCCGGTGGCCGCCAGCTCGCGCCACGCGTTCCCGACCGGGTCGTAGGCCCACAGGTCGCCGAAGAACGCGGCACCGGCCTGGCCCGCGAAGATCACGAGGCCGCTGCCAGTCGCCCACACTGCCTCGTGCCCGAACCGGGCGTCGGGTGCCGTGGGGGGTGCGAGCTCGGTCCAGGTATCGGTCGCGAGGTCGTAGGCCCACGTATCACCGAAGACGGTGGCCCCGTCGCGGCCGCCGAACAGGTACGCCAATCCGGACTCCGGATCGAGCGTCCAAGTGTGGTCCTCGCGGGCCGATGGACCGCTCGCATCGAGCTGTGCCCACGCCACTGGCTCCGGGGCGGGGCTCGTCGACGAGGTCGCGGCAGCGCTGGGCGACGCCTCGGTCGTCGCGGACGGGCTGGGCGGCGCGGTCGTGGCATCGGGAGCTGAAGGCGAGGTCGCCGGCGGGGAGGCGCAGGCACCCAGCAGGGCCAGGAGCATCGCCAGGGCCGTCAGGCGGCTTCCGAAACATCGGCGCATGGCAATGAGCATAGCCGCCGACCTTGCTCAGGTCGCCCGGAACAGCTCGAGCAGCTCGGTCGGGACCCGCGCGGGCCGGCCATCGGCCAGGCGGACCCAGATCCACTCGGTCAGGGCCTCGGTCATCAGTGCACCGTCGGACTCGCGGTGGATCTCCGTTCGGCGCAGGCCGCGCAGGCGTCCGAGCTCCTGCGGGAGCGTCGTGACCAGCACGACGTCGCCATAGCGAACCGGACGGTGATACGTCACATGGTGTTCCCGCACGACCCAACCGCCGCCCTGCGCGACGGACCAATCACGTCCGAACCCGAGCGCCTCGACATGGTCGATGGCGACCTGCTCCACCCAGTTCAGGTAGACGGCGTTGTTGACGTGGCCAAGGAGGTCGAGCTCGTACTGGCGGACGGGATAGCGCTCGGTGTGGCGCCATGGGTCGGGGGCGGGAGGGCGATCGGTCACCGGCGAAGGATATCGAGCAACTGACGTCCCCGGCCCGCGCGCCGACGTACCGGGCGCCTAGTGTGGAGCGGGAGACGAGATTCGAACTCGCGACATCCACCTTGGGAAGGTGGCGCTCTGCCAGCTGAGCTACTCCCGCGAACCGGCCGCGATGATACATCGGCCATCTGCGAGATGCGACGGACGCCGAACGACGCCGGGGCCAGGCCCCGGCGTCCTTGCGTCGGCGTTGCGTCAGCGGATCAGGGTCAGTCCTCCGCCAGTCGAGCTGTGCCCTGCCGGTGCGGCAGCGGGCTGGTTCGCGGCGACAGTGGCGGCGACCACCAGGGTGAGGAGCGCTCCGGCGAGGGTTGCGGCGAGGCGGCGAGAGGTTAGCCGGCGCTGCGCCGGCCGATCCGCGGCGCCGTGGGCGGCGCGGTAGCTCTTGGCCTGATGGATGAGCGCCGCATCCGCCTGCCGCTCGTGGTGGATGGCGTCGGCCAACTGATGGGTGCTGATGTTGGGTGCGAACATCGTCTGGGCCTCCTCCGTGTCGCCGATGAAGCGGCGATGTGATGTGGTCATCCTCCGCCGGCACCCGTCGCAAGCGCGATCCGGCCCGCGACGATGACGGTGTCAACGTCGCGATGGAATCGGCGTCCGTCCCATGGCGCTGAGCCTGTCGCCTGGGCGACACCGTGCGAGCGTGTCACGGCTTGACGGATCGAGCTCGAAGGGGAGAGAGTTCACGGAAGCTCGGCCGTGGACCGAGTATTGACGGGAGGAAGCCCACGCGTGGTCGATCACGCCCTTGCGGTCGGCAGCCTGCGCCGCTGCGCCCTCTTTGCCCACGTCGACGACGCGGGGCTGACCGCCCTGGCCGAGCTCACACGGCGCCGCCGATATCGCCGCAACGAGGTCATCTTCCACCAGGAGGATGTCGGCGACTCTCTCCACATCGTGGCGGAAGGGGCGGTGAAGATCGTGCTGCCGTCGCAGGAGGGCGACGAGGCGATCATCGCCACCCTGAAGCCCGGCGACTTCTTCGGCGAGCTCGCTCTGCTGGACGGGTCGCCGCGATCGACGACGGCGACCGCCCTCGAGCCGACCGAGACGCTGGCGCTGCCCCGCGACGAGTTCCAGCGGCTCCTGACCGACGATCCCCGGCTCGTCACGGCACTGCTGCGCGCCCTCGCCAGCGAGCTGCGCCGACTGACCGGGCACGTCGAGGAGCTCCACTTCCTCGACCTGGCGGGGCGGCTCTCGATGCGGCTCGTACGGCTGGCGCGCGGCACCGATACGACCGCCCGGGGGCGGGTTGAGCTGAACTGGCCCTTCACACAATCGGACCTGGCGGCCATGATCGGCGGCACCAGGCAGAGCGTGAACAAGCTGCTGAGCGGCCTGGTGGAGGAGGGCCTCCTTTCGATCGACCGGGAGACGCTGGTGATCCACGACCTGGCGGCGCTCGAAGCACGGAGCGCACGCTGACACTGTCGAGTAGCCGACAGCCCGCGTGTCACGCACGTGCTTCTCCGCTGTCGGGCAGGAATCTAGGATCTTGTCATGAGCGGTATTCCGCCGGACCAGGAGGACAGATATATGGACAACTTGAGGCGGAAGCCGCCGATGGAGGGCTTCTCGAGGCCGGGCCAGCTCGGCGGGGAAGCATTCGACAACGATGAAGTAGAGGGACACATCATGGGCGAGCGCGACGACATCCAGGGCGAATCAGCTGCCAGGCGAAGGCTCGACGAGGACGACGCCGAGGGCCATGCAGCGCGCAGGCGATTGACCGACGATGACACCGAGGGCCATGCGGCTCGCCGGAGACTGACCGATGATCCCGACGCCGAGGACGACACCGAGGGCCACAAGCTGACCACCCGCGGGATCGCCGACGAGGACGACACCGAGGGCCACAAGCTGACCACGCGCGGCGTGGCCGACGATGAGGACACCGAGGGCCACGCCCTGACCAAGAGGAGCTAGGCGACCACACGTGGTCGACCACGGGACCGATGCCGCGCTTGCCGCACTCGTTGCGGCGGCGCGGCGTTCTGATGTGGGGCGGCGTCTCTCCGGCGATGTCGAGACGCGCCTGCTCCAGAGCATCGTCGACGCGACGGTGCAGCTTTTCGATGCTGAGGCCGCCTCGATCGCGCTGTTTGAGCAGGACCCGGACCGGCTCGAGTTCCGCGTGGCCGCTGGCGAGCACGGGGCCGGCGCGGTCGGACTGACAGTCCCGCCGACGCAGGGCATCGCCGGCTTCGTGTACTCCACCGGCCAGGCCCTTGCGCTGTCCGATGTGGCCGACGACCCACGTTTCAATCGCGATGCGGCTGAGCAGACAGGCTACGTACCGCGCTCGATTGCAGCCGCGCCTCTCCTCGACGAGCACGGAACCGTCGGCGTGCTCCAGGTGCTCGACAAGCGCGGCTCGCCGACATTCTCACTGCGTGATATGGAGCTGCTGGCCGTGTTCGCGAGCCAGGCGACCGTCGCGATCGCTTCCGCGCGCGTTCAGCGCGACACCGATCGGTTACTGCGCAGCGTGCTGATTCAGGTCGAGCCTGATCTCGACGCCGAGCAGGTCGAGGCCATGGTCGGAGCCGCGACGCGAGAGCTCGACGTCGACGACGAGTCACCCTTCTGGCTGCTTGTCGACCAGGTTGCACGCCTGCGCTCGTTGACGGACCGCGAGACTGCCCTGCTCACCGATATCCTCGAGGTGGTTGCGGCGCACGCGGTCGAACGTGGTCGGCCCGGGCGGACGGGTCCGTGACCGAGCCGCTTCCTGCCTGGTCGGAGCCGTTCGCGGACCCGAAGCACGAGCTGCGTCGCAGCCTTCGGGTTCGAGGCGTGACGCGTGACTGGGCGTGGGGCGGTGCCACCGGCGCCGGCGTGCGGGTCGGCATCATCGACTCGGGCCTCGAGAACGATCATCCCCGCCTCGCGGGCCGCGTCGTCGACAACGTGACGGTCGAGATCGGCGAGGACGGGCCCACGGTCGTGCCCGACGGCCCGCACGACATGTACGGCCACGGCACCGCCTGCGGCGGGATCATCCTCGGCCTGGCGCCGGAGGTCGAGCTGGTCTCCATCCGCGTGTTGGGCGCGGACCTGCGTGGCAAGGGAACGGCCTTCGCCGCCGGCCTCGACTGGGCCATCGAGGAAGGGCTCCAGGTCTGCAACCTGAGCCTGTCGTCGAAGAGCGAGTCCCTCTACCCGATCTTCCACGACCTGACCGATCGCGCGTACTTCCGCGGGATGGCGCTCGTCAGCGCGGCGAACAACGTGCCGGCGCCCAGCTATCCCTCCCTGTTCTCGTCGGTCTTCTCGGTCGCCGCGCATGGCGAGCCCGACCCGTGGCGCCTCTACTACAACCCCGCGCCGCCGGTCGAGTTCGGCGCGTGGGGCGTCGACGTGCCGATCGCCTGGAAGGACGGCGGGAGCACCGTCGCCACGGGCAACAGCTTCGCCGCCCCTCACGTGGCCGGGCTGGTCGCGCTCATCCTCTCGAAGCACCCCGGCCTGAGCCCGTTCGAGGTGAAGGCGATCCTGGCGAGCGTGGCGGACAACCCCGGGCGGAGGCGTCGCCGGGCCGCTCGCCCGTGAGCATGGTTCGGACCTATGTCGAGCTCTTCCGTCGCAACCCGGCGCTCGCTCGCCTTCTGACCGGGGAGTTCATCTCCGGTATCGGCGACTGGCTCTACCTGGTGGCGATCCTGGTCGTCGTGTACGCCGATAGCAATTCGCCGGTGCTGCTGGGGATCGTCGGCGCCGCGCGGATCCTGCCGTATGTGCTGCTCTCCGTGCCGGCCGGCATCGTTGCGGATCGGTTCGACCGCCGCATGGTCCTGCTCGTCACCGATCTCGCGCGCGGCCTGCTCATGCTGGTCCTCGCCGCGGCCGTGATCGTCGACGCGCCGACGACGGTGATCGTCGCCGTCTCGATCCTGGCGGCCTGCTTCTCCACCTTCTTCGGCCCGGCCATCGCGGCGCTGCTCCCGATGCTCGTCGACGAGCGCGACCTGGGTCCGGCGAACAGCGCGTGGGCCACCCTCGACAACGTGGCGTTCATCATCGGTCCGGCGCTCGCCGGAATCCTGCTTGCCACCGGTGGCCTCGAGATCGCGTTTCTGCTCAATGCCGTCTCGTTCGGCATCGTGGCCGTCGTTCTGTGGCGGCTCCCAGTGCCCCGTGGCGCTCCCGTCACAACCGACGCCGCCGGCGGCCCCGAGCGCGAGCCCGACCCTGGCTGGCGCGCGCTCGTCCGACCGCTGGCGGGGCCGTTCATCCTCGACTCTACGACCAGCATCGTCGGCGGCGCGCTCGGTGTCCTCACCGTCGTCATCGCGGTCGACGTCCTGGGCGCCGGCGAGGCAGGGACCGGCTACCTGAACGCGGCGACCGGCGTTGGGGGCGTCACTGCGGGTGTCGTCGGCGGCGCGCTGCTGGCCCGACGGCTGGGCGTGCCCCTCCTGCTCGGGGGGGTCGCCGGTGGCATCGGCCTCGCCTGGCTTGCGGTCGCCGGCAACCTGATCGTCGCCATGCTTGCCATGGCCGTTGCCGTGGCCGGGCTGCTCCTGCTCGATGTCGTGAACACCACCCTCATCCAGCGCATCGTGCCCGACGCTCTCCGCGGACGGGCCATGGGCGTGCTGCAGACGACCTCGGCCGTGCTCTACTCGCTCGGCTCGCTGGCGGGGCCCATCATCGCGGACGCCGCCGGCGTCGGCCCGGTGCTCGTCGGGTCGGCCGTCATCACGGCCGTCGGCGTGGCGGCCGCGCTGGTCATGACACGGGGGCGTGGCGAGCCCGGGACGGTCGAGCCCGCTCGCGTGCGCCTGCTGGAGCACCCGATCTTCGCCGGCCTGCCGGCCTCGCGCCTCGAGGCCGCGGCCCGCCAGATGGTCGAGATGCCGATGGCCGCCGGCGACGTGATCGTCCGCCAGGGCGACCCGGCAGACCGCTTCTACGTCGTGGCGGACGGCACCGCCGGCGTCACGCAGACGCCGGACGGCGGCGGAGCCGAGGCTCACCTGCGCGACCTCGCCGCCGGCGATGTCTTCGGGGAGATCGGCCTCCTGCGACGGTCCCCCCGGACCGCCACGGTGACCGCTACGACCCCGGGCATGCTGCTGGGGCTCGACGCCGATGCCTTCCACGACCTCGTCGGCTCCGGCCCCGGTCTGAGCACGAGGCTGCTGGATCTGTACCGTGGCGCGATCTCGCGGACCTGACTCACCCTGCGCCGATGGGAGCCAGATGACCACAACCGATAGCTTCGACTTCTGGGTCGCCTGAGGCCGTCAGAGCGCGGCGACCGCGTCCTCGAGCCGATCCGTGGCGGCGGACGCATCGGTCCCGGAGGCGAAATAGAGCGGCTCGCCGAAGACGATCTCCACGTCGCCGCGCAGCGAGCTGCCGGGTCCCTGCCGATCGACCCACGAAAGGCGGTTGATGCGCACCTTCATCGGTACCACCGGCGTCGCGCCCTCGACCGCGATGAGGCCGGCGCCCGCCTTGAACGGCTTCATCGGCCCGCCCACGGTGAGCTCCCCCTCCGGGAAGATGAGGACGCTGAAGTCCCGGTCGAGTCGGGCACCGAGGAGCTCGAGCGAGCGGCGGATGGCGCCCTCGCGCGCCAGCGGGAAGGCGTTGCCGATGACGGCTGCACCGAGGCCGCGCAACCTGTTGCCGAAGATGTCGTCGGCCGCGGCGGCCACCGAAAGGCGCCAGCGCCAGGCCAGCGGCAGGTGGGTCAGAATGATCATGTTGTCGCTGTGGAGATGGTGGTTCGGCGCGAAGATCACAGGCCCTTCCAGGCCCTTGAGATGATGCTCGCCACGGATGCGGACTCGGTAGAAGGCTGCGACGAACGGCACCATCACCAGCTCCTGGATGCCGAGACCGATGGCGCGCACGAACGGGTTGAGCGGCCATCCGAAGATGCCCGTCTCGCGCTTCACGTCGCGCGCCGCCTCGACCATCGCGTTCAGCTCGCTGACGGTTGCCTCGGGATCGAGCGCGGCGTCGTCGACGAACGTGCCGAGCTCCTCCTCGATCACGCCCAGGAGCTCGATGCGCGCGAGCGAGTCGAGCCCGAGGTCCGAGGACAGCCGCGATTCGGGGGTGACCGAGTCGAGCGGCACGCTCGCCGTTGCCGCCACGAGAGCGCGCAGTCCGTCGAGCCCGCCGGCCGCGGCAGCGGTCGCCGGCGGAGCCGATGCACGGTCGGACGCGCGCGGCGTCTCGGACACGTCGAGGGCGGCGATGACGATGCGCTTCTTGATCTTGAGCGTGTGCGTGCGCGGGAAGTCGTCCTCCGGCCAGACGGTGTGGCCGCGGATCTGCTGGCTGCCGCTCAGCTTTGCGTTCGCGTCCCGCACGACGCCCGCTGCCTCCTCGCCGTCGGCCATGATCAGTACGGCGTGGACGCGGACGTCGCCCGACGCGCCGACGCCCACCACCGCCGCGTCGCGGACCCGCGGGTCCTTCACCAGCACGGTCTCGATGTCCTCGGGATACACGTTCGTGCCGTCGGGCAGCACGAGCATGTCCTTCTTGCGACCGCGGAGCGTCAGCATTCCCTCGTCGTCGAGCTCGCCGAGGTCGCCGGTGTGGTACCAGCCCTCGGCGTCGATCGCGGCCGCCGTGGCCTCGGGATCCTGCCAGTAGCCGGCGAACCGGTTCGGCCCGCGCGTGATCACCTCGCCGTCGGCAGCGACCCGCAGCTCGACCCCGGGGATCGACTCGCCCACCGTGCCGACGCGGTTGCGCTCCCGCCGCGTGAAGGTCATGACCGGCGCCATCTCGGTCGCCCCGTAGCCCTGGAGCACCTCGAGGCCCATCTCTGTCCACCTGGCCGCCAGGTCGACGTCCATGGCGGCGCCGCCGATCGCGATCGTTCGCAGGCGGCCACCGAACTGGCCGAGGACCGCCCGGAAGAGGAGCCGGCGCAGCGGACGCGGCAGTCGGCGCGCCCAGCGGTGCAGCTTCTCGAAGGTCGCGCGCTTCCCGGTCGCATCGACCTTGCGCTCGATCGCGTTGTCGAGCAGCTTCAGGCCCTGCGGCACGATCAACAGCATGGTGACGCGGAACTGGCGGAACGTGCGCACCAGCACCGACGGCTGGCGGCTGACCGGGTAGACGATGCTGGCGCCCGCCAGGAGAGGCGTGAGGAAGCCGACCGTCTGCTCGAAGAGGTGGCTCAATGGCAGGACCGAGAGGAGCCGCTCGTTCGACTGGAGGCTGAAGACCTCGAGCAGGCTGCGCGCGTTGCTCACCAGGTTGCGATGGGTGAGCATCGCGCCCTTCGGGTCGCCGGTCGTGCCGGAGGTGAAGACGATCTCCAGCAGGTCGTCGGGCACGACCGCCGGCGGCGCCTGCGCTTCCGTGGTGCGAGCCCGATCCGGGAGCTGCTCGATCAGCAGGATCGGGAGCCCGAGCGCCCCGGCCAGGCCGGCGGTCTGAGCCGATGCGAGCACGAGCTTCGCATCGGTGCGCTCGGCGACCTTGGTCGCCAGGTCGGCGCTGCTGCGGAAGTCGAGAGGCACGAGCACCGCGCCGGCGTGGACGGCGCCCAGGAAGGCGATGCCCCATTCGGGCCGGTTGACAGCCCAGATGATGACCCGGTCGCCCGGTGCGATGCCGGCCTCCGAGATCAGACGGGCGACGCGCGGCGCAAGGTGCGCGAGATCCCGGTAGCGCCAGCGCCGCGTGCGGAACGCCGGCTTCAGCAGGAGCGCCGGGCGCCGATCGTGGCGCGCGGCAGCCTCGGCCAGCAGGTCGATGACGGTGTCGGCCATCGGCTCAGCCGGCCGCGAGCGCGGCGAGCTGACCCAGATGCCCGTTGCAGTCGTCGCTCCACGGCTGGTAGTGCGACAGGGCGATGGTGTCGACGTCGAGCGCCGCGAGCCGCTCGACCGAGACGCGCGCCCCGGCGTGGTCGTGGCTGAAGAACGCGCTGGCGTAGGTGAGCCGGCCACGGATGACCTGCAGGACATCGCCGGTGAACAGCAACCGAAGCCGCTCCGCGTACAGGCAGACGCTTCCCGGCGTATGCCCAGGGGTGTGGACGACGCGCAGGTCGCCGAGCACGGGCAGTATCTCGCCATCGACGATGGGGGTCGGGTCGTGCGGGGTCCGCGTCAGCGATTGGATCACGCGGCCACGCCGGATGGCTCGGTCATCGGTTCGTTCGAGCGCCTTTCGCAGCGGCAGGCGGAGACCCGCCAGGTCGTCCGGATGGATGAGCACCGTCACGTCGGTCCGATCGCGGACGAGCTCGGTCACGCCACCGATGTGGTCGGGATGGCCATGCGTGCAGATGATGCGCTCCAGCTCGTCCAGCCGCCGCCCGATCCTCCGCAGGTAGCGCTCCAGCATCATCCGTGAGCCGACCATGCCGGCGTCGATGAGCGTCAGCCGGTCATCGGCGATGAGGAATGCGTCGGCACCGAGCATGCGGACCTGGTGCACGCGCGGTGCGATCTCCATGCTGTGCGCGATTGTACGGCCGGCCTAGCTGCCCAGATCGCCGGCGAGCATGCGCCGGTACGAGTCATACCGGTCCGCGCCGACCGCCCCGGCCTCGACGGCCGCTCGTAGCCCACATCGTGGCTCGTGGACGTGCGTGCAGTCGTTGAAGGCACACGCGCCGAGATGCGGGCGGAACTCTCGGAAGCAGGCCGCCAGCTCGCTCGCCGGGATCTGCCACAGGCCGAGCTCGCGGATGCCCGGCGTGTCCGCCACGTAGCCGCCTCCGCGTCCCTCGAGAGCGTGGAGCTCGGCGTGCGTGGTCGTGTGCTTCCCCTTGCCGCTTTCCACTTCGGAGACCTCGCCGGTGACGAGCTGGAGGCCGGGCTGCAGCGCGTTGAGGAGGGTCGACTTTCCGGCACCGGAGGGGCCGGTCACGATCGAGAGCCTGCCGGCCAGGCGTCCCCGCAGCTCCTCGATCCCGATGCCTGCCTTTGCGCTCGTGTACACCACGTCGTAACCGATGCGCCGATACGGGCCGAAGAGGCCGGCGGCCGCCTCGGTACCGACCAGGTCGACCTTGTTGGCGACCAGGAGCGTCGGCACCTCGTTGTACTCGCCCACCACCAGGAAGCGATCGATGAGCCGCGGGTTGGGAGGTGGACGGTCGCAGGCGAAGACGACGGCCACGAGGTCCGGGTTGGCGACCATGACGTCCTCGCGCCACGAGCCACGCGGGCCGGGCTGGCGGCGGCTGAAGCGCCGCTCGCGCGGTTCGATCGACGCGATGGCGCCGGTGCCGTCCGGAAGGCGCTCGACAGTCACTCGATCGCCGATGACGGCGAGGTCCGATGCCTGCCGTTCGCGCTTCACCTTCCCGCGCAGCCGGCCCTCCACCAGGTCGCCCTCGTCGGTCGCGATCGTGTAGAAGCCGGACCTGGCTCGCAGGACCAGCCCCTTCGTCGTGCTCAACCGACCGCCCGGCCGTGGGGCAGGTCGTCGGGCTCGGCGGGGAACAGGTGCAGTGGATCCGGGAGGGGCATTGAAGATCGAGTCTAATCGGCGGCTAGCATGGCGAAATGCCCCCGACCGATCGTGCCGTCGACATCCTGCTGGTGGGCGGGGGCGTCGCGTCGGCGCGGTGCGCGCGCACGCTGCGGCGCCACGGCTTTGATGGGTCGCTCCTCCTCGTCGGCGCCGAGGATCGCGCACCATACAACCGGCCGCCGCTGAGCAAGGAGCTCCTGCGCCACGACCTGCCGGACGAGCTGCTGGCGGCGGAGCCGCCATCCTGGTACGCGCGCCGCTCGATCGAGCTGCGGGCGGGCACGACCGTCGAACGAATCGACGCGCACGAGCGGCTGGCGACGCTGAGCGGAGGCGACACGATCCGCTTCGATCGCGCTCTCATCGCCACCGGCGCGGAGGTCCTGCGGCTCGCGGTCCCCGGCGCCGATGAATCCATCACGCTGCGGACGGCGGGTGACGCCGCAGGGCTGCGGCGCGCGGCCGTCGTCGCGGGCACGGGCGCGCCCGTGGTGGTCGTCGGAGGAGGGTTCATCGGCCTCGAGGTCGCATCGTCGCTGGCGTGGCTCGGGCTGCGCCCGACCGTGGTCGAGCTGGCACCAGTGCTGTGGGGCGGGACGCTGGGCGTCGAGCTGGCCGCATGGGCAACCGCGCGTCTCTCCCGCGCCGGGGTCGACCTTCGCCTCGGCGCACGGACGAGCCGGCTCGGCGACGGGGCCGCCTGGATCGGTGACGAGCGACTCCCTGCTGCCTTCGTCGTCGTGGGCGTCGGAGTCCGGCCGCGCACCGACCTGGCCGAGACGGCGGGCATCCGGATCGACGACGGCGTCATGGTCGATGCCGGGCAGCGCACCTCGCACCCGGCCATCTGGGCGGCCGGTGACGTTGCGCGCATCGACGGCCGCCCCCGGATCGAGCATTGGCACGCGGCCAGGGAGGCCGGCGAGCGCGCCGGGCTCTCGATGTCCGGCCTGCCCGTGCCGCCGCCACCGGCGCCATGGGTCTTCTCCGAGATCGGCGGAGCATCGCTCGACGTCGTCGGCACGGCGGAGGGTTGGGACGAGGAGCGTTGGCTGGATCGCGACCGGACCGTGCTCGCCTACCTTCGTGGCGATCGGGTCGTGGGGCTCGCCGCCATCGGCGGATCCATCGCGCCCGCAGAGGCCCGACGGCTGGTCGAGGCCGCCGTCACGCCGGACGAGGTCGTCGTCACGCTGCGCTGACCATCGGCTGCCGCGGACCGTGACGCCTCGGTCATGCGGGGGGCCCACGAGCTTTGCTAGCCTCGGCGAAGCCCGCACCACCGGAGACCGCAGTTGCCGCGAAGCCGAGGAGCCAACGTCGTTCGCCTGGCGATGGCGCTGGCCCTGCTCGTGACGGCGGTCGGCCCGCGTCGCGAGGTGTCGGCGGCCACCGACCGCCTGCCCGACCTGCGGATGGCGAACCTGTCGGCCTTCCGAACCGAGAGCTCCGGTGCGGAGCGCCGCCTGCGCTTCACCACGATCATGACGAACGAGGGCACCGGTCCGCTCGAGGTCCACGGCTGGCGATCCAACTTCGGCGAGCCACACCTGCGCACCGCACAGGCCATCCACAACACGGATGGTGGCGTGCCCATGGTCAACAGCAGCGCACTGATGGAGTACGCCAAGGACGGCCATGACCACTGGCATATCCATGGCGTCATGCTCTACCAGATGTGGTCGGACGACGGGCAGGTGCGTCGAGGCACGAAGGTCGGCTTCTGCCTCCTCGACAGCCGCTGGATGTTCGGCGCGACCCCATCGGCCTACTCCGAGGCGATGTGCGGCGACCGCGGCGACCTGAACAACAAGATGGGCCTCTCCGTCGGCTGGGGCGACGAGTATCCGGCCAACTTCGGGCTCCAGTGGATCGACATCTCGACGATGCCGCCGGGCGACTACACCGTCCAGGCCCGCACAGACGAGCAGAACTGGTACGTCGAGTCGAACGAGGGAAACAACTGTGCCTGGTCGCGCGTGCGGATCACCGCCTCGAACGGGCCCGTCACGATCCTGGCACAGGGCCGCGACTGCGTCACGCCACCGGCGTCCAGCGCGCGGGTCGAGCGGCAGTACGGGAACGATCGCTACGAGACGACGGCCGCGGCCGTCGAGGACGCCTTCGCCGTCGAGGTCCCCGTGGCGTACGTTGCGACCGGGCGCAACTTCCCCGATGCGCTGGCCGCGGGCGCGGCCGCCGGAGCCCAGGGCGGACCGATCATCCTGGTGGATCAGAACTTCATCCCGGCGCTTGCCGCCACCGAGCTCGAGCGCCTCAACCCGCAGCGCATCGTGGTGGTCGGCGGGCCGAGCATCGTGTCGGATTACGTCGGCTGGCTGCTCGCGCCTTTCGCCGGGAGCAGCATCGTTCGCATCTCCGGGCCCGACCGCTACGCGACCGCCGCCGCGATCTCGGCCGATGCCTTCGCGCCCAACGTCCCGACGGTCTACGTGACGACGGGGCAGGACTGGCCGGATGCCCTGGCCGGGGTGCCGCATGCCGCGCGCGCCGGCGGGCCGCTGCTGCTCACGCGGAGGGACACGCTTCCCGGGTCGATCGCGGCGGAGCTCGATCGGCTCAACCCCGGCCGCATCATCGTGCTGGGCAGCGCGGGTGTCGTCTCCGACGGCGTCATGGCGGCCCTCGACGCCTACGACACCGGCGGCGGGGTCCTGCGCATCGGCGGGCTGGACCGCTACGACACCGCGTCGCGGATCTCGGCCTTCCACCACCCGGGCGGCGCGCCCCTCGCCTACGTGGCCACCGGAGCGAACTTCCCCGACGCGCTCGCCGCCGGGCCGGCGGCGGCCGTTCGCGGCGCGCCGACCCTCCTGGTGCAGGCCAACGCCATCCCGGGCTCCACCTCGCATGAGCTTGCCCGGCTCAACATGAGCCGGATCATCCTGCTCGGCGGCCCGTCGGTCATCTCGCAGGCCGTCCAGAACTCCCTGGTCGGCTACACCGCCAGCTGACGCATCGCGCGACGGCCCGACGGGGTCCGCGCGCCATCCGGCCGGTTGACCTTCATCGGCCCGTGCGGGACAATGCTCGCTGAACACCGACCAAATCAGTCGGGATTCGCCGAGACCGGCGATCCCGGCGTGACCGAGGAGCGCATGGCCCTTCCAAATCCCGCACTGAGCCAGATTCCCGACTCGTACAAGTACGGCTGGAACGATCCCGAGGCGACGTCCCTCAACATCGCCCAACGCGGGCTGAGCGCGGAGATCGTCGCGGAGATCAGCCGCTTCAAGGGCGAGCCGGAGTGGATGACGAAGCTGCGCCTCAAGGCGTATCGCCACTTCGAGGCGCGGCCTATGCCGAACTGGGGCGCCGACCTGTCCGGGATCGACTTCCAGGACATCTTCTATTACATCGCTCCCACCAACAAGGCTGTCCAGTCGTGGGACGACGTGCCGGACTACATCCGCCGCACCTACGACAAGCTGGGCATCCCCGAGGCGGAGAAGAAGTACCTCGCCGGAGTCGGTGGCCAGTACGACTCCGAGGTCGTCTATCACAACATTCGCGAGGACCTCGAGAAGCAGGGCGTCCTGTTCCTGGGCACCGACGAGGCGCTCAAGACGCATCCGGAGATGTTCCGCGAGTACTTCGGCACGGTCATCCCGGCCAACGACAACAAGCTCGCGGCCCTGAACACCGCCGTGTGGAGCGGCGGGAGCTTCATCTACGTCCCCAAGGGCGTGCACGTCGAGCTGCCGCTGCAGGCGTACTTCCGCATCAATACGGAGAACATGGGCCAGTTCGAGCGGACGCTGATCATCGCCGACGAAGGAAGCAGCGTTCACTACGTCGAGGGCTGCACGGCCCCGACGTATTCGACCGCCAGCCTGCACAGCGCCGTGGTCGAGATCATCGTCAAGAAGGGCGCGCGCGTGCGCTACACGACGATCCAGAACTGGAGCCACAACGTCTACAACCTCGTCACCAAGCGCGCCGTCGCGTACGAGGACTCGGTGATGGAGTGGGTCGACGGCAACCTCGGCTCGAAGGTCACGATGAAGTACCCGTCCATCTACCTGCTCGGGGAGCGGGCGCACGGCGAGGTGCTGAGCATCGCGTTCGCCGGCAGCGACCAGCACCAGGACGCCGGCGGCAAGATCATCCACGCGGCGCCGAACACGACGAGCCTCATCACGAGCAAGTCCATCTCCAAGGGCACCGGGCGCACGTCGTACCGCGGCCTGATCAAGGTGTACCCCGGCTGCGAGCGTTCGAAGAGCACGGTCCGCTGTGACGCGCTGATCCTCGACGACGAGGCGCGCTCCGATACGTACCCGTACATGGAGATCGACGAGGAGAACGTCACCATCGGCCACGAGGCGACCGTCTCGAAGGTCGGCTCCGAGCAGCTCTTCTACCTGATGAGCCGCGGCCTGACGGAGGCCGAGGCCTCGGCCATGATCGTGAACGGCTTCATCGAGCCGATCGTCAAGGAGCTGCCGATGGAATATGCGGTCGAGATGAACCGCCTCATCCAGCTCCAGATGGAAGGCGCGGTCGGCTGAGGCGATGACCCTCACGCAGACCGCATCGGCGCTCGACGCCGATGCGATCGGGCGCATCAGCGACCGACTCGACGAGCCCGACTGGTTGCGCGCGCTGCGCGGCCGATGGTGGGAGCGAGCGTCCGTCACCCCACCGCCGACCGGCCAGGAGGAGGAGTGGCGCCGGACCTCGCTCGACGCGCTTCCGCGAGACGTCGAGCTGCTGCTTGACGCTCCACGGCTCGAGACGTACCTCCCGCCCGGCGCCGCCGAGGCGGGGGTCATCCTGACCGACCTGCGCACGGCGGTCGCCGAGCATCCCGATCTGATCGAGCGCCTGCTCGGGCAGGCCGACGGGCCCGGCTCGCACGCGCACTTCTGGGCGCTGGCGCAGGCGGCATGGACCGGGGGGCTGTTCTGCCACGTGCCCCGCGGGGTCGCCGTCGACGGCACGCTCGTTGCGCGCCAGTCCATTCCGCGCGCGGACGTCGCCTACCATCCCGTCTCCCTGGTCGTGGCCGAGGAGGGCGCCAGCGTGACGCTGCTCGAGGAGATCGTCTCGCCGGACGGCGCCGCGGGCTGGTACGGCGGCATCGCCGAGCTCCGGGCCGGCCAGGGGGCCCGGGTCCGCCACGCGAGCCTGCAGCAGCTCGGTGACGGTGCCTGGCGCGTTGGCGCCGAGCGGGTGGTGGTCGGCCAGGATGCCGTGGTGACGACGCTCAATGCCGAGGTCGGCTCCAGGGTGACAAAGCTGGGGCTCCAGGTTCTGATGAGCGGCAAGGGCGGCACCTCGAAGGTGCTCGGCCTGCTGGCCGCCGGGGACGACCAGCAGATCGACATCAACACCATCCAGGATCTCGCCGCCGACCACACGACCAGCGACCTGCTCTACCTGTCGGCCCTCTATGACCGGGCGCATGCCTCCTTCTACGGCATCACGAACGTGCGCCATGGCACGAAGCAGACGAGCAGCTACCAGGAGTGCCGCAACCTGCTGCTCAGCCCGCAAGCTGGCGCCGAGCCGATCCCGGTGCTCGAGATCGAGGCCAATGACATCCTGCGCTGCGGACACGGCGCCACGGCGGGCGCGATCGATCCGACGATGCTCTTCTATGCCCAGACACGCGGCCTCGACCCGGACGCGGCGGAGCGCATGATCGTGCGTGGCTTCTTCGAGCAGGTGGTGGCCAGGATCGAGGACGAGACGATCCGGGAACGGGTCCTGTCCGCGCTGGCGCACCGCATCGGCTCGACCGAGGAGCAGGAGCGGGCGGCATGACGGCGCTCGAGCAGACGGCGAGCCGGTTCGTCACGGTGGCCCGTGCCGGCGACGTCGAGCCAGGGACCGTGCGCGTCGTCGAGATCGACGGTCGCTCCCTCTGCATCGGCCTGACCGAGGACGGCGAGTGGGGTGCGATCGATAACGTGTGCACCCACGACGGCGGCACCCTCGGGGAGGGCGAGCTCGACGAGACCGGCGTGGAGTGCCCGCGCCACGGCGGGCGGTTCGACCTCTTCAGCGGGCGCGTCCTAGCCCTTCCGCCGGTGCGTCCCGTGAACGCCTACGAGACCGAGCTCGTCGGGGACGAGGTTCAGGTGAGGCTCGAATAGGCCATGAAGATCAGCACGCGTACCGAGTACGGCATCCGGGTCCTCGTGACCCTGGCGCGCGCCGGCGTGGACGAGCCATGCCTCTCGCTGACGCAGATCGCGCGGCGCGAGAAGCTGCCGCACGCGTACCTGGAGCAGCTGGTCGGCGATTTGCGGTGCGCGGGGCTCGTCACGGCCACGCGCGGCCAGTCGGGCGGCTATCGGCTCGCGCGACCGGCCGACGAGATTCCGATGACCGACGCCGTGCGCGCGCTCGAGGGTCCGCTGCTGGAGATGCCGTGCGCCGGGGCCGAGGACCTGGAGCACTGCGACCGCCCGCAGCCGTGCAGCGTGCACGAGGTCTTTCAGCGCGTGTTCGAGTCGCTCAGCGGCTCCCTCGGCGCCACGAACCTGGCGGAGGTCGCCGCCACGGCTGGTGGGCCTCCCTATCCGCCGCAGGTGCGCCGGCGCCGCATCGCGCTGAACGCAGCCATGGCATCCAAGTCGACGCAGGAAGCAAGGAACGCATGACCGACGAACTCGTCATCTCCGGGCTCGAGGTGAGCATCGGTGAGAAGAAGATCCTGAAGGGACTTGACCTGACCGTGCGACAGGGCGAGGTCCACGCCCTGATGGGTCCCAATGGCTCGGGCAAGACGAGCCTGGCATATGCGCTCATGGGGCACCCGGATTACCTGGTGGACGCCGGCACCATCACCTGGCGCGGGCAGAACCTGCTCGATGGGCCGACCCCCCTGGGCATGTCACCTGACAAGAGGGCGCGGATGGGCCTCTTCCTGGCGTTCCAGTACCCGAGCGCCATCCCGGGCGTGACGGTCGCCAGCTTCCTGCGCAACATCTACAACGCCATCCACCATCCGAAGCCGGCCGACGCCGACGGGGAGACGTCGATCAAGTACACCGGCATCCCGCTGGCCAAATTCCGCAAGCTGATGGAGGAGAAGATGGCGCTCCTCCACATGGATCCCGGCTTTGCCACGCGTTACGTGAACGAGGGCTTCAGCGGCGGCGAGAAGAAGCGGCTCGAAATGCTGCAGATGGCCGTCGTCGGTCCCGCCATGGCGATCCTGGACGAGACCGACTCGGGGCTTGACATCGACGCGCTGCGGAACGTGGCCGAGGGCATCAACGCGACCCTCTCCCCCGAGATGGGCGTGCTGATGATCACGCACTACCAGCGCATGCTGAATTACGTGAAGCCGCAGTTCGTCCACGTGCTGCTCGACGGCAGGATCGTGATGAGCGGCGGCGAGGAGCTGTCGCATCAGCTCGAGGCCAACGGCTACGAGTGGGTCAGCGACCACGTCGGCCTGCCGGCCGGCGTCGGCGACGAGGTTTCGGCGCCCGAGCCCGTCGCGCAGCACTAGACGGAAGCAGGACCGATGGCGATCGAGCAGGCACGACCGGACGTCTTCGACGGTATGGCGCTGCGCGCCGACTTCCCGGTCTTCGACCGCCTGCACCGCTCGGGGCGGCCGCTGGCGTTCCTCGACTCGGCTGCCTCGGCCCCGAAGCCGCGGGTCGTGATCGAGGCGCTGGCCGATGCGTACGGCCATCATTACGCGAACGTGCACCGCGGCATCTACGAGCTGAGCGAGGACGCGACAGCGCGCTTCGAGGCCGCGCGCGCCGTCGTGGCGCGCTTCATCGGTGCTCCGAGCCCGCGCGAGGTCGTCTTCGTGCGCAACGCGACGGAGGCGATCAACCTCGTCGCCTACAGCTGGGGCCGGACGAATCTCACCGCGGGCGACCTGATCCTGTCGACCGAGATGGAGCACCACGCGAACCTGGTGCCGTGGCAGCAGCTCGCCGCCGAGACCGGCGCGGCGCTCGAATTCGTCGCCATCACCGACGACGGCCGGCTCGACCTTGACGATCTGCGCCGGCGCCTCGGGCGCCGTCCGAAGCTCGTCGCCGTCTCGCACGTCAGCAACGCGCTCGGCACGATCAACCCGGTCCCGGAGATCGCACGCATGGCGCACGAGGCCGGCGCGCTCGTCGTCCTCGACGCCGCGCAGAGCGTGCCGCACATGCCGGTCGACGTCGTGGAGCTCGGCATCGACTTCCTTGCGCTCTCCGGCCACAAGATGCTCGGGCCGTCGGGCATCGGCGCGCTCTGGGCTCGCCGTGAGCTGCTCGAGGCGATGCCCCCGTTTCTGACCGGCGGCAGCATGATCAGCAAGGTGACGCTCACCGGGACGACCTGGGCGGAGGTGCCACTCAAGTTCGAGGCCGGCACGCCGGCAATCGCCGAGGCCGCCGGCCTGGCGGCCGCGATCGGCTACCTGGAGGAGATCGGGATGGCCAACGTGCGCGCGCACGAGCGCTTCCTGTTCGAGCGAGCGTGGTCCGCGCTGCGCGCGATCGACGGCGTCCGCGTGCTCGGCCCGTCCGCGCCCGACGAGCACGCCGGTGTCGTCAGCTTCGTGATCGATGGCATCCACCCGCACGACGTCGCGACCGTCTTCGATCACCACGGCGTCGCGGTCCGCGCCGGGCACCACTGCGCACAGCCGGTCATGGCCCGATACGACCTGCCGGCCACCACTCGCGCCAGCTTCTATGTCTACAACGACCTCGACGACGTGGCGCGCCTGACGGAGGCGATCCACGCCACGCAGCAGCTTTTCAGGGCTGCCTGAGAGAGCCCGATGGACAATCTCTACCGCGACTTCATCCTCGAGCACTACCGCGCGCCGCACAACAAGGGCGTGCTCGACCCCCACGACCTTCATTTCGCCGACTCGAACCCGACCTGCGGTGACGAGATGAGCATGACCCTGCTGCTCGACGAGACGAGGGAGCGGGTCGCCGACGTCGCGTTCGACGGACGCGGATGCGCCATCAGCCAGGCGTCGGCCTCGATCCTGACCGACGAGCTGCGCGGGAAGACGCTGGACGAGCTTCGGACGCTCGACCCGAAGGAGGTCGTCGAGAACCTCGGCGTGCCGATCGGCCCGGCGCGCCTGAAGTGCGCGCTGCTCTCGTTCAAGGTCCTCCAGGGCGCCGTCATCGGCGCCGAGGCGCGCTGGCCGGACGAGGCCGAGGTCCTCGCCGGCGGCTCCGCGCCATGACGTACGACCAAACGCATCAAGGACTCCGGAGACACCCATGAGCAACGATCAGACCCCCTTCCGCGAGGTGGACGCCGCCGAGGCGGTCGCACTCGCGCGAGACGGCTACCGCGTCATCGACGTCCGCGAGCAGGGCGAGTGGGACGCCGGCCACGTCGCCGGCGCGACGCTGCTGCCGTTGCCCGACGTCGCAGAGCGCATCGGCGAGGTGGTGCCCGACAAGGTCGCCCCGCTGCTCCTGCACTGTGCCGTCGGCGGCCGCTCGGCTCGCGCCGCCGGTTGGCTGACGCAGATGGGCTACACGAACGTCGTCAGCATGAAGGCGCCGATCGGCCACTGGAAGGAGCAGGGCGGCGCCTGGGACGAGCCGAAGCAGCTCCTGACGCCCGCCCAGCAGCGGCGCTACTCGCGCCACCTCCTCATCCCGGAGGTCGGCCAGGAGGGCCAGCGCAAGCTGCTCGACGCGAAGGTGCTGCTCATCGGTGCCGGCGGGCTCGGCTCGCCGATCGGGCTTTACCTCGCTGCGTCGGGCGTGGGGACCATCGGCTTCGTCGACGACGACGTCGTGGACGAGTCCAACCTCCAGCGCCAGGTGCTCCACGGCGCGGATCGCGTGGGCATGCTCAAGGTCGACTCGGCCGAGCTCACGATTCGGGCGCTGAACCCCGAGACGAACGTCGTCAAGCACGTCGAGCGGCTGGATGCGGGCAACGTCGAGCGGCTCATCGGCGGCTACGACGTGATCGTTGACGGTACCGACAACTTCGACACGCGCTACGTTCTCAACGACGCGGCCGTGAAGCTGCGCAAGCCCGTCGTGCACGGGTCGATCTACCGCTGGGACGGGCAGGTCACGACCTTCGTGCCGTTCGAGGGCCCCTGCTACCGCTGCATGTACCCGACCCAGCCACCGGACGAGCTTGCACCGGCCTGCAGCGTCGCCGGCGTGCTCGGCGTGCTGCCCGGGATCGTCGGCATGCTGCAGGCCAACGAGGTCTTCAAGCTGGTGCTCGGGGTCGGCGAGACGCTCGCCGGACGGCTGCTGATGCTCGACGCCATGGGCACCACCTTCGACGAGGTTCGCATCTGGCGTGATCCTGCCTGCCCCGCCTGCGGCGAGGGTGTGGAGCACGCGGCGGCGGCGAGCGGTGCCTGGGTGGCTGCCGGCGCATGAATGCAGCCATCAGCCTTCGTCTGTGCGGTCGCGCGGTCGCGCCGTGGTGCAGTCCTGCCGCACAGTTCCGCGCGTATCGACGCGCGCACCACCCCGCAGAAGGAATCCGATGAGCACCGTCCGCATTCCTCCCGTCCTGCGCGAGAACACCGGCGGCAGCCGGATCGTGGACGTCGCCGGCAGCACCGTGGCCGAGGCGCTGGACGACCTGTTCGGCAAGCATCCGGCCCTCCGCGACCGGGTCACCGACGAAGGTGAGCTCTCCCGCTTCATCAACGTGTACGTCAACGACCGGGACGTGCGATATCGCGACGGCCTCGACACGGCCATCGGCGTCGACGACACGATCATCCTGCTGCCCGCCATGGCCGGAGGGTCGCGCTAGACCGATGCCGACCACGGTCGGCGCGGCACCCGACCTCGTCGCCGCCATCGGCAATACGCCGATGGTCGAGCTGCGGCGCCTGGCCCCGCACGCCGGAGTCCGGCTCTACGCCAAGCTCGAGGGTAACAACCCGACCGGCAGCGTCAAGGACCGGGTGGCGCGCGCGATGATCGACTCCGCGCTCGCCGACGGGTCGCTGGTGTCCGGGCAGACGATCCTGGAGCCGTCGAGCGGCAATACCGGCATCAGCCTGGCCATGATCGGCTCGCGCCTCGGCCACCCGGTGCGCATCGTCATGCCCGACAACACCACCCCCGAGCGCGAGCAGCTGCTCAGGCTGTTCGGCGCCGAGATCGTCTTCTCGCCCGGCGCCGAAGGGTCGAACGGCGCGATCCGGCTGGCCCGGTCCCTGGCCGATGCGGACCCATTGCTGTTCATGCCGTACCAGTACGGCAACGAGGCGAACCCGCGCGTGCACGAGCAGGCGACCGGGCCGGAGATCCTGGAGCAGGTGCCGGAGATCGACGTCTTCGTCGCCGGGCTGGGCACCGGCGGCACGCTGACGGGCGTCGCTCGCTTCCTGAAGCGGGTCAGGGCCGGCGTTCGGGTCGTGGCCGCCGAGCCGCTGCCCGGCGAGCAGGTGCAGGGGCTCCGTTCCCTCGACGAGGGTTTCGTCCCACCCGTGCTCGACGAGTCGCTCCTGGACGATCGGTTCCTGGTCAGCAACCGGGACGCCGTGATCGGCCTGCGACGGCTGCTGCGCGAGGAAGGCCTCTTCACCGGGCTGTCGTCCGGCGCGGCGGTGGCGGTCGCCCTGCGCGTCGCCCGCGAGATGGAGAGGGGATCGGTGGTCACCCTGCTCGCCGACGCCGGGTGGAAGTACCTCTCCACCGACCTGTGGACCCGGGACCTGGACGAGCTGGAGAACGATCTTGAGGGATCGCTGCTGTGGTGAGGGAGGCCCTCACCATCCCGCCCTCGATCGCCGAGCAGATCCTGGCGCACGCCCGGTCGGAGGTCCCGAACGAGGCGTGTGGCCTCCTCGCCGGCGACCTCCCCAGCGGAACCGTGACGGCGTTCCATCCCGCCCGCAATGCCGAGGCCAGCCCGCTGCGATACGACGTCCACCCCGACGATCTCGTCCGCATCGTGCTCGGCATCGAGGACGCCGGGGAGGACCTGGTCGCGATCTTCCATTCGCACACCCACACGCCGGCGGTGCCGTCGCCGACGGACCTGCGCTCGGCCCAGTACCCCGAACCGTTCTACCTCCTCGCCAGCCTCTCGGACCCACGCGCCACACCCGAGAGGGCCCTGCGAGCGTGGCGGATCGCCGACGGCGCCAGCACGGAGGTCCGGCTGCAGGTCCGCTGACGAGGGTCAGCAACCTCCGGGCGGGTCTCCCACGATGGCCGCCGTTGCCGCGTCGAGCGTGAGATCGACCACGCAGGAGCCCTCCTCGCCGTCACCGCGGTAGGCGAGCTCGAAATGGCCGTCGTCGGGGGGCGGAAGCCATCGGGCATTCGTCATGAGCAGCCCCTCCAGCGCCGCGTCCGGGAGCAGCGAGCGAGCCAGGGCGTCGAGCGACGGCAGCAGGTCTGCCGGAAGGCCGCGCAGCTCGGCAGTCGCCACCTCGACCGTCCCATCGGCGGGCCGCACGTCGAAGATCCAGAGGTCGTCGCCCTGGCTCCCCGGCCTGGCGCCGGCGAGCTCCAGCGTGCACGTCTCCGCCCCGCACGAACCGCTCGCCGCCATCGTCGTCCATGGCCGGCCGTCGTAGGTCCAGAGGGCCTCGGCCAACGCCGATGCGATCGCGGCCGTCTCGAGCTGGTCGGGCACGCCGCCGGGCCGCCGCGAGTCGCGCATGGCGGTCAGGATGGTCTCGGCATCGAAAGGCCGCCCCGGAGCGGGGAGCGCGACGTCGGTTGGCCCGGCCGTGGGCGACGCCGTCGCACGGGGCGTCGCCGTCGGGGACGGGCGGGGAGGCGCAGTCGCGCCTGGGCTCACCGGGACCGGGGCCGCGCACGCCGTGAACGCCAGGACCAGAGCGACCCCCATGGCCGCACGCCTCATGGCTTTCCGAGCAGGGCGTAGATGTAGTTGATCACCTGGTCCCCGACGACGCCACTGCTTCCGATGATCCAGGTCCGCGGCGGCCACATGCGCACGAGCTCATTGGCGGTCGACTGCGGCACGCCCGTCGCCTGGACGAGCAGGAGAGGCGAGAGGGAGCGGCCCGCCACCGGGACGGCGGCCAGCGCATCGGGGAAGTTCGCCCCGGTGGCCAGGTAGACCGAGGCGGGGTTGCCGAAGATCGCGGCGGAGACCGCCGCCGCCGTCTCGTAGCGATTTGCGCCCGCCAGCCGGCGTACCTCGGGCGCATAGGCCTGCAGCTGCTGTGCGACGCCGTCGCTGACCGCGCTCGGACCGCCCACGATCCAAATCCTCCCCGGACGGAGCCGCGCAAGCTCATCGCGCGTCGCCTGCGGAAGGGATCCACCCTGGGTCAGGAGGACTGGCCCACGCGCGGCCATCGCGGCGGGACCGGCCGCGAGCGCGTCCGGGAACGCCTGGCCGGTGGCGACGAACACGCCATACACTCCGGCTGCGAACGAGGCCCGGCTCACCGCGGCCGCCGTGGCGTAGCGGTCGGCGCCGGCGATCCGCGTGACCTGCTGCGAGGTGTAGGCCTGGAGAGCCTGCATCACGCCGTTGGACACCACGGTCGGACCCCCGACTACCACGATTCGCTGCGGGCGAAGGCGCGAGAGCTCGTCGCGCGTCGACTGCGGCAGCTCGGTGGTGTTCGTCAGGAGGACGGGACCTCCCTGGAGTCCCGCGGCCGGCCCGACGGCCAGCGCGTCGGGGAAGTCGCGGCCAGTTGCCACGTACGCAACGGGCACTCCCGATCCGAAGTGTGAGCGGCTGATGGCCGAGGCGGTCGCGTACCGGTCGGAGCCGGCAATGCGGCCCGGCGTGCCGACGTTCCACTTCGCCCATGCCAGCCCGTAGCGCTCGGACGTACCCTCGAACCGCGCCTGGCGGATCTCGATCCGGGTGTTGCCGGTCCTCGGCGCGGCGAAGTCGACGAACTCGTAGTTGTTGTCGAACGAGAGGGAGCTCGTCACCGATCCGTCCGCGTGGATGACGCGCAGGTCGAGGTCGGCCATGAGGCGGTCGGTGGTCCCGTCGCTTCGGCTGTTCCACGCGACCACGACCTTCACCATCTGTCCGGCGACGACCGAGATGTCCTGCACGATCGTCTGCCCGGCCGTGACGCTCCCGATGCGATGGCCGCCCGAGCCCGCATCGCTGGCGGTCAGCAGCCTGTTGGACCACAGCGCCGAGGCAGTGCCGGTCCCCTCGTGATCCTCGTTGCGCGAGCCGCCGGGCATCGGGGATCGATTGATCGCACCGGCCATGATGATGGCGCGGGTCGCCTCGGGCCTGAGGGCGAGCGAGGGCGCACGGGCGATCAGCTGGGCCGCGATGCCCGCCACGATCGGACTCGCCACGCTCGTCCCGCTGGCCCCGAGCCCGTTGGCCGTGATGACGGATGCAGCAGGCGCCGACACGTTCGGCTTGTTGTAGTCGCCGTGCGGATTCCAGGAGGCGTCGGTCCGATCTCGGTAGTTGCTGCCGTTCGAGCCGGGGTAATACCAGATCTGGTCGTCCGTTCGACCAGCCGTTCCACGATCGTCGATGCCGCCCACCGTCAGGACGTTGTAGGCGGTGCCGGGCGAGACGATGTCCCAATGGCCGAAGGTGGTGAAGTTGCCGGCCGCCGCGACCGCGAGGCGACCGCCACGGTCGACGATCGAGTCGAAGTAGCGTCGCGCCTCCTCCGAGCCGGTCGCGGTGTCCTGGCCGATGCTCGCATTGATGACGTCCGCGTCGCCTTCGGCCGGGTTGGCGGCCCAGTCCGCCGCCGCGATGATCTGCCGGTCGCGCGTGACGCCCGCGCCGCCGCCCCCGGTCGACGCGCTGACGATGAGGGAGCCGGGCGCGACGCCGGTGCCGCCGCTGATGGCACCGGCCACCCAGGTCGGGTGATCGAGGCCACCGCTGGTGTAGGCGAGGGCGCCGCTGGTGCTGTGCGATGCCACGACCCTGCCGGCCAGGTTGCCGGTGTTCCGGACGTTGTGATACTCGACGACTGCCACCCGTACCCCGTTCCCCTGGTCCTCCCATCCTCCGGTCCAGTTCGCCTGGACGGCCGGCCCGGCGCTTCCCATGCTCGTCTTCCAGGTCCGCTCGAGGCCCAGCGTCTCGACGGAGGGGAGGGCGGCCAGCTCGTCGACAGTGGTCCTCGGCAGATCCACGTAGGCGAGCGGGGCGCTCGTCGATTCGTAGCCGATCGTGCCGCCGAGCGCCTCAACGTCAACCCGCAGCTGCTCGAACGCCGATGCGCGAGCGTCGGCGCCGGCATTTGCCAGCTCCGCACGGATGGCGCGTGCCGCGTCGAGGTCGTGCACGATCGGCCGGTCGCCGTCCCAGACGAGCTCGGGATGGCGCGCCATCACCGCCTGCTCGGTGGCCGTCACGTCCACGTCGAGCCAGACACCGACCGGAACGGTGGCATCGGCTCGCGCGACGGCCCCGGCCGCGACCTCGGTGATCAGCTCGACATCGGCCTTGGCCTCGAGGGGCGGGAGGCCGGCGAGGGCTCCCTGGGTCCGCTCCGATTGCAGCTGGATCCCGGCCACGGCGCCGGCCGCGGCGTCGTGGAAGACAGTGTGGATCTCGCCGGTCCGCTGGTCGAGGAATTTCGCGGCCCACAGCGTCGACGTGCTGTGCTCGATGTTCGACGTCCGCTCGTAGACGAGCAGGAAGTCGTTCGGGTTCCCACCGACGGTCTGGGCCAGGTGGCGCTGCGCGGCGACGGAGGCTGGCTCCACCGCACGTGCCGGTCCGGGGGCCCCCGTGACGCCGATCGCCAGGATCCCCACGAGCGCCACCACCGCGGCGCGCACTCGGCTGCCTCGGTCGCCCTGTCCGGAGCTACGGCGGACCGAAGGCAGCGCTGCTCCCCGAGCGTCCGACATCCGTGGCGGCCTCCCTGTGCGTCTCGTGCGGTGCGGGCTGTTGCGCCTCATCATCGCAAACCGGCGCTCACCACCGCGACGGCCGGCGGTCGCGAGCGGCTGCGGGACGTTGCGCCGTCGGTCCATACGTCATTCGTTGTTTCATGCTGGATCTCGTATGACGGCGTAGGACGAGTCTCTCACGTACCGACGCCCAGCGTGACCGGTCACGGCGCCCATCTCAATGGCCACATCGGTTAGGCTTCGAGCATGACCACCGCCGCGCGGACCGCGTTGCGACTGGATGCGTCGGTCCATCACGACCGTCTCCAGCGTGCCGCGGCCGAGGCCGCCGAGCGCAGCGTCGACGCACTCCTGATCACCCCCTCGCCGGACTACGCATACCTGCTCGGCTACCACGCTCCTGCCCTGGAGCGGCTGACCTGCCTCATCGTCCCCGCGGAAGGCGATCCCGTCCTGCTGCTGCCGCGCCTCGAGGAGCCCCTGGCCCGCCACGCGCTGGGGGAGCTGGTCGAGGAGATTCACCTCGTGCCGTGGGACGAGACCGACGACCCCATCCGGCTGGTCCAGACGATCGTGGCCGGCTCACTGCGGGTCGGCCTCCAGGACCAGATGTGGGCGCGGTTCGCCCTTCGTCTGCGTGCCGCGCTCGACCCCGCGGAGCTCGTCGAGGCGGGCCCGACGATGAGCGCCCTGCGCCGAATCAAGAGCCCCGAGGAGGTCGACCGTCTGCGAGCCGCGGCGCTGGCAGCCGACGCGGCCATGCGGACCATCATCGGCGAGCGGCTCTCAGGGCGCACCGAGGCCGACGTCAGCCGCCACGTCCGCGACCTGCTCGTGGCGGAGGGGCATGACACGGCGGGGTTCGCGATCGTGGCATCCGGCCCGAACTCGGCCAGCCCTCACCACGAGGCCGGAGAGCGGGTCATCGAGTCGGGCGACGCGATCGTCATCGACATCGGCGGCACGCGCGCCGGGTACTGCTCGGACACGAGCCGGACGGCGTTCGTCGGCGCGCCCGACCCGGAGTTCGCGGCCCTGTACGCAGTCCTGCGCGAGGCCCAGGCCGCGGCGTGCGAGGCGGTGCGGCCCGGCGTGGCGTGCAGCGAGATCGACGACGTAGCTCGCGGGATCATCGGGGAGGCCGGGTACGGCGAGGCGTTCATCCACCGGACCGGTCACGGGATCGGGATGGAGACCCACGAAGAGCCGTACATCGTGGCCTCCAACCAGGAGCCGCTCAGGGCCGGCCACGCATTCAGCGTCGAGCCGGGCATCTACATCCGCGACCGCTGGGGAGCCCGGATCGAGGACATCGTGGTCTGCACCGACGCGGGCGGCGAGCGCCTGAACACCACCTCGACCGAGCTCGCCATCGTTGAGTAGCTCCCTCGGTCGATCGGGCACGGACCGTCAACGACTCGATTGATCGAGCGGACTTCACCGGAGCCGATGCCCCCGTGCGGTTTGCTCGATGTATCGAGCGCCCGGGAGCGTGAGCTGCACCGGCGTGTGCACCTCGTGCGGGCCAGCTCTCGATCAATCTTGAGAATCGCACCCGACATCGGTCTCGTGTGAAGGTTGCTCGATAGATCGAGCACAACCATCCACGACTCGATACATCGAGCGGAGTTCAGCGGCCCTCGCGGTGGGAGCTGACGAGCGCGACCAGTACGCCGTCGATGGCCGCGTTCGCCTCGTGGAGCGCGGCGGTGACGTCGGCGACGTCGGCGGATCGGCGGCGCAGGTGGCTGACGATGGCGTCGAGGACGGGTGAGCGAAAGAACAGGAAGGCCTCGACCGTCTCGGCCAACGACAGGCCGGCGCGTGATGCCTCGCCCCCGTACAGGGCTCCCATCTTCTCCGCCTCCTCGAGCAGCAGCTGGCGCTCGACCCGCTTCGTCGCGGCCACGTACTCGACCACGAGCTGGAACGTGCGCTGGCCCCAGCGCCGGAACTCGTCGCGCTGCTCGGAGCTGAGACGGGCCTGCCATGGCTGACCGGCGTAGCCGGTCCGCACCATGCGCCGATGCAGCTCTCCCGCCATCGTCTGCGTCGAGTCCGACAGCCGCTCCATCCCGTACCGGTGTCGGCGGGGGGTGTTGATCATCGTCTCGAGGCTCGAGCGCAGGAAGCGCCGATGACCTCCCGGCGTCTGATAGCTCTGCACCTTGCCGCTATCCGCCCAGCGCCGCAGCGTGTCGGGACCGACGCCGACGAGGCGTGACGCGGCGCCCAGGGGCAGCCACGGATCCTCCGGGTCGGGCTCGGGCGGTCGGCTGGCCACGGATGAACCCCGGATCAGTCGCCGCGCAGGTCGGACCCGCGCATCGCGCCGAGCTCGGCCCAGAGGTGGACGAGTGAGACCATCCCGTCACGGATGTTGCGCAGGCTCATCCACTCGTTCGGCGCGTGGAAGTTGCCCGTCGGGTTGGCGAACCCGACCATCAGGGTCTTGAGGCCGAGCCGCGAGTCGAGCGCCGCAACGACCGGCACCGACCCGCCGGAGCGCTGGAAGAGCGGAGCCTTGCCGAAGCCCGCCTCCAGCGCGCGCGACGCCGGTCCGATCCCCGGGTGGTCCAGCGGCGTGATGGCCGGCGCGCCGCCGTGGATGATCCTCGCGTCGACGCGCACCGTCGGCGGCGCGATCGAGGCGAGATGCGCCTTCATCGACTGCTCGATCTCGCGGTAGTCCTGATTCGGCACGAGGCGTGTGGAGATCTTGGCGGCCGCCCAGGCGGGAATGATGGTCTTCGCACCCTCGCCGGTGTAGCCGCCCCAGATTCCGTTGATGTCGAAGGTCGGTCGGGCCGAGAGGCGCTCCAGCAGGGAGTGCTCGCTCTCCCCGTCCATGGCGGCCGCCACGCCGGTCTCGTCGCGCCACGTCGCCTCGTCGAACGGCAGGGCCGCGTAGGCGGCGCGCTCGTCATTGGTCAGGTCACGCACCGCATCGTAGAAGCCGGGAACCGTCACGCGGCCGCGCTCATCGGTCAGCGATGCCAGCATGCGGACGAGAACGTTCGCCGGGTTGTCGACGCCGCCGCCGTACTGCCCCGAGTGAACGTCCTGGCGCGGGCCGTGCACGCGGACCTCCCAGTAGGCGATCCCGCGCAGCCCGTAGCCGATGGCCGGCGTGCCGTCATCGTCGAACGTGTCGCCGTCGGAGACGACGCACACATCGGCGCGCAGCAGGTCCGCGTGGTCGGCGATGAACTGCTCGACCGGCTCCGAGCCGACCTCCTCGTCGCCCTCGAAGAAGAAGCGCAGGTTGACCGGCAGGCGGCCGGCGGTCCGCATCCAGGCCTCGACCGCCTTGAGGTGCATGAAGAGCTGTCCCTTGTCGTCGCCGGCTCCGCGCGCATAGACACGCTCGTCCTCGTGGCGCGGCTCGAACGGTGGCCGAACCCACTCGTCGATGGGATCGGTCGGCTGGACGTCGTAGTGGCAGTACACGAGGACGGTCGGCGCCCCGTCGCCTGCGTGCATCCATTCGGCGGTGACGATGGGGTGGGCGCTGGTCTCGTGGATGGTGGCGCGCTCGACGCCGAGGCGCGCGAGCTCGTCCGCGATCCACTGCGCGGCGCGACGGACCTCGTCGTTGCGGCCGGGGTCGGCGGAGACGCTCTCGATGCGCAGGAACTCGTCAAGCTGGGCAAGGTGCTCGGCGTCGTGACCGCGCAGGTGCGCGACCGCGGCTGCCGTGGCCGCGGCGGTGTCCGTATGCTGGGTCGTCATGACCGGCAATGGTAGCGGCGAGCGGCGAGGCACGGGTTCGGGGGCGGTCGTGGCGACCCGCTGCAACCGGAGCGCGTGGCCGAGCGTCTCTCCGCGATGATGCGTCGTCTCCTCGCTCGATCGGCAATCGCCGCCACCCTCGCGATCGCGACCCTGGCCGCGCCGGTTGCCACCGTCCACGCCTGCTCGTGCGTGGCATTCTCCACGGCCGACGCCGTCGAGGCCGCCGATCTCGCCTTCGTCGGCACCGTCGCCGATTCGGCGCCGGGTGGGAAGGACCCCGCCATGGGGATGCAGCTCGTCCGATACGCGTTCGAGGTCGAGCGAGCGTCCGAAGCGACCGGGCCGATCATCGAAGTGGTCTCCCACGACGACCCCGGCGGCGCCAGCTGCGGTTTCGCCTTCGCGGTCGGGGAGCGCTGGTTCGTCGCCGCGACGACCGAAGGCGGCCTCCTACGGACCTCGCTGTGCAGCGGCAACCGGCTCATGGACGAGCTCGACGGGGCAGAAGAGGATGATCTCCTCTCGCTGCTGCGGTCACAGCCCGCAGCGGAATCACCCGACCCGGCTGCGTCGCCCGAGACGCCCAGCGCGATCGGCGTCGACGGGGCCGTCCTGGGCGCTGCGTTGATCGGCCTGGCCGCCGCGTCGGCCCTGGCCCTCGTCCTCGTCGCCGGCTTCCGCCGAGGCCGCCACCCTAGCTGAACAGGCCGAGCGCGAAGGCGGCGAACAGGCCGAGCGCGACGGCGGGCACCAGGCTCGCGACGCGCAGGAAGGCCGGCCAGCCGGGCCCCCCCGCGAACGCGTAGGCCGGGATCGAGATCGGAAAGAGCAGCACCCCCGCCGACCAGGCGACGCGCGCCCGGACGCTCAGGTCCGAACGCTCCTGCACGTCGAGCCAGTAGGCCGCGATCATCAGAAAGCCGCCGACCGCGAGCACGGCAAGGACGGTCCAGATCACCGGGAGCATGACGAACCGATGCTACCGCGCGCCGTCAGCCATCCATGTCGCGGCGGGCAATGTCATCGGCGCCGTTGAACAGGTCGGTCAGGAAGGCGAGAGGGCGGCGCCGCGGCAGGCGCGGCTCCTCGCCCGGCAGCAGGGCGGCGACGGCGTCCCGGATGCCGGCCTCGAGCTCCGCGCGGGCCTCCCGGCCACGGACGGCTCCGGTCCGGATGGCGGGGCCGAAGCGAACCTCGATCCGGCGCCGGAACCAGAGGTGCGTCGAGCCGACGATGGCGCACGGCACGACCGGGACGCCGGAGGCGATGGCGAACGCGGCCGCGCCGTCCTCGAATGCGAGCAGCTCGGTCTCGCGGAACCCGATTCGGCCCTCGGCAAAGATGCCGAGCACGCCTTCGGCCGCGAAGACACGACGGACGGCGCGGACGGCCGAGGTCAGGGTCGTCTTCTCCGGATTGTAGGGAATGACCCCGCCGAAGAACGCCATGAGCCGGTTCTTGAAGCCGCGTCCGAAGTCCACCTCCCTGGGTCCGAACCAGGTGATGCGCGGCTCGATCGGGGCGACCGACAGCACGAGCATCGGATCGAAGCCGTTATGGTGGTTGGCGACGAGCTGGAACGGCGGATCCGGCCAGCGCTCGAGCCCGACCGCCCGGACGTCGAACAGGCTCCGCATGACGGCACGGTTGATCCCCCACATGAACCGATACCGCGGCGTCACGGCCACGGACAGCTCGCGGGGCCCCGTCCTTCGGGCGCGTTCCGACCCCGCGGTCACGCTGCCGCTGGCCGCGGCTCGTTGGCGGCCCCGCGGTCTCCGGCACGCGTCGGCTCATGCACGCGACGGAGCGCCAGCCCGCCGAGGACGAGCTCGAGCGCCATGACCACGAAGAGGACGCGGAAGCCGAGATCGGCCGCAGTCGTCCGGTCCGCGATGAAGAGCGCGACGGCAAAGGTGATCACCCCGCCGACCGCCGAGCCGATGGGGCCGGCACCGGCGACGGCGATGTTGCTGATTCCCATGTACCGGCCCGACTCGGCCTTCGGAATGATGTCGGTCATCAGCGCCCAGTCCACGCCCAGGAACACGCCCGAGCAGATGCCGATCGGGACCGCCGCAGCGAGCACGACCCAGTAGGCGGGCGCGACGGCCAGCAGGAGGCCGCCCACGGCGCCGAACGCGATTGCCACGTACAGCACTGGCTTGCGTCCGATCCGGCTCGAGATGCGCGCGCCCGGAATGGCGGCGAGCAGGGCAGCGACGAGAAGCGTGACGAGCACCGGGATTGCCGCGCCCTGCGCCGCATTCGGCGCCATGCCGTGGGCGTTCTCCAGGTAGAAGACGGCGAACGCCTGGAGCGTGACGAGGCCTGTCAGGACGAGCAGGCGGCTGATCATGACCCACACGAAGTCGCGCTCGGCCAGGATGTCCGTGCCCCAGGCCGACTTCGCGCGTTGGAGCAGGCTCAGCTCGTTCGGTGGAGCGGGACGATCCGGCACCCAGATCACGGTGATCAGCATCGTCACCACCTCGATGAGCCCGATCACGGCGAACAGCCCCAGGCTGATCTCCGGGAAGCCGAGCAGATCCGGAAGGATGGCGATGAACAGGACGGCCAGCCCGGGCCCGATGAGGTTTCCGGCGAGGTTCGCGGCGCCGAGCAGGCCCGACGCCACCCCGACCTGGCGCGATGGAACGAGGTCCGGCACATAGCCCTGGTACGGCCCCTGGGCGAAGTTGCTGCTGAACTGGAGGAGGGCGACGCCGGCCAGGAATGGCCAGTACAGCTCGTTCCAGAAGGCCCACGCCAGGAACGCGAGGAAGACGAGGTCCATCGCCGTGCCGGCGACGATGTAGGGCTTGCGACGGCCGAGCCGGTGGCGGGTATGGTCGCTGATGGCGCCCATCGTGGGCTGGACGAGGATCGCGATCACCACACCGATGGTGGTGATGGCGCCGACGGCCAGGCCGGCGAGTGGATGCTTTGCGTCACCCAGAACGCCGTCCGATTCGACCAGGCGCGGGATGACGCTGAAGGTGAGAGCACCCATGAGCGTGGTGATCGCCAGCCAGTAGGCTGTGACCGCCAGGAGACGCCCGGTCGACAGCGGCGCCTTCGGCCGTCCGAAGTCGTCACGGTCGTCTGCCGCCGTGTGCGCGGGTCCCTCGGGCATCAATCACTCCTGCGGTGTCTCGCGTTGCCGGCAGCCTACCTGTGCCGCCACGGAACGGGAAGCGTCCAGCGGCCGACCGGGCAGCCAGTACGTCCACCACCACCGGCCGCTACCCTCCGTTGGATGCCCGACGAACCGGCGAGCGGCCGGCTCATCGTCCTTCGCCACCCCGACCTGCGCCGATACCTCTCGGCGCGATTCCTCGTTGCCGTCGCGACGCAGGTGCAGACGGTCGCGGTCGGCTGGCAGGTCTTCAGCGCCACCGGCGACCCGTTCGACCTGGGCCTGGTCGCCCTCTCGCAGTTCCTGCCCTTCATCATCCTCATCCTGCCGGCGGGGCACGTCGCGGACCGATACGACCGGCGGCGCGTCCAGCTGCTCACCTACCTGTTGCTCGCCGTCTGTGCAGCGACGCTCCTGGCCCTCGCGCTCGGCGGCGTCGCCGATATCGCGCCCGTGCTGGGCGTCATGGTCGTCTTCGGCATCGCCAGGGCCTTCAACCAGCCGACCGGCCAGGCGCTCCTGCCGAACATCGCGCCTGCCGGCGCGTTTCCGCGCGCGGTGGCGCTGAACTCGTCGCTGCTCCAGGTGGCGACGATCGCCGGGCCGGCGCTGGGGGAGCGCTCGTCGTGTTCGGCGTGGAGGTCGCCTATGGGCTGTCCGTCGCCCTGATCGTCCTCGGCGTCGTGCTCGTCGCGGGCCTGCGCGGCGGTGGTCGCGAGGGCGGTCCGCGCGAGCCGGTCTCCTGGTCGACCCTCCTCTCGGGCGTCACCTTCGTCCGCTCGCGGCCGGTCGTCCTCGGCTCGATCTCGCTCGACCTGTTCGCGGTCCTGTTCGGCGGGGCGACGGCACTGCTCCCGATCTATGCCGGCGAGATCCTGGACGTGGGCCCCGTCGGGCTCGGCGTCATGCTTGCCGCTCCGGCAGTGGGCGCGGCCCTGCTGGCCGCGATCGTGTCGGTTCGACCGATCCGACGCCACGTCGGCCGATGGATGTTCGGCGGCGTCGCGGCCTTCGGTGTCGCCACCATCGTGTTCGGGCTTTCGACCAGCCTGCCGCTGACCCTGGCCGCGCTCGTCGTGATGGGAGCCGGCGACATGGTGAGCGTCTACATCCGGCACCTGCTGGTCCAGCTCGAGACGCCGGACGGGATCCGCGGGCGGGTGAGCGCGGTCAACTCCGTCTTCATCGGTGCATCCAACGAGCTCGGCGAGTTCGAGTCCGGCCTCACCGCCGCGTGGTGGGGAATCGTGCCGGCCGTCCTGATCGGCGGTGCGGCGACCCTCGCCGTGGCACTTGTGTGGACCCGCCTGTTCGGCGTGCTCTGGCACCTCGACCGCTTCCCGGGTCACGCGAGGGACACGGTTCCGGCGGTGACCGAGCCGCAGGACGATCGGCGCTAGAATCGGCGGGTGATCGACCCCGTCGCCTTCGAGATCGGCCCGCTCCAGCTGTACTGGTACGGGATCATCATCGCCGGGGCGGTCCTCATCGCAGGCATGCTCGGCACGCGGGTGGCCAGGTGGCTCGGCGAGGACCCCGAGGACGGTTGGTCGATGCTCCTCCTCGTCATGGTCCTCGGAATTCTCGGGGCGCGTACCTACCACGTCATCCACCTGTGGGAGCACTACAGCGCCAACCCGGTCGAGATCCCGCAGATCTGGAACGGCGGCATCGGGATTCCCGGCGGCGTTGCGGGCGGCGCGCTCGGCATCTTCCTGTACACCCGGGCGAAGGGGATCAACACGGCTCGCTGGCTGGACGTCTTCGCGCCGGCCCTGCTGCTGGGCCAGGTCATCGGCCGCCTGGGAAACTACGTCAACCAGGAGCTCTACGGACCGCCGACCTCGCTCTGCGGCGGCGAGTTCCCACCCTGCCTGCCGTTCGGCGTTCAGATCGACGCCGCACATCGGGTCCCGCCCTGGGACGTCGCCGCCTATCCTGTCGAGACGACGCAGTTCGTGCCGCTCTTCGCGTACGAGATGGCGCTCAACCTGATCGGCATGCTGCTGCTGATCTACGTGATCCGCCGCTTCGGCCATCGACTCTTCGCCGGCGACGCCGCGCTCATGTACATCATGTGGTACGGCGCCGTGCGGACCATGCTGGAGACGTATCGGGTCGACAACTGGACCATCCTGGGTATCCCGACCGCCATGTGGGTCGGCATCATCGGCTTCATCCTGGCCGCCGCATGGCTCATCTACCGCCATCGCCGCGGCTGGGGCTCACCGATGATCAAGCCGGCCGACGAACGCGAGCGGGACGCTCCAACGCCCCAGGCGCAACCGGAGGCCAGCGCTGGCTGAGCGCCCGGGGGCACGACTGCTGCCCGATGTCACCGCTGCCGTCGGCAGCACGCCGCTCGTCGCACTCGATCGCCTGGCCGCAGGCCTGCGGCCGAGGATCGTCGGCAAGCTGGAGCACATGAACCCGGGCGGATCGGTCAAGGACCGGATCGCCCTGCCGATGATCGAGGCCGCCGAACGGGCCGGCCTGCTGAAGCCGGGAGGCGTGATCGTGGAGCCCACGAGCGGGAACACCGGCGTGGGCCTGGCGATGGCCGCGGCCGTCAAGGGGTATCGGTGCATCTTCGTCATGGCCGACAAGCAATCCGAAGAGAAGCGCGCGCTGCTTCGCGCCTACGGGGCCGAGGTGGTCGTGTGCCCGACCGACGTCGTCCCCGACGACGAGCGCTCGTACTACCGCGTCTCCGACCGCATCGCCCGCGACACGCCGGGGGCGTGGAAGCCCGACCAGTACTCGAACGCCGCGAATCCGGATGCCCACTACGCGACCACCGGGCCGGAGATCTGGGATGCGACCGGCGGGGGAGTCACCCATTTCGTCGTGGCGCTGGGCACCGGTGGCACGGTATCGGGGGCGGGCCGCTACCTCAAGGAGCGCGATCCGTCGGTGGTGATCGTGGGCGCCGACCCGGCCGGCTCCGTCTACTCGGGCTCGACGCCGCAGCCGTACCTGACGGAGGGCATCGGCGAGGACTTCTGGCCTGTCACCTACGACGCGCGGAGCTGCGACGTCGTCGTGCAGGTGAGCGATCGCGACTCGATGCTCACCGCACGGCTCGCGACGGCCCGCGAGGGGATCCTGATGGGAGAGTCGTGCGGCACCGCGCTGTGGGCCGCTCTCCAGCTCGCGCGCGACCTGGACGATCCCGATGCGCTGATGGTCGTGCTGCTGCCCGACAGCGGGCGCAACTACGTGGCCAAGCTGTACGCCGATCGGTGGCTGCGCGAGCGCGGACTGCTCGGAGCGGACGAGCGCCCGGCGGACTACGACTGGCGGGCCACGCGCGCCGAGGTGATCCTCCGCGGCGACGAGATCCCGCAGCCGGGCATCTGACACGGGTCCGTGCGTGGATCCGGCAGACTCACGTGGCAGCCCATGTGGCGTCGTGCCGGTGTCACCTGAATGTGACCTGAACCGCGGTTCAGCTCCCCGGCGACCAGCGCTGTCGGGCGTCCGGCTCCTCGTCGCGGTAGACGCATCCGGAGTGGGCGACGCTGCCGTCCGCCTCATCGGCCAGCCATGCCTCGCCCGGTCCGATCGGGTCGTCGCAGAGCGCGCACGTGCGTTGTGGCTGCTCCATGCGCGGACGATACGCGCCGTCGACGCGTCGGTCCAGCCGAGGGCGCGGCTGACGCGGGAGTACCGGCGGAGTAGAGTTGGGCCTCCACCACGGAGGCAGAGCGCAACGACATGACGCAGATTGCCGAGCCGCAGCCGGAGGTCGCATCGGCCGGGCTGGATCGGGTCAACCACTGGATCAACGGCGCCCGCGTGGCGGGCACCAGCGGCCGATTCGGGCCGGTCTACAACCCCGCCACCGGCCAGGTAGCCCGCCAGGTCGACTTCGCCTCGGTAGAGGAGGTCGATGCCGCCGTCGCCGCGGCCCACGCAGCCTTTCCGGCCTGGCGCGCGACCAGCATCAGCAAGCGGACCGAGATCATGTTCCGGGTCCGGAACCTCGTCGAGCAGCATCGCGACGAGATCGCCGCGCACCTCACCCGAGAGCACGGAAAAGTGCGGACCGACGCGCTCGGCGAGGTCGCCCGCGGCCTCGAGAACCTCGAGTTCGCGACCGGCATCCCGCACCTGCTCAAGGGTGGGTTCAGCGAGCAGGTCAGCACCGGCATCGACGTCTACCAGATCCGCCAGCCCCTCGGCGTGGTGGCCGGCATCACGCCCTTCAACTTCCCGGCCATGGTGCCGATGTGGATGTTTGCCAACGCGATCGCCTGCGGCAACACGTTCATCCTCAAGCCCTCGGAGAAGGACCCGTCGGCATCGGTCCATCTCGCCGAGCTCCTGACGGAGGCCGGCGTGCCGGACGGTGTCTTCAACGTGATCCATGGCGACAAGGTGGCGGTCGACCGCATCCTCGAGCACCCCGACATCGCGGCCGTCTCGTTCGTCGGCTCAACCCCGGTCGCACGCCACATCTACGAGACCGGCACTGCGCACGGCAAGCGGGTCCAGGCGCTGGGAGGGGCGAAGAACCACATGATCGTGCTCCCCGACGCCGACATCGAGATGGCCGCCGATGCCGCCGTGTCGGCCGCATACGGATCGGCCGGCGAGCGCTGCATGGCAATCTCCGTCGTCGTCGCCGTTGGCGACGTCGCCGATCCGCTGGTGCACGCGATCGAGGAGCGGCTGCCCAGGATCACGGTCGGGCCGGGGAACGAGGAGGGCTCCGAGATGGGCCCGCTCATCACGAAGGAGCACCGCGACAAGGTCGCGACGTACCTGGATTCCGGCCCGGCGCAGGGCGCCACGCTGCGCGTCGATGGGCGCCAGCACGTGCTGTACGAGGAGTCCGAGGGATTCTTCCTGGGTGTCTCGCTGCTGGACAACGTGACCCCCGAGATGGAGTGCTATCGCAACGAGATCTTCGGGCCGGTGCTCGAGATCGTCCGCGCCCACGACTACCCGGAGGCGCTGAAGATCGTCAACGACAACCAGTACGGCAACGGGACCGCCATCTTCACCCGCGACGGCGGTGCGGCTCGCCAGTTCCAGTTCGACGTCAACGTTGGCATGGTCGGCCTGAACGTGCCGATCCCGGTGCCGGTGGCGTACTACAGCTTCGGCGGCTGGAAGGCGTCGCTCTTCGGCGACATCCACATGTACGGCCCGGAGGGAATCCAGTTCTACACGCGCGGGAAGGTCGTGACCGCCCGCTGGCCCGACCCGGGCACCTCGAGCGTCGACCTCGGCTTCCCTCGCACGCGCTAGCCGGAGAGGCTCTCCCGGCGGTATCGTGCCGGCGCTGTCGCATCGGCATCCCACCAGCGGAGGAACTCCTCGATGGCCCAGCGCATCGCGCGTCCGATCCATATCGTTGTGGCCTGGCTCTTCGTGGCCGGCCTGCTGGTGCAGGTCTTCCTGGCAGGCATGGGAGTCTTCTCAGGACCGTCGTCGTTCATTGCGCACCGTGACACGGGCTACCTGCTCACGCTGGTCCCGGTCATCCTGCTCGTGACCGCGCTCGTCGGGCGGTTCGGACGGTGGCAGGCGATCGCCGCCGCCGCGATGGTCGGCCAGTTCATTCTGCAGTCCATCCTCGTCCTCCAGCGCGACTCGGTTCCGGCAATCGCGGCGCTTCACCCCGTGAACGGGTTCCTCATCCTGCTCATCGCGGTCTGGCTGGCCCGCGATGCTTGGCGCAGGTGGCAGGCGGACCGCGGGCAATCCTCGGCCGGCTCGATCGCCCCGGAGGCCACCGTCGGGTGACCGTTGCGCGACGACTGTCAGAATGCGCGGCACATGACTGACCGATTCGAGACGCTCGCCGTCCACGCCGGCGCCGAGCCCGATCCGCACACCGGCGCCGTCGTGCCGGCCATCCAGATGAGCGCCACCTTCAAGCAGGATGGAGTCGGTGGCCTCCGAGGTGGCTTCGAGTACGGCCGCTCCGGCAATCCGACACGGCTCGCGCTGGAGGAGGCGATCGCCGTCCTCGAGGGCGCCGCGCACGGCCTGGCATACGCATCCGGGCTGGCGGCGACGCAGAACATCCTCTACCTGCTCGAGCCGGGCGACCGGCTCCTCATGAGCGACGACGTATACGGCGGGACATGGCGCCTGGCGGACAGGGTCTGGCGCCGGTACGGGATCGAGACCGAGACGCTCGACCTGCGCGACCTGGATGCGGTCGCAGCCGCCTTCAGCGGCCAGCGCCCGCCGCGGATGGTCTGGATCGAGACACCGTCGAACCCGCTCCTCAAGGTGATCGACATCAGCGCCGTGGCGCGGCTCGCGGCGGTGGCCGGTGCGGTCACGGTTGTCGACAACACGTTCGCCACGCCCTACCTCCAGCGTCCGCTCGAGCTCGGCGCCGACCTGGTCATGCACTCGGCCACGAAGTACCTGGGTGGCCATTCCGACGTCATCGGCGGGCTCATCGCGACGCGCTCCGACGAGCTGGCCGAGACGCTTCGCTTCCACCAGAACGCCGCCGGCGCGGTGCCGAGCCCATTCGACTGCTTCCTCGTCATGCGCGGCCTCCGGACCCTTGCGGTCCGCATGGAGCGAGCCAGCGCCAATGCGCTGGTGCTGGCGACGTGGCTGGCCGAGCACCCGGCGGTCGAGCGCGTCCACTACCCCGGCCTCCTCGATCACCCGGCCGCCCAGCTCGTCGAGCGCCAGATGCGCCTTCCGGGCGCGATGCTCAGCATCGAGCTGCGGGGTGGCGAGGATGGCGCTCGGCGCTTCGCTGCGGCGACCCGTCTCTTCACGTTGGCCGAGTCGCTCGGCGCGGTCGAGTCGCTCATCGAGCTGCCGGCGCCCATGACGCATGCTTCGGCGGCCGGGTCGCCGCTCGCCGTCCCCGGCGGACTGGTGCGGCTATCGGTCGGGATCGAGGCGGTCGAGGATCTGCGAGCCGACCTGGAGGCGGCCTTCGCCGCAGCGGCCGCGTGACCGGGGAGCACCCGCGCGAGGACGGCCCCACCGAGGTGGTCGAGACGGAGGATGGGGAGCTGATCGAGCGGCTCTCGGGCGGGACGGCGACCCTGCTGCTGGTATGGCTGACCGGCGTCGGCGCGCTGTCGACCCTGCTCGCCGCCTGGTCGTACGTCTGGATCGTGAGTGGCGGCACGCAACGGCTGGGCGTCGACGCCCTCTTCGGCGGATTCGGTCTCTACACCGCGCTTGCCGGTGCCGCCGGCCCGTGCGTGCTATGGCTGGCCGGTCGCGCCCAGGCACACTCCCTTCGCTGGTTCATCATCACCGGCGCCAAGATCGCGCTGGTGATGGTTGGCATGGTCCTGGCCTTCGTCTTCCTGGCCACACTCGTCATGGCCGGGGCGCTGCCCGGGCCAGGTGCGCTGGTGGCATCGGGGCTGATGGCGCTCATGGCCATCGTGCTCGCCCTGGTCTGGGGGGCGGCAACGTGGGGCGCCGACCGCTGGATCGCGCGGGCACGCACCGACGGCTGAAGCTCAGATCTCGTACGAGCGCTGCGGCTCGGCGAGCTCCACCCCGCCGCCGAACGTCTCCGCAGCGGCGTCACGTGCCCAGCTGCCGTCCCCGTTCAGAGGGAGGTGGGTAAGCATGAGCCGGCCGGAGCCGCCGTCGCGAGCCGCCGTGCCCGCCTCGGCCGGAAGGAGGTGGCCACGCGGCTCCGGGTCGGCCGCGTCCTCGTCGAGCGAACGCAGGGTGGCCTCGCTCAGCAGCACGTCGGCGCGGTCGGCCAGGTCGCCCAGGCCCGGGCACGGCGCGGTGTCTGCGGTGTACGCAAGCCGTCGGCCCTCGGCCTCGATCCGGAAGCCCCAGCACGGGATGTAGTGCTGCGTCTCGACCGGGCGCAGGGCTAGCGCGCCGAACGCCAGTGCCGCCCGCCCATCGTGCTCCGAGAGGCGGAAGCAGTCCTCGAAGTGCCGGGCGCTGCCGACCCCCTTGGCCAGGTCGAGCATCTGCTCGGCCGAGCCCGGCGGAAGCACGACGCGCAGCCGCTGGTCGACGGGTCGCGAGCGCCAGGGATAGACGTAGCGCAGCGTGACGAGGTCCAGCATATGATCGGCGTGCATGTGGCTGATCACGACCGCGTCGAGCTCGTCGGGATGGTGGCGCGCCACCAGCTGCGCCACGACGCCGGGACCCATGTCGACCACCACGCGCGCCCCGCCCGCCTCGACCAGGTACCCGGCGCAGGCCTCGCCCGGATTGGGCGAGGCCGGGGAGCGCCCGAGGATCGTCAGCCGCATTCAGCGCTGCTCGATGGCCATGTAGTCGCGGCTCTTCGACCCGACGTAGACCTGGCGCGGGCGGCCGATCTTCGTCTCCTCCGCGGCGAGCATCTCCTTCCATTGTGCGATCCATCCGGGCAGGCGGCCGATGGCGAAGCAGTTCGTGAACATGTTCTTCGGGAAGCCGATGGCGCGGTAGATCAGGCCGGAGTAGAAGTCCACGTTCGGGTAGAGCTTGCGGCTGACGAAGTACTCGTCGTGGAGCGCGACCTCCTCGAGCCGCTTGGCGACCTCGAACAGCTGCCCGTCCGCGCTCGTGGCGCGCAGCACCCGATCGGCCGCTGCCTTGATGATCGTGGCTCGCGGATCGAAGTTCTTGTACACCCGATGCCCGAAGCCCGCAAGGCGGAAGCTGTCGTCGGGATCCTTCGCCCTGTCGACCCACTTCTGCACGTTTCCACCATCGTCCACGACCTGCTCGAGGGTCCGGATGACGGCCTCGTTCGCTCCCCCGTGCAGCGGCCCCCACAGGGCGTTGATGCCGGCGCTGATGGACGCGTAGAGGTTCGCGTGCGTGCTGCCGACCAGGCGGACGGTGGAGGTGGATGCGTTCTGCTCGTGGTCGGCGTGGAGGATGAGCAGCAGGTCGAGCGCCTTCGCCACGTCCTCGTTGACCTCGTAGTGCTCGGAAGGCACCGCGAACATCATGTACAGCAGGTTCGCGGCGTAGCCGAGGTCATTACGCGGGTACACGTATGGCTGGCCGATCGCCTTCTTGAACGACCAGGCCGCGAGCGTCGGCAGCTTGGCGATCAGCCGATTGATCGTGATCTCGACCGCATCGGCCTCAAAGATCTCGTGCGAGTCGGGATAAAACGTGCTCATGCCGACCGTGCCCGAGGCCAGGACTGCCATCGGGTGCGCGTCGGCGGGGAAGGAGTCGAAGAAGTGGCGCATCTCCTCCCGGATGAGCGTGTGATGGGTCACCTCGGTCACGAACCTCGTGAGCTGCTCGCTCGTCGGCAGCTCGCCCCAGATCAGGAGGTAGGCCACCTCCAGGAAGCTGGACCGCTCCGCCAGCTGCTCGATGGGGTAGCCCCGATAGCGCAGCACGCCCTTCTCCCCGTCGAGGAAGGTGACGGCGCTCGTGCAGGCGCCGGTGTTCCCGTAGCCGGGGTCATAGGTGATGAGCCCGGTCTCGCCGCGCAGCCGGCCGATGTCGATCCCGTCGTCCCCGTCGGTGCCCTCGACGATCGGAAGCTGCAGCTCATGGTCGCCGACCCGCAGTGAGACGTCGTTGCGGGTGGCCGCCTCCGTCCTCACGCCAGCAGCTCCTCGACGGCGGCCCGCTCCTCCATGAGCTCGGCGGTGGTGGCCGCCAGCTTCTCGCGAGCGAACTCGCCGTGCTCGATGCCCTGCTCGATCTCGACGCCGCCGTCCGCCGTTGCTCGCAGCGGGTACCCGAAGACGAGGTCCTCGGGGACGTCGTAGCCCCCAGCGGACGGAGCCGGGATGGCGGCACTGAATATCTCGCCCGTCGGTCGGGCCACGTTGCGCACCGTGTCGATCACCGCGTTGGCGGCACTCGCCGCGCTCGACTGGCCGCGCGCCTTGATGATCGCCGCGCCGCGGCCCTGGACGGCTTCGATGAACTCTCGCTCCAGCCAGGCCTCGTCGTCGATGAGCACGGGCGCGGGCCGGCCTCCGACGGTCGCGTGCCGCGCGTCGGGGAATTGCGTGGAGGAGTGGTTTCCCCAGATCGCCAGGTCACGAACGGACGACACGGGCACCCCGGCCTTTGCAGCCAGCAGCGAGCGACCACGGCTCTCGTCGAGCATCGTCATCGCGAACCATCGCTCGCGCGGCATCCCGTGGCGGCCGGCGGCCGTGGACCCGATGAGCGCATTCGTGTTGCACGGGTTGCCGACGACGAGCACGCGGCAGTCGTCGGCCGCGTTGCGCGCGATCGCCTCTCCCTGGCCGGTGAAGATGCCGCCGTTGATGCCGAGCAGGTCCTTGCGCTCCATCCCCTCTCGACGCGGCACGGCACCGACGAGCAGGGCCCAGTTGGCATCCGTGAAGGCCTCGTCACCCTCGGCGGTGCATAGCACCGACTCGAGCAGTGGAAAGGCGCAGTCCTCGAGCTCCATGCGCACACCCTCGAGGGACGGGAGGGCAGCGGGGAGCTCCAGGAGCTGGAGCCGGACGGGCGTCTCCGGCCCGAACATCTGGCCCGACGCGATCCGGAACAGCAGCGCGTAGCCGATCTGGCCGGCCGCTCCGGTCACGGCCACGCGAACGGGAGAGTCGGGCATAGGTCTCCTGTCGATCGTGGGTCGGCTGCGAGTGTAGCGCAGCCTCAATCGTCCTCAGCGGAGGGGCCGCCGGTGCGGCCGGCTCCCCAGTCGGCGAGCGCGCTGGCCATGGACGGGAACGCAATGCGCGGCAGCCACTGCGCGACAGCCGAACGCGGGACCCAGGCGTAGTCGCTCGTCTCGACGCCGGGCCGCACGTCTGGTGGCGGCTCGCCTGTTCGGGCTCGGTAGACGACGGTCACCGCGTTCGCGGCCGGCGAGTGGTAGACGCCGGCCACGGCCGTCAGCTCGATCGGGATGCCGGCCTCCTCGAGCGTCTCGCGACGCGCCGCCTGCTCGAACGACTCGCCCGGATCGAGGTAGCCAGCCGGGAGGTCCCACCTGCCCAGCCCCGGCTCGACCGCACGGCGGAGCAGAAGGACCGATGGCCCTTCGTCGCCCTCCAGGCGCTCGACGAGCACGGCCGCCGTCGGCAATGGGTTCGCGTGCCATCGCCAGCCGCATCGGTCGCAGACGAGCGGGCGCTCGAGCGCTGTGGTGCAGTGCGGGCAGGCGGGGACCGCGAGGCTCACGCCGCGCAGGGTATCAGCCGGGCGTCCGCCCCATCTGCTGCGGCTCGGGCTGCGGCAGATCGGTCCGACCGGCCGCGAGGATGAAGATGTGGATCCGGTCGCGGAGGATGTCCCGCGCCTCGCGGAAGGCAGCCAGCCGCGCATCTTCGTCGCCCGTGGTCGCGGAGGGGTCGTCGATGCTCCAGTGTGCCTGCTGGACCACGCCCGGAATGGTCGGGCACGATTCCCTTGCCTGGTCGCACACGGTGATCAGCCAGCTGAACGCCTCGCCCATGAATGGCTCGAGCGTCTTGCTCGTGTGGCTGGAGATGTCGATCCCGATCTCGGCCATCACGGCGATCGCCTCGGGACGGACGCGCGTCGCCTCCGTCCCGGCGCTGAAGGCCTCGAAACGGTCACCGGCCCATGCGCGGAGCATGCCCTCGGCCATCTGGCTGCGGGCGCTGTTGTGCGTGCAGACGAAGATGACCCGCTGCGGTTCGCTACCCATGGGACGGATCGTACGCCCCGCGTGTCAAGGCGGCGTCAAGCATCGTCAATGTCCACCTTGGGGACAACATGTGGATAAGTGCCGGACGGCGGCCAGAGTTCGTGGAGAAGGGGGCTTGCGCCCTCGACCCCGCCACCGTAACCTGTGGTTGTCCCGAAGGGGCAGCCAACGGCACCAGAGATTGCATCAACGGTCCGACGGCGGTTCCTTCGGGACGTTTTCGTGCCCGCCGGTCCTGGGCGGTCGTCGGCGCTGCGCAACGAGCCCGGCGAACAGCCGGGCACCCCAATCGGAGCGGGATGCCCGGCTCATCGGTCCGTCGTCAGCCCTCGTCGAGGAGGGCGGCGAGGCGGTCCCAGGTCTCGATCGCGCCGCCGACCATCCCGGTCGCGAGGGCGCCCTCGATGATCTCGGGCGATCCCATGTGACCGATCGACGTGACCTTCGTCTTCCCATCGAGCTCCTCGAGGATGAAGGTCTCCGGGCCGCCCTGCGGGCCGACTCCCTCCACGTCGAACATGAAGGTCCACTTGTAGCCCGTGGGCGGCGTGACCTCGAGGTACTCGCCGTAGAACACGACGTCGTCCCGGTCGGGTGCACTGTTGATGTACCGCCACGTGCCGCCGGGCCTGACGTCCATCTCGGCGACCGTGGTTGTCGTGCCGTGCTTGCCCCACCAGCGGGGGATGAGCTCCGGGTCGGTGAAGGCCTTCCAGACCTGCTCGCGCGGCGCGTCGAACGTGCGCTCGAACACGAGGTCGCCGCCCTCCGAATAGATGGCCATGGTGTCGGTGCTACCCCGGTCGATTCGGGTCGCGCCCATCGTCGTCTCCATTCCCTGCTCCTGCCTCTCCTGTAGACCGCGAAGGTAGGTGTCCAGCCGCTCGAAGCTGTCCTCCCAATGTCGGCGGTACTGGCCGACCCAGTCGGCGACCTCGCGCAATGGCCCCGCCCGCAGCCGGCGTGGCCGCCACTGCGCCTGCCGGCCCTGTTCGATGAGCCCCGCCCGTTCCAGCACCCGCAGGTGCTTGGAGATCGCGGGTTGGCTTATCTCGAACGGGGCGGACAGGTCCTTGACCGATGCCTCGCCATTGGCGAGACGAGCCAGGATCGCCCGCCGAGTCGGGTCGGCGAGGGCGGCGAAGGTCCTGCTGAGGGGGTCGGTTCCTTGCGATTCCATCACTACTCGGTTATATAACCTATCAGTACTGTACACGCTTCGGGACGCATGTCAAGCCCCGCGACGGTATGGCCTCGCACGCGCGCGGAGGCGGCCGATCCTGAGCGGCTTCGCCGAGGGATGCGCCGGGCCGCGCGCGGTGGGCTAGCGCTCCAGATCGCGCTGGAGCCGGCGCACGACCTCGGCGGTCTCGTCGTCGGGCCCGTGGCCCGGTTCGGATCCGGGACCGGCGAAGGTGCCGAACTGACGGTCGCCCGCGTCGCCGAGCCCCGGCACGATATACCCGCGCTCGTTCAGGTGCGAGTCGAGGGCCGCCACGTGGATGTCGACGTCGGGATGGGCAGCCGAGAGCGTCGCCACACCTTCCGGCGCGGCGATCAGCGAGACCTGCTTGATGCGCGCGGCGCCCCACGCCTTCAGGATGTCGACCGTCGCGGCCGACGAGCCGCCGGTGGCGAGCATCGGGTCGAGGATCAGGCAGACCTGCACGGTCGCCGCGTCGGGCAGCTTGTTGTAGTACTCGACCGGCTTGAGGGTCCGCTCGTCGCGGTAGAGTCCGATGTGCCAGACCTCCGCCGACGGCAGCAGCTCAAGCATGGCGTCGACCATGCCCAGGCCGGCGCGCAGGATCGGAATCAGCCCGACCTTCGGCTCCATGCGGGCAGCGGTCATCGGCTCGAGCGGCGTCTCGATGGCGAGAGGCCGGGTCGCCAGGTCGGCCATCGCCTCGTAGCCGAGCAGCCAGGTCAGCTCGCGCACCAGCTCGCGGAACTTCTTGGGCTCGGTGCCCTTGTCGCGCAGGATGGCAAGCTTGTGGGCGACCAGCGGGTGGGTGCTGGCATAGAGAGAGCGGTGCGACATCGGCGCGATTCTAGTCCGCCGCGGGTGGCCACAATGGATCGATGCGTTCCCGGCTGTCCGCCCTTCCCATCGCCTTCGGCGTCTTCGGGATGGTGTGGGGAGTCTGGCAGGCCGTGCTGCCGGACCTCGCCGGCCGCTTCAGCCTGAGCAGCGGGCCGCTGGGGGCAATGCTCACCGTCGGCTTCGCGGTCTCCCTGCCGGCGATGCTCCTGACCGGGCGCCTGCTGGACCGGGCCGGCACCGGGCCGGGCATGGCCGTCACGGCCGCGTGCATGGCGGCGGGCCTGGCGGTGGTCGCGACGCTTGCGTCGCTGCCGGTGCTGGTGCTCGGGATCGTGCTGTTCGTCGTCGGGAGCGGCGCCTTCGACGTCGCGATCAATGGCGCGGCGCTGGGTGACGAGACCTGGAGCCGCCCGGCAAGGCTGACCCTGCTCCATGCTGCCTTCAGCGGCGGAGGAGCGGCCGGCGCGGTGGCAGCCGGGGCGCTGGTGGGCCGCGGGCTCGCGTTCCAGGCCGTGTACCCCGTGCTCGCCATCGCGCTCGTTGCGCTGGGCGTGCTGGCAGGCACGTCACGATGGCGTCGGGTTCGATCGGAAGGCTCCGTCCCACGCGGCATCGCGCTGGCGATGCTGCCGCTGGCCGGGCTGGCCGGCCTGGCGTTCCTGGTGGAGGGCTCGATGGAGACGTGGTCGGCGATCTATCTGCGCGACGTCCTGGGGGCCGCCGCATTCGTCGGCGCCCTGGGCCCGGGCGCCTTCCATGCCGCGATGCTGGTCGGCCGGCTGATCGGCGCGGGGGTGGCTGGCTCGCTCGGCGCGCCAGCCACGCTGCTCGTGTCCGGCACCATGACCCTGCTGGGGATGGCGGTTGCGCTGCTCGTGCCGGTGCCGCTGATGGCCATCGCGGGCATGACGGTCGCCGCCCTGGGGGTCTCGTTCGTGGTGCCGGTGGTGGTCAGCCTCGCCGGCCGGCGTGCGGATCGGTTCGCCGGCCGCGCCGCCTCGTACGTGCTGACCCTCGGCTATGCCGGCTTCCTGATCGGCCCGTCGCTGATCGGCATCCTCGGCGAGCTCGCGGGCCTGCGTATCGCCCTCGCCGTCATCCCGGTCGCGGCGGCCATCATCGCGCTCGCCTCGCGAGGAGCTGCGGCGCGCAGCTGAGCGCACGATTGGTACGGGTCGTGCGCGGTGTCGGGGCCGGATCTACCTCCAGTGGCGGCATGCTGGTACGCTATTGGTTCTGCGCATGACGAATCGCGCACGGACCGTGTGCCCCGCCCGTCGCTCGGATCCGCCAGGGATGAGGAGGTTAGGAGAGCATGGTCTTCGGATCAAAGCGTGAAACCAAGCCGGACAGCCTCTCGCGCGAGGATGTGGTCGGGAACCTGTATCCGGATAGCCTGACGAGTGAGGTCGACGTGGCACAGTCACCCAGCACCGAATTCCCGCGGCGCGACGATCGCGGCAACGAGAGCGTCATCGACCCGCACGCCCGCTTCAACGGCAAGTACGTCAGCGACCGCGACCTGCGAATCGAGGGGGAGGCCCAGGGCGAGATCGAATGCCAGGGCACCCTGATCATCAGCCCGCAGGCCCGAGTCCGCAGCGCGATCAAGGCGCACAACGTGGTGGTCAACGGCGACTACGAGGGTGACGTCGATTGCGGCGGACGCTTCGAGATCGGCTCGACAGGCCGTGTCAAGGGCAACATCAAGACGCAGGTCCTGGTGGTCAAGGAGGGAGCTCACTGGGAGGGTGGCGTCACCATGACGCGCGAGCCCGGTGCTCGTCCGCCGGCGCAGTCGGCCGGCGGCTCCGGCCAGACGAATTCGCGCCAGGCAGGACCCGCGGGCGCGAGCGCTTCCGGCGGCAGCAGCATCTTCAGCAAGGGAGACCGCGAGGGCCAGGCGGCCGCCACCGAAGAGCGCGAGAGCCAGCCGGCCGGACAGGGCGGCGGCGGGCAGTAGGCCCGTTCGTCACGCCAGCGGCGGGTGAGCCCGGCCCGACGCACGAACCCGGCGGCCCCGCCGGTGCTGGTGGAGGTCCGGCGCGGCGATCGCGTTGAGTCGGTCCACCGCGGCTCCGTGGTCGTGGTCGCGCCTGACGGCACGGCCGTGGCGTCGGTTGGTGATCCCGACGCGTTCATCTTTCTGCGATCAAGCGCGAAGCCCTTTCAGCTGGCGCCGTTCGTCGCTTCCGGCCGCTTCGACGACTACGAGCTGGGGAGCGAGGCGCTCGCCATCATGGCTGCCAGCCACTCGGGCGAGGACCGCCACGTTCGGCTGGTACAGGAGATCCTGCGTCGCGCTGGGCTGGCGAGCAGCGTCCTCCAGAACCAGGTGCATCCACCGTTCGACGTGGATACGGCGCAGCGACTCGTGCGTGACGGCGAAGGGCCGACGGCGCTGCGCGGCAACTGCTCCGGCAAGCATGCCGCCATGATCCTGTTCGCCAAGGCATCGGGCTGGCCGATCGACAGCTACTGGCACCCGGGCCACCCGGTCCAGCGCCTGGCCCTCGAGACGGTCTCGGCCCTCTCGGACGTGCCCATCGAGGAGATCGCCACCGCGACCGACGGGTGCGGCGTCGTGTCGTTCGGGATGCCCCTGCGCGGCCTGGCCGTCGCCTTCGCGCGCCTGGCCGACCCCTCGGCCGTCGCCGACCCACCCCTGCGCGCGGCCCTCATCCGCATCCGCGACGCGATGATGTCCCATCCCGAGCTTGTCGCCGGCGACCGACGACGGATCGACACGGCGCTGATGCGGGCCTATCCCTCGCGGATCGTGAGCAAGGGAGGCGCCGAGGGCGTGCTGGCCATGGGCATGCCGCGCGGTGCGGTCTCGTCCGACGCGCCGTATGGCGACGGGCCGATGGGGATCGCGGCCGTCGTCGAGGACGGCAACGCCGCGCGGCGCGCCGGCGACGCCACGAGCGTCGCGATCCTACGGCAGCTGGGCCTGGCGCGCGACCCGCTGCCCGGCTCGCTGGCCGAGTACGCTTCGCCGGCCATCCTCGACCCGCGTGGGGAGCGGGCCGGAGAGGTGGTCGCCCGGTTCCGGCTGAGTTGACCCTATGCGCCGAGCGCGTCGCGGATCGCTGAGGCCAGGTGCACGAGGAGTGGCGCCAGGACCAGGGCCGGCAGGAAATTGGCGACGCGCACCGGTTGGAGCTCGAGCAGGCGGAGCGCGACCCCGAGGAGGATCACGCCGCCCGCCGCGGTGATGGCCAGCACCGTGGGCTCGTCCAGGAAGTCGCGGAGCAGAAACGCGCCCGCCGCGATTGCGCCCTGCACGACGAGCACCGTGAGGGCCGAGAGCGCGACGCCCGGGCCCAGGGCGGCCGCGAAGGCAACCGATGCCACCCCATCGAGCAGCGACTTGAGGGCGAGAAGCTCGACGTCCCCGGTCAGGCCGTTGGCGAGCGAGCCCAGGATGGTCAGCGGACCGACGCAGAAGACGAGGCTGGCCGTCACGAATCCTTCGGCGATGCGGCTCGGGCGGCGGTCGTCGCGGCTCAGGCGGCCCTGGAACCAGGCGCCCAGCCATTCCAGCCCGTCATGGATTCGAAGAAGCTCGCCGATGGCGACGCCGACGAGGACAGCCCCGAGCACGGCCAGGTCGTCGCCGGGCTGTGCGGCAGGATCGGTGAAGATGCGCAGCCCCATGCTCAGGCCGATGAGGAGTGTGAAGAGCCCCAGCCCGGTGGTCAGGCTGGCCTGCATGCGGGCCGGCATCCTCGCCCCGATCAGCACTCCGACGAGCGTGCCGAACAGCACGGTGGCCACGTTGAGCAGCGTGCCGGTCAGGAACACCGGTGATCTCTACGGAGCCGGGTCGAGGCGCTCAACCGATGCGTGCGCCGACAGGCCGGGGACCGGTCCACCCAGCAGCACGTAGGCGATCCCGTCGACCACCGCGGCGCCGTGGCCGTGGCGCTCGACTGTCATCTCCGACGCGGTCGAGACGGTTCCGTCGGTGCCGACGCACTCGACCGTCCCGAGCGCCTCGTTCGGCGTCTCTCCGCCGGTGAGGCAGGCACCCAGCTCGGACAGGAAGAACGCGCCCACGCCGCCGCGCGGCGTCGGCAGCGGGTCGAGCGCGGTGACCCCGGCGCCTTCGACGAGGTCCACGTCCGCGAGGTTTGCGTCGAGCCCACCGATCCGGCCACCCATCAGCCAGGTGAGGCCATTGCCGTCGGAAGCGGCCGCCAGGTGCTCCCTGGCTCGAGGCATCGCGCCGACTCGCTGCCAGGCCCCTCCCTCGAGGGCGAACACGTCACCACTCACACCGCCGAGCCCGACACCGCCGGCATAGATGACCCTGGTGCCGTCCCACGCCGCGGCGCCCGCGGCGCGCGCATCGGGCAGGGACGGCCCGGGCTCCCAGGAGTCCGCACCCGACGCGAGGCTCAGGACGATGTCGGTGGGCTGATTGAAGGAAGCGCCGATGTAGCCGCCGATCAACAGCAGTCGCTCCCCGTCCGATGCGAGCGCGGCGTGGTGGATGCCGGTCGGCAGGGCAGGTCCCGACGTCCATGCTCCACTCGCGGGATCGAAGACCTCGACCTCGGTCACGGCCTCGCCGAGCGGTGACAGGCCCCCGGCCAGCCAGATCCTGCCGTCGTGGGCGGCCGTTGCCATCTCGAGCCTGGCCAGCGGCGCTTCCGCGACCTGCATCCAGCCGGCGGCCGCCGGGGCGGCGGAATCGCCCGGTTCGCTCGGAGATCCCGAGGCGGTGGCCGGTGCGCTCGTCGTCGGTGGCACGGGATCGGGCGCCGGGGTCGAGCACGCGACGAGAGCCACCACGAGCGCGGCGACAGCGGCGGCGGCGGCGGAACGAGCGGCACGCGGCATGCTTCGGTAGGGTAGCGAACGTGATCGACCCGCGCCCGTGGGACCCGTGGCTGCTCCTCCGCGTGATCCTGTGCGGGCTGCTGGCCGCATGTGGCGGCGAAGGGGAGGAGTCAGCGCTGCGGTACGTCGCTCTCGGTGACTCGTATACCATCGGCACCTCGGTGACCGAGGCAGAGCGCTGGCCGAACCAGCTTCGCGACCGCGTGGCCGGCCTCGAGCTCGTCGGCAACCCGTCGGTCAACGGCCACACCTCGGCTGCCCTGATCAACGACGAGCTGCCACGGCTGGATACGATGCGGCCGGAGTTCGTGAGCGTCCTCATCGGCGTCAACGACGTCGTGCAGGGCGTGCCGGACTCGCAGTACGCCGGGAACGTGGCCGTGATCCTGGAGGAGCTGCTGACGCGCCTGCCGGCGGACCGGATCCTCTGCATCGCCACGCCGGATTACACGGTGACGCCGAGCGGCGCGAGCTTCGGGGAACCGGCACTGCGAAGCGACGGCATCGTGCGCATCAATGCCATCCTGCGCGAGGCGTGCGAGCAGCGAGAGATCCGCTTCGTGCCCGAGATCTTCGAGATCAGCCTGAGGGCGCTGGCGGATCCGTCGCTCGTCGCCGACGACGGCCTCCATCCGAGCGGGAAGCAGTACGCGCTGTGGGTCGAGGCGATCGCGCCCGTGGTGGAGGAGCTGATCGTCGACTGACGGCCGGCGCGGGCCTGCCGCTCGCCATGGATGCCAGCCCGTCCGCACCGAGGGCGCGCAGGATCCGGTCGGACTCGGCAGGGTCCGCGGGCGTGCCGCCCCCCAGGCGCTGGGCGTCGAGCAGGCACAGCACCAGCTGGAGTGGGAGGGCCAGCTCACGCCACGACTCGGCAGCGGCACGGTACCGGGCCTGCACACCGGGATCGGCGTCGAGCGCGGCGACACCGGCCGCGAGGGTCTCGCGCGCAGCATCCGTGGCGCGTCCGGTCACCCCCACCTCGTCGAGCGCACGCAATCCGGCGCGCGCGCCGTCCGGATCGCCGGCCCACAGGCTGGCGCGAACGGCGAGCTGTGTCTGGCGAGCCCGCTCCGCTCCGAACGATTGATTGGCCGCCTGCGTGGCAAGTGTCCGCGCGTCGTCGAATGCGCCGGACACGAACGCGACCCAGGCGCGCGATTGCGTGACGCCGGCAAGCACCTGGGGATCGATCGTCGACAGGTCAAGGTCGATGGCGTCCATCACGGCCAGCGGCTGCGCCACGCCCCGCAGCGCGTTGATCTCGGCGCAGATGGATGTCAGGTCGACCTGGAATGCCGCGGAGATGCCTCGCTCCTCCAGGTCGGCCACCGTCTCGAGCGCCCAGTCCCAGTCGCCGGTGTCGATGGCCGCGGCACAGGCCACGTCGGCCAGCTGCACCGCCATATCGCGCATGCCCATCGCGCTCGCGAGCTCGAATCCCTGCCGGGCCGTCTCCATCGTGGCGCGCGGGTCGTCCGCAACGATGAGCCAGGCCACGTTGTTCCGAGCCCGCAGCTCGGTGTTCAGCGATCCGGCGGCTTCTGACAGCTCGATGGCGCGCCTCAGGTCGGCCAGGCCGGCCGCCTCCTCGCCCAGCCTGAAGCGCGCGGTGCCACGGGTCACGAGGAGGTCGGTGGCGGTGTCGTCCAGCCCCAACCGTTGCGCGTCGGCGAGGGCACGCTCTGCCCATTCGAGGCCGGATCGGTCGTCGCCGAGCACCATCCGAGCGCGGGCCAGCTGCGAGGCGAGCTCCACGCCTGATGCGTCCGAGCCGAAGTCGCGGATGGCTCGCAGCGCCGTCTCCAGCTCGACGAGCGCCGGCTCGTTCTGCTGGCCGATGAGGAGCACGCTGGCAAGCTGCGCGCGCGCCCTCGCGGCGCCCTCGGTGTGCCCGGAGTCCGCGTGGAGCGCGACGAGCTCGCGCAGGTGTCCCTCGGCGACGTCCAGCCTGCCGGCGGCGCGGGCCGCATCCGCGGACTCCTCGAGCAGCCCCGCTCGCTCGGCCGGCGTGGCGGAGAGGCGCAGTGCCCGCTCGAGGTGGCCCACGGCCCGCTCGGGTGCGTGGAGCCTGATGGCATCGCGTGCGGCCAGGCGCAGTGCGGCCACCGCGCGCCGCGCGATCCGCGTCGCGTCCGGATGCTCGGGGGCGAGCCGGTGCGCCTCGACGAGGTGGCCGGCCAGCGACTCCGCCAGGTTGTCGTCGTCGAACGAGCCGAGATAGCGCGCCGCGTCGAGGTGCAGATCGCGCCGCTCGCTGCGCGCCAGCGTGTGGTAGGCGACCTCGCGGACGAGGTCCTGCACGAAGCCGACCTCACCTTGCCCCGGCGACCCGAGCTCGTCGTCCACCGTCAGCAGCTCGCGCCGCGTGAGGCTCTCCATGCGCTCCCGGGTGAGGGATGGGTCGCCGCCCGCCACCGCGATGAGCGCGCCGGGGCGGAACCGGCGGCCGAGGACGCCGGCGGCCAGCAGCAGCCGTCGCTCCGGGCGGGGGAGTGCGTCGATGCGCGCTGCGATCAGGCCGTGGAGCGAGTCCGGCACGTCGATCGCCGACGGCTCGGGCGCCGGCAGGCGCGGCGCCCGTCGCCGGTCCCGTGCCGGGCCGGCGGCGGCCTGGTCGGCCAGGATGCGCACCACCTCGACCGCGTACAGCGGGACGCCTCCGGCGTGCTCGAGGATGCGGCGAACGAGCGAATCCGGAAGGCTTGGCGCACGGGCCAGCAGCAGCTCGCGCATGCGGGCGTCGCTGAGCCGCTCCAGGTGGAGCGCGGTGAAGCTGCGCAGGGTGACGCCCCAGCTCGGCCGCCTGTCCATGAGCTCGGGGCGGGCGAGCGTCACGATCAGGATCGGGTGATCCCGCGCCCAGGTGGCGAGGTGCTCGATGAAGTCGAGGAGGCTCGGATCGGCCCATTGCACGTCCTCGAACACCAGGACGGTCGGGGCTCGGTCCGACACTCGCTCGAAGAACCGCCGCCAGGCGGCGAATAGCTCCTCGCGGTCATACGCGGCCGCCGCCTCTCGCCCGAGGAGGACGGCGATGCGCGGCTCGAGCCAGCGCCGTTCGTCGGGATCGCGCACGAGCTCGCGCAGCGCGCCGGCCAGCTGTCGCATGGCCAGCTGCGGCTCTGTGACATCGTCGATCCGGAGCCGCCGGCGGACCATCTCGGCCACTGCGGCAAAGGTGACGTCGTCGCCGTACGCCGGCGCGCGCCCGGAGTGCCAGGCCACGGGTTCCGGGATGGCATCCAGGTGCTCCTGGAGCTCCCATGCCAGGCGGCTCTTGCCGATGCCGGCGATCCCGGTCACCGATACGAGCCGGCTGTGCCCCTCGCGCGCAACGCCGTTGAACAGCTCGATCAGCTCGCGAAGCTCGCGGTCGCGACCGACGAAGGGACCGGTGTGCGCCCCGTGCCTGCTGCCTGGCGGCGGAGCAGCCTCGCTCGAGGCACGAAACGCGGCGAGCGGGGCGGTGCGGCCCTTGAGCGCCAGCGGGCCTACCGGCTCGAATCGGGCGGCATCGGCGGCCCGCTCGCGGGTCGCCTGGTCCACGAGCATTCCGCCCAGCGGTGCCTCCGACTGAAGCCGCGCCGCGGTGTTCACGAGGTCGCCGGCCACCATCCCCTGGCCCGTGGCGCCGACGGTCACGGCGGCTTCGCCGCTGGTGACGGCGGCTCGCGCGCTCAGCGGAGTACCGGCCGCCGCACCGCCCAGCCGGCCGACCGCATCGACGAGGGCGAGCGCCGCACGCACGGCGCGCTCCGCGTCATCCTCGTGCGCGACGGGGGCGCCCCACACGGCCATGACGGCATCGCCGATGAACTTCTCGATGGTTCCGCCGTAGCGCGCCACGATCGAGCGCGCCACTTCGAAGTAGCGCGACTGAATGGTCCGGACTTCCTCCGGATCCAGCGATTCCGCGAGCGCGGTGAAGTTCTCGAGGTCCACGAACAGGACCGAGACGCGGCGCCGCTCCGCGGACCCCGGCGACTCTCGCTCGCCCTCGACGCCGGTCCCTCCTGGTGCCGGGATCTGGCCACCGCAGCTCGTGCAGAACCGGGTCCCCGGGCTGACCCCCGCCCCGCAGTGCGGGCAGCTCGCCGTGAGGTGCGCGCCACACGCAGCGCAGTAGCGCGCGGCCTCGGGATTCTCGTGCTCGCACGCCGGACAGCGCATGATCGGGATGCCCGCCCTAGGAGCCGTCCCCCTTGTGGACGATCTGGCCCACCGTCGAGCCGTCGGACACGACCATTGCGCGAACCGGGCGGAGCGCCAGCGTCCGATGGTGGTTGATGACGAAGGTGCCGATCGACTGCCCGGCATCGAGTCCGGGGGCGTTGCCGGCGATGCCCGTCTTCTTCTCGCTCCCCGCCAGCGCCACGTGTGGCTTGTGGATGAACCACTCCGACTCGCGCGTGCTGCTCTTGAGCTGCAGGTAACTGATGCAGATCTGCTCCTGCTCCCAGGCCTCGATGAAGGCCCGGATCACCGGGTTTCCGAGCGCGTCGTCGTTGAACCACCGGCGGTCGTTGATCTGGACGAGCTCGTTGTAGCCATCGCTCCGGCCGAAGCCGATGTCCTCCCCGGAGGGGAACTGGTCGTACTGCTTCTCGGGGTCGAATCGCTTGTCCTTGCCGCCACCCTTGGCGGACTTGTCGCGCTTGGCCGCCATGTTCGATCTCCGTCCTGCTGGTGAGGGACCGATCATAGGTTCGGCCTCCCACGGTGCCTAGCCCTCGAACCAGCCTGCTAGCATCGATCGGCAATGACCTCGACACCGATGCGCGTCCGGATGGCGCCGAGCCCCACCGGCCCGCTCCACATCGGCACCGCGCGGACAAGCCTCTACAACTACCTCACGGCACGGCACGCCGGCGGGACATACGTCCTGCGCATCGAGGACACTGATGCCGCGCGAGGCTCCGTCGAGTTCGAGCGGGACATCATTGACAACCTCCACTGGCTCGGCATCAGCTGGGACGAAGGCCCGCAGGTCGCCGGCGGCGAGGACGTCGGCCCATTCGCGCCCTACCGCCAGAGCGCCCGGATGGAGCTCTACGCCAGCGAGGCGGACCGGCTGCTGGACGCCGGCGCCGCGTACCGATGCTGGTGCACGCCGGAGGAGCTCGAGGCTGTCAGGCGTGAGCAGGAGGCCGCACGGCAGCCGCCGCGTTACGACCGGCGCTGCCTGAACCTGACCGATACGGACCGCGCCGCCTTGGAGGCCGCGGGTCGCCCATCGGTCATTCGCTTCAAGGTCGAGCCGGAAACGATCCGGTTCGACGATCTCGTGCGCGGTGAGGTGAAGTTCGACAACGCGCTCCTCGGAGACTTCGTGATCGTCCGCAACGACGGGCTGCCGCTCTATCACTTCGCGGTCGTCGTCGATGACGAGGCCATGGAGATCTCCGACGTCATCCGCGGCGAGGACCACCTGTCGAACACGCCGAAGCACATCGCCCTGATCCGCGCACTTGGCTACCGCGAGCCGCGCTTCGGGCACATTCCGCTCATCCTGAACGCCGACCGCACCAAGATGAGCAAGCGCAAGTCGCAGATGGCCATGAGTGCGTACCGCGAGGAGGGCTACCTGCCGGAAGCCCTCGTCAACTTCCTGGCCTTCCTCGGCTGGTCGCCGGGCACAGAGGAGGAGATCTTCACTCTCGACGAGCTCGCCGCGCGGTTCGAGATCGGCAAGGTCCACCACGGCGGCGCCGTCTTCGACAAGGACCGGCTCGACCACCTCAACGGGGTCTACATCCGCGCCCTGACCGACGAGCAGCTGGCCCTGCGCCTGCGCGAGTGGATCCCCGAGGCCGTCGGCGACGATGACCTGCTGCGCATGGTGCCGCTCATCAAGGAGCGGCTCGTGCGGCTGGCCGACGTCGATGCGCTGATCGGCTTCGCCTGGGAGCCCGACGCGGTCGTTGCCGCCTGGTACGGCCCCCAGCTGCTGGCGCCGAAGAAGGGCAGTCTGGCCGATGCCCGCCGTGCGCTCGAGCGAGCCCGTGCGACGCTCGCCGAGCTGGACGACGCCGACTTCAGCGCCGACGTGCTCGAGCAGCGCTGCCGCGAGGCCGCCGACCGTGCGGGCATGAAGGCGGGCGACTTCTTCTCGCCGATCCGTGTCGCCGTCACCGGCCGCATCATCTCGCCGCCACTCTTCGCCTCGCTCGAGCTGCTCGGGCGGGAGCGGTCGCTGGCCCGCATCGACGACGCGCTCGGCAAGCTGCGCGAGGCCGCCGCATGAGCATCGACGACGTGCGCGCCGGCGAGCTGGCGCCGCGCCTGGACGCGCTCATCGACGCCGAGCTGCTCGTCCCGGTCCGCTCCTCCTCCGGCTCCTCGCCGGACGTCGGCCAGGTCGGCGCCGACGCCTTTCGGCATGGGACCGACGACGGTGGGGAGCGATTCATCGCCGCCTTCAGCTCGCCGTCGGTGCTGGCCGAGTACGGGCCGCCCGGCAGCGACAGCGTCAGGATGCGGGCGCGCGACCTTTTCGAGCGGGCCGACGCCGCCAAGGAGCGCGTCGTGGTGGATCCGGGTGCCCCGACACAGATCGAGATCGCGGCGGGCGTCCTGCCGTTTCTGGCCGCCGGCATCGACCCCAACCGGCCGGATGCGCTCCGTGCCCGGCGTCCGCTCGGAAACCTGCCCACGCTGGAGGCGCCGGACCAGGTGCCCGAGCCCTTCGGCCGCGAGCTGGTCGCCGCGCTGCACGACCTGCCGCAGGTCGAGCGAGCCTGGCTGTTGCGAGCCGGCACGTCATGGACCGCGGGCGTCCAGCTGAAACCGGATGCCCTGCTCGAGGAGTTCGATGCCGTCCGCAACCGCCTCCACGCCGTCGCCACCGACCATCTCGGCTCGAGGCAGCTGCTCGCCGTCACCGATCTGCGGGCGCCCGTCCTGCGGGACATGTACGACGCCACCGCGGCGCCCTTCTACGTCCGGCGAGGCGAGCGCAAGAGCATCTTCGGGCGCATCTTCGGCGACTGAGGGCCGGCAGCGAGCCTGCCTACGGAACCAGCACGATGCGACCTTCGACCTGGCCGGCGCGCAGCCGGTCGTGCGCCGCTGCGGCCTCCGTGAGCGGGACCGCCTCGACGTCCCAGCGCAGGCGGCCGCGACCCGCGAAGCGCACGACCTCGCGCAGGTCGTCGCGCGTGCCCCAGGCCACGGTCGTCAGCCAGGACTCGACGGGGACCGCGTCGAACCCGAACGGAATCGTGCCGCCGGCCTCTCCGACCAGCACCAGCAGCCCGTCGGGAGCCACGACGGCAGCGGCGTGGGAGAGCGTCGACTCGCTCCCGACGAAGTCGAGGACGACGTCGGCGCGCCGGCCGAGTGCCTCGAGCGTAAGCGCCGGCTCCCCGTCGAGCAGGCCGACGTCGGCCCCGAGCGCGGCCGCCCGCTCCAGGTGAGCCGGCGAGAGCTCGCGAACGACGACGAACAGGTCCCCGCCGGCGGACGGGACCAGCCGCAGGAGCTGGAGGGCGAACTGACCGAGCGCCCCGCAGCCGATGACCAGCACGCGCGCTCCGGGGACCAGCCAACGCTCCGCTCGGCGGATGGACCGGTAGGGGGTGACGCCGGCGTCGGCGAGGGGCGCGGCGCGAACCGGGTCGAGTCGGCGCAGGCCGACGAGGTGTCGAGGGTGCGGGACCAGCATGGCCTCGGCATACCCGCCATCGACCTGGAAGCCGGGAGCGCGCGACGAGGCGCAGCGTTGCTCTGCGCCGGCCAGGCAGTCGCGACACTCGCCGCAACCCCACCCGCCGTGGACCACCACGGCATCTCCCAGGCGGAGGCGCATGCGCCGAAGCGGCCTGGCTGCGTCCGGACCGACGGCGTCGATCCAGCCGGCGACCTCGTGGCCCAGCGTGACCGGCAGGGCGACGCGCGCCTGCGTTCCGTCGACGATGTGGAGGTCGGTATGGCACACGCCGGCGCCTGCGACCCTGACGCGCACCTCAGAACCGGAGGGCTCCGGCGTGGCGAGGTCCACCACTCGCAGGGGCTCGCCCGCGGCGTTGAGCCGGACGGCTCGCATTCGGTCTTCTGCTAGCCGGTGGTGGCGTCTTCCGCGACGGCTGGGACCGGCTCCGAGAGAGCGCGGACGACATGGTCGACGAGCGAGTCCGGCGCGACGCGCTCCATCACGGCGCGGATGATTCCCTCGCGGTCGACCGCGATCGCGATCGGTTGGGCGACGTTCACGTTCTCGCCGTCGACGATGGTCTCGATCCCCAGCATCTCGACCGCGCTCCGCCGCTCGTCGCTGTAGAGGAGGAACGGCAGCTGGTGCTTGGTGGCAAAGGTTGTCTGCTGCTGCTCCGAGTCGCAGCTGATGGCGGCGACCGCGATGCCCGCCTCGCGCAGTCGGTCGTGGCCGGCGGTCAGCGCATCGATCGTCCTGAGGCCTCGACGCCTGGTCGCGCCGGTGAGTGACGGCCCGGCGAAGAAGAGCAGGACGGCCGGCTGCTTCGTGACCCAGCTCCGCAGGTTGAGGAGGTATCCGTCGGTGGCGCGGAGCCCCACCGACGGTATCGGATCGCCCACCGTCAGCTTCATGCTCATTGGCCGATTGTAACCCCGCCCAGCCGCACGATTCCTCCTGACCGATTGACCAGCCCGTCGCGCTCGAGCCCTGCGACGACCCGCTCCCAACGGGATCGATCAGGCACGGGACCGATGCGGGCGTCCGCCGCCAGACCGGCGCGTATGGCTCGCTCGTCGAGGGCATGCCGGCGTGCGGCCGAGAGGAGGCGAACGACGGCGCCGCGGTAGGCCCGATCGGAGCCGCGCAGGCCGGCCTGCCGTGGCACGCGGACCGTCGGCGCCGAGTCGCGCGATGGGCAGCCCCGGGCGATCGGGCAGGCGTCGCAGACGGGCTGGCGCGGGCGGCAGACCGCCGCGCCGAACTCCATCGTGGCGTGCGTCCAGGCCGAGACATCCCCGCCGCGTCCCGTCGCGGCCAGGGAGTCGGCCAGTGCCTGGAGGCGATGCGGCTCGTCAGGGCCGCCGAACCGACGTAGGAGCCACCGTCGCACGTTGGTGTCCACGACGCCGGCCGGCACGTCGAACGCGAGCGAGGCGATGGCACGCGCGGTGTAGGGGCCGACGCCGGGCAGCGCCGCGAGGCCACGGACGTCGAGGGGCCAGCCGCCGGCGCGCACGATTTCCGCCGCACGCTGGAGCGCCAGCGCCCGGCGGTTGTACCCGAGCCCGCTCCATTCGGCGAGGACGTCGGCGCTCGACGCGGCAGCGAGCGACGCGGCGGTCGGGAAGCGGGCCATGAAGCGCGGGAAGCGCGTTGCGATCCGGGCGGCCTGGGTCTGCTGGAGCATGACCTCGCTGACGAGGACAGCGTACGGGTCGGTCGTCGCACGCCACGGGAAGTCACGGTGGCCGGCGGCGTACCAGTCGAGCAGGGCATGGCGCACGCGGCGCCCGGTGCGTGAGGAGATGCGCGCAGGCACGAGATGCAGGGTAGCAGCGGACCGGCCGGACGCATCTGGCCCCGCACGGTGCGCTACCGTTCGCGATGCCATGCCGTACCGACTGCTCTGCCTCGACGCCGGTTTCACGCTGCTTTCACCGCGCCCCACGCTGGTGGACGCGCTGTCGGACGTGTTGACGAACGACGGACGCGAGATCACCGAAGAGGTTCTCCGCGCTGCGTGGGAGGACTCGGACCAGTGGTTCTGGGACGAGTATCACCGCCCCGGCAACGATACCTGGACCGATGACGCTCGCATCGAGGACTACTGGCGTCGCTACCACGGCGTGCTGCTGGGGCGCATCGGTGTGGAGACGCGTGCGGAGGTGCTCGACCGCATCCTGGCCAGCCAGTTCGCGACCGACGCGTGGGAGCTCTACCCCGATGTGGAGCCGATGCTCATCGCCGTGCGCGAGATGCGCGTGCGGATCGGCATCGTCAGCGACTGGGGCTCGAACCTGCGCGGGATCGTATCGGAGCTCGGGCTCGATCGGTACCTCGACTTCGTCCTTCCGTCAGGTGCGGTCGGCGTGGCGAAGCCGAACCCGGCCTTCTTCGCCATGGCGCTCGAGCACGCCGGCGTCGCACCTGGTCAAGCGCTGATGGCCGGCGACTCGTATCGCGCCGACGTGCGCGGTGCCTGGAGCGCGGGCATGGACGCCGTCTGGCTCGACCGCAGCGATGGCATCAACATCACGCCGTCGGGCGAGCCACCGCCGGCCGACGTCCGTATCATCCGCTCCCTCGACGAGCTGCCGGCGATCGTTCGCGACGGCGGCCCGCTGCCGCGCGGCGATGGCTTCGCCGCGATCACGGCCGACCATCCGGCCATGGCCTAGGCCCGGCGCCGTGCCTCCCTCGTCCTCGGAGATCGTCGTCGACAAGTTCGGCGGATCCGTCCTGCGCCGACCCGAGGACATCGTCCTGGCCGTTGACGTCGTCGCCCGCCAGCGACAGGCCGGCCTGCGACCCGTGGTGGTGGTCAGTGCCTTCGAGGGCGTCACCGACACCATCCTGGGTGCCGCGCGCGTCCTCCTGCCGGACCGTGGCGACTCCATCCGTGAGCCCGGGCAGTCGTCGGATTCGGGGTTGGCGCGCGAGACCGATCGCGCGCTCGCCACGGGCGAGGCCCTCTCCGCCGCGCTCTTCGCGCTGGGCCTGCAGGGCCGTGGGATTCCGTCGCGCTCCTTCTCCGGCGCCGAGGCCGGAATCCGGACCGCGGCCGCGCACCTCGGCGCGGAGGTGCGGCGCGTCCTGTCCCGCCCGCTGCGTGCTGCGCTGAGCGAGGGGCTCGTGCCTGTCGTTGCCGGCTTCCAGGGGATCGGCACGCACGGCGAGCTCACCACGCTCGGCAGAGGCGGGACCGACCTGTCGGCGGTCGCACTGGCCGTCGCGCTGCGCGCCGTCCGCTGCGAGCTCTTCAAGGACGTCGGAGGCGTGCTCGAGGCCGATCCCCACCTCGTTCCGGGTGCGCGCTTCCTGCCCTTCGTGGACGCCCTGCAGCTCGAGCTGCTGGCCGAGATGGGAGCCGAGGTCGTGCACCCGGTCGCCGTTCGCCGCGCGCGCCGTGGCAGGCTGCAGCTCGTGGTACGGGCGCTGGACGACGAGGCGCCGCAAACCGTCGTTCGGCCTTCCTCGCGCGACGACGACGGCGTCCTCATGCTTGCGGTGAGCCGCAAGGAGCGGGTAGCGCGCATCAGCCTCGTCGGTCCGGCGTCTCTGACCCCGGAGGTCCTGCCGCTGCCGGCGCATGGCGAGGGATCCTTCGACGAGGGTGGCATGCGCGTCGTGTGGGCGGAGGTGCCGGTCGCCTCGGCGGAATCCGCGGCGCGCGCCGTGCACGCGTCGTTCATGGGTCGCCTGCCCGGCTAAGCGACCTCGAGCGTGGCGCGGAGGTCACGATCCAGGAGCGTGGCGATTCGGGCGACCTCCGTCTCCAGGGCCTTGCGGGGCAGACGTCCGGCCTCCCCGAACCATGCGACGCGCACCTGACCGCCATCCCGCTCCCAGGTTCCGGCCACCACGCCCCGCGCCAGCACGACCGGCGAGATCCATCCGCTCTGCCTGCTCACCGCCGCGCGCCGTGCGGCCGGCACGACGTGGCTGTCCGCCGTGCCCGGACCGAGAACGTACTGGTCGAAGCCGGGCAGGAGCCTCACCGCGGACGCGGGCGTGGCCGCGGCAAGCGCATCGAGATCGGTGGCCAGGACGAAGGCCCTGAGACCGTCCACCTCCACCTCGACCAAAAGTTCGCCGAGCCGATCGAACCAGGTACGGAGCTGACGCCTGCCGAAATAGCCGCCGGACAGCCACTGGCCGAACGCATCGGCGCTCGCGGGCCCATAGGCACCGAGGTACGTGGCGATGGCGATCGGGGCGGCATCGTCCGGATCAGGAAGGCCGCCCCATCGCGAGCTCGCAACGTCGGGGCGCATGAAGGTCGCGCGTCCGCCGCGACTCGGTCCGAAGCAGAGGTCGCCCTGCCAGGCCAGCGGCTTGAGGAGCGTGCCCCAGCCGGAGCGCAGGCCCTCGGCGAGGTGGCCGAGGCCTCGCTGCGACGTGACCGCAGCCACCAGCTCCTCGCGGCTGAGCGTCGCGCCGCCGAGCGCTTCGCGTACCGCCGGGCGCATGCGACCCATGATCTGCGGGGTCAAGCCGAAGTAGCGCTGCCAGCTCGGCCGCTCCCACGAACGCCCGGCGGCCATCAGCGACAGGAAGGCCCCGCCGTCCTCCGGGGTGAGCAGGTGCAGCGCTCCCCGCATCGCCCACGTCTTGATGAGGCGCCCGTCCGCGAGCGCCCGGCCCACCTCACCCGGCCGCGATGCCTGGCGCCGGACCCGGATCGCGAGCTCGGCGCTGGAGGCCACCTGGGCCTGCACACCGCCCAGGCGGCGGACCACGGCCGCGATTGGCAGCCCGCCGACCGGGTCCAGCAGCTGCCGATCCATCCGCCAGCCGAGCGCCTGCCGCCAGCTCACCTTCACGGTCATGTGCCGTAGCGTATCGCGACGCGCGACCCAGCCGCGCGCCCGACTCAGCCTGGGACGGCCTCGTGGTTGGCGGGGGCGGCGCGCGGGCCGACCTGGAGCAGGACCGCCGCGGCCAGGATCAGGGCGCCGCCGGCGAGCTGGATTGGAGCCGGCTGCTCGCCGAGCAGCCACGCCGCCAGGGCGACGCCGACGACCGGCTCGAGGGTCGCCAG